>OFGQ01000147.1_pt1 | contig 62319 bp, 56 predicted proteins | sample 1521791 | NCBI WGS metagenome assembly OFGQ01 (sample SAMEA3504116, study PRJEB24116) | mouse gut metagenome | biome: mouse gut; feature: mouse-associated habitat; material: faeces | place: Denmark | collected 2011 | reverse complement strand
CATTGGCATAATGATACACCCGTATGACACGGCTACTCATAGGAATGAGAGGGGTTAAAGTCCCGTGGAGCTGCCAAGCCGTCCGTTTCGCCCATTCAGAAAAACCAAGTACAGCAATCCGAAGATATTTTGAAAGGAGGGCTGCCAATGATAAACAGTAAACAACTGGACTTAATGAGCAGGCAGGGGGCAGATGAAGCCGACCCCGCACAACTGACGGACATAAACCATGTTTCCATTGATACGGGGCTTTCTGCCACGGAACGCATGAAAGCGTACCTTGAACAGATAAAAAACCCGTACTGCTTCCGTTGCGGGGAAACAGTCGTGCGTCTATGCTTTGCGCCTGCCGGAAACGACCTCAATTCACACCTAATCAGCTTTTTCGGCGGTCTGAAAAAAGGTTAAAAAATATGTTGAAAAATGCTGAAATAATCTCCGTCCTATGGTATAATGGACGTGTGGTTATAGGGGGATTGGAGGACAAATGCCACGCATTAGGAAAACACAGAACCAACCCACTATAAGCCGTATTGTATGGAGGATTGCTGTCTACATAAGACTATCCAAAGACGACGGGAACGACGAAAGTTTGAGCGTAACCAACCAGAGGAAAATCATCACGGAGTATATCGAGGAATTTTTCGAGGGCGAATATATCATTGTTGATGTTTACGCAGACGACGGGCTGACCGGGACGGACTACGAACGCCCCGAATTTCAACGGCTGATACATGACGTGGAAGCCGGGACTGTCAACTGTATCATCTGTAAGACATTATCAAGGGCTTTCCGCAACTATTCCGATCAAGGTTATTTTTTGGAAAAGGTATTCCCCTTATATGGGGTGCGCTTTATCAGTATTGGCGACCCGTCACTTGACACATTCAAGAACCCGGACGCAGTACAGGGAATGGAAGTACCCATAACCGGGCTGATGAATGACCGCTACGCCGCAAGGACTTCCAACGACATACGCCGGACGTTCAACACCAAGCGCAGGAAAGGCGAATTTATCGGCGCATTTGCCCCCTACGGGTACATGAAAGACCCGGAGGACAAAAACGCATTTGTGATTGATGAAGAAGCCGCCGAGGTAGTGAGGAATATTTTTCACTGGTTCGTTGACGAGGGCATGAGCAAGTTAGGCATTACCAAAAAGCTGACCGAAATGGGAATACCCACACCCACCGAATACAAGCACAGCAAGGGCTTGAATTTGCAGACACCGAGGATAAGCAAAAATGACGGTATGTGGGCGATAACCACTGTCTGTACTATCCTTAAAAATGAAATGTATATCGGGAACATGGTACAGGGGAAGCAACGGGTAATCAGTTACAAAGTGCATGAGAAGATTGCACCGCCTAAAGAAGAATGGTTCATTGTGGAGAACACCCACGAAGCAATCATTGACCGGGAAACATTCGACAAGGCACAGCGGTTACAGGAACGGGACACACGCACCGCACCGGGCAGAAAACAGCTTTATCTTTTCTCCGGGCTGATAAAGTGCGCTGACTGTCAACGCTCCATGACAAGAAAGACGTGCCACAAGCCAAACAAGACCTATGTTTATTATGTTTGCAGTACATACGTCTTTAAGTCAAAGGACAAATGCACCCGGCACGTCATAAAGGAAGAAGTCTTACACGAAGCAGTATTGAAAGCCGTACAAGCGCAAATCTCCCTTGTGGGGGATATGGCAGAGGTAGTAAAGGAGATCAACAACACTTCTACCGTCTGCACCCAATCAAAGCGGTTACAGCAGCTTTTGAAAGACCGCAGCAAGGAGCTTGAAAAACTTACCTGCGTTACAGATAACCTTTACATGGACTGGAAATGTGGGGACATAACCCGTGCTGAATACGTTAGAATGAAAGCCAAGTTTGAACAGCAGGCAGAGCAGGTAAAAGGCATAATTGCCAACCTGCAAACGGAAATTCAGCTATCAGAAAAGGGCGTAGGAAACGACAACCCTTATCTGACAACATTCTTAAAACATGAGAATGTGAAAAGCCTTGACCGTGGGCTTTTGGTAGAATTGATTGATACCATATACGTCCACGAAAACAACGAGATTACAATTCAGTTTAACTTTGCCGACCAACACAAGCGTATTGTTGAGTTTATCGAAAACAACCAACATAACCTTGAACTGATAAAGTCCAACAACGCCGTGTAATGATTAGCGGCGTGTTGGTATCAAATCTTTAGGCAAAGTTGTCTATAAATCTATGCACCTTTATGTCCGATAAAGCCATGGATTTCTCCGGGCATAACGGATAGGGAAAGGTTATCGACCGCCTTTTTTCCCTGCGAATATTCTTTTGTAAAATTTTTGATTTCCAATATTGATTGCATAGTATTCCTCCTCATTATTTCATCTTACTGCTGCAAAATCCTTGTGATGAAAATGATATCATATAGATAATATTATCATAATGATAATATAAAGTCAATAAAATTCCGCTCCATTTTAGCAGGAGCGGTAAGTCGCTCATTTTGAATTTTCCGGCGGGGAAACGATTAACCCAAGCGTTCGTAATTTTCTCCCTGCTTTTGGTTCATTTTTTCCTGCGGCATGGATTACATTTGAAATGCTTTTCATAAGTTCAGTCAATTCTTCGTCCGATAAATAAATGTGTGAAAGAGAGAAACCCGACATATCTTTTTTAATGTTGATGTCCGGGGAATTGCAATATTCCCGAAATTGTTTTGCAAATCCAAGAAAATATTGTGTAAATACTTGCATGTAAAGAGTACCCGAATTTTTCGTTATTATTTTTTCAAAGTTTTCATTGAGAGGAAAGGCAAGCGCATACGTTTTTTCTACTGTGCCGCGTATTTGCGTTTCGCCGACCACTTTCAAGATACCGTCGCCCAGCATCTTTTTCAAATTGCGATATAAAGTGGCTTGCGGAATATCGCCAAGAGTATCTGATAAATGCTTTGCGGTTGCTTGCTCTTGCGAATATATCTCAAGTAACAGTTTACATTTTACCGGGTTTGTAATACACTCCATAATTTTATCCGTCATGCTGTTCCTCCTGTTTGCCGCTTTTTAAAAGGCTTCATTAAAATAACCAAGTGGCAGTTACCCAATACGAGTAACTGCCCGATAAACTTGAAAGCTGTTATCTAAATGTCTTGTTGAAATATTGCTGTATCTCATCTCTTGAATGGAAAATAGTTATATTTTTCCCCGCTTGAAATAGGCTTATCTGCTCATAAATGAAGGGTAATTCATCTTGTGGAAAATTCAATATCCACTGTTTGAACTCTAAGTCAAATTCTGTTTCTACCCACGGCATATCCTCACGAGGCTTTCCTACACGGTCTTCTGCAGCTGCAAGGCATACTCCTACTGGCAAATCCAATAAAAAGACAGTATCACAGGCTTGAAGCCGCATTGCAAGCGTTCTGGTATAGTTGCCATCAATGATCCATTTATCTTTTGCAAGGATATCTTTTAACCGGCAATCAAACTCACTTCTGCTGATTGTTGTCTTGTTTGGCTTATGCCATAACATATCGAGATAATATAAAGGCAGGCCGGTTTCGTTGTTCAGCTTTCTTGAAAATGTACTCTTCCCGGCACCCGGGCAACCGATAACAATTACTTTATGAAACATGCAATCTTTCTCCGCGGACCATGATATGCTATTTCTGATTGTATCATGGACAGGCCTTGAAATCAATATAGTTTGATAGTATACTGGATGAAACAAAGGAAAGAAGACAGTATAATAGACGGTTGGTCAACAATCCCCCAATTTTGTTATCATTTTGACAGATAGCCAGGAGGCATATATGGGACTGGGAATATTTCATGCAAAAAACGGAAGCGTATATATCGGAAATTCAGAAATGGATTATATATCTTTTGGAAATGGAAATAAAAACCTGGTCATGCTTCCCGGCTTGGGGGATGGATTATCCACAGTAAAAGGAATGGCTTTTATTTTTTCTGTAATGTATAGGGTATATGCGAAAGAATTTACAGTGTATGTTTTCAGCCGGAAAAATAATCTGCAGGAAGGATATTCCACAAGGGAAATGGCCAAAGACCAGGCAGAAGCCATGGCGGTTCTAGGCATTGGGAAAGCAGATGTTTTAGGCATATCGCAAGGAGGCATGATCGCCCAGTACCTGGCGATCGATTATCCTGAGTTAGTCAGCAGGCTCGTATTAGCAGTAACAAGCGCAAGGCCGAACGAGACCATAGACCATGTGATCCGTGTCTGGATGGAACTGGCAGAGCAAGGAAATTACAAGGATTTAATGGTGGATACGGCAGAAAAATCATATTCAGATAGTTATTTGAAAAAATATCGGCTGTTCTATCCTTTTCTTGGAAGAATAGGAAAACCGAAAAGCTTGAAACGCTTTTTGGTTCAGGCTGATTCCTGCCTGAAGCATAATGCATATGCTGAATTGCATAAAATCGTTTGTCCGGTTTTAGTGGTCGGCGGTGATTCCGATCGGATCGTAGGAGCAACTTCTGCCGCTGATATGGCTGGCCGGATCAGCGGCAGCGAATTGTTTATTTATGCGGGCCTTGGACATGCGGCGTATGAAGAGGCGAAAGACTTTCATATGCGGGTCTTGGATTTTTTTTCATAGACTACCGTCTTCCATCAAAACAATAAAATCATTAGGAAGTATCGTTTTTACCAAGCCGTTCTGATAATCTTTCACATTTCTGGTGATGATATAGTCTATTTTTGCTTTTGCCGCTGTTCTCTCGATAACTGCATCCTCATAGTCGCTGACTGCAGAAGCAAGGGCATCCATGCATTCATCCCGTGATACCGTCAGTATCCCCATAAGGGAATACAACTTTCCCATTACCTGTTTTGCCTGTTCTGCATTATGCAGATATTTCCTTACAAGATAATAGATGTCAGTAGCAGAACTTGCAGTGATATATGCATCCATGATTCGATTTGCAGCCATGAGGAAAAGTTGTTCCGCGCTTTCTTTCCAAGGGTTTCTGGATGTCAGTGCATCAACAATTACATTTGTATCAATTAGAACTTTCATTTATTTTGCACCAAGCCTATCCTTCCTTGTCTCATCCATATCTGCATTTGCGGGAAGAATCCCAAATAAGGATTTTGCGGTTTCTACCCTGTCTTGATATGGATTTGTCAGCTTTGCTACTATCTTGCCATTTTTTGTTATAAAAATGTCTTCTGTTGCGGATAGCAGCAGATATTTTCCAAGATTATTCTTTAGCTCTGTTGCTGTAACTGACATAAACCCACCCCTTTCTTTATACTATGATTATATCCAAATCGTATGATTTTGGCAACATGTTCAGCCAAAATAGGAGACTTTTTGGACCGGGTTATGCAAGAAAGAATTTATCCGTCTGCGGTTACTTTGCGCTGAAAAGATGAATTATTCCAATCACCGCAGGGAATAATACTGCGGCAACGGGCCAGACAATCCAGCTTGCCCCCCAATTATTCGTAATGAAGCTATAAGCCAGATAGACCGCAGTTGCAATGAGCCAATAAATGCCGGATATGTTTCTTATGAACGGCTGTTTTTCCTTTTTCTCTTTGGTATAATCGTTTTCCTGCAAAAGTTTTTCGAAGCTCGACCAGATCACATTGTCGCGGACAAAGATGGTTACGCCTATGCCGGCGATAACAAATGTCACCGAAAGCATGGCCGTCATGAAGAGGGTATTATCTTCATTGACCATAGCGCCGGCAAACAAAGGGATCACGGACAGGATGCACAGGCAGGTGGCGACCATATTATTTCTTGTATGCGTAGTTTTGTATTGTTCCCTGCGCTCCCTGACCATTCCGCTTACGCCGTACTCCGTCTCAAAAGCTTCATTTTCCAAAAAGTCAAAATCAGAAGATTTATTGCTATTTGAAATAAAAATGGCCACTGCCGTTGCCACGAGGACGAGCAGGATGATCATGCCTGCGCCTGCAGCCATCTGTTCCGAAAAATGGTACTTGGGTGTCTCTGCGAGCGCGCCTCCAAGGAACAGGCATATGGGGGACAGGATGCATAAAAATGTAGCATAGGCGGTTGACTGGGATGCCGAGGCCTTGATGGAAAGAAACGCATTGGCCTCCTCCATGGACACGCGCCTTAATGGGGATTCCTCTCCGGCAGAGGCGGAAAATTCTTCCTCCTCTATTTCATCTTTAAGCAAATAGTCGATGCTTACCCCAAATAAATGGGAAAGACGTATCAACTTCTCATAATCGGGAATTGACTGCGCACCTTCCCATTTAGAGACGGACTGCCTTGTGACATCCATCTGTTCTGCCAGTTCTTCCTGGGACCATCCGTTTTTCTTTCGGAGCTGTATGAGCTTATCTGCGAAAATCATAGTAGATTTCCTCCTTTTTCTGTTTTTTGATGTGTTCATTTTAATGATTTGTTTGGTTGCACGCTACCTACCGGGGCTATGCAATATGTCAATCGCTGGTTGCGGTTTATATCTGCCAGAGCCGTTTGGCGGCAGCAGAAAAAATTTATAAATTATTAAACAGATAAGAGAAGCTGTCTTATGCCTTTTCAGGAATATCCATAAGAAGGCTTTTTTTATGTTTACATTTTTCAGGAAAGAGGCTCATTACAGTAAAGGAGGAATGGTTATGTTGCGTGATTTAATTTGCAGCGCTCAGGCGGGCGACAAAAAGGCGATGATGGAACTGATTGACAAATTTTCCCCGTTATTCAAAAAATATGCCAGGAAGCTGGATTATGAAGATGCTTACGAGGATATTATTCTCTTTCATATGGAGATGATACGGTATGCGAACGCTCTCTTTGGTATAAAGAAGAACGGGTGGACAGGCAGGACATACAAAAAGGCCGCCACAGAGCAACGCAAAGACGGCAGTTATTATATAGAAGGCAATACCTTGTGGCGCGCTTATGACAGCTGGGAACAGTCGATCCGTGACCATAATGATTATATAGCAACGAGAAGCACGGACGGCGGCAGGACTTTGCGGTATTCCAAAGTGGTCGGCTGCGATGACCATGTCCTTGCCTGCCAGTATTTGCAGGAGTGCGGATATGCGACTTCCCTTACTTATAGAGAATCACTGGTCAGGGATTATATTGAGAAATATCATTTGCTGAGGTTTGATTCCTGTTCTTCATCAGATCCATATAAAAATTAGCCATCACGGCGTTGGTATATGGCACCAGCCAGAAGAATGCGATGAAAAAGGAAAAAGCGCTCAGGAGATAGAGAGGAAGGAAGCTGACCGCGATATAAAACAGCCGCCCCTTGTGTCCCTTCATAATCTGGCAGCTCATTTTCATCAGCTCCTTGGCCGAATATTGAGGAAAATCCTGCAACAGGAAAAATGTCTGGGAAAGCAACAGCCTTGTAACGGCAATAATAATGGCGCTGATGACAAGGAAAATGGACATCAGCAGCATGTAAACAGGCGAAGCGGTCGTCAAATATAAATAATAAAAAATCATGACAGGAGTCAGGCAGATATAGGTAATAAGGGAACGTACAAACTGCAGGAGGATCGCTTTGTCGGGATAAACCTTAAAACCATAAAAGATATCCCCTGCGGAAACCGGCTGCCGGCATATCAGCTTCAGATAAAGAAAAGCCTCCCCGGAATTAAAAATACCGAGAAACAGCGTTATGACAAAGCTGATCAGGTAATAAATAATCAGCTCGGGGATGCTGCTGGCAACAACTAGCGTGGACGGGATGGAATTTGCGACCAGGCTGATGATCCCTATAAGGAACATGGCTCCGATCACGGTGCCGTAATGTCCGAATAACTGTTCCTTTGACATGCCTTTTAATTCGGCGGAGGATTTGTAAGTGTTCATCGTTTCAAGTCTCCTGTTCAAATAAATTCTTTGTGCTTATACAGCCATATCCACATTCATGCCCTGGTACTTTATGGAATCGGCGGTTTTTAGATCCTTCTGGTAAGGATTGTCTTCATTATAATATTTGATCTGGGTCGAGGTCGTTCCCCCGGATACATAGCTGCGTCCGCATTCCGGGCATACGGCAGTGTGGATGGCCACATTGGCGGAGATTACCTTTCCATTATTCTGCGCCGCTTTTTTATACGCGTTGGAAACATGCTCCTGTTCGTGGGAACGGACAGCGCTTGCGGATGCCTGGGGGGAAATATGGGTGGCCGATTTAAAGGATACCATTTCATCGGAACCGTCCTGGTATTTCCTGTTCTTGCATGTCTCGCATTCGGCGGGAGAAGATTTCCTGCCGGGAGACTTGACATTGGATTCCCCCGGATTCCTGGCAATGCCGGAAGCCTCTTCCGCACTGGAAGCGCCTTTCGGGGAATTGTTGGAAACAGGATAACCGCCATAATTAAAATTATTACTAATCGGACTGATTGTACTCATAAAAATCTCCTTTCTCACACTACCCTTCATGCCGCCTCCCGGCGGCACAAACCACCAATGGGAAGAACGCCGCTTTTTAGGCGTTCTTCGGTGTGGAACTTAGAAGTTCTTAGCGAAACGTCCTCTGGCGTGAGCTTTAGAACTTCTTTCCACACTAATTTAAGTTGAATGTCTCATTCACCCAGTCTTCCAGCGACTGCCCGAGGACGTCTTCCGTGGATTCCCCATAAATGATTTCGAACTGGGTATCATAAGTCCTGGCCGCATCCTGCAGAAGCTCCGGGTGGGAAAAAATGAACATAAGAGACGATATCAGTATCCCGAGGTTCATCAAAAGGCCGCCGATGCCGCAGACCAGCCCGGTCATAGCCTGCCCGGCCATATGGGATTTGAGGCCTTTGGACAGGATCGCCAGAATGATCGCGATGGTGCCGAGAATCATTGGGATATAAATGGTCATTAAAATAGTGGATAAAACGGAAATAATCCCAAGAATCATAGCTGCGTTGGCAAGCTTCTGGCCCGGCACGGCATATGCGGGGGGAGCCTGACGGCCATAAGGAAGATTCCCCATATTATTATTTATGTTCTGGTTGTGGTCCATGTGAGGGCCGCTATTGTTAAAATCCATAATTTTCTCCATTCGTCTTTGAGATCAGGCAGATTCCCATGCCCGAAAATATACATATTTATTGTATCACTTAACAGGCCATAATACAATCTTGAAAATTGAATAGTTTTCGTATAGGATAAGGGGGAGTGTTGAGAAAGGAATAAGGTTATTGGATATGGATATTATATGGAAACTAAGCCAGGAGCTGGCCGTACAGAAGTGGCAGGTGGAGGCGGCTGTCAAGCTGATCGATGAAGGGAATACGATTCCTTTTATCTCCAGGTATCGGAAGGAGGCCACAGGCTCCCTGAACGACGAGGCTCTTCGTAATCTTTATGAAAGGCTCATATATTTGCGCAATCTGGAAGAGAAAAAAGAGCAGGTGATCGGCAGCATAGAGGAACAGGGCAAGCTGACGGAAGAATTGAAGGAGAAAATCCTGGCAGCGGAGACTCTTGTCGTGGTGGAGGATTTGTACCGCCCGTATCGTCCGAAACGGAAGACGCGGGCCAGCATGGCAAAGGAAAAAGGGCTTGACGGCCTGGCACAGTGGATATTGGCGCAGGAAGCGCAGCATCCGCTGGAAGAGGAAGCGCGGCAATATATAGATGAAGAAAAAGGGGTAATGACGGTGGAGGAAGCCATCCAGGGCGCGAAGGATATTATTGCGGAGAGTATTTCCGACGAGGCGGACTACCGTATATACATCAGAAATATCACGATGGAAGAGGGCAGCGTGGTCAGCACGGCGAAAGATGAGAAAGCCGAGAGCGTATACGAAATGTATTATCATTATGAAGAACCGGTGAAAAAAGCGGCAGGACACCGTATTCTTGCCCTGAACCGGGGAGAAAACGAAAAAGTGCTTACCGTGAAGATCGCTGCGCCGGAAGAACGCATCCTGCGCTTTTTGGAGAAAAAGGTCATTACATCGGACAATGCCGTTACGATGCCGGTTTTAAAGGAAACGATAGAAGACAGTTACCGCCGCTTGATCGCTCCGGCGATCGAGAGGGAAATCCGCAACGAACTGACGGAAAAAGCGGAAGACGGGGCGATCTCCGTATTTGGCAAAAACTTGGAGCAGCTGCTGATGCAGCCCCCGATTACGGGAAAAGTGGTGCTTGGATGGGATCCCGCGTTCCGTACCGGGTGCAAGCTGGCGGTCGTAGACGCTACGGGCAAAGTATTGGATACGAAGGTGATTTTTCCCACAGCGCCGCAGAACAAAACGGCGGAGGCTAAGGCGGAACTGAAGAAAATGATTAAAAAATATGGAATTTCCCTGATTTCGGTCGGGAATGGCACCGCATCCAGGGAATCCGAGCAGGTGATCGTGGAACTGATCAAAGAGCTGGATACGCCGGTGCAGTACGTGATCGTGAATGAAGCGGGCGCTTCCGTCTATTCCGCAAGCAAGCTGGCCACCGAGGAATTTCCTAACTTCGATGTGGGGCAGAGGAGCGCGGCATCGATCGCGAGGAGGCTGCAGGATCCGTTGGCAGAGCTGGTGAAGATCGATCCCAGGTCGATCGGAGTGGGCCAGTACCAGCATGACATGAACCAGAAAAAACTGAGCGAGACACTGGGCGGCGTAGTGGAAGACTGCGTGAACAAGGTGGGCGTGGATCTGAATACGGCTTCGGCATCCCTGCTGGAATATATTTCCGGCATTACCAAGACGATAGCGAAAAATATCGTGGATTACAGGGAAAATAACGGTCGCTTTACGAACCGGAAGCAGCTCCTGAAAGTAGCGAAGCTGGGGCCGAAGGCATTTGAACAATGTGCGGGCTTCCTGCGCATACTGGACGGGGAAAATCCCTTGGATGCGACCAGCGTGCATCCAGAGTCCTACGAAGCAACCCTGAAATTATTGGACAGGATGGGGCTGACGATGGAAGATGTCAGAGCCGCGCAGAAAAAGGCGGCGACAGAAAAGGGCGGGGCGAAAAAAACCGCGCCAAGGCAGGAAAAGAAGCAGAACAAAGTAGTCATCCGCAATACCAATACCGCTATGGGGAAAGCCCTGGCGGCTGCCATGGGCGGCATCAGCCTTGACCATGCGGAAGAACAGGCTCCGTCCGGCGGCAAAGGAAAAGAAACAGCGTCAGCCGGCTCTTTGGAAAGGAAAATCAAAGATAAAAAGAAAATGGCGCAGGAACTGGGCATAGGGGAGATCACCCTGGCTGATATTGTGAAAGAATTGGAAAAACCGGCGAGGGATCCAAGGGAGGACATGCCGGCCCCCATTTTAAGAAGCGACGTATTGGAAATGAAGGATCTGAAACCGGGAATGATTTTAAAAGGAACCGTGCGCAATGTCATTGATTTCGGCGCGTTTGTTGATATCGGCGTCCATCAGGACGGGTTGGTCCATATTTCCCAGATCACGGATCGGTTTATCAAGCATCCGATGGAGGCCGTGAGCGTAGGAGATATCGTGGACGTTCAGGTGCTTTCTGTGGACGCGGCGAAAAAAAGGATTGCCTTGACGATGAAAATCGGGAAAGGAAATTGACTTGTAACTGGTGCGAGACAGGTGGGAAAGACGACCATGCTGAAGCATCCGGCGACAGAACAGAGCCGTACTTATGTTTCCATGGATAACAAAGCAAACTTGGTACGGGGAAGCGGAGGCATTGTTTGCATGCGTGAGGAAGTGATGCCGATTGATGCCCAAAATTGCTTCATTCCCTGCCATTTAATTTAAATGAAATTTTTCTGGCAGCAGGCCGACGGAGTAAATTCCGTCGGTTTTTTCATATTATTTTTCATATTATTAGGAAATTATGCCGCAGCGATCCTGGATATAACCAGACATCTAATTGATCAAAATCAATCATAAAAAATCATATTAGTGCAAAATAAACAAAATAATTCGGTCAAATTCATGCATATATACGATTGAAATTGACTGAATTTGAATGTATAATGCAATTACAAACAAAAACAGAAAGCGGTGTCAAACAAACAGAAAATGGAGGAGGAAAAGAAATGGTTTATACGGTGACATTTAATCCGTCGTTAGACTATATCGTTTCGGTAGAGGACTTCAGGCTGGGGCTGACGAACCGGACCAGTTCGGAGCTGATTCTCCCCGGGGGGAAGGGACTCAATGTTTCTATGGTTCTGGGGAATCTGGGAGTAGAAAATACGGCGCTTGGATTTGTGGCCGGATTTACGGGAGAAGAGATCGTCCGCAGGATAGAGCAGATGGGGGTAAGGTCTGACTTGATCCCGATCGCTGATGGGATTTCCAGGATCAATCTGAAGCTGAAGTCAATCGACGGGACGGAAATCAACGGGTGCGGCCCCCGCATCGGTGAAAAAGACGTGCAGACGCTGATGGAAAAATTGGATGTCCTGGAAAAAGGAGATGTACTGGCGCTTGCCGGGAGCATTCCAAGCTCCATGCCGGACGACATGTACAAAAGGATTATGAAAAGGCTGGCAGGGAAGGGCATTATGACCGTGGTGGACGCTACCAGGGATCTGCTGGCGAATGTGCTGGAATATCATCCTTTTTTGGTAAAACCCAATAACCATGAGCTGGGTGAAATATTCGGGGTGGAACTCGGGACGAGGGAGGAAGTAGTTCCTTATGCAAAAAAAATGCAGGAAATGGGAGCCGTCAACGTATTGGTGTCCATGGCCGGAGAAGGAGCCGTCCTGGCGGCAGGAGATGGAAAAATCTATGAAACCCCGGCACCGAAGGGGAAACTGGTCAACGGCGTGGGCGCGGGAGATTCCATGGTGGCTGGGTTTATCGCGGGCTGGATGGAAAGAAAGGATTATGAATTTGCTTTTGCCATGGGTACAGCGGCCGGGAGCGCGAGCGCATTTTCCGAGCGGCTGGCGACGCGGAAGGAGATTGAAGCAGTATACCGCCAGGTGGTGGAAAACTCATGTTTGAGAAGCCGGATTTAAGAAGACAAAGACAAATACCTTGTCGCAGACAGCGGTCATCGAAGAAAGAATAAAAAAGAATAAGAAAGGAAGGGGCATAAAAATGAGGATTACGGAATTGTTAGATAAACGGAGTATTTCGCTCGACGGAGCGCCGAAAAGCAAGAGCGAGGCGTTGGACCAAGTGGTGGATCTGATGATCAAAAGCGGAAAGATCAGGGATAAGGAAGCATACCGGGCGCAGGTATATGAAAGGGAGGAAGAAAGCACGACCGGCATCGGCGAGGGAATCGCCATTCCCCATGGCAGGGGGGAATCGGTGATCAGGCCGGGCCTGGCGGCGATGGTGGTGAAGGACGGCGTGGATTTTGATTCCCTGGACGGAGAAAAGGTGACGCTGATTTTTCTGATCGCCGCGCCGAATACAAAGGACAATGTTCATTTGGATGTCTTGAGCAAACTTTCGGTGCTGATGATGGATGAGGAGTTTTCGAACAATCTGCGCAACGCGAAAAGCGTGGATGAGTTCCTTGCCATTATCGACAAGGCGGATGCGGAACAGGAAAGCATCGATGAGAGATTGGCAAACACGGGCGCAGCAGTTTCTGGCCAGGCCAGGATACTGGCGGTGACATCCTGCCCCACCGGCATTGCCCATACGTATATGGCGGCGGAGGGGATCGAGAAAGCGGCAAAAGAAAGGGATTGTGCGGTAAAAATCGAAACGAGGGGGTCCGGCGGCGCAAAAAATGTGCTGACAGCAAAGGAAATTGAGGAAGCTTCCTGCATTATCGTTGCGGCAGACGCTCAGGTTCCGATGGATCGGTTTGACGGGAAAAAAGTGATCGAGTGCCAGGTGTCCGATGGAATCAGCAAAGCAGGGGAGTTATTGGACCGGGCGATTTCCGGCGATGTCCCGGTATACCATGCGGCATCGGGCAAAAGCGCTTCCGTGCAGACGGCTAAAAAAAGCGGCGGCGCGGGGCATCAGATTTATACGCAGCTGATGAACGGCGTATCCCATATGCTTCCTTTCGTAGTCGGCGGCGGCATCCTTATCGCCCTGGCGTTTCTGATCGATGGGATCTGTGTGGATATGAACGCCCTGGACGTGGCGGAGCGCGCTAATTTCGGCACGATTACCCCGGTGGCGGCATGGTTTAAAAATCTGGGAGATGCTGCTTTTGGATTTATGCTGCCGGTATTGGCTGGATTTATCGCTATGGCGATCGGCGACAGGCCGGCGCTTGCCCTCGGGTTCGTGGGCGGCATAATGGCATCGGGCGGAAAATCCGGTTTCCTGGGGGCATTGGCAGCAGGATTTGCGGCAGGCTATATCATCGTCCTGCTTCGCAAGGTTTGCGACAAGCTGCCGGAGTTCCTGGAAAAAATCGCGCCGGTACTGATTTATCCCCTAGCCGGGCTGCTGCTGATGGGGCTGCTGATGTCCTTCGTTGTGGAACCGGTGATGGGCGGACTCAATACAGCGCTGAACAACGGCCTGACCGGCATGGGGGGAACGAGCAAGGTTATTCTCGGGCTGATTCTCGGCGGTATGATGGCAATCGATATGGGAGGCCCGTTTAACAAGGCGGCATATGTATTCGGCACGGCTTCTATCGCAGCGGGGAACTATGATATTATGGCGGCAGTTATGATCGGCGGTATGACGCCTCCATGCGCGATCGCGCTTGCCTCCCTTCTCTTTAAAAAGAAATTTACAAAGGAGGAAAGGGAATCGGCGCCGACTAACTTTATTATGGGGCTGGCATTCATTACGGAAGGAGCGATTCCGTTTGCGGCATCCGATCCCCTTCATGTGCTTCCGGCCTGCGTCGTTGGTTCGGGAGTGGCGGGTGCTTTATCCATGCTGTTCGGATGTACCTTAATGGCTCCTCACGGCGGCATCTTCGTATTTCCTGTAGTAGGAAACCCGCTGGCATATGTGGCGGCATTGGTTGCAGGGACGCTGGCATCCACTCTCTTGCTGGGTATCTTGAAGAAAAATGTGGAAGCATAAAAGAGTTGGCCTGGCGGCTTTATAAGAAAGGGATTGCATAATAAAAAAGAACATAATAAAATAATAAGGAGAAGCAGATCGACAGCAGCTCTGCTGCGGCAAGGCAAAAAGTCTTGCCGCAGCAGAATTTTCATATATTCAGGTACTTGGGGGATGGAGGAAACGATGTTATCCGAACAAAGGCATGAGATTATTTTAAAGATTCTGGAGGAAAAGCGCAGTGTCACCGTGGCAGAACTGACGGAGCGGCTGGATATTTCCGAATCCACGGCGAGAAGGGACATTACGATATTGGATAAGGCGGGAAAACTGGTGAAGGTATTCGGCGGGGCTGTGCTTCCCGATGGCGCTTATCAGTTTGTGGAACCCACTGTAACCCAGAAGGCAGAAGTAAACAGGGAAGAGAAGAAGCGGATCGCCGGATATGCAGCCTCCTTGATCCTGCCCCAGGATTTCGTATATCTGGATGCGGGAACGACGACGGGCTATATGCTGGATTTTATCGGGGAAACGGGGGCGACGTTTGTCACGAACGGAGTTGCCCATGCACAAAAGCTTGCGGCGAAGGGAGTCCATGTCCTGCTGGTGGGGGGGACTCTTAAGGGTTCGACGGAAGCCGTGGTAGGGACGATGGCGGCGCTGACGTTGAAAGACTATCATTTTTCCAAAGGATTTTTTGGGACGAACGGGGTGAACAAGAAGGCAGGGTTTACCACGCCGGATGCGAATGAAGCGCTGGTAAAGCGGACGGCGCTGGAACAATGCCGACAAGCATATATTCTGTGCGATAACAGCAAGTTCCATATCGTAAGCTCGGTTACGTTTGCTTCTTTTTCTGCCGGGACGATTCTGACGGACGCGAGGCCGGAGGAGTATGCGGGGGCGGCGAATATTGTTTTGTGCTGACTGGAATTTTAGGCAGGGAAATCAATTTTTGCAGGACGCATCGCGCTAGGAAATGCCAAAGGGGGCGGCGGGGGAAGGAAGCCCGGCAAGGGACGCTGGTTTTTGCTGGAGCTTCCAAGCAGATTTTACTAATGAAATGGATATATGATGTCAAGCCGACCGGGTCGGAAACGACGGACATCCTGTCCTATGTTTCCTGACATTGCCATCCATGGCAATGTCTCCCTAGGTTTTCAGCCATTTCATAAGTGAAATTGCTGATTGTCCGCAAAAGTCGGAAACTCTGCCCCTGCCCGCCGCTTCCCCTCCCCCTGCCCTCCATATATGCGCCCGCCAAACATGCACAAGTTGATTTTATATTGCTGTATTTTATCCATGAAAAAAGGCCTCCCGTTTAGGAAAGCCTTCCGTTTTCACCGCTCAGCGAAAATAATTTTCATTATTCAACCGTGATGATCTCTTTTTTGTTGTATGAGCCGCACTTTTTGCAAACGCGGTGAGGCATCATTAATGCGCCGCATTTACTGCACTTTACCAATGTAGGAGCGCTCATTTTCCAATTTGCTCTTCTTTTATCTCTTCTTGATTTGGAAGATTTATTCTTGGGACAAATAGACATCGTTACACCTCCCTTTTTGTATCGAATTCATTCTTAGCGGAAGCATCTGTATGAATCATTCCACCTTGGATTTTGCTGCATTAAAAATATCTTTAATTCCTGCCATTCTTGGATCCGGCACAAAAGTATCGCATCCGCACTCTCCCATATTCAGGTCTTTTCCGCACTTGATGCAGATTCCTTTGCAGTCCGGCTTGCATAAGACCTTCGTCGGCAAGTTCATAAGGCATTCATTTTTGACCAATCCATCTACATCAAGTTCATACCCTGCCATGAAACTCTGCTCGTCATCCTTTTCCTTCTCTTGGTATGCATCCGGCCCTTCTATTTCTCTTACAAAATGAAGAACAATCTTCTGTTGAATTTCTTTCAGACAGCGGTCGCAGTTCATGGCTAATACCAATTCCATCCTGCCTTCCATAGATGCTTTATTCATTCCAAGATTTTTCAACGTAAGGTTCAGCGGCGTTTTTTCTATAATAGGGAAAACTCCCATCCTGCAGTTGATATCCGTAAGTCCTGCTTCCGCCTGAAGCCTTTCTTCTCTTCCTTCGGATGTCAATACATCGGTTAGGTTTATTAACATAGCTGGCTCCTTATTATTTTGCACTCCGTCAATTATAACTGTCGAATATTGGTTTGTCAAGATATTTTGGAGAAAAACGCTATGCCAGCTGTGCCTGTACCGCAGTCAGGGCGACTACGCCTACGATATCCTCCCAGGAGCATCCGCGGGACAAGTCGTTTACTGGTTTTGAAATCCCTTGCAGCATCGGCCCGTACGCTTCCGCCTTCGCCAGCCTCTGCACCAGCTTATAGCCGATATTTCCACAATCCAGATTCGGGAAAATCAATACGTTTGCTTTGCCTGCCACTTCGCTGCCAGGCGCTTTTGACTTGGCCACCTGGGGAACCAGTGCGGCATCGGTCTGCAGTTCTCCGTCCAGCAACAGGTGCGGGTACCGTTCATGGGCAATTTTCGTTGCCTCCACTACCTTGTCCACCAAAGGATGTTTCGCGCTCCCTTTTGTAGAATGTGACAGCATAGCAATAATCGGCTTGGAGCCTACCAGCTGTTTAAAGCTTTTCGCGCTTGTGTCCGCAATCGCTGCCAGTTCCTCTGCGGTAGGATCCTGGTTTAACCCGCAGTCCGCAAAAAGAAAGGTTCCTTTATCCCCAAACTTGCAATCGGGCACGTCCATAAGGAAAAAGCCGGAAACCAGCTTCACCCCGGGCGCGGTTTTCAATATCTGCAAAGCCGGGCGCAAAGTATCAGCCGTAGCATGGCACGCTCCCGCCACCATTCCGTCCGCATCATTCGCCTTTACCATCATAACTCCAAAAGTCAGAAAATCTTTTGAAAGGATATCCCTCGCCTTCTCCGGCGTCATTCCCTTGGATTTCCTCGTTTCGTACAAGAGTTCCACATACCCGTCCAATTTCTCCGTCTGCGCAGGATCAATAATTGTCGCCCCGTCCAGATCCACTTCCAGCCATCCTGCGCCGTCCATGATCTTCTCTTCATTTCCTATCATTATAATATTGGCAATGCCGTCCTGAATAATATGGGAAGCCGCAATCAATGTTCTTTTATCGGTTGTTTCCGGCAGAACGATCGTTTTTCTGTCGCTTCTCGCTTTTTCCTTGACAATATCAATATAGGCCATGTCCCCCAAACTCCTTTCCGATTCTATATCCAGAATTATACAAGATTTGTGGATTTTGCACAAGATGAAAATAGAGAGAGGGAAATCTAATTTATTTTGCAGAGGATGCGGGATACACGAAATTTTTACATTTTAAGGCAGAGTGGAAACCAATGCCCTTAGCTGTGGAGCCAGCAGACCTATCAGAGGAAACACAATTCCCACCCCACATAAAAGCAATGCCCAGCGGTTATCGCGTCTTTGCATAATTGGGACATAAAACAATTTCGGATTTTCAGGATCATAATATAAATCTACCTGCTGTCCTGTTTTGACATTACTGTCACCATATCCGCTCGGAGATTTTACACGGTACTGTTCTTCCCCAACCCGAAATTCATATTGGGGAAAATAGCTTCTTTTGTTTCCTTCCCCTATACCTAATCTGCTGTCCACAGCAACAACAACGGCTTTGGTTAAAACAGTGGCATGTGAACGTTCTTTCAATAAACGCCAACGTATACGCATTCCTACAGCAAAGAAAATCAATGGAAACAGGGTGAACGCTGCATCGGCAATACGTTCATCCGTTCCCCGGTCGGGCCGGGAAACTATAATTCCTGCAAAAATGAAACACAACAATGGCCAAAAAGCAGCAAAGAAATACCATCGTTTTCGTGCATTCTTCCATGAATCTGTTTTCGAATTCATATTCAAGCCTCCTCATTCACCAGTATAGTATTCATTTACCATAAAATATTTGAATATCATCCGCATTCATGTTACCCTGAGAAGAGCCATAAGATTTCATATATCCAATATTCAGAAAGGAAACCAATATACCTCATGAAAATCGCCGGAGTCATCGCCGAATACAATCCCTTCCATAACGGACATCAATACCATCTGGAGCAGACCCGCGCCTTGTCGGGCGCAGATTATATCATTGCCGTAATCAGCGGGGATTTTATGCAGCGGGGCGTTCCTGCCCTCATTGATAAATATGCCCGCGCCGAAATGGCATTGCAAAACGGCGCGGATCTGGTTCTGGAACTGCCCGTCGTCTATGCAACGGGAAGCGCGGAATTTTTTGCCATGGGCGCGGTATCCCTTTTGGACCAGCTTGGCTGCGTAGATTTTCTCTGCTTTGGGAGCGAATGCGGCAGTTTGAAACCGCTCTCTAAAATCGCCTCCGTCCTGCAGGACGAACCGAAAGAATACCGCTCCTCCTTACAAGCAGAACTTAAAAAAGGAAACTCTTTTCCAAAAGCGAGAAGCCTGGCTCTGCGAGGCTTTCTTTCCGATTGCCCGGGCAATATCGACCTGACATCCCCGAACAATATCCTTGGCATCGAATATATCAAGGCGCTGATGAAGAGGGGCAGCCGGATAGCCCCCCTCACCCTTCAAAGGCAGGGAAGCGGATACCATGACAGCGTTTTGAACAACTCCCTGTCCTTCAGTTCCGCTTCTGCCATCCGGGACAACATTCATTCCTGCGACGGTTTATCCGGCATCAGGCAGCATGTGCCTTCGTCCGTCTTCCAGCTGCTGCAGGCATCTTACGGGAAGACCTTTCCCATAAGCAGCAATGATTTTTCCCTGATGCTGCAATACCGCCTGCTGTTAGAAAGCGGAAGCGGCTTTGCCCCTTATCAGGACGTGACCGCTGCCTTATCCGATAAAATCAGGAAAAATTTGTATGATTACGAGAGTTTTGAGCAGTTCTGCTGCCTGTTAAAATCCAAAGAAATCACGCATTCCCGCCTCAGCCGCAGCCTAACCCATATTCTGCTTGACATAACATCTTCCAAAATGCAGGAATATGCGGAAAAGGGTTACACTTTTTATGCCCGCATCCTCGGCCTCCGCCGGGAAGCCGCCCCTTTGTTCTGCGCCATAAAAGCCCATTCCTCCATTCCTCTTATTTCCAAACTTGCGGATGCCCCTTCTTTTCTAGATGAAACCGGACTCTCCATGCTGGAAGATGACATCCGCTCCGCCCACATTTATGACTCCGCCGCGTGCCATAAATTCCAAGCTCCTTTTATCAATGAATATTCCAGGCAGCTGGTCATTCTCTAAACTGCTTTAAGCCGTTACTTCCTCGAACTGGGAATTGTACAGCTCCGCATAAAATCCTTTCTTCGCCAGCAACTGCTCGTGGTTCCCCTGTTCGATGATATCTCCGTCCTTCATGACCAGAATCAGATCCGCATCCCGAATGGTGGAAAGCCTGTGGGCGATCACGAAGCTGGTGCGCCCTTTCATCAGGTTATTCATTGCCTTCTGTATCCTCGCCTCCGTCCTCGTATCCACGGAACTGGTTGCCTCATCCAGAATCAAGATCCGATTATCGGCGAGAATCGCCCTGGCTATGGTCAGCAGCTGCTTCTGCCCCTGCGAGACATTGCTGGCATCCTCGTTCAGCTCCATCTGATAACCTCCCGGCAGCGTCTGGATAAACCGATGCGCATGCGCTGCTTTCGCCGCCGCGATAACCTCCTCGTCTGTCGCATCCAATCTTCCGTAGCGGATATTTTCCATAATCGTCCCTTTGAACAGCCACGTATCCTGAAGCACCATGCCAAAGCCTTCCCGCAGCTCGCTTCTGTTAAATTCCCTGATATCATGCCCATCTACCCGGATGCTTCCTTCATTGACATCATAAAACCGCATCAAAAGCTTTACCATCGTCGTTTTTCCTGCGCCGGTAGGCCCTACGATCGCCACCATCTGCCCGGGCGCGATCTCGCTGCTGAAATCATGAATAATAATCTTATCCTCCTGATAGCCGAATTTCACATGTTCAAAGCTGACGGCTCCATTCATTTGATCCAAACGAACAGGATTCTCGATCTGTACATCCTCCTCTTCTTCGCCCAAAAATTCAAACACCCTTTCCGCTGCCGCTGCCATGGACTGCAGCATATTGGAAACCTGTGCCACCTGTGTGATCGGCTGGGTAAAGTTCTTTACATACTGTATAAACGCCTGGATATCCCCTACTTCGATCGCTCCCTTGATCGCCAGCAGACTGCCGCTTACCGCTACCGCCACATATCCGAGATTTCCGACAAACATCATGATCGGATGCATCATTCCCGACAAAAACTGCGACTTCCACGCCGACTGGTAAAGAGCCTCGTTACTTTCATTGAATTCCTTCAGCGCCTGTTCCTCCCGGTTGAATGCCTTTACAATATTATGGCCGCCATAGACTTCCTCCACCTGTCCGTTTACTTTGCCAAGGTATGTCTGCTGCGCCACGAAATATTTCTGGGAAAACTTTACTACAATACCGATCAGCATCCCCGATACCGGAAGAATCACCAATGCGATCAAGGTCATAACCGGGCTGATACTGAGCATCATGACCAGTATGCCTATAATCGTAGTAACAGATGTAATCAGCTGGGTCACGCTCTGGTTCAGGCTCTGCCCCAGTGTATCCACGTCATTGGTGATCCGGGAAAGCACTTCCCCCACCGTCCTGGATTCAAAATACTGGAAAGGCATCCTGTTAATTTTCATGGAAATTTCCTTGCGGAAACGATAACAAAGCTTCTGGGAAATCCCTGTCATGATCCATCCTTGTATAAAGGAAAGGCAGGCGCTTAAAAGATATATGCCAAGCAAAAACAGCAGAATGCTTCCAATCCGTTCGAAGTTGATTCCCCCTGTCCCTGACACTTTTGCCATCAAGCCGTTGAACAGTTCCGTCGTCGCTTTGCTTAAGATCTTCGGCCCGGCTATATTAAAAGCCGTCCCTCCTATGGCAAATACCATGACTGCAGCCAGTCCGTATTTATAAGCTCCCATATAACGCAGGAGTTTTCCAGTAGTCCCCTTAAAATCCCTGGCCTTTTCCCCTGGCATCATAGGACCTCCCGGACCGTGCCCATGGTGCATTCCCCGTCTGTGTCTCGTATTTTCAGCGCTCATTATGCTCTCCCTCCCTTCAATTCTTCTTCCGAAAGCTGGGAACGGGCGATTTCCTGATATGCCCCGCAGGATGCCAGCAGCTCTTCATGCTTCCCGATGCCGGCGATCCTGCCGTCATCCAGAACAATGATTTTATCCGCATGGAGAATCGTGCTGATTCTCTGCGCCACAATAATTACCGTCGCATCGCTTAGTTTTTCGCTCAGCGCTTTTCTAAGCGTCACATCTGTCTTGTAATCCAGCGCGGAAAAGCTATCATCAAACAGGCATATTTTCGGATGTTTCGCAATCGCCCTGGCGATAGACAGCCTTTGTTTCTGTCCGCCGGAAACATTGCTTCCGCCCTGCGCGATCCCGCTGGCAAATTTTTCCGGCTTGCTTTCTATAAATTCCATTGCCTGGGCGATCCGGGCCGCCTCTTCCATATCATCATCGGTAATAAAGTCCCCGCCGAATTTGATATTGGATTCTATATCCCCGGAAAAAAGAACGCCTTTCTGAGGCACATAACCAAGCATATCATGCAGTTTATGCTGGGAAATATCCCTGATATCGATGCCGTCAACCGTAATTCGCCCTTCCGTCACATCATAAAAACGCGGTATCAGCCTGATCAGCGTGGACTTGCCGCAGCCTGTGCTTCCAATGATCGCCGTCGTTTCTCCCGGAGAAGCGGTAAAATCGATATTTTCCAAAGCGTTCTCATCGGCTCCTGGATATTTAAAGCTGACCTTCTCGAAACGAACCACGCCTTCCGCTTCTTTCAGGCTCTCGTCCATTGTTATCTCTTTATCGTGGATCGTGTTTTCCATATGCAGCACTTCTTCGATACGGTCCGCAGCCACGCCCGCCCTTGGAAGCATAATGGATATCATCGTAATCATAAGGAATGCCATGACGATCTGCATTGTATATGTAATAAATGCAAGCATATCCCCTACCTGAAGGTTTCCCGCATCCACTCCCATAGCCCCGAACCAAACGATCATCACTGCCACGCCATTCATGATCATCATCATCACCGGCATCATAAACGTCATAACTCTGTTCGTAAAAAGCTGGGTTCCCATCAGCTCCCTATTCGCCCTGTCAAATCTCTCCTCTTCAAATTTCTCCCTGCTGAATGCGCGGATCACCGGTATCCCTGTTAAGATTTCCCTTGATACCAAATTCAGCTTATCCACCAGTCCCTGCATAATTTTGAACTTCGGCATGGCGATCCGCATCAGCGTAAAAACAAGCAGCATAATCGCCAGAACGGCAACGATAATAATCCATCCCATGCCAGTCTTCGTATTCACTACTTTCATGATGCCTCCCGCTCCGACAATAGGCGCATATAATACCATGCGAAGAAGCATCACTGACACCATTTGTATCTGCTGGATATCGTTGGTGCTTCTGGTAATTAGGGAAGCCGTGGAAAACTGGTCCATTTCCGTATCCGAAAAAGAAACGACTTTATGAAAAACTCTTTCCCGGAGGTTCCTGCCGATCTTCGCCGAAGTACGCGCCGACAACAGCCCTGCTAAGATGGCCGCCGCCATCATGAAAATAGAAAGGGCAAGCATTATCCCTCCTTTTCCCAGCAAATATTTCGTCTGCACGGAGGCTATGCTCATTCCCAGCGCCTCGTACTCGGCCTTTACTCCGTTTACCGCCATTTGCGTCAGCATCGATCCGCTCATGTCCTCCAGATCCATATCCGATCCTCCTGGCACGGAAAGAAGCACCAATTTTGCCATAGGCATTTCCAGACTTTCGTCCAGCTTCTCTATCGCCTCTTCTTCTGCCTCCAGTTCGTAGGAACCGTCTTCCAACTGCCGGTAACTGGAGCGGAGAAGCGATTCGTCCTCTCCCATCCATCCGGCAAGCTTCTCCATCGTTTCCCCGCGCATTCGTCTTGGCACGGCATTCTCGATCCCTCCCTGGCCGATGCCCACATCCACAATATCAGCCGTAAACTGCGGCAGAGCCAGATCGCAGTATGCCTGTAGGATTAAAAGCGCGATAATCGCCGCCACCGCCGCTTTCGATTCTTTCAAATATCTTAATACTTTGAACATCCTCTGTCTTAGCCTCCTCCATTGCAACCATTTCATTACAGCAAATTCAAATTTTTAATATTCAATTTAATATCCTACTCTGACTTTTTCCCCATTGCAATTAAAAATATATAAAAAAAGTATGAAAGGATTTCCAATATACTTCTTTTTTTCCAAAAAACGCCTGGCTTGCGCAAAAAAAGAGCGTCCATTGCCCCAATGAAACGCCCCGGCTTTCTTTTCTGCCGCCTCCGCCAATCTTATGCAAGATGCTTTAATATTTTATCAATATCTTCTTTCTTTCCAAGCACCATAATATGCTCATCCTCCCGCATCACATAGTTAGCGCCCGGAAGCAGATCCAGCCTTCCGTCCTTCTTCATGCCAAGCACATTTACATGATATTTCGCCCGCATATCCACTTCCCCGATGGATTTCCCCGCCCAGCTGCGGATAATGGGAATCTCGTAAATGGAATATTCCTCCGTTAATTCGATATAATCGAACACATGGTTCGCGCTTACCCTGACCGCCAGCTTCTCGGCAATATCCCTGTCCGGGTAAATGACTTCGTCCGCGCCGTTGCGCAAGAGAAACTTGGCATGGATATCCCTGTTCGCTTTGCTGATCACGTATTTTGCCCCTAATTCCTTCACCAGACTCGTAATTTCCAGGCTGCTTTGAAAATTCGTTCCGATACAGACAAAACAAATATCAAAGTTCCGCACGCCCAGACTTCTTAATACCTCTTCGTTCGTACAATCTCCTATTTTCGCGCTGGTGACAATAGGCAGCAGATCTTCCAGCATCTCTTCCTTTTCATCCACCACCATGATCTCATTATCCAGCTTAGCCAGATTCGAACAAAGATGATGGCCGAATTTTCCCATTCCTATGATCAGTATCGATTTCATATCCTCTCCCGTCCTCCCCTTGGTTTCTTCCTAACCTATAATAATTTTCTCTGCCGGAAGCTGCACCGGTGCAACTTTCTTACGCTCTGTAAAGGAAAGCGCAAATGTCATGCTGCCGATCCTTCCGCAATACATCAGCAGAATAATGACGATTTTGGAAACCACGTTCAGCTGCCTGGTAATTCCTGACGACATCCCCACCGTTCCTATGGCAGAAAATACCTCTAACAAAATATCCTCCATCGGCAGGCTCTGCATGCCGCATAAGATAACGGCAGCCGCCACGGCCAGCAGCAGATTGATCGTCACGACGATGCTCGCCTTCCTGATCTCCTCTTCTTCCAAACGCCTGCCAAATATATTGCTTCCATGGCTGCCCCGCAGATTTGCCCAGACAAAAATAAGCATCACAGCAAACGTCGTTGTTTTAATCCCGCCCGCCGTCGATCCCGGGCTTCCGCCGATAAACATCAGCACAACCGTCACCAGTTTGCTGCTGGCGCTCATCCCTCCTACATCAATCGTATTAAAGCCCGCCGTCCTGGCTGTCACAGAAGCAAATAGAGAAGTCAATATCTTCTCGCCGGCTCCCATATCCGCCATCAAATTTTCTTTCTCAAACAAATAAATGAGAAAAGCGCCTCCAAAAATCAAGACAGCCGTCACTACAAGCACAATTTTCGTATGGAGAAGATACTCCTTAAAACGTAGTTTTTTCTTCTGCAAATCGTCCCACACAAGAAAACCGATGCCGCCAATTATAATCAGAGCCATCACCGTAATATTCACGAGAAAATCACCGGAGTAAGATACCAGGGAAGAATATTCCTCCGTTTTTCCCATCAGATCGAAACCGGCGTTGCAAAAAGCCGATATGGAATGGAATATCCCATTACAGATTCCTTCGATCCATCCCATCTGCGGAACAAAACGGGCTGCCAAAAGAACTGCCCCCGCTCCTTCTATCACCAAAGTGCCTATCGTTATCTTCCTTACCAGGCGGACAATTCCCCCTATTTGCAGCGTATTCATGCTTTCCTGAAGGATTCCTCTTTCCTTCAGCCCGATATTCTTCTTCATCAGCACTGCCACAAATACGCCGACCGTCATAAAACCAAGGCCGCCGATCTGTATCAGCGCCAACAGTACGGCCTTGCCAAACACCGACCATCCGCTGTACGTATCCACTACGACAAGCCCCGTCACGCAAGTCGCGCTGGTTGCCGTGAACAGTGCCGTTAGAAGGCCGGCCGGCTTGCCGTCTGCTGATGCTATAGGAAGCATCAGCAATACGGTGCCGGCCAGTATAATTCCTAAAAAACCCACTGCAATCGTTCTTGTTGCTGTTAATTTACTATGCCATTTCTTTTTTAACATATTTTATATCTCTTTCATCTGAAAAAAATGACCTTGTATTGTATCCATAATATGTTTTGCCACGTCTTCTTTGCTCATGACCGGAAGCTCCAGACAGCCGTCCCGCATAATCAGCGTAACGATATTCGTATCCGTCCCGAATCCCGCGCCTTCCTGCTTCAGATTATTCGCCACAATCATATCCACATTCTTCTTCTCCAGCTTTGCCCTGGAATTCTCCAGCATGTTTTCCGTTTCCATCGAAAAACCGCACAAAAACTGGCCCGGCCGGCGGTTCTCGCCAAGAAACCTCAAAATATCCTCTGTCCGTTCCAAAGCGATTGCCAGATCCCCCTCCGTTTTCTTCACTTTTTCTTCCGAAACGGAAAGGGGGCGGTAATCTGCCACAGCTGCCGACTTGATAATAATGTCCTGCTCTTCATAGCATTCCTTCACCGCCTCAAACATTTCCCTAGCCGATTCCACTTCTTTTACGCGGACAAAAAGCGGCGGCTCCAGCTGGGTTTTTCCGGTAATCAGCGTGACATCCGCCCCCCGCTGGGCGCAATGCCTTGCGATGGCATACCCCATTTTCCCGGTAGAATGGTTGGTGATGAACCGCACCGGGTCGATTTTTTCCCGGGTCGGCCCCGCCGTAACCATTACTTTTTTCCCTTCCAAGTCTTTCTCAAAACGGATCTCTTTTAAAATATATTCCAACAGCACCTGTTCGGAAGGCATTTTTCCCTCCCCGACATCGCCGCAGGCCAGATATCCCGTATCCGGCGTTATGACTTCCATGCCATAATGCTTCAGCTTCTCTATGTTATCCTGCACCACAGGATTATGGTACATATGGGTATTCATCGCCGGGGCGACAATCTTCTTGCATTCACACGCCATCACCGTAGTCGTCAGCATATCGTCGGCTATCCCGTTTGCCAGCTTGCCGATCACATTCGCAGATGCCGGCGCTACCAGCACCACGTCCGTCCGTTTCGCCAACGACACATGCTCCACACTATATTCAAAGTTGCGGTCGAACGTATCGATCAGGCATTTGTTTCCCGTCAACGTCTCAAAAGTAATCGGGTTAATAAAATTTACCGCATTCCTTGTCATTAAAACCGTAACATTTGCTTCCAGCTTTTTTAACATGCTTGCCAGATATGCGATCTTATAAGCGGCGATGCTTCCCGTCACTGCAAGTACAACATTTTTTCCACGCAGCATATCATTTCCTTTCTTCTACTTTGCATGTCCCAAAACCTTCTCCGGCATCCTGGCTGGCTGCGGGGATATCCGAAGCAGGGCAAGGCTGACCGCGCCGCCGATCACGACGGCAACGATAGCTTCTGGAACCCCGTTCGCGGCAATAATCCCGAGTATCATGCCATATACCGCATCCACAGCCACGCTCTGCGCCGCAGCAAATTCCTCCCTGAAACAGAAAAAGATCAGATGCATCACTAATAAAGTATTCACCAGAGCGCCTGACGCGCATGCCAGCGGAAGGGCTATGGTTCTCCTCATCTTTATATTCTTTAACAATTTTTCTATGCCGGTAAATACAAAATACGGAACGACTCCCACCAATATCCTCGGCACCAGCGCGATCACTACGCTCCAGCCGTTCCCTCCGATATCCCCTACCTGGTAGAAAGGTGAAAAAGCAAAGGAAAGAAGGCTCGGTTCCAGCGTGTTTTTAATCAGGCTGGTAATGCCGAAAGTTGCTCCCAATACCGCGCCTTTTTTCGGTCCAAGCACGATGGATCCGACAATGACCGGCACATGAAGCAGCGTCGCCTTAATGACAATGAGGTTAATATAACCTACATTGGGAATAAAGGTCATAACCGCAATAATCGCCATAAAAAGTCCGGTCATAACCATGGATAAAGTTTTTCTGTTATTCATTTTTCTTCCTCCTGTTATCATTCTCTTATTTTAGAGATACAATACGATTAGAAGATACCACATTGGGGCAGGATTGTAAAGTTTTTTAGCTGGTTTTCCTTCTACTTATAAATCAATGCATAAGCATAGAACTGATTTGTTTTTATTGTAATTGTTTCGGGATCATTATCCGAATCGTTATAAATAACCGGCTGTCCGCCCTCTGTCACACAAATCATCTTATACGTCCTGCCTTCTTTATAAATGGCTGACGGAATTTTTATCGTAACCTGTATTTCCTGATCCATGCTGTAAGCGTTTTGGGCAGACGGATAAAGATTATAAGTCCTTCCAATTGTATAGTCACCAAGGACTGCCTCGAAAGACTGAAAACACATAGGACCCTGCATCGCATTCTCTACGGCGACTTGGTAGGCATTATCTTTTGACGGCGTGTACTGGACAGTTTCTTTCCCTACGCATGCATACCGTTTTTTCTCTTCAGGCGTTACCGGTTTCCATGTTTCCGCTTTCGATTTTATTCCCGAATATCGGTTGCTGCCCAAACTGCTGCCCTGGCTGTTTCCATGGGAGGTATTCCCTGCATTATTTCCTATATCATTTTCTGTATTATTCCCTCCAGGATTATCGCCGGGTTTGTTATTGTTATCGCCGCTGTCTCCTGGATTATCTCCCGTATTGTTATCATTATCATCGCCGCCCGGATTAGGGTCTGGGGTCGGAACAGAGGGAATATAGTTATAATGTACGGTTGCCTCCGATATGGCAGATGCCGTATCTGCTATTTTACTTATGCTGTTCCACTGTGCTTCGGTGCCGGTAAAGTATATATCTTTCAGAGAGCAATTTGCAAATGCGGATCGCTCGATTACCGCCACGCTGTCTGGAACTATAACAGCGGCCAGGCTAAAACAGGAAGCAAATGCTGACTCACCGATACGTTCCGCGCCTTGCGGAATTTCCACTCCGGCAAGCATTCCGCAATTCAAAAACATCTCCTTGCTAATACGATCTATGCTTGAAGGCAGCGTTACTCTCGCCAGCTTCCAGCACCTGGAAAACATGTTATCGCCCATCTTTACCTTCTTGCTGCCAGGAGCAAACGTCACGCTTTCCATTTCTGTGCATTCGAAAAACGCTGCCGCTCCTACCTCCCCAATGCTGGCAGGCAAAGCAATGGAAGCGAGATTGGTACACGCGAGAAACGCATTCTGGCCGATGGTTTCCACTCCTTCGCAAACAGTGACTGAGCTAAGATTCGAGCATTCGCGGAAAGCACTGTCACCAATGGTTTTCACGCTGGAGGGAATGTCCACGGAAAGAATCGCAGAATTGCAAAAAGCGCTGGAGCCGATACTGGTGATGCCATCCTCAATAACAACTTTCCTGATTTGGCTGCCGTCCCACGGCTGGTCTGCGGCACTGGCAAAATCCGGCATGGCTCCCTGGCCGGAGATGGACAGCGTACCCGCCTTTGTCAGATTCCAAGCAAGCCCTCCATCAAGATTTCCGCTTGCAACGGATTCATTGGCTCCTGGATCATCCGGCGAGGTATAGCCTTCCGGATAGCGGGTGATATAATGGCTGGCGGTCCTCATCACCTCTTCCTTAGAAATTGCACGTCCCCAATGAACCTTGCCTGTATGGTCTCCCGTGCTGATATTTCCTTCGGCAACCATTACTCCCGCATCGTTCACCTCAAGAACGATCACGGTATGAACATCATTATTTACCCGCAGGATATCCCCGACTTTTATATCTTCAAACGAAAACCCGCCCGCCGCATAAGACCTGGCTTGCAGACTGCCAAATGCCGCATCGCTGAGTGAAAAGGCAAAGGCCACGCAGCCAGTAGCGACAATATTCTTTCCATCAATAGGACCGCCTTTCCAACGGTATGCATTGGAACCCGAATAAGGCTCATCGTCAGTCCAGGTTGCTCCTTCCTGATACATATCCTGGTTCCTTAAAGCGGTCATGGATTCATAAACTTCCGCCGGGGCAGGAACCCCGCCGTCATGTGCAGCCGGTTCGACCAAGGCTTCTTCCGGCAAAACCTCTTCCTGCTGCAAAGAAGTTTCCAGCGGCGCGGCGGCCGCATCGTCACTGATGTCCGATCCATCTTCGGTTTCATTCGGAAGAATATCCTCCTGCTCCAAAGGGGGCAGCGGCGCAGAAATTTCCTCATCATCCCCCTCCGGTTTCTCTGCGGGATCTTCCGTAAGGACATCTTTTTGCTGCAAAGTATCTTCCTGGGACGCATATGCTACCGACTGGGAAGAAATACATAAGCATAACGCTAAAGCAACTGAAAGAACTCGTTGTTTCAATTTTGTAACCTCCTATTTTTCGTTTATCTATGAAAAATAGCAGTCCAGAATCTAATTTCTGACTGCTATCTATCATTCAAAAAAAGCAGATAATGGGAGTCGAACCCACCCCCTCAGCTTGGGAAGCTGATGTACTACCGATATACTATATCTGCACAATTTGCACCAAATTTGTTTGTATCAAACTGCCCTTTTACGGTATGTCTGTGATAAACGGCTCCAGAGCCTCCAGAATCTCTTTTTCCTGTTCATTGGTCTCTAAAATCCGCAGCTCCAATGTTCTCGACAAATCCATACTGAAAATCCCCATCACAGACTTCGCATCGACTACATATCTGCCGGATGCCAGATCAAAATACCCTTGGAACTGCGCCATAATGCTGACAAAATCCTTCACGTCTTCAATGGTCTCCAGTTTGATCATAATGCTTTTCATCCGGGCAGCCTCTTTCTTCCTGTTTTCGATGACATTAGCTATTATACTATCAAAAAAAAGATTTGTACAGTGGAAATTTGAATTTCGTCATTTTTAACAAAATTTTATGCCCGGTGTTTCCGTTTCCTTTCAAAAATCGGCATTTTCCTTTTTAACATCTGATCAAGTCCCTGACAATTTCACCCGCCATAATCATTCCTGCCACCGGCGGCACAAACGATATGCTCCCGGGAACCGGGCAGCGGGAAATGTCCTCTCCGCCTTTTATCCTGGGAGCAATCGGTTCCTCCCTGGAATAGACTACCTTCAGACTTTCCCCCCCCCGCTTTTTTAATTCCCTGCGCATGACTCTCGCCAAAGGGCAGACACTGGTTTCGTAAATATCCGCCACTTCAAATCCCGCCGGATTCAGTTTGTTTCCCGTTCCCATGCTGCTGATAACAGGTATCTGGTATTTCTGCGCCTGCATAACAAGTTCTATTTTCGCCGTCACCGTATCCACTGCGTCCGCCACATACGAATAGGCTGAAAAATCAAAGAAATCCTTATTTTCCGGCAAAAAGAAGCAATGGAATACTTGGACTTTGGCCACAGGATTGATATCCAGAATCCGCTCCTTCATCACATCCGTTTTATACCTTCCTATCGTGCTGGAAAGGGCTATAATCTGGCGGTTTATATTGGTTTCTGCCACCTTATCGCTGTCAATCAGGTCCAATGCCCCAACGCCGCTCCTTGCCAGAGCCTCTGCCACATAGCCTCCCACGCCCCCTATTCCGAACACCGCAACCCTGGCCCTTTGCAGGCGCTGCGCCGCATCTTTGCCGAGAAGCATCTCCATCCGGCCAAAGCGGCCTTTGCTGTTATCGATTCTCGCTGACATAAATCTGTACCCTGTTCTGAATAATATCCACCACTTCCTTCACATTTTTCTGGCCTGCAAAATAAGGCGCCGCCTCTTCCGAAATAATATCAACCAACGCCTGGTTATTGGTATAAAGCTGGTCTACCGACTTTATAAAATCCATAACCTCATCCACCTCTTCCTGAGTCATCGGCGTAATCGGCACATCCACTCCGTTGATATTATAAGTCTCTTCATATTCCACCTGATTCCCGTTTTCGTCCTCATAAGTAGGTTTCTTTTTTGCTTCCTGAGCTAGAAACTCCATCCGTTCCAAGCTGAGGGGCCATCCATAATTGTCCTTTTCCTGGTATTCATCCGTAAGAAAATAGCGCAAAAACTGCCATGCCCCGTCCTTGTTCTGCGATTTGGAAGACATGGACAGCTTCATCTCCGAACTGATCACAGATCCCTTCCCACTTTCGGAAGGAAATCCGATCATCGTAATATCTTCCCCGAATGTCGCCTTTTTTAAATAATTATAGCTGGAAAAACTATTCAGCACTGTCTGATCCAATAACACTTTCCCCTGCCGGAACTGATCGTCCCAATTCATCCCCATATCTTTTTCCCAATAATCCTCCGGCAATTCTTCTGGAAAACTTTTTATAAATTCAAGAAGGGATATAAATCCGTCCGTATTAAAATTGCATTTCCCGCTTTCCCAGTCAATAAACTGGTTTCCTGACATGCGAATGCTGTAAAAAAGAATATCTCGCCTCGTAGCTCCCGAAAAGGCCTGGGTTCCCTCCGGTCTGGATGCCAGCAATTCCTTCAGATCCTGGAGCTTCCAGCCCGTCCTGTCCCCTACATCCGCCGTTTTTCCCGTTACGGTGTAGATAACAAACCTGGGCGGCAGGCAATATAATTCCCCGTTGTTTTCATGCACCTTCAGCACATTGGAAAAATAATCTTCCCTGTTCATTTCCTCATCCCGGTCTATATAAGGATACAAATCCTCAAACAACCCTTTCGCCGCATAGCTTTCCACCGGGATATTATCATTTAGGAGAAGAATATCGGGCATTTTCCCGGACACGATGTCCGTATTCAGTTTGGTAATTCCCGCTGTGTAATCTTCGTCCGTATCATATTGGGAGTAATCCGTAATCGTGATTCGGTAATCGGGATTCGACTTATTGAATTCCACCACATGCCTCCTGACCTCCCAGTCCAAATAATAGCATGCCAGCGTCAAAACCGTTTTATCCGCCACATCCTTCGGATCTACCTTGGTGAACTTCATAAGCATTTCCTGCCCTGTCATGTCATCAACCAAGATCCCGTAAAACTCTTTCTGGCTGACTGCTGACACATTATACACATAAGAAGAACTCAAATCCGAATCGATAAAGTCCATCAGCTTCTTTACTTCCGCATCCCCGAGATTATAAGAATAGATTCCCCCGTTTCCTACCAGCAAAAAATCGCAGTCCGTGCCTGGATACAAGCTGTAACCGTTTAATCCTGGAATCTCATATTCCCCGGAATATTCCCCCGTATTGATATCCAGCTTGCGCAAAACATTTTTCTCCAGCGCCTCGTTGTAAATATTCATAATAACGGTTCCATCTTTTAAAAAATATACTCCACCGTTAAACTCTTCCTTCTCTTCCAAATGCCCTGCTGCCTTTCCGTCCGTATCATAGAACGAAATGCCTTCCTGGTCAGCTACTGCGATCCTTCCATCCTGCATCAAATGCATCCATCTTACCCAGTAATCCTGCCCGCTCTCATTCAATGCTAATTTCCACTCTTCTTTCCCGGCGCTGCCCAATTTGAGCAGATAATACCTGTCCTCATAAAAAGATTCCCCCGATTCCGTATTCTGCTCAATAAACTCATCATAAACGACGTAATAATTCCCCTGTTCATCCGAATTGATATAGGAAAGGTAGGCATTCTGCGGCATATCCAGGACAAACGACCTGGCATCCGAGCCATCCATATTGCAATTCATAAAAGCAACCTGGCTTCCTTCTTCCAGCCACTGGTTTGTCGTAATATACATCCTTTCCCCCTGGATATAAAAATTCTGGAACTGATGGGAATCTTCCATCCCTTCTATGGAAACTTCCTCTGACTTATATACATATTCCTTGGAAGATGCGGCAGCGCCGCCATCCTTTCCCCCGCAGGCTGCCAGAATCAAAGCCATGCACCCTGTTCCAACACAAACCATCCATCTTTTCCAGTTCATATACTCTCCTCCACAATACTCCAATCCCCTTGTTGCTGCTTTCAACCCTTCTAAAAGTATTTCCATTTGCTTTTTTCACTATGGAACCTGTCCGCCGCCCTATCCTTTTGTTCCACAAGGAAACGGCCTACATCCTTCCATGTCCACTGCCTTCTCTTCCAGGAAAGAATCAGCGCCGATACTACGATCACGGCCGGACAGAGCAAAAATAATATTTGCAGTATTAAAACGACAGCTAACACATCTTCCCATCCCCTGGCCACGTTTTCCCAATAAGGATACTGGATGGCCCTGGCATTCATCGAACGCATGCCGAATTCCGAAATCACCGTCAGCAGTCCTTTCAAATGAAAGCGGGCAGAGTTTTCCACCACCCACATATGATTTTCATCAATGCCCAGTTTCTCTTTCACGCTGTTATACGCGAAATTTTTCACCGGGTTCGGCATGACCACTTCATAGCTGTTAATCCCCTGCGTCTTGCCGAATTCCTCTAAAGTCTCGCAGGACACATAAACCAGTGTCTTATCCAGCCCGGCTGCTTCCTGGAAGCGCCCCTCCTCCCTCTTGATCACTCCCGATATATAATGGGGCGTGCCGCCGATATTTACCGCCATGCCCACTACGTCGTTAGAACCGAACAACTGCCAAGCCGCATCTTCATCCACAATCACCTTATCGTACATCAGATCGTTTCCTGAGAAATAAGCGCCCCGCAAGAGCTGTACCGGATGGAACAGGAAAAAATCCCCTCCGATCCCAACCGCCGCCACATTCTCCAAAGACTTCTTGTCGGAAGACAAGGTAATCGTCCCGGACGCGCTGTATGCATCCACCCATAATCTGGCATTTTCATTCGGGGCCGTGATCGATGATTCCAAAAGGACTTTGTCCAGTTCATGTTCGAACGATCTGATTTTATCTTTATCGATTTCCGTGCTTTCGGTAAAAAAACAGCTTATCTGGGCAGCATCATTCCCCTCCGCCCATCTCTTCGCCGCATTCTGGTCCAGCAGCCCGTTTTTCTTCACTGTAGCAAACGCTGTCAGGCCGCCCCAGCATAAAAGGCAAAGCAGGACAACAGATGATAAGCATATCTGCTTCCATGAAAGACCTTTTATAAAAATAATAACTTTATTCATTGTCTGTTTCCATTTCACCCTTCCGCCTGTCCGTCATCCGGCCTTACCGCCGTCCTTCAGGATTAATCCGTCAGCCGTACCTGCTTCCCTGCTTCCACCGGTTTCGTCGCCGTGGTGATCACATATTCATACCCATAAAGACCTGCGGAAATCGCCGTGTGGGTATCGTCCGAAGCCAAAACTTCCACATCCACCCTGGTTGCAATATAACGGTTGCCAAGAGGGCTGCTTTTCGATTCCACGATCAGAATAAACTTGCCGTTATTATCTTCCCTGACCGCGCTGTTCGGCACTACCAGTTCATAATCGGAACTCTTCTGTCCCACCGAGAGACTCAAGGACTGCCCCGACTGCACATCGCCCTCGATCTGGAAGGTGAGCTGTTTCTTTTGCGCCGGATCGTCCGGGTCCGGTTTAATGGATGAGAGCGTCGCCTTCACATTGTCGTAATACCATGCATTCTGCAGTTCCGCAATATCCCCCACGGAAAGCTTTCTCGCCTGTTCCGTCGTGGCGGAAAACACAAGGGTGAAACCTTTTCCGGCCACCTGCATAACGGCAAGCGCCTCTTCCGGCTCCGTCTTCTCCCCGGCCGCCTTATTCACTGTCATCACGATCCCGTCCACCGGGGCATCTATCGTCGCCCCTACCGACTTCTCCCTCAGTTTTTCCACCTTCTCCTGCTGAAGCTCGATGGCATCGTTCTGGGATTCCAGATTGATCTCGGCCAGCAGCTCTTTTTGGATTTCCGATAATTCTTCCTTCGCTTTGTTCAGATTCGTTTCCGCCTTTGCCTGTCTGTCCTGGGCATCCAAGAGCTGGTTGGAAACGTTCGCTTTGTTTACGGAATTGTCGTTGCTGTTTTCTTTGTCGGTCAGGGCTTGTTGCGCGCTCGTCACCGCAGACGTTTTGCTGCTCTGCTCGTTCTGTCTGTTGGCAACTTCTTTATTCGCCTCAGAAACTCTGTTTTCCGCATCAATAACTGCCTGTTTGGCCTGATCCAATTCATTTTTCTTCGCTGCCGCATTCGCCTGGAGGCTGCTTAGGCCTGCGTCTCCCCCTCTTCTATTATACTCTTCCTGCGCCTGTGTAACTGCATTAGCACTTTTTAAAGACTCCAGTTCCGCTTCCAAATCTTGCAGCTTTCCCTCTGCTGCGGTCAGCTCGGATTGTTTCTGGTTTACCGCTTCTTTTTGTTTTGCCATCTCTTCCGGGGACGCGTCCGGGTTATTTGCCTCCCATTGGCTATAAGCGTTGTTCAGATCTTCCAGATCACTGTTTATTTTCTCCTTTTCATCTCTTGCAACGCTTACCTCATTCTCCTTCGCCGCCAGCAGACCTGGATAATTGTCAATAGTATCCTTCAATCCTTGCATGCTTTCCACTTCCGCCTTTGCCGATGCAAGTTCTGCTTCTTTTGCAAGCACATTATTCTTTGCGATTCCAACGTTTTCCGATGCCTGTGCCGCGCCAGCCTGGGCATCCGCTACCGCCTGTCCTGCCGCGTTCGCCTCCCTCTGCGCATTGCTCACCGCATTTTTCTCATTGGTCGTATCCACGACCTGGTTCCCGATATAACCCAATTCCTTATTGACTGCCGCCACCTGCAGCGTCGCGGCATCGTATTCCGCCTGTGCCGCATCCACCATCGATATGGCGCTTTGCAGCCTCTGCTGCTTCTGCGTCAGGGAAAGAGTCCTGTCGCCTTCGATATTGCTCACCGTGCCCACTTCCATGCTTTCCGTAATCACCGCAAGCTGGTAGGCGAGGATCAGCGAATTCAATTCCTTCTCCGCATCCAGCAGCTCCGTGCTTTCCATATCCTCCAGATAAAACAGCGGGTCGCCTTTTTTCACTTCGTCTCCTGCCTTTACAGCCACGCTGGAAATCACGCGACTTTCACTGATAGACACATTATAAGGATCGGAGGCCGTGATCGTTCCCGTTCCCCGCACCTTTTCCGTGATCGTTCCACGCTGCACATATTCCGTCGCTACCTCCGGCAGGGAATAATTCATAATCGTATTGGAAAAAAATGTCAGCACCAGCATAATAGATAAAAAAATGATCGCCGCATTCTTCACCCATTCCCTTCTTTTTGCCGGATTTGTATTTTCGTTCATTTTCTTTCCTCCTATCCCTTAATTCCGCCCTGATAAGTAATTCCTTCCACCAGATAATCTTCCCCGTAAAGGAATACAAGAAGCGTAGGTATCATGTATATCGTCGCCACCGCAAACGCAAGCCCGATCTCCCCGTTTTTGATCTTGGACAGAAAGACGGAAAGGGGGTGCATCGTATCATCCGAAAGCAGAATCAGCGGCTGTTCCACCATATTCCAATAATCAATAAAAACAAGAATCGCCACGGAGCAAAGGCAGCCCTTGCACAGCGGCAGACAGATTCTTCGGAAAATCTGCCACTCCCCGGCCCCGTCGATCTGAGCCGCTTCGATTACCGAAATCGGAATCCTGCGCATAAACTTTGTAAGCAAATACACCGCAAAAGGGGAGAAAATCCCCGGCAGCCATATCGCCCACCTCGTGTCCAGCAGATGCAGCCAGTTCGAAACAAGATAATTGGGAACCAGCGTCACCTGATAAGGCATCAGCATCAAAATAATATAAATAAAAAATATAATTTCTTTTATTCTGCCCCGGTATCTGGTAAAACCATACGAGGCAAGCACGGCCACCATAAGCTGGAAAAACACGATCGGCCCTACCAGAATCACCGAATTCCAAAATTTAAACAAATAATCCGGGCTTTTCAGCAGCACGGTAATATACTGGCTGAAAGATACCATATCCGGAATAAATTTTAAATTTACCTTTTCTGAAATATAGGTTTTTCCTCCCGTATCGCTAGAAGCAAATACCTGCCCGTAATTGGAAGATATTTCCGACGAAGCCATAAAAGAATTGGTAATCGTCAGGACAATCGGCATAAGGAAAAGAATAGCAAAAAATGCCGCAACCAATACCGCAGCCCATTTTTTTACAAAAATCTTTGCTTTCTTCTTTCTCATCCTTCCACATCCCTTCCGAAATAATTTTCTGCCAGAAATAAGATTCCGATAATGACCACCATCACAAGGGACATCATAATCGCGGCCGCCGACAGCCTTTGGTAATCCAGCTTGCCAAAGGTATTATTCATAAAATGCTGCATCATATATACCGTAGGATATGGATAATCATCCGTCAGCAGGTAAATCTCCCGGAATACTTTGAAGGAATTGATCAACGACATGATCGTCACGAACAATAACGTGGAAGAAAGATACCTGATTTTAATGAACCAGAAAATCTGCCACGGTTTCGCACTCTCCAATATGGCAACCTCCAGGATATCTTTCGGAATGCTGCTCAGTGCCGCCATAAACAATATCATATTATAGCCAAGGTTCTTCCATAAAAACAGCACGATAATAACGATCTGGGCATGATCGGATTTCAGCCAGTCAATCTTCCCCATCCCGAACAGGGAAGTAATATCATTTACCATTCCATTGTAGTGGAACAATACCTGCCAGATCAGCACGATAGATGCGATCGGCACCATCATGGGAGTCAGGAAAAACGTACGGAACTGGCTTTTAAACGGCATCTTACTGTCCAATAGCATAGCAAGCCCCAAAGAAAGCACCACTGCCAAAGGAACCGCAATGGCGGAAAATTTCATCGTATTGGCCGCCGCCTGCCGAAAGGCCGCATTGTTGAATACCATTTTAAAATTATCCAGAAATACAAACTGATGGCTGATAGGATTATCCACCACCGAATAGAAAATAACGACAAAAAAGGGTAACACAAAAAACACCAGCACCCCAAGGATGCTGGGGGATAAAAATAGTGATGAAATTTTTCTCCCCCGCTTCCTTTTATCTTTATCTCTTTTCATTCAAATAAACCTGTACCCGTTCCTGAATGAGCCCCGTTACATCTTCCGCCTTCTTCTGCCCGTCAAAATAACTCTGCGCCTCATCGACGATAATGCTGAGTATTTGCGAATCTATCCTGGCGCCGCCCGCCGTATCAATCATCTGGCGGATCCTGTCCACCTGCTCTTTCGAAGCCGCATAGACATCTACCGTTACTTCTCCCGATGCCCCGGTTGTCCAGACTCCTTTCGGCATCTCTTTTTGGGTTCCGTCCACATCCTCATAATATTCCTTGGTCATATCCTTTTCAAACTGCTTTTCCAGCGCCGATTTCAATACCGGAAAACCGGCATTCGCGGATTGCAGATTCTCCTGGCGTTCCTCATCCAATAAAAACTTCATGAACTCCCAGACGCCTTCTTTATTTTTGGAATTCGCATTCATTGCCACCGTCGTTCCATTAGGCGTGATCATTGTCCCGCTTTCCCCGGAAGTAGGATACCCGATCATATTGATGGGTTCCCCGAAGGTACTTTCATACAGCTGATATTGCTGCACGGAAGTAACTGTTTCTTTCAACAAAAGAAGTTTTCCGTTTCTAATCTTTTCCATACTGCTGGGACCGCTCTGGTCATAAGTGATATCCTGCGGAAAACGATTGGCAAATTCCAAAATTTTGATAAACTCCCCATCCTGAAAACTGCATGTTCCGTTTTCTTCATCCACAAACTTATCGCCATTGATCGCCAGCATCATTTGCAACGCATTATACTTTGTCGTATACTCAAACAGCTCCACGTCCGATTCTTTGGAATCCACCAGCGCCATCAAATCGTCCAGCGTCCATGACGTTCCGCTTCCTACATCGGACTCCTTGCCGATCATCGTGTCTATGCCAAAACACCTCATGACCGCATAAAGCTTTCCGTCCGCTTCATACAACTTCATAGCATTTTCCACATAATCTTCCCGGTTGACATCCGCATCCCCATCCAGATAAGGATTCAGATCTTCCACTGCGCCCATGGAAACCAGTTCTCCCAGCCCGACCGGGCAATATACCATGTCGATAATATCCGGCCCGTCGCCGCTGGACATATCCGCCGACCAGAGGGATACCATCGTCTCATAATCTTTATCCCCTTCCCCATATTCCTTAATCTCTATCCGATATTTATCGCTCTGCTTATTAAAAGCAACCACATCTGCTTTCGCAAAGTAAGGAAGATAAGTTGTCCCATAAGTCAGCACTACTTTTTCAGGTACTTCCGACCTGTCTTTTTTCGTAAGAACTGCCAGTTCCGACTTTGCCTTTTCCGAACTCCAGTCCACGGAAAAAGCAACCACCCTGCCATCTGCAAGGATCTGGAAATTCCTCAGGTTCTCGCTGTAAATATCGCTGTCCACCCAGTTTAAAATTTCCACCGGCTCTTCATCGCCCAAATTATACGTATAAAGCTTTGTCCCTGCCGTATAGAGGATATCCGCTGTTTCCCCGCCGCTTAAATAAGTGCCGTACTCAAATGTCATGGGCGTATCCAGCGCCTTTAAGCGTTTCCCCGCCAAATCCACTTCCTGCAGCTCATAAGTCATCTCGCCGAAATAGGAAACTAACACTTTCTCCCCCTTGACATCGAACATGCTTCCAATATAAGTCCCGACATCGATTTCACAATAGGGCTGCCCGTCCTGTTTGACAACATAAATGCTGTTCTGCAGACAGACATAATAATTCCCGTCTTTGTCCTGCAACAGCCCCTGCATATAAAACCCGTCATCCTTGATCATCGTTTTCCCGGTATCAATATCCTGCAATACCGTTCCATCCGCCGAAATCTTTCTTATCGCAGCATTTTGCGGCTTGCTTTCCATCCCCCCGATCTGGTCATACGTCACCAGCCCCAGCAGAAGATTCCCTTCCACATCCTTGCCAATCACGCTGATCATCGTGTTTTCATCCAGATCTACTGGAATTTCCTCCTGGCTGCCATCCATCTTTCTTGCAAACAGCTTTGCCTTGTTTTCCTTCACCCCTACAAAATATACGGTTCCCTGTCCATCCATCATTGCGTTGCCGACCGCATAGTCGTCACCGCCCAAAGACTCGTATTCTGCCACATAAATATAATCGTCCTTTGCGTTTTCCGCCGCCTCAGGCACGCTCTCTTCCTTTCCTTTTCCGCCGCAGCCGGCCAAAGCCAGAGCCGCTGCCATCGCGATACCCGCCGCCAGCCAGTTCTTCATTCTCATCCGCATTCTCCTTTCCTATTGGTTTCCTATCGGTTTTCATTTACATAGACCTGTATCCGATTCTGAATAATATCCGCTGTTTCCTCCGCCGTTTTCTGCCCTTCAAAATACGCGCTCGTCTCTTCCGTAATAATTTCCATCATCTTCTCGTCATATTGGTACATCCTGTCGGTGCTTTCGATCAGTTTCCTTATCGTTTCCACCTCGTAATCCTTCGCGGCATAGATTCGAACGGAAAAGTTGTCATATCCCCAGCTCGTCTTTTCCGACCGTTTCTTTGTCCCGTCCACATCCTCATAATATTCCTCAGTCATATCCTCTTCAAACTGCTTTTCCAGCGCCGATTTCATGACAGGGAAGCCAAAATCCCCGCCTTGGGCAGATCCTTCCTGCGCCTCTTTCGTAAGCCCCTGGCGGATAAACTGCCATGCCCCCTCTTTATAAGGGGATTTCGCATTGATCGCCATAGTGTCGCCGGCATTCGAAATAAAAGAACCATTATCCAAATTGGTAGGATAACCGCAAAACGCAATCGGCTCACCGAACATCGCCTCATACATGATATATTCCTGCATGGAGCTGATGGAAGTCTGTGTCATCAGAACGCGGTTCTGCTGAACCTTTTCCGGCGTGGACAGCCCGCTCGTATCATCCTTATAATCCATATCAAACCGATTGGCAAATTCCAGAGCCTTTACGAACTCCCCGTCGTTAAACTTACATTCCCCCGTATCCCAGTTCACATACTGCTCCAGATTCATCATCACATTCATCATTAAGATGCTGCTCTTTGTCGCATAATCATAAAGCTTCGTGCCTTCCGGCAAACCATCCACGATTTCCATCACCTCATCCAATGTAATGCTGTTCCTCTCCCCCACATTGGATACCTTTGCCAGCACCGTATTCACATAAAACCTTGAAGGCATCGTATAAAGCTTTCCGTCTATTTCGTAAGCTTTCCTGACATTTTCCAAATAGTCTTCCTTGTTGATCTCGTCATCCGCATCCATATACGGATACAGATCCTCTAAGATTCCTTTTGCCGCATACATCCGCATATTGGCATTGGAAAGCTCGATAATATCCGGCCCTTTTCCGCTGATCACGTCCGCATTCATCTGCTCTATCCCGGCACCATAGCCCTCTGCACTGTCATCCGTAATATATTCTTTGATTTCAATCCGATATTCCTGGTTTGTCCTGTTAAACTCGATAATTTCCTTCCTGACAAAATAATCCAGATATAGCGTGCCATATGTCAGAATCTTCTGTTCCGGCACCTCAGACCCTTTCTTCTTCGTCAGAAAGACCAGTTCTGCGCTGCTTACACCGCTTTCAGAGTCCCAAGAGGAAAGAACAGCCAACACACGTCCGTCCTCCAATACGGCAAAAGAACGCACATCATCCCTGTCAATATCACAATCGACCCAATTCAATATTTTAACCGGCGCTGTATCCCCAAAAGAATACGTATACAAATCATTGTCCACACTAAATACAAGGTCCGAATCCATGCCCGGCGCAAACGTATATCCTCCGTTCCTGCCCACCATCAATTCTTCCACTTTCTCGCCCATTGCTTTTGCATTGGCATCGACCAAGTGAATTTCCATCCCGTCGTTGCCATAATACACTACATATACCGCGCCATCCTTCGTGGAAAACATTTCGTTAATCCAATTGTCCGTTTTTATCTCACAGCGTTTTTTCCCATCCTTATCGAGAATGACCACGCTTTGATCCAAACTCAGATAAATATTTCCGTCTTTATCCGTCTCCAAATCCTGCACATAGGTTTCCATATTTCCAAACGCTTCGCTGATATCCGCTCTGGAAAGGACGCTTCCGTCTTGGGAAAACCTGCATAATTCCATGATCTGGGTGGTAGGCGCTGACCATTCGTCATCGCCCGATGCCATGCCGACTCCCTCGCTGGAGCTGCTAAAGGAGTAAACGCGGGAACTCCCGGCGCCATCATTTATAATTTCATAGGAAAGTTCTTCCCCGGAATGTCCTCCCCCTTCTGTCGTTCCTGTTTCTCCTGCTTTCTCCCCGTCTTCTCCTGCCTCGCCGGTTTCGGCCTCTTCTTCTGCAGGCATTTCTTCAGTTTCGGCTTCCTCTTCGCCGACTTCCGCCGTTTCATCGGCTTCTGTCGCATCTGCGTCCTCCGGCATTTCATCCTCAGCCTCGCCGGCTTCCGTCGTTTCACCGATTTCCTCTGTATCGTCTTCTCCGTTCCCGCTTTCGTCATAAACATATGTACTCAATATTGCCAGGAAACTTCCGTCTTTGTCCATATTGATCTGATGAATATTGCTGTTCTCCCCAAAGTCCAACGGCACTTTCTGCGTGAAATCCCCGCCGATTTTCTGCATAGAGAGGTATTCCTCGTATTTCTGTGCTTCTTCATTATAGGAACCGGATCTGTAATAAATCGTATCCCCGTTTATAAAAACCTGATCTGCCCCGTCCGGTGCATCCAAGCTCTGGTATTCCGGCACATATACAAATTCCTTTGTCACCGTCGTATTCTCCGTTTTGGAACCGCCGCAGCCCATGGCCTGTATTCCCATAGCCGCCAGCAAAACTGCCGCTATCGCTTTTTTCCAGTTTATTTTTATTCCCATTATTATAACCATGCCCTTTCTGCAATCCATGCGCCTTCCCCGACACAACACTTAGTATTCCATTGCGCTATGACAGCACTATATATGGAATCATATCACAGTCTTATTCCCAGTACAATCTCACATTTCTTAATAATTTCTGAACCGCCCTGTGCTTCCTGTCCTTTCGCCTCAATTCTTGAAGCTATGGATGGGTGCCGGAATGCGGCCGCCCCTGTTCACAAACGCATCACAGGAAAAACCGTTTACCGGCATAATCGGCGCATGCCCCAGCAAACCGCCGAATTCCACGCTTTCCCCCACACCTTTTCCGACCACGGGAATAATTCTCACCGCCGTTGTTTTCTGGTTCACCATGCCGATCGCCATCTCGTCGGCAATAATGCCTGAAATGGTTGTCGCTTTCGTATTCCCAGGAATTGCTATCATATCCAGCCCTACCGAACATACGCAAGTCATGGCTTCCAGCTTTTCCAATGTAAGAGCCCCTGCGCTGACCGCATCGATCATTCCCTGGTCTTCGCTGACCGGTATAAACGCCCCGCTCAGTCCGCCCACATAGGAAGAGGCCATAACGCCGCCTTTCTTTACCTGGTCATTCAATAGGGCTAAAGCAGCCGTCGTTCCCGGCGCACCCGCATATTCTAAGCCGATCTCGCACAAAATATCCGCCACGCTGTCCCCGATGGCCGGAGTCGGCGCAAGGGACAAATCCACGATGCCAAAGGGTATTCCCAGCCTTTTCGATGCTTCCTGCGCTACAAGCTGCCCCACCCTTGTCACCTTAAAAGCAGTCTTTTTAATCGTTTCGCACAATACTTCAAAATTTTCACCGCGTACTTTGCTAAGGGCAGTTTTTACGACCCCGGGGCCGCTGACCCCCACATTAATAATCCGATCGCTTTCCGTCACTCCGTGGAACGCCCCTGCCATAAACGGATTGTCATCCGGCGCATTGCAGAATACTACCAGCTTCGCGCAGCCGAGGGAATCATCCTCCTTCGTATATTCCGCCGTCTTTTTTACGATCTCCCCCATCAGCTTCACCGCATCCATATTGATGCCCGTCTTCGTAGAACCCAGATTCACGGAACTGCATACCCTTTCCGTCACAGAAAGAGCTAAGGGAATCGACTCAATGAAAACACGGTCTGCCTCTGTCATGCCTTTCGATACCAGGGCGGAATAACCGCCGATAAAATTAACGCCCACTTCATGGGCCGCTTTATCCAATACTTTAGCGATTTGCGCAAAATCTTCCGGCGTCCTGCATGCCGATCCTCCTACCAGCGCTATCGGCGTCACCGCGATCCTTTTATTTACAATCGGTATCCCAAATTCCCGGGAAATATCCTCCCCTGTTTTCACCAGATCCTTTGCCGCCTCATAAATCCTGGCATATATGTTTTCTTTTAGCCTTTCCAAATCGGAATCGATGCAATCCAGCAAGCTGATGCCGAGCGTTATCGTCCTTACGTCCAAATTTTCCTTTTCGATCATCTGGTTTGTTTCTGCCACTTCAAAAATATTGATCATCGTCTCTCCTCATCTTAAATCCTGTGCATTTTATCAAAGATTTCTTCTTTCTGACATTTGATAATCACGCCGATCTCTTCCCCAAGCGTTCCCAGTTCATCCACAATGTCCCCGAAATGCTTCTCTGTCCTGCTCATATCCACGATCATCATCATATTGAAATAGCCTTGTACGATCGTCTGGGAAATATCCAGAATATTAATTTGGTTATCCGCCAGATATGTACATACTCTGGCAATAATGCCTACCGTATCTTTCCCAACCACAGTAATAATCGTTTTTTTCATGAAATAACCTTTCCTTTCCCTCATCCTGCAGCCTTTGCCGCCCTCATGCAATTTCAACGATCTCCGACACCTCGCTTCTGCTTGCGATCCGTATCGGGAAATCATTCGCTTTATACTGATTATCCGCCATTGCAATTTCTACCCGCACTGTTTCATAGGCAAGCTCCGGCAAGTTATTTTCCTTGCTCAAATGCCCCAATACCACCGTCTGCATGCCGTCGTTCAGCAGCCTGCAAAGCAGCTGCCCGGAAAGTTCATTGGACAAATGCCCCTGGTCTCCCGCAATCCTTCTTTTTAAATAATACGGATAGGGTCCGACCTGAAGCATGTTCGCGTCGTGGTTTGCCTCTATCAGCAGGGCATTCATCCCTCTTAGGCATTCCACCGTATAATCGTTATAACATCCAAGGTCGGTCACAATGCCAAGCTTCTGTTTTCCATGGCTGATACGGTAAGCCACCGGCTCCGCCGCATCATGGGAAATCTTCATAGGGTTTACCGTCAGGTCTTTGACCGTCACTTTATTGTCCGTCTCCAGTTCATGGAACAGGCATTCCTCGATCTTCCCAGCCATAGAAGAACAACGGATGGCATCCAGCGTGCCCTTCGTTCCATAAATAGGGATATGATATTTCCTCGCTATCACTCCCAGCCCGTTAATATGGTCCGCGTGTTCATGCGTAATAAAGATCCCGTCCAGTTCTTCCGGTTTTATCCCCAGTTTTTCCAGCCCTTCTTTTGTCCTTTTGCCGCTGATCCCAACGTCCACTAATATGTGCGTAGCATCGGAACCCACATAGATACAGTTTCCACTGCTTCCGCTGGCAATACTGCACATCCGCATTTCTTTATCCAGCCTTTCTCTTTTTCTTACTTTTCCCAATATATTTCTATGATATCGCCGTCTTCCACCTGTTCCATATATCTCGATATCTGTCCGTTACGTTTTGTGATCACGCATGCCCCCTGGGGACTGGACCGGTCAAAATCAATATAATCGAAAACATCCACAAATACGTAAGACGGCTTTCCGCTCATCGCCACCGGGCTTCCGTTTACCAGAACGTGTATGGTTCTTGAAGGTTCTTTCACCTTCCCGGCTCCGCCAACAGCCGGTTCTGCCTTTTTCCATTTCTCCGGCTCTGCTCCTTCCGATTCTATTCCTTCCAGTTCTTCATCGGCCGCGTCTTCTTCTCTTGCAGCATACGATCCATACTCCGCCGCCTTATCCCTTTCCGCTTTTTCAGCGGCCATTTCTCCCCTTTCCCGGTTCGTCAGCCACGTATCCTCATCCGTTCCCCTCATCGCCCATGATACGGTAAAGTTTTCAAATACATGAGTATCCATATCCGCCCGCTGGTTGTTGACATACATATGCAGCCTGCTGTCCACCATCACATCCATAAAATCAGCAATCTGTTTTACCGTATAATAATTCAGCATTTCGATATCATCGTTATCCCTGATATCATAATATCCTGACTGCAGCTTCCCGTTTACCCGGGCGAACTTGGGCAGGTCAATCTTCTTCTCATTTACCGTCACTCTTATCACATCGCCGAATTCGTTCAAAGCGCCCAGTTCCATAGCCGCCGCCTCTCCTGCTGTCGAAGGGGTTACTTCTATTTTATCCCCGCTGCGGATAGGCGTATGGATATCCGCTTCTTCCCCGTTTACCCGGATGACTGCCGCCTCTCCCAACTGCCCCCGGACGATCCTCGTTTTCCCGTTCACGCGGAAATTCAATTCCTTTCCCCTCTTCGGGAACAGGCCTTCCTTGTCAAACTCCGCCTGCATGGCCGCATCGACTACCGCCAGCATATTATTATCGTATAGTTTTACCCTCTGCCCGTTAAAATCCACGAAAATAAAATTATTGCTCTGCTCATAAAAACTCAGGCAGATACCGATCGGCGTCACCAGCAGGGAATCTTTGACGATGTGATCCTCTAAAAACTCTACGGACTGCAATACCTCCCCGCCGCGCACCGCGACTCTTTCCTTTTGTATGCCGAGTTCCTCTGCCAGCCGGTCCGTATAACCTTCTATTTTGCCGCCTCCGCCCACCACGAAAACAGCGCTGACCGATTTTCCCCCGTTCAGCTCCTTAATCTTGTCGGCCACCTGAAGCGCCATGGATTCTATGACGGGAGCCGCCACTTCCAGCAATTCGTCTTTGGCAATGCTTTGCTGCAGCCCCATAATATCTTTATAGGTGATCTCTTTCATGATCCCCGCATCTTTTTTGATCTGTTCCGCCGTTCCAAAATCCACAAGACAATGTTTCGCAATCGTTTCCGTCAAGGCATCTCCGGCCATGGGGATCATGCCGAAAGCAATAATGCTGCCATCCTTCGTAATTGAAATATCGGAAGTCCCCGCTCCCACGTCCACTAAGGCGATGTTCAGCATTCGGTACATTTCCGGGATTGCTACCTGGATGGCCGCAATCGGCTCCAACGTCATATTCACCACATTGAGTCCTGCCAGCTCCACCGCCTTATTCAGCCCGTCCACCACATCATCCGGCAGAAATGTAGCGATCATTTCCGCGCTCAATATTTTTGCCTTATGTCCTTCCGGATTGGAGATCGGATAATGGTTGACATAATAATGGATCACCGAATGGCCCACGCAATAAAATTTCATATCCGTATCATTTTCCTTCTGGAACCGCTCATATGCCCTTTCCACGCCATAAGAAGTGAGGCCGTACATGTCCTCCTGCGTAATTTCCTTCTCATAAGCGAATTCGCTGTCCACCGTCACATTCACCGTGCGGAGCACGCGTCCTGCCGCAGCAATGCAGGCTTCCGTCAGTCTTCTCCCTGTCGCTGCTTCCAGTTCTTCCTTAATCTGCCGGATCGTTTCTCCCACTTTTCGGATATCATGGATCTGCCCGTCCAGCATGGCGCGGGTTTCATGTTCCTTCATCCGCTGCGCCACCGCATAAAAACGGTCATTGTTTCGATAACCTACTGTTCCTACAACACTTCTCGTCCCTATATCCAATCCAAAAACAAGCTGTCCCGAATAATTTTTTCCCTCTGTCACAGATATCCCTCCAATTTCTCATCGATCTGCTCATATGTATCCGCGAGGCTGCCGCCATTGTTGATCACGACTTTGCAATGCTTCCTGAACTCTTCCTCCGAAAGCTGCCGCCCCAGGATTCCGGAAATTTTTTCATCGCTGTAGTTTCTGAAATGCTTCAGCCTCCGCCTCCGCACTTCCTCCCCTGCATAAATATACCATAGTTCATCCACGATATCTGCATATCCGCCCTCGATCAAAAGCGCCGCTTCGATAAACAGGAAATCGATTTTTCCTTCCCTGCCGGCCCTTTCGATCTCCTTCAGGATATGCTCCCTGACCACAGGGTGGATCAAGGCATTGACCTGCCGCAAAACCGTCTCATCGCCGAACATCTTTTCCGCCATTTTTTTTCGGTCGATCCTTCCGTCCGGCGCAAGCACCTCCCGCCCAAGCAATGCCACCAGCGCCTCATAACAGCCGCCTCCTGGTTCTTTCACTTGATGCGCTGCTTCGTCAGCCAGCAATACTTCGCAATTATATTTTCCTTTGATATAAGCCAGCACTTCCGTTTTGCCGGCCCCTATGCCTCCCGTAATGCCAATAATCTTCATAGCAACCCCTCTTCCGGCTATTTCGCCTCATACCAGTTCCTTCCGGTATGCATATCCACTTCCAGCGTAACAGCCAGTTCCGCCGCCGCCTTCATTTCTTCGTCCAGAATAGTCTTCACTTCCTGCGTTTCTTCTTCCGCCGTCTCGATCAAAAGTTCATCGTGTACTTGGAGGATGAGCCTGGAAGATAAATTTTCTTCTTTTAATCTCCGCCACACCCTGATCATGGCGATTTTAATAATATCCGCCGCCGTACCCTGGATCGGGGAATTCATCGCCACTCTTTCCCCAAAGGAACGCTGCATAAAATTGCTGGATGCAAGCTCCGGCACCGGCCTCCTGCGCCCGAACATCGTCGTCACATAACCGTTCTTTTTCGCGTTTTCCACCTGCTTATCCAGAAATTTCTTCACTTCCGGATACGTTGCAAAATATTGCTCGATATACTCCGCTGCCTCTTTTCTCGAAATACTCAGATCCTGGCTCAGCCCAAAAGAACTGATGCCATATACAATGCCAAAGTTGACGGCTTTGGCATTTCTCCGCTGCAGATCCGTCACCTCTTCAAAAGGCGTATGGAATACTTTGGAAGCCGTAATCCTGTGGATATCCTCATCCATTTTATATGCCTCTATCAGCTGGGCATCCTCCGACATATGCGCCAGAACCCTCAGCTCGATCTGGGAATAGTCCGCATCCGTAAATACAAACCCCTCTTTCGGGACAAATACTTTCCGTATCAGCCTCCCGAGTTCCATCCTCATCGGAATATTCTGCAAATTCGGTTCCGTCGAACTGATCCGCCCCGTAGCCGTGATCGTCTGGTTAAAGGTGCTGTGTATCCTTTGGTCTTCCCCGATATAAGCCGCCAAGCCTTCCGCATAAGTGGATTTTAACTTCACAAGCCCCCTATATTCCAAAATTTCCTCCACAATCGGATGGTCCTTGGCAAGCTTATCCAATACATCCGCTGCCGTGGAGTATCCTGTCTTTGTCTTTTTCCCTCCCGGAAGCCCCATCTTTTCAAACAAAATTTCTCCCAGCTGCTTGGGGGAATTGATGTTGAAATCGCATCCCGCTTTCTGATGAATGCTCTCCTCCAGTTCCCCGATCCTTCCATTCAGCGCTTCCCCGTATGCGCGCAGCTCGTCCGGCTTTACCTTAACGCCCTCTTTTTCCATACAATACAGCACATAGGAAAGGGGCATTTCGATCTCTTCCATCAGCCGTTCCATCCCTGTCTGCCTGAGCCTGTCCTTTAAGACGGGGGCGGCCATCCAGTCCACATATGCGAGGAAACATGCATATTCCATAACTTCCTTTTCCTTCTCTTCCGCCGCCTTTTTCAAAGAAATTTTTCCAAACCGCTGCGCCCTCCCGGGAATCGTCAGACCCAGATATTCCGAAGCGATATCCTCCGGCCCATAATCATTTTTCAAAGGATTCAGCAAATATGCCGCGATCAATAGATCGAACAGCCCTTTCGTCTCATCCGTTTTTATATATTCATACTTATTTTTAATATCAAAAGTGACAAACCGCATGCCGGTTCTTTCCTTTTCCGCCGCCGCTTCTTCCAGCCCGCCCAGCAGATATTCCCTTGTCAGAAATCCTTCCGGCCTCAGGAAATAGACTTCTTTTTCCCCGAAAGCCAAAGAAATCCCGATAAAGTCTTTCTCCCGGCGGCTGTCTTCTATAATCTCGAAAGCCGCCCATTTTTCTTTCTCCAATCGTTTCAGTTTCTGAAAAAGCCTTTCTGCTTCTCCTAGATCCGTCACGGTCCTGAAGTATTCCGTTTCTTTATTTTCCATCCCATGCTTCTCGAAACGGCCCAATATATTTTTAAATCCAAGCCGCTGAAAAATTTTATAAGCATCCTCCGTATAAAAATCCCTGATTCTGGCATCCTCATACGAAAAATCAACATCTCCGTCCACTTTGATCGTCGCCAGTTCCTTGCTCAAATCCGCAAGATCCCTGTTAGCGGCCAAAGATTCCCTGACAGACTTCTTCGTCACCTCTTCCAAATGTTCATAAATTCCTTCCAACGATCCGAAGCGCACCATCAAATCCGTCGCCGTCTTCTCGCCGACTTTAGGCACGCCGGGAATATTATCCGCCGTATCTCCCATCAGCGCCTTTAAGTCAATGAACTGCACCGGATTCACCTGATATTTGGCTTCTACATCCGAAGCATAATAATCTTCTATTTCCGTCTTGCCGCCCTTCGTTTTCGGTATCCGTATCTTAATATGGGAAGAAGCAATCTGCAAAAGATCCCTGTCCCCGGAAATCAGCGAAACTTCCAGCCCTTCCTTTTCCGACCGCTTCGCCAGAGTACCCAGAATATCATCCGCTTCCAGCCCTGGTTTCTCCACCGTGCGTATTCCCATTGCCCCAAGAACTTCCTTCATCACAGGAACCTGCTCGCGCAGCTCTTCCGGCATAGGTTTTCTCGTCCCCTTATATTCACTGTAAATCTGATGCCTGAAGGTGGGTTCATGCACATCAAAGGCCACTGCCAGATATTCTGGCTGTTCCTCGTCCAGGATTTTAAACATAATATTCAAAAAACCATAAACAGCATTCGTATGAAGCCCTTCCGAATTGCTTAAGTCAGGCACTCCATAGAACGCCCTGTTCAAAATACTATGCCCGTCAATCAATACTATTTTTTCCATACTTCCCATATCCCCGTTACTTTACAGCACTATGATTAAAACAATAATTGTTACAATGGTTATAATCGCCAGAATTTCTATGGCATATACCAAGAAGTGGAATACCTCTCGTATTTTCATCCTCCGCCTGGCATCCTCCATCATCCAGTCAAACTCCTTTTGCAAGTCGAAGGTATTCCCCTCTTCCAGCCTCGCCATCCCTTCCTGTACAAGAAACTGTATGCTGAGTTCTTCTTTGCATTCTTTGCATTCTTCTATGTGGTTCAAAAAATTCCTCAGTTCCCTGCTATTTAATTTATGATTCAAAAAATCCGGTATCATTTTTATTACTTCTTTGCAATCCATAGCAGCTCCCCGATCATTCTCTTACGTATATTTCTTTATCCTATGCTGGGATACTCTCATGCGACATACCCATACTTTATTTACTATACACTAAAATCAAGTTTTTTGAAAGTATTCCATGAAAATTAATTTGGGAAAGCACTGCGCATAAAAAAATCGAACTACAGTAAAAAAGCTGTAGTCCGATCTTCTCATAAAATTCTTCCCCGCATCATAATCCAATACGTAATAATTATTTATTACATTTTTACCAGAGAAAGCGCTGCCTCGTCTGCCACTACCGTTACGTTGGGATGAAGCTGTAAAACCGATGCCTGAACCTTCGGTGTAATCGGTCCGAAGAATGCATCCCTTACAATGGCTGCCTTATCTTCCCCGCTGACTACCACCAGAACCGATTTCGCCATCATAATCGTTTTAATGCCCATCGTATACGCCTGCTTTGGCACATCATCATACGATGCAAAAAATCTCTTATTTGCTTCAATTGTAGAAGGCGTCAAATCCACGCAATGCGTTTCCGGAATAAATTCATCCGCCGGCTCATTAAATCCGATATGCCCATTGTGTCCAAGTCCTAAAAGCTGCAAATCAATGCCGCCTACCGACTCGATCACTTTGTTATAATCAGCACATGCCTTATCGCTGTCCGGTTCGGTTCCATCAGGAAGATGCGTATTGTCCTTGTTTATATTCACCTTGCTGAAAAGATGGTCATTCATGAAATAATAATAGCTCTGGTCATTATCCCTCGTCAGTCCTTTATATTCATCCAGATTCACAGATGTCACCTTTGAGAAATCCAGATCACCTTTCTCGTACCATTCCACCAGCTGCTCATAAGTCCCAATCGGCGTAGAACCCGTCGCCAGCCCAAGAACACAATCCGGCTTTACGATTACCTGGGCTGAAATAATATTAGCAGCCTTTCTGCTCATATCCTTATAATCTTTTGCTTTAATTATTCTCATTTCTGCTCCTATCACAAATTGGTTTCAAAGAATTTCTTCAAAGCTGCGATCGCCTCTGCCTCGTCAGGTCCTTCTGCCGTACAAGTAACAGTCGTTCCCTTTTTTGCGCCAGCGCCCATAAGCGCCATGATTTTCTTTGCATCCGCTTTCTTTGTGCCGGTATCCACCGTAATGGTACTCTTAAAAGCCGCCGCCTGCTTTACCAACAGTCCCGCAGGTCTTGCATGAATCCCCAGCTCATCTTTAATTGTGTACTTAAACTCCTGCATAATATATTTCTCCTTTCTTTCTTCCCTTTGCAAGTCTTTCTTCCCTTTGCAAGGATTTCTATCGCCATACTTTATTCCGGCAGTATCCTGTTGTTCCATTTACTGCCAGATTCTCCACAAAATATCTGGGTATATAATAACAATTTATACAATTTCTGTCAAGCAAATAAAACTTTTTTTGTATTTTATGTTCAATTTATTTTTCTCATATTTCATTCGATTATACATTATGCAAAACGCATGAACCAAATTTTATCTGCACAGATCTTTGCAATCGAGTAGGGGAAAAACTTTTCCCCTACTCGCGCGCGGCCCGCATGCTGCGTCAGCAGCAAACTTCCATATGTGGGGCCTGCGCATAAAAAAACTGCCGCACTCCTCTTAGTGCGACAGGTTTTCCATGCCGATGACGAGACTTGAACTCGTACAATGTTGCCATCGTCAGATTTTGAGTCTGATGCGTCTGCCAATTCCGCCACATCGGCTTATCCTTATTCAGCCAGTATCTAACAGCCGAGTAATATAATACCATACTCGGCTGTTGTTGACAAGTCATTTTTTAAAATTCTTTTTTTAAATTCTCATAAACATCCAACCCGTCAAAGGTAGCAAAATAATCTTCCGGCCGTTCCGCCCTGCGGATCAGCTGCACGCTGCCGTCTTCCCTCAGAAGAAGCTCTGCCGATTTTAATTTCCCGTTATAGTTATATCCCATGGAAAAACCATGGGCGCCCGTATCATGGATCACAAGATAATCCCCTTTTTCAATCTTCGGCAGCATCCTGTCCACGGCAAATTTATCGTTATTCTCGCACAAGGAGCCTACCACGTCATACCGATAGCCGCAGGGTTCCTTTTCCTTCCCAAGCACTGTGATATGATGGTATGAGCCATACATCGCCGGGCGCATCAGATTGACCGCACAAGCATCCACCCCGATATATTCCTTATGGATATGCTTTTCATGGATTGCCTTTGTCACAAGCGCTCCATAAGGCCCCATCATAAACCGCCCCATCTCCGTATAAATAGCCACATCCCCCATTCCGGCAGGAACAAGTATCTTCTCATATGCCTTTCTTACGCCTTCGCCGATCGCATAAATGTCATTCCCTGCCTGTCCCGGTTCATACGGAATTCCAACGCCCCCTGACAGATTAATGAATTGAATTGCCGCGCCCGTTTCCTCTTTCAGCCGCACGGCCATTTCAAACAACTGTCCTGCCAGCACAGGATAATACTCATTCGTCACCGTATTGCTCGCTAAAAAAGCATGAATACCAAAATTTTTCACGCCCTTTTCCTTCAATATGCGAAACCCTTCAAACATCTGTTCCGAAGTAAATCCATACTTGGAATCCCCCGGATTGTCCATAATCCCATTGCTCATCGTAAATACACCGCCCGGATTATACCGGCAGCTTATGGTTTCCGGAAGTTTTCCCAGAATTTCTTCCAGATAATCGATGTGAGTAATATCATCCAGGTTAATGATCGCTCCCAGCCTGGCGGCATATGCATATTCTTCGGCCGGAGTTTCATTGGAAGAAAACATGATGTCCTTCCCCGTCACGCCGACCGCCGCGCTCAGCATAAGCTCCGTCATAGAGGAACAGTCGCATCCGCATCCATATTCTTTTAATATCTGTATCAGATAAGGATTAGGCGTCGCTTTCACCGCAAAATATTCCTTAAATCCCGGATTCCATGAAAAAGCTTCCCTTACCGCCCGTGCATTTTCCCTGATCCCCTTTTCATCATAAATATGGAAAGGAGTCGGATAATCCTTTACAATCTCCTCTATCATTTCCTTTGTCACAAATGGTTCTTTTTTCATCTTTCTCCTCATTTCTATCCAATATCTTCAATCTGCCAGTCAATCGGTTCTACCCCGTTTTCTGCCAAAAATTCATTGGCTCTGCTGAAATGCCTGCACCCAAAAAAACCCCGGTATGCAGATAACGGACTGGGATGGGGCGCTTTCAATATAAGATGCCTGGGATTCGTCAGCATCGACATCTTGTTCTGCGCCGGTCTTCCCCATAAAAAATAAACGATCGGCCGATCCTGGGCATTGACCGCTTCAATTACCGCATCCGTAAACATTTCCCATCCCTTTCCCTGATGGGAATTCGCCTGATGGGCCCTTACGGTAAGCACCGTATTTAAAAGCAAAACTCCCTGATCCGCCCATTTTTTCAAATATCCGTTATTCGGAATGCGGCATCCAATATCATCATGCAGTTCCTGATAAATATTTTGCAGGGAAGGAGGAATATTCTTTTGATCCGGCAGCACGGAAAAGCTTAATCCATGGGCCTGATGTTCGTTATGGTACGGATCCTGCCCCAACAGCAGTACCTTTACCTTGCTCAAAGGCGTAAAATGAAATGCATTGAAAATATCATCCGCCGGCGGATATATCACCGCTTTGCTATACTCTCCCTGAACAAACTGAAAAAGCTGCCTATAATACGGCTTGGAAAATTCCGGCTTTAGTGCATCCAGCCAGTCATTTTGAATCATTGCCATTCTTTCGTACTCCTTTTCTCTCTACAGCCTTACCGATACTCCCTGCTCCTTCAAAAATTTTTTTACCTCGCCTATTTCCAATTCTTTATAGTGAAACAGCGATGCCGCCAGAGCCGCGTCCGCCTGTCCCTCCGCCAGAGCCGCGTAAAAATCTTCCAGCTTCCCGGCGCCGCCGGATGCTATGACTGGCACAGAAACATTTTCAGCGATTGTCCTTGTCAATTCTATATCATACCCCGTTTTCGTACCGTCACAATCCATACTGGTCAAAAGAATCTCGCCGGCACCTATTCTATCCGCTTTCATCGCCCATTCCACCGCATCCAGCCCGGTATCCACCCGGCCTCCATGCTTATAAACGTTCCAGCCGGATCCATCCTCCCGCTTTTTCGCATCGATTGCCACTACCACGCACTGGCGGCCGAATATTTCTGCCGCCTGGCAAATCAGTTCAGGGTTATCGATCGCGGAAGAATTGATCGAAACTTTATCCGCCCCTTCCCTGAGTATCGCTTTAAAATCCTCTACCGTGCGGATTCCCCCTCCTACCGTAAAAGGAATGAACACTTTTTCAGCCACGCGCCGCACCATATCCACGACAGTCGCCCTAGCATCAGAAGATGCCGTGATATCAAGAAATACCAGTTCGTCCGCCCCTTCCCTGTCATAAGCAGCCGCTATTTCCACCGGGTCGCCCGCATCCTTCAAATTTACAAAATTAACGCCCTTTACCACTCTTCCGTTATGTACATCCAGGCAAGGGATAATACGCTTTGTATGCACTTATTTTCCCTCCCTCTGTATTCCAATAAAATTACGGAGAATTGTAAGCCCCGCCTCCGAACTTTTTTCCGGATGGAACTGGCAGGCAAATACATTATCCTTTTCCACAGAAGCATGAATCAGCGTATTGTACTCTGTCACAGCGGTGACAATATCCTCTTCTTTTGCTTTCAAATAATAAGAATGGACAAAATATACGTAAGCCCCCTCCGAGATGCCTTCAAATAATTTTCCCCTCCTTGGATAAGCCAGGGAGTTCCAGCCGATCTGCGGAACTTTTCCGCCCCCTTTTTCGGGTATTTTAATAACTTCCCCCTTAAGAATCCCCAGTCCTGCAACGCCTTCGCATTCCTCGCTTTGTTCAAACAGCAGCTGAAGCCCAAGACAAATACCAAGAAACGGAGTCCCCCTGCCAATGGTTTCTTTTATTACCTCTTCCAATCCATAGCTGCGAATTCTCTCCATCGCCTTTCCAAAAGAACCCACGCCTGGCAAAATTACCCTGTCTGCTTCCAGGATCTCTTCCTTCTCCCTCGTCACAGAAGCCTTTTCCCCAAGAAAAAGAAGGGCTTTTTCCACACTTTTTATATTTCCCGCATCATAATCAATTATTGCTGTCATACGCCGTTGCTTTTTATCTCCATCAATTTCCATGTATTTGTACATCAATAGGCTGCCTTATACCCTGGATCTGTTCTCCCTGGCTGCCGAAACCGCTATTCTCCGTCCATGTCGAAACATCCTCTCCTGGGGAATTATCCCCTCCCTGAAGGGATGGGTCAACCGCAGAAGTATCTATAGGCGGCTCTGCAGCCGTATCCCCATCCTCCTGCTGCGCTATGTCTTCTTGCGGAAGGTCTGCTTCCGGCATTTCATCCGCCGACGTATCCTGTGGGAGTTCCTGTTCCTCTGTATCCGGGAACTGTTCTTCCTCCATCAGCTCCTGTTCTTCTGGTAAAATATCCTCCGTTGCAGCCGCTTCCTCTTTTTCCGTCTCTTCGCCTGGCATAATAAATGGAGTATTATAAACAATAGACTCCAGCCTTTTCGTATAAGTCACATCATCATATGCCACAATCGTCTGTGCTACCGGCTCTGCCAAACTATATTTATCATTTAAAATACTTAGTATCGATTCATAAATTGCATTGACTTCCTGGGTCACTCGATATTCCTCAGCCTCAGCCAATATTTCAGGATAATGTTCCACCCCTGACATAAGGGCATCCAATGCCTGTACTTCTTTGCCCATCCCCAGATAATTATGATAAGAATCCAATTTCCTTTTCATTTCGAGGATGGTCTTTGCCTTATTATATATAATAGCATCACTTTCATCCAGCTTCTTTCCATACATCAGCTCATAAGACTTTATGTAATCTGACTGGTAAAAAGCTTCCCTGGCCTTTCTTTTTTCAAAAAAATCAGGAATAATACTGCAAATCATAATAATCATTGCCGTTATCGTCAGGCAAAATGCCGATATTGCCAAAATGCTTTTAATAGAAACCTTCTTTCCTTTTTTAACGGTTTCTGCACCTTCCGAATCAGCCGCCGCAGGTTTTTCCTTTTTCTTTTTCTCCTTCTTCTTTTTCTCTTTCTTTTCTTTCCCTTCTTCATCGCCTTTCGTTTTTACCTTCTTCTTTTTCTTATTTTTATCTTCGTCATCCAATTCTTTCAGGATATTTTTATTTTCATCAGAAGGTTCCAGCCCATCCGCTTTGCCCTCTTCTGCATCCTCGTCATCTGCTTCTGTCAAAAAGGCCATAATCCGGCCAAAAAGCCCTTTTCCCTTTTCTTTTTTTTCATCAGGCTCTTCCGCGCCTTCACCGCCCTTCATGCCCTCCGCATCTTCCTCAGCGCTATCCTTATTTACGGTTTCGCCTTCAGCCGTGCCATCTTCCTCTGCATTTTCTTCTTCGGATTTCTTTTTTTTCTTTTTCCCGAATAGAGGCTTTTTCTCCTTTTTTGCTTTCTTTTCCCTTTTCTTCTTTTTCTTCGGCTGATCCTGGTCGTCTTCCATTGGCATTTCCAATACACCATCTATATCCAGATCCCTAAATTCTTCGCTTTCCTCCTCGCCTTCCATACCGTCTAAGAAATCAAAAATTTCATCCGTCTGCAAATCCGCATCAAGTAATACATCTTCTTCCGATGCAACAGCATCGGACACTGCATCCATATCTGCTGCGGCATCTGCAGCCGCAAACATAGCATCCACCTCGTCCGGCGAAATCAAGCTTTCCTCTTCGCTATTCAAATCCCCGCTTTCCATTTCATCCGCTTGGAAATCGGATAAGCCAAAATCATCAAGCGAAGGTTCCTCTTCCATAAAATTTGTACTTTCCTCCGCCGCTCCCTCTTCTTGCATCTCTTCTAATGCCAGGTCTTCCGGTAAATCTTCTAAAACTGGCTCCTCTGATACTGCCTTCCCAACAGCCTCTTCTGAAAGGTTTTCCTGCAGCGCTTCTTCAGAAAAATCTTCTGGAATGCCTTCTAAAAGCCCTTCTATCGCATCATCTATGTCAGGTTCCTCCAAAACGCTTTCTGACCCGAATTCTTCATCATCCAAATCTTCCAGCGCAAAATCACCGGCATCAAACTCCTCCGGTGTCAAATCTTCTATTGCATAATCTACATCTTCCGGCTCTGTTCCTTCTTCTAAACCAGAATCTTCTTTCCCCTCTTCCAAAGGCGCAAGCCCCTCTCCTGCCTCTTCTTTCATAAGAGAACTAATAAAATCATCTAAGTATTCTTCATCTGAACCCATGAAACACCCTCACATTTTTACTTATATTTTATTATTTATCACCTTAGTTTATCATATATATACTTATTACACAAACCCATTTATCAGAAAATCTATCGGTTTTTTTTCCACTTTATACCCTCTGTCCTTAATTTCTTCTGTCAGCTGGTATAATTTGCTATGCACTCTGAAAATATTCGACTTTTGATTAAAAAAGACCACTTTCTCAAAAGGCCATCGTATCACGGTAGGATATTTCATGCCGACTCCCAGCTCCAGCACACACAGCCTCTTATTAACCGTTCCTTGCAGCCATTTCATATATTGGTTCCATTGCGGCAAATAGCCCTCCTCAATATATCCAGCTTCCCCCGCAAGATTAAAAACCAGGTTCTGGCCGCAAACGGGGCATATGGGAGGCTTCACCTCTTCCTTATATTTTCCTTCCATACAATAATCATATATCTTCTTCGGAAGCTGTTGGTCTGCTGGATACAGTTGTTTGCTGCATCCTCCCCCGCACCGGCAAAATTGATATCCGCCGCAGGGTGTTACAATCTTTTCCTTTAAAAGCCCCGTCTTATAAATATAGTCATCCGTGCGAGTGGACACCACGAAATAATTTTTCCCCTCCAAGAGATTTCCCAATACATTGTATGCTTTTTCAGTCTCATCCCCGCTATGAATATCCATATATGCTTTTTTTAAATAGGGATACATCCATGTATCCTCTTCCTTCTCTAAAACAGCCGAAAAAATCGGTTCTTCCTCCATCTTAGGCATCAATTCCTGAAATTCCTCTCCAATGCCGACGAGAACAAGCTCCGCATCCTTTATTTTTTCAAGCAAAATATTCGTTATCATTTCCATCCCTTTTCCTCTTCCTGCTTTACGAGAAAATCGCCGTGCAATGTGCAATCGAACAGGAAAAAAAGCCTTTTTCCTACTCGCTGCGCGGCCCCCATGCTGCGTCAGCAGCAAACTTCCATATGAGAGCCTGTGCATAAAAACAAGCCGGGAATTACTCCCGGCTCTATATTCATATTTTATTGAAGTAATTCGTCCACTATGTGTACCAGATTACCAATTTCTGGTTTAGAAAGCTGGGCATCCGCTCCGAGAGCCTTGCCTTTTCTTTTCATTTCGTCATTTACAAGCGATGAGAAAATAACAATAGGAATATGTTTTGTATCCTCATCTTCTTTCACCAGCTTGGTCAAACGATGTCCATCCATTTCCGGCATTTCAATATCCGTAATAATACACTGTACATGATCCTTTAAGGTGCCATCTGCCTTACATTGCTGTATTACGTCATACGCCTGTTTTCCGTTCTCAGTATGGATTAAATTGGTGTAGCCAGCCTGTTTCAAAGAATTAACAATCAGTTTGTTCAACAACGGTGAATCTTCCGCAATCAATATCGGAGTATCTCTCAGCGGCCTTTCACCCAATGCTTCTATTTCTGATATTTTTAATCCGGTTTCTGGATTAATATCCGTTACAATTTTCTCAAAATCCAGGATGATAATCAATTCACCGTTAATTTTAACAATACCTGTAGAAACGCCGTCTTCGCTGGTTGAAACGGTATTTCCCGGCTTAATAATACTGTTCCATGACACTCTATGTATTCCAACAACCGAATCAACATGGAATGCAATATCCAATTTATTAAAATTGGTTACAATAAATAACGATGAAATTTTCTCCCTTTCTTCATAATCCCGCATCTGCAGGCAATTTCTTAAATTAATCGCCGTAATCATAGTATCCCTTGGCATAAAAATCCCTTCAATACTGGGATGCGCATTCGGTACTGGAGTAACATCCTGATAAGCAATGATTTCCCTTATCTTCGCAACATTAATTCCATAATGGCGTCCTTCCAGCAAAAACTCCAATACTTCTAACTCATTGGTACCATTTTCCAGCAAAATATTTGTATCCATACTCGATCCACCTCACACCATTTATTCGTAAGTTTTCCCAACCACACTCAACTATAGCCATTATATCATAGATTAGCATAGGTGTCAAAAGATAATAAAAAAAGCTATTCCTTGTAGAATAGCTTATAAAACTCTGTCTTCAAGGGACATGCCCTCAAAACCGAATACCGCGTCCACAGAGCCCTTCCTCTCCAGCCCTTGCTCCACGATGGGTAAGCCCTCGGCCGATTAGTACGCGTCCGCTCCGCGCATTGCTGCGCTTCCACTCCGCGCCCACCTACCCCGTCCTCTTCGGGGGGCCTTGCCGCTTCCGCGTGGGAGGCCTCGTCTTGGGGGGGGCTTCACGCTTAGATGCCTTCAGCGTTTATCCCTCCCGGGCTTGGCTACCCTGCCGTGGGCCAAGCGGCCCAGCAGGTGCACCAGCGGCCCGTCCACCCCGGTCCTCTCGTACTGGGGGCAGCTCCCCGCAGGCCTCCTGCGCCTGCGCCGGATAGGGACCGAACTGTCT
>OFGQ01000141.1_pt1 | contig 63464 bp, 47 predicted proteins | sample 1521791 | NCBI WGS metagenome assembly OFGQ01 (sample SAMEA3504116, study PRJEB24116) | mouse gut metagenome | biome: mouse gut; feature: mouse-associated habitat; material: faeces | place: Denmark | collected 2011 | reverse complement strand
TCATAACCTGATCCGGATAATACCGGCGAAGGGAAGCTGGATTTTATGAAATATCGGACTGACGCATAAAGACGGGCGGCGTATTGCAGACGACAGCAAAAACGCGGCGCGGGCTGGATTGCGGAGCTTGCTTGTATGCGCATGCCGAAGCAAGAGTAAAATCCTGAAATGAAACCCCTCCAAGTGATTGCCATTACGAAGGAGGTTTTTTTATGTCATTTTTTGTAAACGAGATCATTGACGAAGAGGCTGGGAGGTATTTTGAACTCACCGGGGCCGGGTATGGCGTATTGGTTGCCATCATGGTTGTTATTCTGGTGGCCGCATGTTTTCTTTCCGGGAAGAAAAGGGAGGACGGAGAGGGGGAATCCCGTCGGTTCGATACCAGACAGTTGGTATTTTCTGCCATGGCTATGGCGCTTGCGATGGTGACATCGAATATAAAGATTGTCGATATGCCGATGGGAGGAAGCGTTACTCTTTTCAGCATGCTGTTTATCTGTCTGATCGGTTACTGGTACGGCTTAAGGAGCGGATTGATGACGGCAGTAGCCTATGGCTTCCTGCAGCTGGTTACAAATCCTTATATTATCAGCATTCCGCAGATGCTGACCGATTACATATTTGCTTTTGGAGCCCTGGGGCTTTCCGGGATTTTCTGTAAATCAAAGTATGGTCTTGCGAAAGGTTATCTGGTTGGAGTTCTGGGAAGGTATTTCTTTACCTTCCTGTCAGGCATGATTTTCTTTGGGAGCTATGCATCCAGCTATAATATGACGGCTCCTGTGTATTCGCTTGTATATAACGGGTCTTATCTGGGAGGGGAAGCCTTGATCTCGGTAATATTGGTGATGCTGCCCCCGGTTGCCAAAGGGCTGGACAAGATCAAGGAGATGGCGCAGTCATAGTATTTGTTGCAATAATTGAAGAAAATCCTCTTTTCAGTAAGGACTAAGCGACAATAGTTCTTGCTGGAAGGGGATTTTTTTTATGCGAGCGGTGAAAGGCCAGATCAGAAAAATGAAGCAGAAGCAGTGAAAAATGTTACACCATTTTGAAAGATTAGCATCTGTAAATGTATTTTGAGCATGATATGATTGAAATATCAAATGAAATATCAAAAAATGGGAGGATAAAGAGATGAAAAAAAGATTCATTGCACTAATGCTTACGGCAGTTATGGCAGCATCATTGTTCGCAGGATGCGGAAACTCAAATAATGACAAACCGGCCGCAAGCCCTGCGCAGGAAGCTTCCGAAGAAGGGAGTCCTGCGGCGCCGGAAGAGGCGGGCGGTACAGAAGCAGCTTCGGCGGAAGAAGTAACTATTAAGCTGTTTTCGAATCTTCCTGACCGCAAAAACGGGCAAGGATTGGTAGAGCAGATGATTATTGATGAGTACATGGAGGCAAACCCCAACGTTAAAATTGAAGTGGAAGCGCTCGACGAAGAGGCTTATAAAACAAAGTTTAAAGCATATGCCATGAACGGTATGCCGGATGTCGTGAGCATTTGGGGACAGCCCGCTTTCCTTGATGAAGTATTGGATGCAGGGGTGCTTGCGGAACTGAATGAGGCTGATTATGCCGATTATGGATTTATCGCCGGTTCGCTGGAAGGATTTAAAAAAGACGGCAAACTGTATGGGCTTCCAAGAAATACGGATATTATGCTGTTCTATTATAACCAGAAAATGTTTGATGACAACGGATGGAAAGTTCCTGCCACCTATGATGAGCTGATGGGACTTTGCGCGGATATTAAGGCAGCAGGACTGACCCCGGTTGCCATGGATGGAGGGGACGGATGGCCGATGGCATGCTTCCTCACGGATATCCTTGTAAAGGTTGCAGGAACCGATTATGCGGATATTGTCCGTGATGCGGTTGCATCTGGTGATTTTACTGCTCCTGAGATTCAGGAAGCGACACAAATCCTTGTGGATTCCGTAGAGGCGGGCATGTTCCAGATGGGGTATGATTCCCAGGACTATGGCACGACGATGAATCTGTTTACCAACGGACAGGCGGCAATGTACTGCATGGGAAGCTGGGATTGCTCGATGGCGTTAAACGAAGATATCGCGCCTGAAATCAGGGATAATATACGGGCATTTACTATGCCGGTTGTGGATGGAGGCCGAGGCGGAGCAAATGATATTGCGGCATGGAACGGCGGCGGTTATGCAGTATCTGCAAACTCCACGGTGAAAGATGAAGCGGTTCGGTTTTTGAATTATATGTACCAGCCCGATAAGCTTTCCAAATATGGATGGGAAAACGGAGTAGGCATGTCTGCACAGGATCAGACGGCATATTTGGCAGGCAATGAAACGGAGCTTCAGAAACAGGTTATGGATATTTTGAAGAATGCGACCAGCGTTTCGGGCACGCCGATTAATGACTGCGGCCCTTCCGCATTTAAGACAGCTATCGAAAGCGAGATCCAGGGCGTATCCAATGGTTCGACAAGCATAGAGGACTTCCTCGCGGCAATCGGCGCGGCATGTAAATAATACACAATTCATTGAATGATCAAAAGGAGGATGTTCCAAAAGAATTTACTTTTGCGGCATCCTCTTTTTTATCGGCATATATATGGGAATATTCATTCATATTTGCAGGAAGGAGGAGGTTTCCAATGAAAAAACTATATAGCAACAAACCGGTTATTTTTAGTCTTGTCCTGCCGGGAATATTGGTTTTTATGTTTGCTGTTCTGGCTCCGATCTGTTTAAGCGTCTATTATGGATTTACAGATTATACGGGAATGGGGGAGGTAAATCTGGTCGGATGGGATAATTATGAAAAACTATTGCATGACAGCGCATTTGGCCGTTCCCTTAAAAACTCGCTGCTGCTGGCAGTTGGCTTTATCTGTATCCAGCATCCATTAGCCATTATCGTTGCAGCAGTATTGGATAAACTACAGGGAAAAGCGGAAGGAATCTTCAGATGTATCTATTTTATACCCAATGTTATTTCCGTAGCGGTTATTGCTTATCTTTGGAAGTTTATTTATAATCCTGATTTTGGGCTTTTGAATAATGTGTTGAAAGCATTCGGGTACCAGGGACAGATTAATTGGCTGTCGCAGCAGAATGCGATCTGGTCAGTGCTGCTTGTTTTGATCTGGCACGGTTTTGGCTGGGGAATGCTGATTTATTACACGGGCATTAAAAATATTGACCCGGTATTGTATGAGGCGGCTTCTATTGACGGTGCAAACTGGTGGACGACGTTTTTCAGGATTACGCTTCCGCTGATGAAGCCGGTGATCCAGATCAATGTAACCATGGCGATTATTTCCGCGCTGAAACAGATGGAAACGGTCTATCTGCTGACAAACGGAGGGCCGAACAACAGCACGCAGTTTGCAGCGAATTATTTATACCAACAGGCATTTAAGGCATTTAAGTATGGATACGGCAACGCCATTGGCGTAGTGTTTATTCTCATCTGCATATTAGTGACAGTGGTGCTTAACGGCATATTCAGAGATAAGCAGGATGCATAGGGGGATGGATATGAAGGCGAATAATAAAAAAATCGGTAAAGTGGTTTTATGGATAGTATTGGTTGCGGTGGCTGTTATCCAGTTGTTCCCTCTGGTCTGGCTCGTTGATTTTTCACTGGGCAGCAGCAACGAAATGTTTACAAATGGCTTGCTGATTATTCCGGAGAAAATACGATGGGATAATTATGTAAAAGCATTTGTAGATGGTAATTTTTTGCATTATTTAAGGAACAGTGTGCTGATCAACGTGCTTGCGGTTGTGCTTGTTGTTATGATATCTATTATGGCGGCATTTGCCTGTCAGAGGATGAAATGGAAATGGAGCGGCCTGGTAAGCACAGTGCTTGTTATGGGAATGATGATCCCGATCCATGCGACGCTTCTTCCGAATTATAAAATATACAGCACGCTGAATCTGACGGATTCCATATGGGCTCTGCTGATTCCCTATGTGGCGTTCTCCATGCCGCAGGGAATATTCCTGATGACGGGATTTATCCAGTCTATACCGAAGGAGCTGGAAGAAGCAGCAGTCATGGACGGGTGTGGAATATATAGGATTGTATTCCAGATAATAACGCCTCTTCTAAAGCCTTCGATTGCGACCGTGGCTATTATGACCTTTTTGAACAATTGGAATGAGTTTATGATGGCAAGCACGTATCTGAGTACGCCTACATGGAAAACGCTGCCTTTTTCCGTGCTGGAGTTCACCGGAGAATACTCTTCCAATTATGCAGTCCAGTTTGCAGTCATGGCATTGACGGCGGCACCGGCGGTTATTGTATATGTGGTTTTGAATAAGCACATTACAAAAGGAGTTGCAATGGGGGCTGTAAAAGGATAGAATAAATAAAATTTTATTCATGAAAGGGCGGAGAGGACGCTATGGGACAAATCAGGAGTTGGATTATGAAGATGAGTATTCGGCAGAAACTGGTCTTTTACAGTTATTTGATTATTACTCCTATTTTATTGTTGATCAGCGTTCTCCTGCTTATACGCAATTATCGGGCGGCAGTACAGAGCGAAGAAGAAAGGTGCATTCAAAATGTGCAGAGTATATCGGACAGTATCGGCGTGGTACAGAAAAATATTATGGAGATGGGAACCTACATCAGTATCAATGATGAGATTAAGCAGATATTGACTTGGGATGACCCGGAAGAACTGAACCATGATGCAAGGCTCTGGCTGAACCGCGCGCCCATGCAGATCATACAGGATATGGTGGCAATAGACGGGCAGATCAAAACAGTTGCCATCTATCCGGAGAATGGAATCAACCCTTATCTGAGATGCATTGACCGGTCATCTTATATAAGCGATATGGAACAGATAAAAAAGCAGGAGATATATGAACTTGCCGTAAGGGAAAAAGGGGCGTTCCTCTGGCAGAGGGTCGGCCGGTACCAGTCGGACACTTATCAGTTCAACCAGAGCGATAAAATTGTTATGTACCGTGAAATTTATGATATGGCGCAGAGAAATAAACTGGGTTATCTCGTCATCGGTTCGTCGGCGGAAACATTTGATGGCATATGCAGGAATTATTTGCGGGATGAAAGGGAAACCATCGTTGCGGTGAGCGCGTATGGAACGGAACTTGTGCGTTGCGGCGGCATAGATGACGAAGTGGTATCTGCTATAATTTCACAAAAACTTTCGGAGCCTTCGGGACGGGAAACGGTTCAGAGCAGCACATGGGGAAATTATAATATTTACCAGAGCAGGGACGAAGAAACGGGAACGGTTATTTATAAGATCGTACACCGGGTTGGCTGGGCGGATTTGAGCAATACGGTCATATATGCGCCGATGGCGCTTCTGCTTGGTTTTTTGATCGGCTTGTATCCTGTTTTGCTTCTGGTTTCCAATATTGTTTCCAAGCCTCTGCATACTTTGAGCGTCGCGATGGAAAATTTCAAGCAGGGGGATTTCAGCCAGAAGGTAGAAGTGATGACCGGGGATGAGGTGGGGGAAGTATCCGCATGCTTTAACAGGATGGTGGATGATATCAAAGGACTGATCGACCGGAATTACGTTATGGCGCTGAAAGAGAGGGAAAGCGAGCTGGATGCCCTGCAGGCGCAGATCAACCCTCATTTTCTTTATAATACGCTGGACTCTTTGTATTGGAAAGCGACGGAATCAGGGAATGATGAAATTGCAGAGGATATCTTATCGCTTTCCCAGCTGTTCCGCATTGTTTTAAACAGGGGGGAAGGCATAGTGACGGTAAGAATGGAAGCGGAATTGCTGGACCGGTACCTTCACATTCAAAAGGTGCGGTTTGGGAAAAGGCTTACATATGAAATAGCCTTGGATCAGGCGATTCTGGAGGAGGAGATCCCCAAACTGGTTTTGCAGCCCTTTGTAGAAAATGCCATTGTGCATGGCTTTGAAAAAACGGATGATAATTACTGCCTGTCTATTACCGGGACGAAAAAGGGAAAATATATGATTTTTCAAATCAAAGATACGGGAGCGGGCATGAGCGGCGAACAAATGAAGGCAATATGGGAAAAGGCGGATGCCCGCAAGTACGCAAGCCAGAGAATCGGGGGATATGCGATAAAAAATGTAAAAGAGCGTTTAGAGCTTATTTACCATGAGGATTATGAGCTTCACATTGAGAGCCGGATAGGACAGGGGACTGTTGTGGACATTTCTGTTCCCTGCGGGTTAAAGGAGATAAGGAAGCATGAGTATCAAGTTATTGATTGCGGATGATGAGGATATTATCCGTAACGGGATTTCCAAATACATACAGCTGCATACGGACCGTTTTGACAAAATATACCTTGCCGCTAATGGCAAGGAGGCTATGGACATTATTTTCAGGGATAAGCCGGATATCATGTTTTTGGATGTGCAGATGCCTCTGATGGATGGAATCGAGGTTATGCAGGAAGCAAAACGCGCGGATATTTTGCCTTATACGCTGATATTAAGCGCATATGACGAATTTAAATATTGCCAGCAGGCGCTGCGGCTGGGGGCGAGGGAATATTTGCTGAAACCGGTAAGATCTTCCGATATATTGCAAATGGCAAACCGGGCGGCGGATGAACTGTTCGGGGAAAGGAAAACGGTTCGGATTGAGTCGGCGGAAGAGAAGAATCATTTGGTGGAATTAGCCAGGGAATATGTGGAAGAGCATTATTATGAAAATCTTATGCTGGCAGATGTAGCACAGAAAGCAGGTATATCTGCAGGATACCTTTCCACGCTTTTCCAGAGGCAGTTATCCAAAGGATTTGTGGATTATCTCAACGAAGTCCGCATAGAGCATGCTTGCACTTATCTGCGGCAAAATTATTTAAAAACGTACGAGGTTGCCTACAAAGTCGGATTCAAGGATGAGAAATACTTTTCAAAAGTGTTCAAGAAGGTGAAGGGGCAGTCTCCCTCGGAATACAGAAAATCAAACCAATGAGCAGATAAAGAGAGGATGATTCTATATGGAAGCTAAAAAAATAAAATATGTCAGTACTGTATACAACGGAACAGAAAAATGCTGTCAGGAGAAAGAGGCGGAATTTATTCCGGACGGCGGAGAAGAAAATTATCTGCTGAACCTATATCCCTCCGTGAAGTACCAGGTTTTTGAAGGATTCGGAGGAGCAGCTACGGAATCGGCGGGATATATTTACGGCCAAATGAGCCGGGAGCAGAAGACAGAGTTGCTTCATGAATATTTTGAGGCCGACAAGATGGGATACCGTATGGCGCGTATTCCGATCGACAGCTGTGATTTTTCCCTGGGGCATTATGAGGCAGTTGAAGATGCGGCAGATAAAGCATTGGAACATTTCCAGCTGGAAAGAGTGGAAAAAAATATTTTTCCTCTCTTAAATGATGCACAGAACGTATATGGAGGCAATTTGGAGATTATGCTTACTCCGTGGAGTCCTCCGGCATATATGAAGGATAATGCCGACAGGAACCATGGCGGCAGGCTGAAACAGGAATACAAAAAGGTATGGGCGGATTATATATGCCGGTATATTGAGGAATACAGAAAACGGGGATATCTGGTAAAGCGCATCAGCCTGCAGAATGAACCTCATGCAGTCCAGACATGGGATTCCTGTATATATACTGCACAGGAGGAAAAAGAATTTCTGCGGGATTATATGTGGCCGGCATTACAAGAACATTCTCTGGGCGACATAGAAATATTTATTTGGGATCATAACAAAGAACGGATATATGAGAGAGCCTGTGAAATCATAGATGAAACGACCAGCCATATGATATCCGGCCTTGCATTCCACTGGTATAGCGGCGACCACTTTGAGGCTCTCGGCATGGTTCATGAAAAATTCCCGGATAAAAAGCTGGTTTTGTCGGAAACTTGCATTGAGTATAGTAAATTCGCCCCGGATGATTTTTTGAAAAACGCGCAAAAATATGCGCATGATATGATTGGGAATATGAATCACGGCATGTGCGGCTTTTATGACTGGAACCTTGTATTGGACGAATCGGGAGGCCCTAACCATGCGGGGAACTTTTGCGATGCCCCATTTTTATATGACACGCAAAAGAAAAAATTGCTTAGAAGAAATACGGCAGATTACTTATGGCATTTTTCGCACTTTATCAAACCCGGAGCCGTTCGGATCGGTATAAGCAGTTATTCGGATGAAATAGAGACGACTGCATTTTTGAATCCGGATGGGAGAATAGTTGTTGTATTGCTTAATAGGAAGACTGACGGCATCAAAGTCAATATCCGTTTGGGAAATCGAATGGCGGGGATTTTTATAGAACCGAATTCGATTGTTACGGCGATAGTTTTTCCATAACCGGCAATTCCATAAAGATCCCGCAGCGATCCGTGCTGAAGTAAAAATTGCCCTGATGGGAGAGGATGACCTGCCTTGCAATGCGCAGTCCCATAACATGCACCTTGTCCGGGGCGGAACTTTCGGCATGGCCGCCGCCGGAGGCAGGGGTATTTTCCTCCAGTGCCTGTATGACCGCATCCGGGATGCCGGATCCGTTATCCCGGATGCAGACAGAGCAGGCATGGCTGTTCAACAGCATGGCAGAGACTGTAATATGGCAGCCGGGCGGATTATGGCGGATACTGTTTCCGATCAGGTTTTTCATGGCTCTGTTTAACAGGGCTTTATCGCCGTCTATATAGATATTTTCCAGGTTATCCGGCATATTCAGTTCTATTTCATAGTTTTTCCCCGGCATTTCATTCAAATAAGCGGCAGTCAGGGAACGCAGGAAGGGAGCCAGCAGAAACGGCTCGGTCCTTAGCGGCTGCATATGGTATTCCAGTTTCGAGGTCAGGTTCAGGTCTTCGATCAGTTTTTTGATGATCATGCTTTGCTGCTTAATGATATCCGCTTCCCTGCGCTGTCCGGCAGAAAGGGAGCTGTCGCTGGCAAGGCTGTCCGCATAGCCCATTACCATGGAAAGGGGAGTGCGGATATCATGGGATACGCCGGATATCCATTCGGTGCGTGCGTTATCCCTTTGGGCCAGGGCATCTTTCTGTTCCTTTAAAATCAGGGAAGTCTGGTTTAACCGCTCGCATAGCCCGGCGGTCAGCCCCTTTTCGGGGAGGGATACTGTATTGCCGTCCGCCAGCGTGTCGATGCCCCAGGCCAGGGGGCGCAGGGAAATATAAAAACGATAACCGGCAACCAGCAGGGCAGATGCCAGAAGGAGAAGGTTGATCGTCAGCATGTATTTGAAATAAGTCCCCAGATTCCTCATAAAAGATTCGGGGAATTCGATCGTATATTTCCAGGCGGAATGCGGCGGCTGTCCGCATACGAGAAGGTAGTCTCCATGCCGCCATGTTTTGACCGGGTAATCCTGCAGATACCATTTGCTGAAAGCGGAAACGTCCCCGGGAGAGAAATGGGAGGGAAATTCTTCCGGCACTTCCCATTGCCATATCCTATCGCCGGAGGGGGAGAGAATAAAGGCGAAGCAGTACTGGTTCTGTTCGGCCAGGCGGATGCCCTCTTCGGAGAGATAAGGGATGCCGCTGTTTGCTGCCGGATCCTGGACAATTTCCTCCGCAATGCTGTCCATATTGCCAAGGCTGAGGCTGTCCTGGTAATAAGTCGTATAGTGCAGGACGGAGGCGGCCAGGAAGATCAGGTTCGCCGCAGCTAAGAGCAGGAGGAGCAGACAGGCGGAGAGGATATAACGGCTATATATTTTCATCAGGCTTTTCATCGGGAAGTCTTCCCTCCTTTTTCATTTTTTTGTTTCAATACTGCCAGGGCAGCGCATTCGCCTATTCTCTGGAAAGCTTGTATCCGATGCCCCGGACAGTCAGAATCCATCGGGGCTGGGAGGGGTTTTCTTCTATTTTCTCCCGGAGCCTTCGGATATGCACCATCAGCGTATTTTCATAACCATAATAATAATCGCCCCATACCGCCTGGGTCAGGGCATCGAAGGTGACAATATTCCCCTGGTTTTCCCCCAGTTTTTTCAACAAAGCCAGTTCTTTTGCCGTCAGCGGCAGTTCCCTGCCGTCGGCGCAGATAATGGAAGCGCTGCTGAAACGGACGGTTTTGCCGCCAAGGATCAGGTCGGTTTCTTTCGGCTGCTTTGCATGTCCCGGCGGGAAATAGGTTCTTTTTAATATGGCGGTCAGGCGCAGGATCAGTTCCCTGGGAAGGAAAGGCTTGGTCATATAGTCGTCCGCGCCCAGCCCCAGCCCCAGGAGCCGGTCGTTGTCCTCGTCCCGGGCCGATAAAAAAAGTACGGGGATATCGGAAAGAGAACGTATTTTTTGCATCAGGGAAAAGCCGTCCCCGTCCGGCAGACCGATATCAAGGATCACAATATCGGGGTTTTGCCTGGAAAAATAGAGCAGCGCATCGGCGCAGGAGGAAGCCGTATCAATATGGGAAAAACCTTCCTTATGGAGCATATCGCAAATCATTTCCTGCAGCTGGAGATTGTCATCCACTAATAAAATCCTGCATTCATAAACATATTTCATAGCATTGTTTCACTCCCTTGTTTGACTGGTATTATTATATCCGTTTTGCCTTTGGTTTTCCATAAAGACAGCGCTGATTTAAGGTAAAAATAAGGTGGCGTTTATTGGCCGGTAAGGGAAAGGGGGTATGATGGGAGATGGAAAAATAAATGGAATACGCGGGACGCGGCGTTTTGGGATGCGTTTCGGAAGGGAGGATTCGTATGACGACTGCGATTGAAACGGAGCAGCTTTGCAAAAGCTATGGGAAGCACATGTGTGTAAAAAATGTGGATTTGAAGGTGCCGGAGGGAAGCATATACGGCTTTCTGGGGCCGAACGGGGCAGGGAAAAGTACGACGATGAAGATGATCTTGGGGCTGGTATGGGCCACCCGGGGGCAGGTATCCGTATTCGGGGAGGAAATGAACCGAAAAAACCGGCTGGAGATACTGAAAGAGACAGGTTCTTTGATTGAGTCGCCGTCCTACTACGGGCATTTGACGGGAAGGGAAAATCTGGAGATCGTCAGGATGCTGAAGGGAGCGGATAAAAAAGAGGTGGATGAGGCATTAAAAACGGTCCGTATGGAAAAGCAGCAGAATAAAAAAGCAGGGGATTATTCCCTGGGGATGAAGCAGCGGCTGGGGCTGGCGGCGGCGCTTTTGGGGAAACCGAAGCTCCTGCTTCTGGATGAACCCACGAACGGGCTGGATCCGGCGGGCATCCAGGAAATGCGGGAACTCGTCCGTTCCCTGCCGGAGCGTTACGGCATGACGGTGATGGTGTCCAGCCATCTTCTCAGTGAAATCGACCAAATGGCAACCCATACGGGCATTATCCATAAGGGAGAACTGATTTTCCAGGACAGTATGGAGCATCTTCATGAACACAGCCGGAAAAGGATTCTGCTAAGGACCGACCAGAATGCGGCGGCGCTGCGCATCTTGGAGGAGCAGGGATGCCGGGGGAAAATGGCAGAGGACAGGATTTCCCTGCCGGATATGGAGGATGAAAAGGTAGCGTTTTGCATAGCGGCTCTTGTAAGGCAGAAGGTGGGCATTATCCGGGTAGAAGAGTACCAGAGGAACCTGGAGGATATTTTCTTGAGCTTGACGGGAAAGCAGGTGAGCCTGTGATGAAAAATTTTCTGGCAGAAATGAAAAAAACGAAGGGAAAATGGATGTGGGGGGCGCCGCTTGGAATTTTTCTGGTGGATTTTGCATGGCTGTACTGGGTGTTCTCCGATCTGGGGGCGGAGGAGCTGGCAGACGGTTACTATCAGCTGCTGATGAATCTGCCTCTGGTCAACACGATCACCCTGCCCATATTGGCGGCCGTCCTGGCAAGCCGCCTGTGCGATATGGAGAACAAGGGGAATACTTATAAGCTGTTGTGTACCTTGCAGGAAAAAGGAGTAATTTTTTGTAATAAATTCCTGCTGGGGAGCTTATATATTGTATTTTTCGCCCTCATGCAGCTGGGGCTGGTTGTTTTTCTCGGGTGGAGATACCGGGTTCCGCAGGAGCTGGAGGCGGATCAGATGGCATATTTGTTCCTGTCCACCTGTGCGACGACGATTGTGCTGTTTCTGTTGCAGGAAATATTATCCCTGATGATGGATAATCAGCTCTATCCCCTTTTTATCGGCTTGATCGGGACCTTTGCCGGGCTTTTTTCCTGGTTTTTCCCCCATCTGCCGCTGCGGTACATCATTCCGTGGGGGTATTACTGCGTAGGCTGCACCATCAATAATATATATTATGAAGAGACGCGGGAGGTGTTTTTTTATACCATTCCCTTTTCCTACGGGGGGCTTGCGGCGCTGCTTTGCTTTGCGGCAGTTCTTTACATTTATGGCAGAAATCTGTTTTTGAAAAAGGAGGTCTGAGAGTTGAAAAGGAAAAAAGTCGGTCTGCTGACATGTATGAAAGCGGAAAACATGAAATTAAAACGTTCTTTTATATGGATTGCATTTTTTATCATACCAATCATTCCGGCATTGATGGGAACGGGGAATTATTTGCAGAATATTGATATCCTGCAATCGAAGTGGTTTAGTTTATGGACGCAGAACACATTATTTTACAGTAATTTTTTCTACGCCCCGCTGATCGCGGTTTACTGCGCTTATACGTGGAGGGTGGAAAATTTTAACCATAACAGGAATTCCCTCATGACGGCTCCTGTGCCGGCGGGATGCATTTTCCTGGCCAAGCTTTTGAATATTTTCTGGGTCACGCTGCTGACCCAAGCCTGGGTCTGGGTGTTGTATGTTCTTTGCGGAAAGGCCGCAGGGCTGCCAGGGCTGCCGGACACCGTTATTTTCTACTGGCTGGTCCGGGGGGCATGGGGCGGTATGGGGGTGGCAACGCTGCTGCTCGTAATATCTATGGCAGTTCGGAGTTTCGCAGTGCCGGTGGCGTTCGGGCTGGTCGGCGGCATTACAGGGTTATTGGCGACAAACAGCGCGTATGGGATGTATTACCCGTTTTCTTTGATGATGATGGGGATGAATTCCAATAAATATGAAGATATGCTGGGCGGAGAGGGGCTGCAGTTTATGGTGTTTTCGACGCTGTACATTGTTTTGTTCTGCCTGTGCGGGGTCAAGTGGCTGGCGGTGCGGGATGTGAAGGCGTGAGGGCTTGAAATGGGAAACGGGTTGTTATAAAATCAAGTTGACAAATTGGATTGGTTGAGGTAGCAATATGGTTTTTCAAGTTTTATCGCTGGCAATTATGCTCATATTTTACGGATTTTACATCTTTAAGATGATATCGCAGAATAGGCAGTCTATTAAAACAAACCAAATGGGTATTGGAGATAAGCCGGAGAAAGTATTGGTGATTGAGAAAGTCATGGGGGGTGCTTCTGTTTCAGCGGCTGCCGCCGATGTATGCAGCATTTTTATGGCAGAAGCCACACCCATTCCGTTGCTGCGGATTGCCGGGCTTCTGGCAGGCGTTTTTGCGGTAATGTTCTTTGCATCAGCAACTATTACAATGAAAACGAATTGGAGAGTAGGAATTCCGAAAGAAAAGACGGAATTAGTAACAAATGGGATTTATCGATGGAGCAGAAACCCGGCATTTGTCGGGTTTGATCTGCTATATTTATCCATATGCCTTTTGTTTTTTAACATCCCCCTGCTTTTGGTTTCTATTTGGGCGGCAGTGATGCTGCATTTTCAGATTTTGCAGGAAGAAAACCATATGAAAGAAATGTTCGGGGAAGATTATATCGCTTATATGAAACACACATGTCGTTATTGGGGCATTAGAGTTTAAAGAAATACAAATATATTCCTATAAGAGCTTAGTGTGAGAAGAACTTCTAAGACTTCACACCGAAAAATGATACTCAGCAAAGGATGTTTGGAAATTGATGGCAAATACTTATAAAAAAATTTTAAGCGATGAAAGAAACCTAAGATATATAATTTTAGCAAATATGATAAGCCGTTTTGGCGATTCGATTGATATGATTGCATATAGCTGGATGGTTTATCAGATAACGGGATCCATGACATGGCTGACCATTATTTTAGGTGTTAATATGATGCCGACAGTTTTTTTGCAGCCATTTTTTGGTGGTTTGACTGAGTATTTTAATAAAAAAAGAATAATAGTGCTTTGCGATATTTTGCGGGGAGGCATTGTATTTATTACATGCATTGCTCTATTTTTGAATGCTGTCAGTCCGTGGAAATTATTAGTTTTAACATTGCTTAATTCATCCATCGAAGCTTTGCGAATACCTAGCGGAATAGCTATCCTGCCTAAAATACTAAAGGAAAAAAATTATAAAGAGGCTGTTTCCCTGGATCAGGGAGTACGCAAAATATCGGAATTAATAGGAACGGGCTGTGCCGGAATCGTTATAGGCTATATCGGTATTGGCGGTGCTTTGCTTATAGATGCAATTACTTTTATCGTTTCTGGATTTATACTTTCTTTTTTGAAAATGCATAATGAAAAGATAACGAATAATAAATTTCAATTCGATGAATATATGCAATCATTGAAAGAAGGCATTGCTTATTTTAAGAAGAATAATCTGGCAAGAGTAACTTGCGCTGTTTGCATTATATTGAATTTGGTTATGCTGCCAATAGAAAATCTTCAGGCAGCATATATAAACGAACATTTAAAATTGGATGTTTTTGCAATGTCTGTGGGTGGATTGGCTATTACAATCGGCATGATATGCGGACCGTTATTTTTGCCCAAAGTTTTACAAAAAATAAAAGAAAAACATTTGATGATCTACGGGGGAATTCTAATAGGATTTCTGTATTTTATATATATATCGCTGGGAGAGCTTGCATCATTAGAAGGCAAATATATTAGTTATTTCATAGCGGCATTTGCTTTTGGATTTATAAATTCTATGATAGGTGTTGCTGTTCAGATCATATTTATATCCCAAACACCTGAGGAACTCATAGGGAGAATTAGCGGTATATTTAATGCTTTGGCTTGTTCATCAATGCCCATAGGATCTTATCTGCTAGCAATATTTTCAACGATGTTTACAATACGTGAAATCTATTTGTTAATGGGCTTTTTTACTATAGTTGTTTTTGTAATTATGGGACGGACAAAATACATAAATTCGCTAAAATCGGAGAATTGATGGAGGTTTTACAAGGGGCAGGAAAATGGATAATGTGGAAATTATAAAAATCGCCATGCAGCAGTCAGCCTATGACTGCTGCTGTACGGCGGCGGACTTTCAAAAGGAAGAAAACAGCACACATGTGTCTTTGTCATCCGAAAAAGCAAGAAAATATTTGAAATTACCGCATATATGCAATCTGGTGTCTTACGGGACGAATATCGTTGCCTGCGGCAGGAAGGAGCTTTTGCCGGAAATCGAGGCGTTTATCAATGGGGCATCGAGCATATCGGACTGTTTTGAGACACCGGAGCTATATGCGCTGAACGATATCTTGGCAAAATATGATGCAAGGGTATGCTTTATGGCGGAATATTTTCTGCCGGATATGGATCTGATTTATGGCGCGGATATTTCCTGCCCTTACGAACTCCGGGTTTTGGCTCCTGATGATTTTACTACGTTGTATGTGCCTGCATGGAGCAACGCATTGTGCAAGGATCGGAAACACTTGGATATCTTGGGAGTCGGAGCCTATGAGGAAGGAAAATTGATCGGTTTGGCAGGCTGCTCGGCAGACTGCGATGCGATGTGGCAGATCGGCGTGGATGTGCTTCCCGGGTATCGGAGGCGCGGCATTGCGTCAGCGCTTACGAACCGGCTGGCAAGAGAGACTTTTGAGCGCGGCAAAGTCCCGTTTTACTGTGCGGCATGGTCAAATGTGAAGTCGGTAAAAAACGCAGTCCGAAGCGGATTCCGGCCTGGGTGGGTCGAAGTGACCGCAAGGCCGTGCGGCGAAGTGGAGCAGATGCTTGGAAGGGCGGGCGAAAGGAGCTGACAGAAAAGATAAAAAAAGATATTGACTCTCCCCTTGGGTCAGAAGATAAACTGTCCATAGATTCGAATCAATCATTGCGAAAGGAGGGTCAGAAGATGTTGCAGATTGGAGAATTTTCAAAGATATGCCAGGTCAGCATAAAGACGCTTCACCATTATGACAGGATCGGTCTGCTCGCTCCGGCCAAAGTGGATCAATTTACGGGCTACCGCTATTACCAGGCGGGGCAGATCGACATGATGAACTATAGTTTGACAGGTTTTTGGAAGGAAGAGCTGCGGGTTGATAGGAACTTCGGATGCGGAGTGTACGTATCGCCGCGGCTCTTTCCTTACTTATCGCTGTAATGGCATCGGCAGTGGGCAATGTAAATGCGGCCGTTGTCCATGTGGTAGACAAGACGGTTTTTCTCATCAATCCGGCGGCTGAATTCGCCGTGCAGATCCCCGGTAAGAGGCTCGGGTTTGCCGATGCCTTCTATGCATCCGTTGCGTTCAATATCTTTGATAAGTTGGTTAATGCGTTTTAATGTTTTTTTATCTTGAGTCTGCCAATAAAGATAATCTTCCCAAGCCTCATCAGACCATATTTTTTCACTCATCTTCCACCTCAATTAATTCGTGGGCAGTTCCTCTTCCAGCGCGGAGTTCCTGAACGGATCTCTTTACATGGGACAGGTTGGTTTCAGAAAAGAAAGGATCGGGAGTTTGCTTGATTTCAAAAGGGATGCGGTTTTCACGGAGAACTGCTTTCACAAACATATTGATAGCAGTCGAGGTATTAAGTCCGACATTAGAGCAAAAAGTATCAAAGTTGGTTTTGTCAACTGCATCGACACGAGCAGTAATAGTTGCCTGAGCCATATAGAACATCTCCTCTCTGTATTCATTTTGTTATTATTATAACTATATTATATGCAAATAGCAAGCGAATACAATACAATTCATATATATTTAATAACCTGATATGCCAAACAAATGGCTGGAAAAGAAGGCCATGAAATAATGACAAAAGGAGTAAAAGAGGTTATAATAAAGTATTCGATGGACAAAAGAAAAAATGTGAAAGGGAACATAATTATGGGAAGCAAGATTACAGGAAAAGAGTATCCGTTAAGCAAGATATTCAGCGAAGAATTTGATTATCACATCCCGCCATACCAAAGACCTTATGCATGGACGGAAGAAGAAGCGGAAACATTATTTGACGATTTGTGGGATTTTTTTCAGACAGAAGAGCTGGATAATTATTTTTTAGGCAGCATTGTTCTGATCAAGGAGGATGATAAGCCAAAGGCAGGTGTCATAGACGGGCAGCAGAGGCTGACGACGCTGACGATTCTCTTTGCGGTGATCGCCTCTTATCTGACAGGGGATAATCGGAATAACTGCTATAAATATCTTCTGGAGCCGGGCAATGAGCTGGAAGGGCTTGCGCCCCGGCCAAGGCTCGAACTTCGGGAAAAAGATAAATTTTTTTCCCAGAAATATATTCAGAATGTAAGGCTGGACGAGCTTGCGGCATTGGATGCGGAAAGTCTGCCCAATGAATCGCAGCAGCATATAAAGGCGAATTGCATATTGTTTCAAAGAAAGATGGATGCCGCCTTTGGGAAAGAAGAGAAAAAGGTTACGGAATTCTGTAAATTCCTAGTGACAAGATGCTATTTGGTGGCGGTTTATTCCCCAAACCAGCAGTCGGCATTCCGCATGTTCTCTGTGATGAACAGCAGGGGTCTGAACCTGATGCCGGTAGATATTATAAAATCGGATATCATTGGGAAACTGCCGGAAGAGGAAAAGCAGTATTATACGGATAAATGGGAGGATTTGGAAGTGCAGACTTCCCGCGCCGGATTCAATGAAGTATTTGCCCATACCAATATGATCTTTTCAAAAGCAAAACCGAAAAGGAATCTTTTGGAAGAATTCCGGGAGGCAGTGCTGGCAAAAGTCGCCCCGAAGAAACTGATTGATGATATTTTGGAACCATATGCGGAGGCATATGTTATGCTGGCAAATAGAAAATATGTTGCCACAAGAAATGCGGAACAGGTAAACCAATATTTGTTTTGGCTGAATAAGGTCGGCAATTCAGACTGGATGCCTTCGGCCATCAAGTTTCTGGCCGAACATAAAAACGAATCGGATTATGTGCTTTGGTTTATGGAAAGGCTGGAAAGGTTGGCATCGTTTCTCCACATTACGGCGAAAGATATCAACCGTCGCATTGAAAGATACAAACTACTGTTAGAGGAGATGGAAATGAACCCGGACCACGGCATGGATGATCCGCTGGCATCGATAGAATTATCCAATGGGGAAAAGAAGGAGTTTGCGGACGCGCTGGATGGCGAAATATACAAGATGACAGGAATACGGCGTAACTTCGTGATTTTAAGGCTGAATGAGTTTATAGGGGACGGGGCGACCAAATTTGATTCTGAGCCGAATATACTTACGATTGAGCATGTGCTTCCACAGACTGTAAAGGCGGGATCGGAATGGGAGAAATTATGGCCGGATATGGCAGTGCGCGGACAGTGGGTCAATCGGATTGCCAATCTGGTGCCTCTGACCAGGAAGAAAAATTCGGAGGCGCAGAATTATGATTTTGACAGAAAGAAGGAAATTTATCTGAAAGGGAAAGGCGGGACCATTACCTATCCTTTGGCGACGCAGGTGCTGGGCGAAAAAACATGGACTCCGGAAATTGTGGAGGCCAGGCAGAAAGAACTGATGAACCAGTTTATATCATGCTGGAGGCTTTCCAGCCAGGCGGATACCGGGAAAAAAGAAAAGACAGAAGATGATACAGTGCTGTTCTATATTACGAATAAAAGAGGGGCGGATTCCTCCGGTTATCCGACAGAGGGGGGATTTGTTGTCAGGGAAGGCAGCAGGGTATCCAATGCGGTGGTGGAAAAATTTGAGAAAAGCTATCCGAAGGCATACAAACTCCGCGAGAGCCTTTGCAGGGACGGCATGATTGTCAATGGTATTTTTCAGTTGGATTATGAGTTTGACAGTATTTCCCTGGCGGCATCATTGATTCTCGGAAGAAATGCCAGAGGGCAGAAAGAATGGGTTGACAGCGCCGGAGTCCCGTATGAGGAAAGGATGGAAAGCGAAGGGGCTGCCGCCGGGGGCTTCAATATTCAGGATGAAAGCACATACGGCATGCTGAAAGTGGGGTCGCTGGCGTTCGAGCTGTTTAAAAAAATATTGGAAACAGGCAATATCACAGACGAGGAAGTAGAGAAGCTGAAGGGAAAAGAATATTCCAAACAGCTGTTTCATAAGACGCATTATCCGATCCTGGCAGACCGCAGGGAAGATAACAGGGGGAAAAGCAATGTGCTGCGATATAGGAAAGAACCCATTCGATACAAGGGGAAAAATATTTATTTTACCACGGAATGGTTTGACGGCAATCGGAATGATGTGATTGCCTGGTATCATAAGCATTTGTAAAAGAAAAACAGAAAGGCATGGCTATTAAAATGGAAATCGTTGATTTTTGCAAAAGCCCTGATTTCATGAAGCTTGGACAGGCAATCCACCATAAGAACTGGCGGGCGGCCTTTTCCGTGCTGCAAAGGATGCAGAGGCAGTATGAGGAAACGGGGGAAGAACTGTTCGGGAGGGGCTTTATCAATTTGAGGCAATGCCTGCTCCGTAAAGACCAGCAGGCGGCGAAAAATGCGCTGGCTGTCGTAATAGCCAGACGGACCCGGATTTTAAACGGGCAAAAGCAGGAAGACAAGGGAAAAAGTATGAAATACAAATATTTATTGTTTGATTTAGATGGGACTTTGACTGATCCGAAAGAAGGGATTACTACATCGGTGCAGTATGCCCTGCGTTCTTTTGGCGTGGATGAGCCGGATTTGGATAAGCTGACTCCGTTTATCGGCCCGCCGCTGCGGGAGAGCTTTATGCGATTTTATGGCTTCGGGGAGGAACAGGCAGGGGAAGCGGTGGAAAAATATAGGGAATGGTTCCGGCCTAAGGGCATTTTTCAAAACAGCATTTACCCGGGGATAAAAGAAATGCTGGAAATGCTGGAGAAAAGCGGCAAGGTGCTGGCGGTGGCATCCAGCAAGCCGCAGGTCTTTGTGGAACAAGTATTGCAGCATTTTGACATATACCGTTATTTCCGTGTGATCGTAGGAAGCGAACTGGACGGAAGACGGGACGCGAAGGAAGAAGTGGTGGCGGAGGCTTTGCGGCAGCTGGAAGAAGCCGGATGGGGGAAAAAAGAAGAGTCTGGGGAAACCTGTTGCGGGGAGGAAGGCGCAGCGGTGATGATCGGCGACCGCAAATTCGATGTGGCCGGAGGGAAGGAACATGGGCTGGTGACGGTGGGCGTTACCTTCGGCTATGCGGAAGAAGGGGAGCTGGAAGCGGCGGGCGCGGATTTCCTTGTGGATACGGTAGAAGAGCTTGGGAGGTTATTGATGCAATGACGGGCGGAGGCAGGATAAAGACGACGGAGGAAAGTTCCTTCCGCAAGACGGTAAATATTCTTTTTCCCTTTTTGATTTATTTCATCGTGCATGATCTGGCGCAGATTCTGCTTGCATTTCTGGCGGGGCTTGGAACGGGGATATTCGGCGATGCATATGCGGGATGGATAGAAGTTCATGCGGCTACGGTGAACGGCATTCTCAATGCGCTGTCGCTCGTCATCGGTATGGCGGCGGTATGGCCCATGGCGCATAAGGAACTCAAATGGGCAAAGGCGTTGTCCGGGGAAAATGCGGCAATCGGAATGGAAGGAAGGACAAAAGTGACGGAATATGTGCTTCTGGCCGTTTTTGCGGCCGTCTTCGCCCTTGCCGTGAATATGCTGATGGCGCTGGCCGGGCTGACCGGGGTTTCGGAAAGCTACCGAGAAGTGGCCGTCCGGCAGTACGGCGTGGCATTTGGTCCGGGTCTTTTGATCTATGGACTGATCTCTCCTTTGGCGGAAGAGACCGTATTCCGGGGGTTGATTTATAACCGGATGCGGAGATACTTTGGAAAAATGCTGTCCGTCGTTGTCTGCGGCATTATGTTCGGCGTTTACCATGGCAACCTGGTGCAGGGCATTTACGGCTGCATTCTCGGCATTGCGATTACGTATTCCTATGAATGGTTCGGCAGTTTTTTTGCCCCGGTACTGTTTCACTCCGTGGCGAACATTGCCGTGTTTATTGCCGGTTACGACCAGGTGGTGAAAGGAAATATTGTAACACCGCTAAATTGCGGCATATTGGCGGTATTGGCTGTCCTGGCTTTGTATGTGATGGGGAAAAAAGTTAGCAAGCGGAAAAAAGATTATTAAAAATTCACAAAAGGTTTGTTGCATTAGCCGATATAAGATAATAAAATAGAGGTAGAAAAGCCATACTAACAAAGGAGATGTTTATCAATGCGATTGAAGAATCTGCCAATAATCGTTCTGTTCATGTACCTGTGGCTATAAGAGAAATCAAGGGAGAATCCGAATTGAGGGAAATGATGCGGATACGAAAGATGAAAATAAAGGAGAAAGAAAATGCCGGAAAATGAGGAAAAGTTGTTATCATTTTATCGTGGTAATCATTTTTCGCAGTTTGACACCAGACAGACGGCATCAGATACGAATGAATCGCATAAGCTGACACAGCTTTTAAGGCTGCTCTAACGTGACTGCTTTGCGCAAAAAATTTCAAAAGGCCTGAAGCATCCGCAGGAAAAATTTGTACACCAGATGATTTATGGCATCCTTGCGGGAAATAAGCTGCATCTGAGTGAGATTGCTGGCTCCCTTAAAAAAACATTATTACCCCCAGATGCGTCCGTACCTGTTTATAAACTGGCTTTTTCGATATGCATCCTCAGATGATTAATCCGTTGGCGCTTCCCATATTTTTAACATTTTGATTTTCTGACTGAACAAGTTTGACTTATTTCAAAATGTTAAGTTTTTACATACTCGCTACAGCCTTACGCTTTAACGCTCTTCTCCGTTCAATTTCTCTTTCTGCTTCTTTGCCAGAATTATTGTAATATGCAACTTTTTCCGCTACTGTCATATCTTTTGTCCGTTCATAGTTCTGTTCCCTAATCTTGTGAATATCCTCAATCGTAAAATCAGGACTAATAACCAATGTTTCCATAATCATCACTCACTTTCCAATAATACAGATGGATTGATAATATCTATTCCCTTGTAACCTTCCAGATTAGTAATCGCTCTTAAGCCCCTAATTGTTTTAATATTTACAATATGCTTAAAATTCCATGATATGATGCAGTCACAAGCATTGACAACGGCGGCGGCAATATGCTGACAGTCATCAAAGCTTTTCGGTCTTAATATACCCATATCAATAATCTTCTGTGCGAGTTCCACGATTTCTTCATTAATTTCCAATTTTGTGTACTCAATATCACTCAAATAGTCATACAGCTTATTCCTTTTGCTTTCGGAACACTTCTCTATTTCATCCAATGTTACCTGGGAAAGATATACGTCATATTTTCCGTTGACAAAATCTTTCCATAGATTTATTATTTGTATTATACTGTATTCTTTTCATATTTACAATGCAACATAGATTTGAGTTTTCCCGTTTTTTCAACTGACTTATTTAAGCCTGCCAGCAGAAAGCTGGAGGCGCTTTCTGAAATACGGGACGACAGCATGAGCCGTTCCGGCATCAGCGGCTTCCTGCCGCCAAAAGCCTGATCACAACAGATACCCCTGTTTGAATATTTTAAAATAGCTGCCTACACGACATGAGAGCCTAAAAAATGGGGAAACTCAAAATAAAAAAATATTTACAACTGAAAAAAATAGGTGTATAGTTATACCCGTAAGTCGCAAAGAAGCGTAGAAAAGGCTCTTTGCGACTTTTTTTATGCACAGACCTGTGCAGAGGAAATATGCCGCTGAGGCGGCGCACACCTCGCCTCATCCAAAATCAAAAAAGGAGAAAAAAGTTATGTTTGACGCAAAAAAAACAGCATTCCGCGCCCCTCTTTACCGGGAAGAATTTGAACACGATAATTGCGGGATCGGAGCCTGCGTGGATATGAAAGGGAGAAAAAGCCATGAAACGGTGGAGAATGCCCTGAAAATCGTGGAGAACCTGGAACACAGGGCTGGGAAGGATGCGGAGGGAAAGACCGGGGACGGAGTGGGCATACTGACGCAGGTACCCCATAAGTTTATGGTGAAGGTGACGAAGCCTCTCGGAATCGAGCTGGGAGGGGAGAGGGAATACGGCGTGGGCATGTTTTTCTTCCCCCAGGACGAGATGAAGAGAAACCAGGCAAAAAAAATGTTTGAGATCATCGTGCAGAAGGAAGGATTGGAATTCCTCGGCTGGAGGAAGGTGGATATCGTGCCGTCCGTCCTCGGGAAAAAGGCGGTGGAGTGCATGCCTTATATCATGCAGGGCTATGTGAAAAAGCCGCTCCATGTGGAGAAGGGGCTGGCTTTCGACCGAATGCTTTATATCGCCCGCCGGGTATTCGAACAGTCGGGGGACAATACTTATGTGGTATCCCTTTCCAGCCGTACCATCGTTTATAAGGGGATGTTCCTGGTGGGGCAGCTGCGTACCTTTTTTACGGATCTCCAGGACCGGGATTACGAGTCGGCAGTGGCCATCGTGCATTCCCGTTTTTCCACCAATACGAACCCGAGCTGGGAGAGGGCCCATCCGAATCGGTTTATCGTTCATAACGGCGAAATCAATACGATCCGGGGCAATGCGGACAAGATGCTGGCGAGGGAGGAAAATATGGAATCCGAGCATCTGCACGGACAGCTGCACAAGGTGCTGCCCGTCGTCAACGCTTCCGGCTCCGATTCCGCCATGCTGGATAATACGCTGGAATTCCTTGTTATGAGCGGAATGGATCTGCCGTTGGCGGTGATGATCACGATTCCTGAGCCGTGGGCCAACAACAAGACGATGAACCAGCATAAAAAGGACTTTTACCAATACTATGCCACGATGATGGAGCCATGGGACGGGCCGGCATCCATTCTATTCTCTGACGGGGATATGATGGGGGCGGTGCTGGACCGCAACGGACTGCGTCCTTCCCGTTATATGATTACCGATGACGGCCAGCTGATCCTCTCTTCGGAGGTGGGGGTTTTGGATATCGCGCCGGAAAAAATCGTGGTGAAGGAGAGGCTGCGCCCGGGCAAGATGCTGCTTGTGGATATGGGGCAGGGCAGAGTGATCGACGACGAGGAATTGAAAGAAAAATATGCCTGCGCCAAACCTTACGGGGAATGGCTGGACAGCAACCTTGTGATGCTGAAGGATCTGAAAATCCCCAATGAAAGGGTTCCCCAGTTTACGGACGAGGAAAGGCAGCGGATGCAGAAGGCTTTCGGCTATGCTTATGAGGAGCTGAAGACGAGCATTCTTCCGATGGCGAAAAATGGGAATGAGGCGATCGCGGCGATGGGCGTGGATACGCCGCTGCCGGTGCTGAGCAAGACTTATCATCCCCTTTTCCATTATTTTAAGCAGCTTTTTGCCCAGGTCACGAATCCTCCCATCGATGCGATCCGGGAAGAGGTGGTGACTTCCACTACCGTCTACATCGGGACGGAAGGGAACGTGCTGGAAGAAACGCCGAAGAACTGCAATGTGCTGAAGGTGAATAATCCGATCCTGACCAACACCGATATTATGAAGATCAAGGGCATGAAAGCGGACGGCTTCCGCGTGGAAGTGGTGCCTATCATATATTATAAAAATACAAGCCTGGAACGGGCCATCGAGCGGCTGTTCGTGGAAGTGGACAGGGCATATAGGGAAGGGGCGAATATCCTGATCCTTTCCGACCGGGGAGTGGATGAAAACCATGTGGCGATCCCTTCCCTGCTGGCGGTGTCTGCGCTGAACCAGCATCTGGTAAAAACGAAAAAAAGAACGAGCGTGGCGCTGATCCTGGAATCGGGAGAACCGAGGGAGGTGCATCACTTTGCCGCCCTGCTCGGGTACGGCGCGTGCGCGGTCAACCCGTACCTGGCTCAGGAATCCATCCGGGAACTGATCGACAGCCATATGCTGGATAAAGATTATTATGCGGCGGTGGATGATTATAACAGCGCAGTTTTGCACGGCATTGTCAAGATCGCGTCCAAAATGGGTATTTCTACGATTCAGTCCTATCAGGGTTCCCAGATTTTTGAGGCCGTGGGCATTGACTATGATGTGATAGGAAAATATTTTACGAACACGGTATGCCGCGTGGGCGGGATCGGGTTAAAAGAAATTGAAAAACAGGTGGATGAACTGCACTCCAGGGCCTTCGACCCGCTCGGGCTGGAATCGGATCTGACGCTGGACAGCCTGGGACATCATAAGATGCGCAGCGGCGCGGAAGAACATCTTTACAACCCGGCCACGATCCATTTGCTCCAAGAATCCACCAGAAGGGGCGATTATGGGATGTTCCGGCAGTATACGGCGCTGGTGAATGACGAGACTTCGATCAAAAACCTGCGGGGGCTGATGGACTTCAACTATCCGAAGAAAGGCGTTCCGCTGGAGGAAGTGGAGAGCGTGGAATCCATTGTCACCAGGTTTAAGACGGGCGCTATGTCCTATGGCTCCATTTCCAAAGAAGCCCATGAGACGATGGCGATCGCCATGAACCGGCTCCATGGGAAATCCAATTCCGGCGAAGGGGGAGAGGATCTGGAGCGGCTGCGCGTCGGGGAGGACGGCTTGGACCGCTGCTCGGCGATCAAGCAGGTGGCCAGCGGAAGGTTCGGCGTGACCAGCCGCTATCTGGTAAGCGCGAAGGAGATCCAAATTAAGATGGCGCAGGGGGCAAAGCCGGGGGAGGGCGGTCATCTGCCCGGCGGCAAGGTTTATCCGTGGATCGCTAAGACAAGGCATTCCACGCCCGGCGTGGGCCTGATCTCGCCCCCGCCCCACCACGATATTTATTCCATCGAGGATCTGGCGGAATTGATTTATGACCTGAAAAATTCCAATAAGGAGGCAAGGATCTCCGTGAAGCTCGTTTCCGAGGCGGGCGTGGGAACCGTGGCGGCGGGCGTGGCCAAGGCGGGAGCTCAGGTGATCCTCGTGTCCGGGTATGACGGCGGCACGGGGGCGGCTCCAAGGAATTCCATCCATCATGCGGGGCTGCCCTGGGAACTGGGGCTGGCGGAAACCCACCAGACCTTGATTATGAACGGCCTGCGCCATAAAGTAAGGATCGAGACGGACGGGAAGCTGATGAGCGGACGGGACGTGGCGATTGCGGCCATCCTGGGCGCGGAAGAATTCGGATTTGCCACGGCTCCTCTTGTGACAATGGGCTGCGTGATGATGCGGGTATGTAATCTGGACACCTGTCCGGTAGGCGTGGCGACCCAGAATCCGGAACTGCGTAAGAATTTTAAAGGAAAACCGGAATATGTCATGAACTTCATGAAATTTATCGCCCAGGAGCTGCGGGAGTATATGGCAAAATTAGGCGTGCGCAAAGTGGATGAACTGGTAGGGCGCACGGATCTGCTGAAAAGAAAGGAAAATCTCACACAGGAGCAGAAACGGATTGACTTGGCCAATATCCTTGCCAACCCCTATGAGGGAAGCCGGGAAAAAATGATTTTTGACGCGAAACAGGTTTATGACTTCCATCTGGAAAAGACCTTGGATGAAAAGGTGCTGTTAAAGCAGTTGGGCGGAGCGATCGCCAAAGGGACGAAAAAGAGAATTGAAGTGGAAGTGAAAAATACGGACAGAGCTTTCGGGACGATTCTCGGCTCCGAAATCACGAAAAAGCTGGGTGACGATGTGGAAGAGGACAGTTACCATATTATTTGCAAAGGAGCCGGCGGGCAGAGTTTCGGCGCTTTTATCCCGAAGGGCCTGACGCTGGAACTGGAAGGAGACAGCAACGATTATTTCGGGAAAGGGCTGTCCGGCGGCAAGCTGGCGGTATATCCTCCGGCGGGGAGCCGGTTCCGGGCGGAAGAGAATATCATTATCGGAAACGTGGCTCTTTACGGGGCCACCAGCGGCAAGGCTTTTATCAACGGCGTGGCGGGGGAGCGGTTTGGCGTGCGCAATTCCGGCGCTTATGCGGTGGTGGAAGGCGTGGGCGACCATGGATGCGAATATATGACGGGAGGAAGGGTCGTGGTGCTCGGTTCCACCGGCAAGAACTTTGCGGCGGGCATGAGCGGAGGCATTGCCTATGTGCTGGACGAAAACAGCGATTTGTACATGAGGCTGAATAAGGAGATGGTTTCTTCCTATGAGCTGACGAACAAATATGATGTGCTGGAGCTGAAGGAAATGCTGGAAGAGCATGTAGCGGCGACGAATTCCGAAAAGGGCAGGGAGGTTTTGGGACATTTTAAGGAATACCTGCCGAAATTCAAAAAGATCATCCCCCACGACTATGAGAGGATGCTGACCGCTATCGTGCAGATGGAAGAAAAGGGACTGAGCGCGGAACAGGCGCAGATCGAGGCGTTTTATGCGGATAAAATGAAGAAATAGAGACTTATATCCGTGTAGAAAGGGAGAAAAAATGGGAAAACCAACAGGATTTATGGAATATAAGAGAGAAGTATCCAGGGCGGCCGGGCCGAAGGAGCGTATCAAGAATTTTAACGAATTTCACGAGCATCTGCCGGAGGAAAAGCAGAGACAGCAAGGAGCCAGGTGCATGGAATGCGGCGTTCCCTTCTGCCAGTCGGGAATGAGCCTTTGCGGCATGACATCCGGATGCCCTCTGCACAATCTGGTGCCGGAATGGAATGACTTGGTATATATGGGCAACTGGGAACAGGCATACCATCGTTTGAAAAAGACAAACAGCTTCCCGGAATTCACGTCCCGCGTATGCCCCGCTTTGTGCGAGGCGGCCTGCACCTGCGGGCTGAACGGGGACGCGGTGGCGACAAAGGAAAATGAATATGCCATTATCGAAAAAGCTTATGAGGGCGGTTACGCCAAGGCAAGGCCGCCCAAAACGCGTACGGGGAAACGGGTCGCCGTCATAGGGAGCGGCCCGGCGGGGCTGGCCGCCGCAGACCAGCTGAATAAAAGAGGGCATTCCGTGACGGTATATGAGCGCTCTGACCGTGTCGGCGGGCTGCTGATGTACGGCATACCGAATATGAAGCTGGAAAAGGGAATCGTAGAGCGGAAAATCAAGATCATGGAAGAAGAAGGAGTTACGTTCCTCACTGGCATGGACGTGGGCAGGAATGTAAAAGCGGAAGAGCTTTTGAAAGACTATGACAGGGTAGTGCTTGCCTGCGGTTCTTCCAATCCCAGGGATATCGATGCGCCGGGAAGGGATGCCAAAGGGATTTATTTTGCGGTGGATTTCCTGAAAGCGAATACGAAGAGCCTTCTGGATTCCGGGTTTGCAGACGGTAATTATGTGAATACGAAGGGGAAGAATGTAGTGATCATCGGCGGCGGCGATACGGGCAACGACTGCGTAGGCACGGCAATGCGGCATGGCTGCAAGTCGGTAACGCAGATCGAAATGATGCCGAAAGCGCCTGACCAGAGGGCGGAGAACAATCCATGGCCCGAATGGCCCAAGGTCTGCAAGACGGATTACGGGCAGGAGGAGGCTATTGCGGTATTTGGCCATGACCCGCGCATTTATGAGTCCACGGTGAAGGAGTTTTTGAAGGATAAGAACGGCAATCTGAAGGGAGTAAAGATCGTCCGGCTTTCCTGGGAAAAGGACGGAAAGACCGGGCGCATGAACCGGAAGGAAGTGCCGGGGAGCGAGAAGGTGCTTCCGGCGGATGCGGCGCTGATCGCGGCCGGGTTTTTGGGATGCCAGAAGTATGCGGCAGACGCTTTCCGGGTGGAGTTGGATGAGAGGACGAACGTGAAGACGACGGACGGCGGCTATGAAACCAGTGCGAAGAATGTATTTGCGGCGGGCGACATGCGCAGGGGGCAGTCGCTGGTCGTCTGGGCGATCCGGGAAGGCAGGGAAGCCGCAAGGGCGGTGGATGAGAGCCTGATGGGGTATAGTAATCTGATGGCATAAGCCATCCGCTTAGAAAAAACAGGTTGTCATAACTATGCCGCAACGATATAATAAAAGAAAATGTCAGGAAGCCCGGGCGGTAAAGAGAAGAGGAGGCGGCAAATATGCCTGAAAAGACAGTCTTTCAGAAGAAGATGGCAAAAGAAAACAAGCATATCATGCCAGTTTCAGAAGTGATTGACAAAGTTGCCGCAATATGTAAGGCAAATGGAGTCAGAAGGCTGGATCTGTTCGGCTCTTTTGCCACGGGCACGGCTACAGCGACAAGCGATATTGATTTTGTGGTTTACGGATGTGAAGACCTCTTTCAGCTGGAAGAAAAACTTCAGGAGATCGATACGCTGCGCAAGATAGACCTGTTCGATTATGACAGTATCAAGAATGAATTTTTGTTAGAGGATATAAGAAAATATGGAATACAAATCTATTAATCGATATCATACATTCTGCAAAAGCCTGAAAAATCTGGAAAAGAGTCTGGATGCCGATGTAAAGGCCGATTTTGTGCTGGAGGGGACTGTCCTGAATTATAACCTTACGTTCGATATTGCATGGAAGGTCATGAAGGATATATTGGTAAAAGAGCTGGAAGTTCTCGATTTTGCGCTGGGGTCGCCCCGGGAAACATTGCAGCAGGCGTTTGCCAACGGAATCATTGATGACGACCAATGGATGAAGATGCTCCGGGTGAGAAACCAGTTGGCTCATGATTACGATGGAGTCCTTGCGCAGGAGCAGTTCCAGAATATTATCGAAGTGTACTATCCGCTGTTTGAAAAATTGAAAGAACATGTGGAAAAATATTTTCTATGAAAAGGGATAAAACCTTGCGGCTGTTTTGGCAGCTGCAGGGTAAAAAACATGGAACGTATTAAAATAAGCTAGTCAACACTCCTGAAAATGGAGCTTTCCAGCCCATAGATATCACAGATCGGTATGACGGTTCCATCCTTCATGAAGATCCTCTGTCCGATATCATCCAGTTTCTTTATAATCCCTATAGTCTGCACATAAGCGCCGCCGTCTTTTTTTGCATCGGGAACGAAATAAGTGACGGCGATTTCGGGTTCCAAGGCAAGCTGTTCCCTGGCCATCTGCAGTTTTTCGTCCAGTTCCTCTTTTCTGTTTTCATCCAGTTCTATTCGCCGGTCTACCAGGCGTGCGGTCTCGGCAATCGCTGTTTCATATCCTGTCAGCGCGGCAAAGGGCGAGAACTGTGCTGCCCGGTCCAGTGCAGGCATCTGCGGGTGTTTGGCGGATACATGGTGCGGCAGATGAATGATGTCGTCATATTTTCCCATTATGCTTTATGCCCTCCGATCTGATGGTTCCTTTCCATTGTAGTGGCTCCCTCTTCCAGGTTCATTCCTTTTAATATCGCATTTTTTCCATATTTGTTTTTGACGGACAGGATCGCTTCCTGGAGCGCACGTTCCTTTTTCATGGCTGCCTCTTCCTCTTTTTTCTTTTTTTCCAACGCTTCATAGTCGGTAAACAGATCCATTTGGACAAAAGAATCCTGCCTGTTTTCCAGTGCCGCAGACTCGTCGGCCAGATGGCTGGCGGTTACGTGTATCCTTCGGGCCAGCAGATTTTTATCCATAATGCGGTCATAGAGTCCCATGACGGCATCCATGATAAGCCTGGTGGATGAGGTCGGCCTGTCCAGATTGACGGTTCCATGGGCATGCTTGGGGGTTTTCCGCCCATAGCGGTCTATTGTCACCTCTCCTTTGTATTTTCTTCTGGTTTCAGGGTCTTTCAGGTTATCAATATCGTATCCAATGGTAAGGACGATCTGGTCCGTTACCAGTTTTTTTGCTACCAGGTCCAGCACGAGCAGGTCTGTCATTTCCTTTACGATAAGCCTTGTCTTGATGTGGTCATAAGGGCATTGGAGAACCTGTCCGGAGCTTAGGCAGTTGGTTTCCGGCTGATATTGTTTTACAAGGTCGATCGTGGTCGGCTCCCATCCCCATGCATGGTCGATTAACAGCTCGGCATTGACACCGAATAGCTTGTAGAGCAGGTCTTCATTGTAAAAGTCCCGGCTGTCGCCGACAGAACATCTGGCAATTTCTCCCATCGTAAATATGCCGTTTTCCGCTAATTTTTTTGCGTATCCATTGCCGACTCTCCAGAAATCGGTGATCGGTTTGTGGTCCCACAGCAGTTCCCTATATTTCATCTCATCCAATTCCGCGATCCGCACTCCGTTTTGGTCAGGAGAGACATGCTTTGCCACGATATCCATAGCAACTTTGCATAAGTACAGATTTGTTCCGATCCCGGCAGCGGCAGTAATGCCGGTCTGGGCAAGGACATCCAGTATAATTTTCATGGCAAGTTCCCTGGGAGTGAGGGAATATGTGCCGAGATATGCGGTGACATCCATGAATACTTCATCGATGGAATAGACATGGATATCCTCGGGGGCGATATATTGGAGGTAGATCTGGTAAATCCGGGTGCTGTATTCCATATAATGCGCCATGCGGGGAGGCGCGACAAGATAGGAGATGGAAAATTCCGGATGTGCCAGCAATTCCCCCGCCAGATAAGATTCCCCGGAGAACTGGTGCCCGGGCGCTTGTTCCCTCCGCAGGGCGTTGGCTTCCCGGACTTTCTGCACGACCTCAAACAGCCTTGCCCTGCCCGGTATGCCGTAGGCTTTCAGAGCCGGGGACACGGCGAGGCAGATCGTTTTTTCTGTCCTGGATGCATCGGCGACCACAAGGTTTGTATCCATAGGGTCAAGCTGCCGCTCAACGCATTCCACGGAAGCATAAAAAGATTTCAGGTCGATTGCGATATAGATATGCCCGTTTTCCAAAGCTCGTTCCACCTCCTGCTGTGTCTGTTACTTTATCTGCTTGCGCATCAGCGCAATTCTTTTTTATCATTCCCGATTATGGCGTATATTATTTTATCACGGCTGGAAGCGTTTTTCTATGGGATAAGATGATGAACCGGGAAAATGCCAAAAGGTAGTTGATGCGTTTGCGGAACTGTATGATATGGCAGGGATTAAAAAAATAGAACAGGTACCATTGACAAATCAGAACGATGCTGGTATTATATTGAATAAACAAATATACAGGTACCAGTATAAAATGAAAGGAGCATGATATGGATGATATGTATACAGTTGTTTATGAAAAGCTCTCTACGCTGCAATGGCTCATGAAACGCCGCCAGATGTTCAGTCAGGCGCAGGCCGGGCCATTTGCCGATCCGACCAGAGGGCAGGGGAGAATCCTTGCCATGCTGAAAATTCAGCCGGAAATTAAGACAAGGGAGCTGGCGTATCTGCTGGGCATTCGGCAGCAATCGCTGAACGAGTTGTTAAATAAGCTGGAAAAAAGCGGTTATGTGGAACGTAAGCCCTCTGAAAAGGACAAACGGGTCATGGTTGTTCATCTGACGGAAAAAGGAAAAAAGATTCAGCAGCCTGAAACAGATTATCAGGAAATTCTCAACTGCCTGTCACTGGAGGAATTGCAGCAGTTTGGGGAATATTTAGACAGGATTATTGCAGCGTTTGGAGTGCAGGAGGTTGATGACAGAGAGGAGGATAATATAACAAATTGGATGGGTCAGGCAAGGGAACGTATGGGCAGGGAACAGTTTGAACAGCTTATGTCTATGCGGGAGCGGGCATTCGGCTCTTTTGGGAGGGGGCAAAGCCCGGTGGATATACCGGGAGCGGAACGCTTTTCACCAGATTATGACGGTTTCATTCCAGACAGGGGCGGATTTGGCGCATTTGGCGACAGATCGGACAAATAAATAACTGAAAGGCACTATAGAATCTATAGCGATAAGTCCTATGGGAATAAATCCATAGGGCTTAATTTTTTGAACAGGGAGGAAAAGCAATGAATCCAATCATTGAAGTAGAGCATTTTTCAAAGTCATACGGAGATTTCAAGGCAGTAGATGATATTTCATTTACGGTAGATGAGGGAAGCATCTTTGCGTTTCTTGGACCAAACGGCGCAGGCAAGAGTACCACAATCAATACCTTATGTACGATTCTGGATAAAACGGAGGGAAATATCCGAATCAACGGGCATGATGTTTCCAAAGAAAAGGGGGCAGTCAGAAAAGATATAGGCATTGTATTCCAGGATTCCACGCTGGATGTAAAAATGACGGTGGAAGAAAACCTGAAATATCATTGCAGCTTTTATAAGGTTCCGAAAAATGAAGTTACAGGTCGGATTGATTTTGCCCTTGACTTAGTGGAACTTACAGACTGGAAAAAGGCGGTTGTCGGCAGTCTTTCCGGTGGTATGAAGCGCCGTGTGGAGATTGCGAGAGGGCTTGTGCATTTTCCAAAGGTGTTGTTTTTAGATGAACCAACAACCGGGCTTGATCCGCAGACAAGGGTAAATGTATGGGAATATATCCAAAAAATGCAAAAACAAAAGAACATGACAATTTTTTTGACCACGCATTATATGGATGAAGCGGAGGTATGTTCAAAGGTTGTGATTATGGATCATGGGAAGATTGTTGCCCACGATACGCCAGAGAACTTAAAACATCAGTATACCGGTACCGAGGTTGATGCAAGCTGCACACATACGGAAACCTTGGAAAATATATTGAAGGAACAGAAAATTCCCTATGAGAAAACAGGAAACAGGGTTGTTTTCCACACAAAGAAAGCAACTGATGCGCTTACTATTATGTCAGGATGCAGAGATACAATTCTTGATTTTGAGGCAAAAAACGGAACATTGAACGAGGTATTCCTCGCAATCACAGGAAAGGAGATTAGGCAGTCATGAATCCGGTTACAGCAATTATACAGAGAAATTTATTAAATTATACTAGAAACAGGGGGAGGATGATCGGGAGTATTGTGATGTCCATGTTCATGCTGGTGATGTTTTCCTTTATGATGAAATCTTCCATGAGTGGTTTTGGCGAACCCATGAATTATTTAATTGCAGGTGTCATTATTATGACTGTTTTTCAGACGGGTATTAATAATTCGTCAGATATTCTGTCCGATATTTCGGACGGATATATGAAAGAGGTTATGGTTGCGCCAATTGCACGTTCCCAGATTTCTATTGGAAATATCCTATCGGGGGCAGTCGTTTCTACCTTGCAGGGAACGCTTACCATGATAATCAGCCTGCTCATTGGATTTAGAATTAATGTGCTTCAGATTTTACTGCTGATTGTGGTAATGCTGGTTTCAGCTATGACCTTCAGCGCAGTCGGCTTGTTTTTAGCGACTGTGTCGCGCAACTCCCCTTCGTTCCAGACAATCAGTTCCATGATTATGATGCCGCTGACGTTTGTTTCTGGCGCATATATACCGACTACGATGATGCCCGGTTTTCTTTTGCCAGTCGTATATCTGAATCCGCTTACCTATGTGACGTCTATTTTCCGATATATTGCGCTTGGGGTATACAAAATGAGTTCTGCAGAACTTGTGCGGGAGGGAATGGCATTTGATATTCATGGCTTTATCATAACGCCGGTCATGGGGCTTATGATTACGGTTCTTATCGGAACGGTTTTCTTTGCATTGAGTGTTGGAAAGTTTAATCAGGCAGATTTTTCCACGGTAAAAGTGGCAAGGACAATGCAGGGAGGCGGAGCGCCAAGATAAGTATGCGGGATATAGTGTGTTAAAGCGGAAAAGGATAAATGAATTTCAAAGAATACCTCTTTTGTCAGATAAAAAAGAAAGTCTGATAAAAGGGGTTATTTTGTATACAAGAAACACAAGTATGTTTTAATATAGTGAAAAAATATGGTTATATGATACAATAAATTATTATCATCATGGGTTGAAACAAAAAACACGCTTAGAATAAAAACAAATCGCTTATCAGGAAAATAGTGGAGGGTGAAGCCATGGCAAAGGAAAAGCAGGAAGGACTGGTGTTTACAAATAAAAAATGTATAGGATGCAACAAATGCATTTCCGCCTGCCCGGTCATTACCGCCAATAGGGCGGAGGAAGAGGGCGGAAAACAAATCATTCAGGTAGACGGGGATAAGTGCATTGCCTGTGGAGCCTGTTTTGATGCCTGTGAGCATGGAGCGAGGGAATTCAGGGACGATACGGAAGCTTTTTTTGCCGATTTAAAGAAGGGCGTGAAGATATCCCTTTTGCTGGCTCCTGCCTTTGCAGCAAATTATCCAGGGGAGTATAAGCAGATTTTGGGCGGCTTGAAAAAGATGGGGGTGAACCGAATTATCAGCGTCAGCTTCGGGGCGGACATCACTACCTGGGGATATGTGAAATACATCAGCGAACATCATTTTACGGGAGGGATCTCCCAGCCTTGTCCTGCGGTGGTCAATTATATTGAACATTATATTCCGGAGCTGATTCCCAGCCTTGTGCCGGTACAGAGTCCGTTGATGTGTGCGGCTATTTATGCGAAAAAATACAAGAAAATTACGGACAGGCTCGCGTTTATCAGTCCTTGTATCGCCAAAAAGGACGAAATTATGGATGAAAACAACCAAGGTTATGTATCCTATAATATTACCTTTGACCATTTGCTGGAATATGTCAGGAAAAATAATATCAAAGGCGAGCCGGTAAACGATGAGATTGAATACGGCCTTGGTTCCATTTATCCCATGCCAGGGGGACTCAAAGAAAATGTTTACTGGTTCTGCGGGGAAGATGTATTCATACGACAGATCGAAGGGGAAAGGCATACTTATGAATTCTTGGAGGACTATAAAAAAAGGGTGCTTGGAAAGAAGGAGCTGCCGTTTATGGTGGATGCGTTAAACTGTGCGCAGGGATGTATTTATGGGACCGGTATCGAGGAGAAAAAAGGGAAGACGGAAGATACCCTTTACGAGATACAGAGAATCAAGGCGGCCAGCAAAAAGCGGGGCGGCAAAAGCGCATGGGGTGCGAAGCTCAGTCCCAAACAGCGCCTTGCCAATTTGAACCGCCAGTTCAAAGCATTGGATATCAATGATTTTATACGGAAATATACGGATAAATCCAAAGACAGCGTCATCCGTTATCCGAGCCATGGCCAGATGGACGAAATTTTCCTCACGATGCATAAGAAGACGCAGGAAGAAAGGGAGATAGACTGCAGCGCCTGTGGATACAAGACGTGCAGGGATATGGCGGCCGCCATCTATAACGGATGCAATAACAAAGAGAACTGTATTCATTACATAAAAGGAAAAGTGGAGAGGGAAAAAGAAGAGGTACAAGAGGTTTCCAGGCAGATTGAAGAGAAGAATACGGAGATCCAGCATAAAAATGAAGTGATCGGCGTTATGGTAAAGGAGGCGAATGAAAGTTTTGCCGTGTTGAACGATTCTATTTCGGAGATGGTGAGCGGCAATAATTCCAATGCGGAAGAAAGCAGCAATATCAGCGCGGCGATGCTGACGGTAGTGGATTTTTGCAGCAGCATGAAAAAATCTTTTGTAGAGATCAACGATTTGCTGATGCAGCTGGAAGATAACAATAACAGCATTGCGGAAGTGGCGAGCCAGACGAATCTGCTCTCTTTGAACGCTTCGATCGAGGCGGCAAGGGCGGGCGCGGCAGGCAGGGGCTTTGCTGTTGTGGCGCAGGAAATAAAGAGTCTGAGCGAATCCAGCAGGGATACGGCATTGGACAGCAACAAAAACAAAAAGGAAATCGGGAGCGCCATGGATAAGCTGGCAGAGGAATCCAGGCATTTGATGGAGATCGTGGACGAGGTAAATGAACGGATCAGCAGCCTGGCGGCAAGCACGCAGGAAATCGCGGCATCGGCGACGATGATCGGGGAAGTTTCCGATGAACTGAAAGGGAAGTTTGAGGAATTGAACCGGATGTAGCAGAAGGATGCCAGAATAAAAAGGAGAGGGATTATGGGAAAAAAAGTGAGCGGAATACAAGGAAACAGGAGCCAGGCAGCAATGCTTCGGAGGCTGGTGCGCCAGGCGCTGATATCGGTGGCCATAGGGGGCGTATTGCTGCTTGGGTTCATTTTATTTAACATTATGGTGTCGAATATACAAAATGCCGAGCTGGATACGGCGGTGGCGCTGAACCAATACAGGATTGCGTCCAAGACTTTGACATACAACATACAGTCTTATGCTGTGACGGGAGAACAGGAATATTATGACGGCTATATGAGAGAACTGGATGTGGACCAGAACAGGGAGAAAGCGGTCGAGACTTTAAAGAAATGCAATATTACCGAAGAAGAGTGGGCGAGCTTGAATGAGATCGCATCTATGTCGGAGAACCTTGTTCCGTTGGAAACAGAAGCGATTGCCCATGTGCAGGAAGGCGATCTGGAGGCGGCAAAGGCTTGTGTATTCAGCGCAGAGTACGGGGATTCGGTCAATAAGATCAGCCGCCAGACGGATGAGACGATCCTTCGTATTTTGGACAGGAAGGGCAAAATACAGCTGGGCATGAAAGCTGTACGGTTTATTTTCACTATTTTATTTGCAGGCTCTTTTCTTTTTGTAGTGATGCAGTTTGTAAAGACGATAAAATTTGCGGAGAAGGAACTTCTGGAGCCGATTCAGAAAGTTTCAGACCAGATGGCCGTGCTGGCAGGAGGGGATTTCCATACGAAGCTCGAACTGGAAGAGGATGAGAGCGAAGTGGGAAGGATGGTCGCCGCGATCGCGTTTATGAAGAAAAATCTGCTTAGCATGGTGGAAGAGATAACAAAAACGCTGGAAGAGATGGGGAACGGCGATTACAGGATAGAAATCAAACAGGAATACGTAGGGGAGTTCGTTACGATCAAGGAATCTTTCCTGCAGATCGGAAAAAAGATGAGGGACACGCTTTTGACGATCCGCAACGTTTCGGAGCAGATCGACGGCGGTTCGGAGCAGCTGGCATGTGCGGCACAGGATCTGGCTGAGAGCTGCACGGTACAGGCTTCCCAAGTATCCGAGCTGATGTCGGTATTCGAGGGCATGACCCAGAGCATGGAGCAGAATACGAAAGAGGCGGAAGAGTCTGCAAGAATCGCCCTGGAGGCAGGAGGAACGCTTTCAGAAGGCAACCGGAAGATGGAGGAGCTGAAGGACGCGATCCAGGAAATCGGAAGATGCTCGGAGCAGATCGGCACGATTATAGAAGCGATCGAGGAAATTGCGTCCCAAACGAATCTGCTGTCCTTAAATGCGGCTATCGAGGCGGCAAGGGCGGGCGAGGCAGGAAAGGGCTTCGCTGTGGTAGCGGACCAGGTGAAGAATCTGGCAAACGAGTCGTCCAAGGCGGCAAAGAGGACTACGGAGCTGATCGAAACTACCGTTTCGGTCATGGCGCGGAGTATTTCGATTGCCGATGAAACGGCTTCCAATATGGGAGAAGTCATGACGGGCGCTAAAGAGGCGACGGAGAAGATGGAGCAGATCGTGCAAATGCTGGAAAGGGATGCGGCGCGTATGCATGATATGAACGAAAACATTATACAGGTATCCGCCGCTGTGGACAACAATTCGGCCACGTCGGAGGAAACAGCTGCTGTTAGCGAAGAACAGAAAGCCCAGGTGGAGTCCATGGTGGAATTGATGTCGCGTTTTAAAATATAGAATTGACTTGCGCAGCCATCTTTGATATGATAGGAGCCAAGTAACAGGGAGTAGCTTGCACGTTCCCATTGATGATTGGTGCTGCCGGGAGGCGGCATGGCGGGGAGCATGTAACATATTTACGTCAGTACGGGAAGATGGTTCCCCGGGATATGTTGATAAGAAGCGAGACTTTTACTGCAAATGATTTTGCGGTAAGAATCTCGTTTTTTTTGTGTATGGTTTGCTGCCTATGTTTTAGTAGGTTAGGCATTCCATACGATGCATAGTTTCGGGGACGAACAGGGAGGATGAAAATGTTTATGATGAATGTATTGATTTTAGCGGTTGGATTTTGGGCTTTGATTAAGGGCGCTGATTTTTTTGTCGACGGGAGCGCGGCGCTTGCAAAGAATTTCGGGATATCGGGACTGGTGATCGGGCTGACCATCGTTGCGGCAGGAACAAGCGCGCCGGAACTCGCCGTCAGCACAACGGCGGCTTTCCAGGGGGCGAATGAAATAGCGTTAAGCAATGTGGTGGGTTCCAATATCTTTAATTTGCTGTGCGTGCTCGGGGCATGTGCCGTGATCCGCCCGGTTCCCGCCGACAAGGAAGTGCTGAAAAGGGATTTTTCTGTTTCTATCATAGCTGCGGTGTTCGTATTTCTATTGGCTGGAGCAGGGGCCGGCTTCTCGGAGGGGTTTTTCAAAACGGGCATGGAGGAACGTGCAGGGGAGCTTGGCCGGAATGCAGGAATATGGCTTGTTGTATTCTTTCTTATGTATATGATATATCTTATCATAAATGCGAAAAGACATGCGGAGCAGGAAAGCGGCGGAGAAAAGCGGCCCACATGGCAATGCCTTTTCTGGATAGCGGCAGGGCTTGCTTTAATCGTGGGCGGCGGACAGGGAGTCGTATATAGCGCGAAGGAGATTGCAAGGGCGTTCGGAATGACCGAGACGCTGGTCGGCCTTACTATCGTCGCCGTGGGTACCTCACTGCCGGAACTGGTGACATCCGTCGTTGCTGCACGGAAGGGGGAAACAGGGCTGGCAGTGGGCAATGTGGTTGGATCGAATATTTTTAACTTGTTGTTTATATTAGGGATTTCGGCGCTGGTTCACCCGGTGGCGGTGAATGCGGCATCGGTTTATGATATGGGGATACTGGTTTTTGCCAGCATTCTGACTCTTTTGTTTTTATGGAGCGGTAAAAAGCTGAAGAGGGCGGAGGGAATTGTGATGCTGGCGGTATATGCGGCGGTTATGGTTTTTGCTGCAGCGAGATAGAGGATGGCATGCCAGGACGGAGAGTTTAATGTGATTTATGCACTGCAATGCCGCTCCTTTGAAGGCGTTCCATAAAATATGGGAAATTTTTCCCGCCTTTGCTGATTTTTGCTGTTTTATTTTCACCTATATATAGGATAATATACTCTTCGCGTTCCACTACTTTCGTAATTTGCCGTATTTCATATGATTTCACGATTCCAAATGAGTTTCTGATTGATATGGAATGAAAATCTATTGTAATTCTCCATAGTAACACATGGATTGTGCGTAAGAGGAGAAGCAGTGCGAAGAACGGGACGGCTATTTGATAAAATAGCTCGGGTTCGTCTCTTCCGGAGATTATAACAACAGAATATGAAGAAAGAATAAAGCACATGATGATCGTCATTATGATTTCGGATTTTTCTGCTGTAATAGAAAAATTTTCTACGACTGGGGTATGTTCAATTTTCCTGCTTTTGTCAAAGTAATCACATAATAAATCAAATCCTGACATGCTTTCTTCGATAGAAAAAATCTTTTTCCTTTTATTGTAGCCTTCTAATAATTTGTTGCCAATTCCATTTTCAATCAATTTTACCGAAGTGATTTCGTAAAACTTTATTTCTTTTACTGGAAGGAGGGGAGTATAAAAAACAAGAGAGTCTCTCTTGACTACATATTTCTCAAACAATATACAAATAGAAAGATAGATGGAGGCAAGCATACAAAAGTAAAAGGGAAGAAATGCATAAATCCATTCATCTCCTAAAAACAGTGACAGGATTATAAAAATAGCACAAAAGATAAAGCCGGAGACGGAAATGAACCAATATTTGTTCGGTGGGCGCATGATAAAAATGATATCTTCATGATTAGGAATGGGAAATTTTTTGTTCCACCAGCAAGCAGAAAGTATTAGAACTAAGATAAGTATAACTGCTATGATACAAGTAATAATCTTTGCCATTTACGAATCACCCCATTGTCCATCATCTTATTTTTATTTGCCTTTTATCTTGATTTTACAGCAAAAGAGCAGATTTTTCCATATGCAGATTTACAGACGTATTGCGGATCATATGGATAGCTATTATAATAAGGGTGGCACCACCATGGACAACGATAAGAAGAAGTATGCGGGTGAGGAAAAGAATCGTATGAGGGACGCGGTAAGGGCAGGAATAGGAAAAGCAATAAAAAAAGCGGCCATAGTAACCGGCGTAGTGTTATTTTTTACCAGCTGCGGCGTCGTAGGAAGGACGGCGGCCGACGGAATGGAAGAAGGGGCTGGCCAGGCAGATTACAAACCGCTTCCGGGCACGCTGGCGGAAGCGGGTTCGTTTGCATATACGGATGAGGAAAATAAGCTTTGGCTGTGGGAACAGGGAGGGGAAGAGCCTGTACTCTTGACGGACAAGGCTTTTGCGCTGGAAGAAAAGGCAAAGACAGGCGGTTCTTATTGGGAAGAATGGGAATATTGGCAGGAATGGGACAATCGGACAGGCCAATGGGTATGGAATCAGGAAAGCGCACTGGAAGGGAGCGTTCAGAAGGCGCCGGACGGCGGCGTTTACTTTCCGCAGGAAATGCGGTGGGAAAGCTTTTGCATGAAACGGAGCGCGGGAGAGCAGGAAGAGGCGCTGCAATACGCGAATGAAGAAGCGGCAGGAGAGTATGCGGGGGTTCGGGTATTTCTTTATGACCTGTATCGGCACGGCACAGAGGATGAGGACGGGCAGAGCGAGGAAGTGGCCGGGAATGTATGTTATTACCAGATGGATGGAAAGGGTAATATCTGGTATTGCAGGGTAGAATCTGCAGGGGAAACGGGCATGGATTTTCCTTTGGCGGAATGCACGCTGTACCGTTATGACGGGAAAGAGAACCTGAAAATCGGGAAGATAAACGGCAGGAGGAAAGAACCTTTCCGGGTGGATGAAGAGGGGGAATATGTGCTGTTTTTTGCTTTGGATGATGGTTTGTATGGATGTAAGCCGGGGGAGGAAGCCGAGCTGCTGGTGGAAGGACTCTGCAAGGATATGTTTTATGAATGGGGCATTTATGCGGATGCGGACATGGGCAGGATCGTATATGCAAAGGACAGTGCCATTGGGATAAAGGATCGGAGAAGCGGTGCGCAGTGGCAGCTGGAGGGCGAAGGGGAACTCTTGTTTGCGGGGCTGGCAGGGGAAAAGGCGGATCGGATATGGACGCTGCGGATTGAGGAGAGGACGGCTTATTCTGACTGGATAGAACGGGGAATGGAAGAGGGAGAAGATGAGGATACCAGAAAGCTTTGGGAGCTGATGGAAAGGGGCGGGCATGGCCTGTACCCTTCCATGTGCCATGCGGTAATGTCCGATATTTCCCGGGGGGAGGCAGAGAATATCCAGACGGTGGACGGGTACTTGCTGGACTGGCCGGATGTGGAGCGGGGATATTCGCCAGGATGGTCGGATGCGGAGCTGGTGAGCGGGCCCAGGCAGATTTATTATATGGAAATGATACCGAAGGACTCGATGGAAAAATTCACGCTGGAAGAAGTGCTGGGTGAATATACGCCTGGAGATGTATTGGAGATTTATGAGGGATTGAAAGCGGAGGGAGGGTATCAGGAAATCTATGGAGAGGCATATGAGGAATATGCTTTTTCCGATGCTTTTTTCCGCTGTATGGACGGAGCGGCATTGGAAAAGAAGGCGGATTTGTATGCAGTAACGGCAGAGGGCATGCGCCGGACGGACGGCGTGGAAATGGAAAACGGGATAGGGGTCGCGAGTGCGGAGTATGGCGGCGGCAGCCTTTATTTAAAGACCTATCCGAGGGTGGATTGGCAGGGGAACGGCACGCCTTATAAATGGCGGGAGGATATCTATGTGCTGGCAGGGGACGGAAGCTGTGAGAAAGTGGTGGAAGCGGCAGAAGAAACGGCAGTGAGGCTGGGCGAAGTGTTTTACAGCAGGGAGTCAGGAGTGTTTGGGCTGGCAAGTCTGTATCGCAGCGGTTTTTCCGGGCGGGTCGCAACGGCGGTATCCATTTCGATGGAAAGCATCCGAAAATCGCCCCGGTCGAACCGAATCTTGTTTTTGGCGGATGGCCTGATAGGGGATACGGAGCAGACGGAGGATGTCCGGGCGGTATCCGTGGAGGAGCTGAGAGAGGCTTATTGGGAGCAAACAGGGAAGAAAACAGGATACGGAGGAGAAGGCGGAGAACGCACATTGGTGCTGGCCGATGAAAACGGGGCACAGATATTGGCAGAAAATGTGTTCCGTTACGGATTTTATGGGGAAGATTCCATCTGGATCCTGCAGCATGAGGAGAAAAAAGCCGATGGGGAAGAAGATACGGAAGAAAGCGATCCGTATGGCTGGGAGGCATGGAGCGAGGAAGAGGACGACAGCACGAGGGGAGGCTGTCTGTACATATATGAAAACGGGGAAAAGAAGCGGATAGCGGAGCGGGCGGTATGGATGGTCGGGCTGGAGAGACAGAAAGCGGCGGGCGCGATGTGGCGGTATGAGTAAAAAAACCGTCTGGATGAAGGAAATGAGGGAAGACATGAAAAAGGAGAAAAGGAATAGAAAGAGGGTTCCTGGCTGTCCTAAAGAGACAGCAGGAACAAATCGGCGGGCCATGAGGAGATGGGCGCTGGCTCTGGCAGTCTGCTTCTTGGCCGGGGCGCTGCCTGGCGCAGAGGGGAAGAGAGGCGGCAGCGGCATGGATCATGCTTATGCTGCCGGGCATGAGGACGGCGAGGGAAAGACTGAGGGAGAGGAAGCGGACGGGAGGGAGGCTGCCGCAGAAAAAACAGTTTCGGAAGAAGAGGCCGGAGATTATGCTTTTTTACTGCATCCGCAAGGTGGGCCGGAGAATTATGTTCTTCTTTATGCTGCGCTGGAAGACGAGGTTGTGGTACAAGGCGGGAACCTTTGGAAGATGGCGGAGGAAAAACTGGGCGACGGCGGGCGGTGGCAGGAAATCGCCCAAATCAACGGGCTTTCCGATCCGGATCTGATTCTGCCGGGAGAAAAACTTGCCATGCCGGATTTGCGGTATTATATGCAGAAACCGGCGATACAGAGGGGGAAGGGATATTATCTGACGGACGAAGGGGCATTCCGTTTCCAGACGCCGGAATGCTGGCCCCTTGGTACTTGCAGCCTGGACAGCCATTTAAGCACTTTTATAGGGGAAGACAGCAGCATAAGGGTTTTGTGGGGGATAGAAGATAACAGGATGGGGGAAGATGCCTGGGCGGAGGAATGGGACAGCGTATGCAGGAACGCAGAGGAAACGGCAAGGATCGTCTTCGATGAAAGCCTCCGGGATATTTTTTTTGAAAAGTATGGGCTGGAGGGAGGCGGCGAAGTATATTATATCGGCTGCACCTTTGCGGACGAAGAAGGAAAACCATGGACAGTGGGCGCGGCTTATCGGTTCGGGGAGAAAAACCTGATGGAGTTTATCGGCATCGGCCCGTCGGAACATCGGCTGGATATAGGGCGGCTCACTTTATATACGGCGGCTACTTATGAGGAATACGGGGAAGAACGCCATATGGGTTATGGAGAAGACGGAGCTGTTTACAAAGGAATGGCAGTATGGCAATACCCTTTGCTGCACAATCCTTTTGTCATCGCTTATGAATGCACGAACAGAAAGACCTGGCATCAGAAAAGAGAGCTGGAGGAAGAGGAAGAAGACTATGTGGTGGAATGGAAGGAACCGGTTCTTCCGGCCATCATCCGCAAAGCCCTGGGGATAGAAGGGGATATTATGTACAGCGACCTGCTGGAGATCGAGAGCCTGGAAGCGATCGAAAGCGTGGGATATGATTATTGCAGCATTAATGAGGAACGCTTTGAGACAGACTGGAAGGATATTCCGAACGGGGATGCTTTGTTGGCGGATATCGCCCAATGCAGGGCTCTGTGTGAGTTGCGGCTCCAGATAGGGGATATTTCAGATTTCTCCCCTGTGGGGGAACTGAAATTACTGGAGGAGCTGGAAATCCAGGCAGGGCGGACGGTCAAGGATGTCCGCTTCCTGGATGAATTGGAATATCTGCGGCAATGCGTGCTCGAAACGGCTCCGCAGCAGATTTTCGTCGATTCCCTGAGTGACAGGCTTTGGGAACGCACTTGCGAAGAGGAAGGGCTGACTACCTTTCGGAAATGGTATGACGGGGAACCCGGGAGGGCCTTTGACGAGGTTAACGTGAGAAGAACTTCTAGCACTCGCAGTAAAGGCTGCTTCGCGAAGAAGTTCTAAGTCTCACGCGGAAGAACGCCTAAAAAGCGGCGTTCTTCCCATTGATGATTTGTGCCGCCGGGAGGCGGCATTTTTCATTGGGATTTGAGTCGCAGCGAAGCTGCGGCATGGAGGGTAGCGTAGGGAAAAGCAGGACAGAAATTGTGGGCGGGGTTTTCCGGGTAGTTGTGCCATATGCTTCAACTATCTGGGAAACCTCGCCTTTTTTATACAAGATATCTTTTCCCATGCCTCCTGCCGGCTGTTTCTATAATATCCAGAAGATTAGTCCGAAAGACCCCGTCCGCTTCTTCCAATAGCGGCATCAATTTTTCTACAATAAATTTATGATCGGCGGCACGCGCCAGGAAACCATATTTCTCGCGATCCCAACATTCTTTCTTTAACTCCTCAAAAATATATTCTATCGCTCCTTCATGAAAATCGCTAATATGTGTTTCCAGTCGGGGAATGATATATTTCAACAATATTTTTCTATAAGGACATCCTTCATCGTTAAACCTTGCCAATAATCCTTCTTTGGACTTCGGTCCCGTATAGCGGGTTAAAAAACCCCTTATTTGCAATAACTGCAGACTTTCCTTATCTTCGTCCCCCTTCTGCTCCAGTTCCTCCATCCAGTCCAGCCACCAATCGATATCTTCTACTTCCCATATTCCAAATCCCTTGATAGAAAAGGGTGAAAAGCTGCCCATCAATCCAACCATCAACTCCGCATTTTTCAACATCAGAAGCCGAACGAACAATTCTTCCTTTCCTTCCCATGTCAGTTCGATCTCCCTGAGTAGTTCTATAGGCTGTATTTCCAGTTCCTTCTCATCCATAAAAAGCAGCGACTTCAACTCCTGAAAAACTTCCGCTCGTTTTTCCTGATCTGCGCAGGCCAGGATCGCCGCTCTGGTCAAACCAGAATATGACTTTGCCTTTCGCTTTACATACTCTTTCAAATCCGTCCTGTTTTTCAGAATTTCCCCCAAAGTATCCAATGCCCATACCTCGTCATAAAGGCAATCAAGCAAACGGTCAATATGTTCCCTTTGCAGAAAATCCCATAGTATATTTTGAGAGGAATATTTCATTATAAAATACATCGTTATCGATGCCCTTTGATATCCCTGCATAAATAAATCCGTCGCCATCATAAGGCTGCACGCCGTATTCTTGTTTTGCAGATATTTGCACAAAATTCTTTTCCGCATAGCTGGTAATCCGGCAAACTCAGAGTCGCCTACAAGTATATCTCGGATATGCTCTTCATCAAATTTTGTCATAATATCAGCTACCGCAGAAATAAATCCACGAAATCTCCACCAATCCATCTCATAGTTTATTATTATCGTTTGAAGATGATCCACCATTTTTTCCAGCGCTTCCAAATCTGCTTCTTCCACTATTTTACTCAAGACCTTTCCCACTTTATCGCAGAACATTTCCTCCATCGCATGTTCCAAAAGCATCTGCAGGAATTCATCCTTAACCATGTCCCCCTTTAATTTCCACAAGCAAATTGCTGCCGCACCGCCGATACGATACCCCAGTTCAATCACATCTCTTATACTTTCTTCATTTTCTTCCGAAATATCCAGTTCATATTGCAGCCAGCTTTCTATTCTACTCCAATGCCGATTCCTGATATCTTCGTTTTCTGCGATCTCTTTGAATATTTTATTGATTATCCCCGCCTTTTGGAACTCCATATACGGAACGGACTGGAGAACCAATATAAAATCGATCCGAAACAACTGATTGATGAATTCTTCCACCCGGTCATCCGGGAGTAAGTTTATCATAAAAAATACAGCCTGATCCCACCGATAAAACCTCATTTTTTCACGAATAACCGCCGGGTTCTTCCAATACAGCTCCATCAATTCTTTTGCTGCCAGATATTCCGTTATTGTCTGATGTGCAAACGCTATTTTCCCATTGCTGCATGGAGTGATAATTTTTTTATAAATCAACCAGTTTACGACTTCTTTCTTCTCTTCCATTTCCTGGCAAATGTCTTGCTCATTCATCCCTTCATATATAAATTCAGCCGGGAAAGCCTCGACACCAATCTCCAGCGCCCGATAGGCCGCCGGAGACAACGCTTTTTCAATCTCCGCTTTTTCGGCAAATCGCCGCTTAAAATCCTTCTGTAAATTTCCAAAAAGCTCCCTATAAAAATGCTTTGGCTGCGCAATATTTTTTATTTCTATTTCCCCGTTAATAACATATTGGAAATAAAACGGTTTGCTTATAATTTTCCGCATCACTTTACTTAGCTCTGCCGTCATCCCTTTTTTCTCCAATTCCACATCGATGGTATGAGGGTCGATCTCATCCAGCGCATAAACCGGAAATCCATATGCCTCCAGTCCATCCGAAGTTCTCGCTCCTATCACAACCGCCCCATTTCCAAACCGGGCAAATATTTTTTCAAAGTCCTGCCGATACTTTCCGCTGTCCCAATATTCCTTCGGCATTTCATTAAAAGAATCGAGAAAAATTTTACATCTGCATTCTTCCATGATCCTTTCCAGCGGCAGCGTCCTAGAAAATTCCCTTTCTATCATCCCCTCCAGATCGCCATCGTATAATTTCAAATCAATATATATCGGCACAATTATCTGCCGAAAGTCTATGCCTTTCTCCGAAAAACCGCTCTCTTCCAAACACTTTTTATGAAGTTCCTGCGCCATAACAGCGGCAGCTCTCCGCATCGCATAACTTTTCCCGGCTCCTGGCGCCCCGACCAATACTGCATTTCCCCAGCTGTCCGTTAAAAACTCTTCCACAAAACTTATATCAAACTTGTCGAAGCAGCGTGTCATAACATCACTGGACTGCCGATAGACGTATATCCCGAATTCCGTTTCCGCCTTTTTATACCCGCGAAATCTGTTTGCATATCTGACAAACGCGAGCATTACTTCCTCCCACGTTTGATCTGCCTCTTTTTTTGCTTTGTCAATCTCAGTTCTCCCTGCTTTTTCCGCTTTGCTATCGGTTCCGGCAAAACCATGCAGTTCATCTTGCAATGTATCCAACAGCTCCAACAAGGGCGCATGGCTCCTGGATCCGTCCGGCTCCATGCGGGTCTCATACCCTACCAGATGGATTCCATAGTTCCTTTCCCAATAATCGACTTCCGCCTCCTCCACATCCGCCATGATCGCATAATGATCCCTCACATTCCCCCGATAAATATTCGAAAGAATATCCCTGATATAGAGGAAATCGGGATCCTTTAACCCAAACCCCAAGCATACAAGGGGCCTGCTAACCATCAAGGTTTTCAATGTTTCCAGGGCCATATGCCTTTCGCCGTCCACAAGAAGGGAGCGGTATTGTTCCCTTGTCAGGATAATGCTCTCCATATCCTCAATATCTCCGTGGGGTTTATAGACGAAGTTCTCTGCCCTGGCCTGTAAGATTCTCCCCATCTCAGCCAACTGACAGTTTGTAACCATGTCCGTTTTTTTCCCCTGCCATTTTTCAATTCCCATTTCTATCAGCTTATCGTAATTGGTCGTTATAAAGCAGTTTGCCCCCAAATCCAATATCTTCTTATGTATCTCATGGGGTTCCGCTTTCCCATAGCGGCATGCACGAGGCATAAAAGTTTCGATCTGCGGCTTCGTCAATCGGTCAAATCCATAGCTTGCCGCCTGCAATAAATCCCCTTCCGCAATTTCTCTTTCTACCAGAGAACTGTCTATCCCGCATTCCTCCATAAAATCGGCCAGCTCATTCAATAATGATTTCCAGGAAGGCAATCCTGACCATATGGATATCCCCGAACCGATCAATATGACGCAGTCTTCCTGCTTTAATGCTGTTATTATTCCTTTCAGGCTGTCAATATTTTTCATAAAACCGTTTTACCTTCCCATATCTATCCTTGATCACCATTTCCACATCCTGAATACTCACACCAAAATATTTTTTCGGATCCATATTCGCTTCATACCCGAAAAAGAGCCCGGAAAGATACTTAGATAAAACCCTCTTTACCAAATATCCCTGCTGCATTTCATGATTCTTTCTTTTGGAAAAAGATATCAGTCCTTTTTTCACCTTCATGGCCGGCGGCCCCTGGCTATTGCTTATTTCAATATACTTTTTTCGGTCTATCAGTCTAAACAGTTCGGGATTGATGAAAAAAAGCGGATATTTTATCCGAGTTTTACAAGCTTCTAAAAAAACAGCATTATCATAGTCAACTGGAAAAAAATCCATTCTCCAGGCATCAAAGGTATAATTATTTTCAATAAATGCATTAGCAATACTGATTGGGGAGGGATACCCGGTATCTTTGCTGATTACATCATACAAAATATAAATAAGACGGTTCCACTCATCCAGCGTTTTCAGTTCCAGAAACTGCACTTTTCCCCAATCCCACTCTTTGGCACTAATGTCGGAACCGTCTTTCAAGGCACGATTTAAAGCGCTGCATATAGAAATAAATCTGGGACCTGGCATTATTAAATTGAAGTCATATAATGCTAAAAAACTGTCTCCCAGCTGAGGTGTCTGCGGAATAGGAATGTGAATCGCATAATCGCATACAAGGCAAAACAGAAAAACATGTATAGGTGTCATTTCTTTTGAAAGATGGGTAACTACAGAAGCAAATATGTTATGCGCAATCTGATAATCATCCTTCTTCAGCAATTCCTGCCTTACCTTTACAAGATTTTCAGGTTCGTTGAACCTTCCCATATAGGATAATAATCTCGTCAATTCGCAGTATCTTGCCTGAGACTCTAAAATCATATTATACCCGAAAGCCAATCCGTTTGGAGCAGACATAAGCATAATTTCGTTGCAATTGGCTAATTTGCTTTTTTTTGGGGAATACTTCTTTTTCATGCTATCATAAAAAGCATTTAAATCTTTTCCAGTATGATCGTAAAGGCGCGATACATAATAATATATTTTATTCATTAAACTCGTGCGCAACGGTCTGCCTTTTGTAACCTGTTCCAGTTGTTCGGGGGGAAAACCGCCTTCCAACACAAACAGGAACAGCTCAATATCCGATATCTCATCCAATAATTTTTGTACATAATCAAAAGACTGTGCCTGTTCTTTCTTATATCCCAACATCTCCCGAAGCGAGTGCAGCCTTTTATTAAATTCATCAGCCTGGTTTTCTACACAGTTTATAAATGGCGGTATAAAGTCCAATTCTTGAACCAAAGGAGCAATTATTTCATATTCCATATCCATCAGGCAGGTAAAAAAAAGCCCTAATGACGAAGAAGCAAATTGATAATAGTGCATTTGCTCATGGAAAAAAGTACAATAATGCAGCCATGAGTCAACAGTATCCGTCAAATTATCCAAATAATACTTATCCGTTTCTATCGTCCTGGTTATGGTATCAAATGTTCCCAATGGGCTATTTAGTTTTGCTTTGCTCCTCATCTTCAGAAAGGAACAACTCTCTGATAAGTTCCTCATTTACAAGATCCTCTACATTCAGATGCCTGTTTTTATTATCATAGTGGATTTCCAGCTTACGGTCGCCCTTTTGTATCGTAAGAACGGTATTTCCTTTATCCAAGTATTTCAACACAATTTCCTTTATACTAAGAATAATGGCTGACAAAGTGCCTCCGCTTATGATCAATGTCAGGATGGGATTAATATTATTGTTCAATACTTTACTGCTTCGGAAAAAAACTCTGCCCATGCCCGTTACGGCATCCTGAATTTGATTTAATGCATGATAACACTGTAAAAAACTATTTTTGCTTTCGTCCTTTTCGAAAATAAATGTGATCTTTTCCTGCATAAAACACTCCCTATACAACATTTAAATAATGCTTAACCGACGTATCTTTTTCTATCCATATTATATTCGTTTGTCAAAATACTTTCAATTGTTTTCTTCGGACAAAAGATATCTCCTCCCCTGCTGCATACCCGCAGTTTCTATGATATCCGCCACATTGCCCCTCAGAATTCTATCCCCGCTTTCTAACAACGGCATCATTCTTTCCCTAATAAACGGTTCATCGGCAATATATGCCAGAAAATGATGTTCCCATCCAATCCAATAGGCATTTTCTTTCAGATCTTCCAATATATACTGGATCGTATTTTCTGAAAATTCATCCAGCTGTGCCTTTAACCCGGGGACGATATATCTCAAGATCGTTTTCCTGTATCTATCGTTTTCCTCGTTAAATTTCTCAATAAACCTTTCCCTTGATTTCGCATCCATATATTGAGTTAAAAATCTCGAAATCTGCGCCAACCGCCATCTGTTGCTGCCGTCTTCCCCGCTCTTTTCCAGTTCTTCAATCCAGTCCAGCCACCAGTCCATGTTTTCAATTTCAAAAGTTCCAAACCCCTTAATACCCGGCGGCACGGAACCTCCCATCAGCCCTGCCACCAGCGCCTGGTTTTTTAACGACAACAGCCGGACAAACAATTCTTCCTTTCCCTTCCAATCCAATTCTATTTCTTTAAGCAGCCGGAAGGGCTGGGCTTCCAGTTCGTCCGCTTCCATCAAAAGCAGCGATTCCAGTTCCTGAAAAACAACCTCCCGGTTCTCCGGATCTATGTAAGCTTCTATCGCCGCTTTGGTGATTCCGCGATATGCCTTTGCCTTCGACTGCACATAATCCTTCAAATCCTTGCGGCTTCCCAGAATCTCCCGCAAAGCCTCAAACGCCCATACCCCATGGTCCAGGCATTCGAGCAGCCTGTCAATATGTTCCTCCCGGAAGAAATCCCACGGCATAACCTCTTTGGAAAAACGCACCGAAAAATATATCGCTATCGCTGCCCTTTGGTAGCCCTGCATAAACAAATCCATTGCCATCACAAGACTCTCTGCCGTTTTCCTTTCCTGCAAGTAATCACAAAAGATTTCTTCACGCAAGGAAGGCACTTGGGCAATCGCGGAATCTCCTATTAATATACTGTGAACGCTTTTCTCTTCGAACTTCTGCATAAGAAAAGCCATCCCGGAAATAAAGCCTTGTATACTCTCCAGATCCCCTTCCGCATCCAACATAAACTGCCGGGCTTCCTCCACCATTTTTTGAAGCGTCCCCAAATCTTCCTCTTCCACTATCTCACTTAAGATTTCCGCTGCCCCATTCCGGGAAAAATTATAATCAAACGCATGTTCCAAAAGGAGCTGCATACATTCCTCTTTGACAGCGTTCCCCTTCCATCTCCACAGGCAAAACAACGCCGAACCGCCAATGCTGTCTCCGAATCCTATGATCTTTCTTACGCTTTCTTCCTTTTCCTCTGAACATTGCAAGTCATGCCGCAGATAGCTCTCTATTTTCCACCGATGCCGATGCCTCACCTTCCAATTTTCTATGATTTCCGTTAAAATTTTCTTTTCCACTTCCGCCCTCTGGAACTCCATATACCGAACGGCCCAGAGAACCAGCCCGAAATCCATCGCAAATAATTCATCGATAAATTCTTCCGCCGCATCATCCGAAAGCAGATTTACCATAAACAGCACGGTCTGGTCCCAGCGGTAAAACCTTATTTTTTCCCGGATGACCGTTTTATCCTTCCGATAAAAGCGCAGCAATTCCTTCGCCGCCAGATATTCCGTGATCGTCTGGTGTACAAACGCTATCTCCCCATTGCTGTGCGGTATCAAAATCCCTTTATAAATCAGCCAGTTTACGGCCTCTTCTTTCTCCTCCATCCTGCCAAAAGCACCCATTCCCTCATACAAGAAAGCAGGCGGAAATGCCTCTACGCCCACGTCAAGCGCCCGGTAAGCCGCTTTGGATAACATCTTTTCGATCTGCGCCTTTTTGCCAAAACGCGCCGTAAAGTCTTTCTGCAAATTCCCGAAAAACTCTCTGTAAAAATGCCTTGGCTGCAAAATATTCTTGATATCGATTTCCCCGCTGATAATACGCTGGAAGTAAAACGGCTTGCTGACAATCCCAAGCATGACCGCATTTAATTTTACCGTCATTCCCCTTTTTTCCAGTTCTTCATCGATCGTATCCATGTCGATCTCATCCAGGTAATAAACCGGGAACGAATATCCCTCCAGCCCGTCCGAAGTCCTCGACCCGATCACCACCGCCGCATTCCTGAACTGTTCAAAAACTTTTTCAAAATCCTGCCGGTACTTCCCCCCGTCCCAATATTCTTTCGGCATTTCGTTAAAAGAATCCAGAAAAATTTTGCACCGGCATTCCTTCCTGATCCTTTCTGACGACAATGTTTTTGAAAATTCTTTTTCTATCATCCCTTCCAGATTGCCGTCATATAATTTCAAATCGATATATACTGGCACGTCCATTTGTTGGAAATCTATGCTTTTGCCAACATGTACACTTTCTTCCAGGCATTTTTCGCTCAATTTCTGCGCCATATCCGCCGCTGCCCTGCGCATCGCATAGCTTTTCCCTGCCCCCGGCGCTCCGATCAGTATCGCATGCTCTCTGACGCCCATTAAAAAATCGTTCACAAGCCTTCCATTATTCCTATCCGCATAACGCATTTCCGACCGCCCAGGCTCCCTATGGACGCGTATCCCGAACTCTGTTTCTGCCTTCCCATATCCGCCAAACCGCGCCGCATACCTAATAAACGCAAGAATCGTTTCCGCTTGATCTTGTCCCGTTTCCTTTTTTTCTTCTATATCCGTTTTGGCGGAAATATGCAATTCGGCATTTACCGTTTCCAGCAGCTCCAACAAGGGCGCATGGCTTCTGGAACCGTCCGGCTTTTCCTCGGTTTCGTAGCCGATCAAATGAATGCCATAATTCCTTCTCCAATAATCGGCCTCCCCCTCTTCCACATCCGCCATAACCGCATAATGATCCCTCACATTGCCTTGGTAAATATTGGAAAGAATGTCCCTGACATATAAAAAATCGGGATCCCGCAGCCCAAACCCCATATACACGACGGGCCGGCTGACCATCAGGGTTTTCAACGTTTCCAGCGCCATATGCCTTTCGCCGTTCAAGAGCAGGGAGCGGTATTGCTCCCTCGTCAGGATAATGCTCTCCGCGTCCCCCACGTCCCCATGGGGCTTATAGACAAAATCCACCGCCCTCGCCTGGGATATCCTTCCCATTTCGGCCAGCTGGCGGTTTGTGACGACCATTGCCGGCTCTTTCGCCCGCCATTTCTGGATTCCCATTTCGATCAGCCTGTCGTAATTGGTCGTGATAAAGCATTTTACTCCCAAATCCAATATTTTCTTATGGATCTCATGAGGCTCCGCTTCCCCGCAGCGGCATGCGCGAACCATAAAAGCCCCGATCTGCGGCTTCGTCAGCCGGTCAAATCCATAGCTTGCCGCCTGCAACAGTTCCCCGTTTTCAATTTCCCTCTTTACCAGGGAATTATCTTCCCCGCATTCCTCCATATAATCGGCCAATTCACGCAATAACCCAGCCCAGGAAGGCAGACCCGACCACATGGATATCCCCGATCCTATGAATAATACGCAGTCTTCCTGCTTTAGCGCTGTTATCATGCCTTTTAGTTTGTCTTTTTTCATTGTTTTATCTTCCTGTGTTACTCTTAGATTCTTCTAAACTAACTCCATTATTTTTGCTGCGTTGCATTCAAACTTTTTGGCAAACTTTCTGACGAACTTTTTGGCGAACTTTTTGGCGAACTTTTTGGCGAACTTTTTGGCGAACTTTGGTAAACTCCATTATAAGATGATCTGTACAAGTTGACCCTAAATCAATCACCAATCTCTAATAATTCTGGTTCTTCAAACATTACTTTATGTACAAATTATGCCTCAACTCTATCTATCGCTTTCAGTTCCCAAATGTTATTATCAGCTATTGTTTTCGAAAAAGTTTGCTCTATAAGTTCTAACGAACTTCCTTCTGCAGGATCGTTCGTTCCTAACTCACCACGGAATGCACAAGCGAGAATGGATTTCTTGATATAGCTAATCTGCTCCAGAACCTCTTTTGCAATTTTTTTAGCTCGCTGTTCTTTTGCAAAGAAATTATCTAAAATACTAACGATTTCTGCTTGTTCTTTTTTGTCAGGGATTAAAAATTCTACAAGTTTCATATTTTTTTGAGATATATTACGCATACCATCCTGATTACCAGAAGCAAGCTGCTCAATCTGTTTTCTATAAAAATCTGATCTCGTAAAATACAAAATAAAGTTAGGAATTACAGATTTATCAAATGTAAATCTTAATATCTTATCAGATAACATTAAACGTTTCGAAATATCCCTTACAATTACGCAGTTCCCTACTAATTGCAGTGTATTTGCACGGCTAAAAAGAAAATCTCCAGCATGAATCTGTGTATTTTCATTCCACTGTTCATTAATAGTGCATGTTTTGCTCTCCAATTCGTTAAATTCACCCCAAGTAACTGCACTGACCTTAACAAGCCCAAATTCATCATTCTCCGGCGGTCGTCCTTCTGCATTCCAATTCCGTCCTGACTCTATTAAGGTAATAAATGTACCCCAACTGACATTTTTCCATTTCTCCATCCCCACCCCCCTCTCTTTTCTCCACCGAGCAGTTAGTTCACCGCTAAAGGCTTTATGCAGGATTGCGGCTTTACGGGTTTCAAAACTGTCCAGCACATCCTGCACCTTTTGTTTGGCTTCGTCCAACTTGGCAAACAGGCTTTGGATTCGGTCAACAATGCGATACTGCTCAGGAAGGGGCGGAAGGGGAATCGCATACTGACTAAACAGCGGAAAATGCCGTCGATATCCCATATTTGAAATATCAATGCTTTGCATTGCAAGGCAAAAAGCCTTGGGGTCAAAAAAAGATTTGGGCTTCAAAACTTTAACCCCATCAGCTCCCTGAGCAAATGGAAAATCAACATATTTAATACATCTTGTATGATCTCCAAAAACAATGACCGGCAATTCCCCGCTATAAGCCATTGCTTCCTCGTTGGTATATCCACCTACTAATTCTTTCCCTTGATCAACGACAGCCAGTACGCCTTGCTTCAGATATGTTTTTTGAGGAACCTTTTTTTTGCTATCAGTTTTATTTTCAAAAGAATCAAGTAAATGTATCCAACACCAATTCCCCGGCACCCGGTACGGCTGTTCGCTCTCCGGCACCAGCGCCGCCTGCAGGCGTTCTTCCAGCGTTAAAACTTCCTTTTTCTTTCCTCTTGCCATCAATCCTGCACCTCCAGCGCCCGCAGCTCTTTCACCACGCCCATAAGCAGATCAACCGCTTCTTCCAGATGAACAGCGGCTTCTTCGGCGTTCTCCGCCGGATCTGGCAAATCGCCATAATCCAACACCGAATTGTCACGGATCAGACCAAAATCAAGACTATTGCCCTTTTCCGCTATCTGCTCCCGCGTAAATACGCTCCAACGCTCATCCTGTACGGTGCGGCGGTCTTTTGCCTCATATGCTTTTTCAAAATCCGCAAAATGCTCTTTTTTCAGTGGCGTCGTCTTGCCAAAGCTGGGCATATTCGTGCGAAGATCATAAAACCAAACCTCTTTCGTATTTCCTTTGTCTGTCTTCCCACGGTGAAAGAAAAGCACATTTGTCTTAACTCCCTGCGCATAGAAAATACCAGTCGGCAATCGTAAAATGGTATGTAAATTACACTTGTCCATTAAGTCGCAGCGAATCTTCTCACCGTCACCATCAGCAAACAACACATTGTCCGGCAATACCACTGCCGCGCGCCCGATACCGTCTGTCACCAGGCTGCGGTAAATATGCTGCAAAAAGTTCAACTGTTTATTGCTGGTAGAATAAATAAAATCATCGCGCGTAGCGCGTTCTCCTCCCTTCTTGGTCCCGAAAGGCGGATTCGTTAATACCAGATGGTAGCCGCTCATGCCCTTACCAAGGTTGGAAAGAGTATCGCCCAAAGTAATCCGGCCGTCAATATTATGAAGCATAGCATTCATCAGTGCCAGACGGTGCGTGTCATGTACCAGTTCGCAGCCGGTGAAAGCCTCTTCCCGCTCAAACTTAGCCATATCCGCATCCAGGTCAAAAAAATCATCGGTATGCTTTTTCACATATTGGCTGGCCGCAATCATAAAACCAAAGGTGCCGCAAGCCGGATCATTGCAGCGTTCGCCCGGCTGGGGCTTCATCAGTCTTGTCATCACATCAATCAATACCCGGGGCGTAAAATACTGTCCAGCGCCGGACTTTTTTTCGTTTGCATTTTTTTCCAGCAATCCTTCATACAAGTTTCCCAGCCCCTCCTCCCGGGCAGAAAACCAGTCCAGTTCATTGATGGTTGTCATAATTTTTTCCAGATTCTTCGGTTCTTCAATGTTGGTCATAGAACCCTGGTAAATTTCACGAACCCTGCCAGTGCCATATGTTCCGAACAAACGCAGCAATTCTTTATAATATCTGTAAAGCTCAAGGCCGGATTTACTAAGCAGTACATCCCAACTGTACGCCTGAATGATCTTTTTTTCGTTGTTCTGCGCTTTCTGTTCCGGTGTCAGGTTATCCCCCTCAGCCAAAATAACTCCTTCGGCAAATTTGCTTTCCGCTCCCGTTTCCTTTGCCATTTTAAGGAATAAAATATATGTCAGTTCCGTCACATACTGATGATAAGTAATACCGTCATCCCGCAACACATTACAGAGATTCCAGAGCTTGGATACAATTTCCTGCGTAGTCATTAAGCTGTTTTTCCTCCATCCTCATACAGATACTCATTGAGTTCTAATACGATGTTTTCTAACTGATTCAGAAATACTTTATTCATTTTCGCGAAGCCGCCCTGGGCCTTAAAGCGACTGTCCTCATCAAACACTTGGATATTCAGCACAGATTCTTCCATCAAGTATTTTTCCATGCGTCCGATCCAATTCAATTCCTGTTTGGAAAAATTATGTGCTTTTTTCAGTTTATCCACGGCTCTGCGGATTCTTGCCTCATGGTTCATGAGCGCTGAACCTATCGCATAGCGGCGAATCAAACTGATAATATCAGCGGCAATTTCTTGATTTGTCAGTTCGGACAAGGCCGTATTTAACTGCTGAGCGGTAAAACCTTCTCTATCCAACGTAAGTCGCAGCCCTTTCAAACTTTCTCTGGTCAACTCTCTCGGACAAGTGCATACCGTGTTGAGCGCGGCAATCTCATTACGATTTTTTTGGACAAACTCTGCAAATGCATCGAGATAATCCTCCGGGCGGCTGCCTTTTCCATAGCCTCTCTTATGAGAAAGCAACACATCTTTCGCATCCGAAACAACAACAGGCCTCCCGATATTATTCCTGGATTGCTGAACCATCTGGAACAAGTCCCGATAAGCAAGCAAACGGTTTCTGGCATCAGACGGCGGCTGGTGTTCTATCTCTGCGATCAGCTGCGTCGGGTCAAGTCCTCCCGTCATATCCTTAAAATGTTCCATCGTCTTCTTATCCATCTTTCTTTTTTTCCGCTGGAGTTTTGCGACAATTTGATCAATCTGACTTTGCAGATGCTTTTCATCTTCCAATATCTCCAGTCCGTCCAAGAGCTGGTCAAAGGTTGTAGACGGGTTGGCAACCACAGGTTTCATTGTGCTGACGCTTTCCAGCGCATCATATACGCCAACCGGGTCATAAATCTCAAAATGAGTCTTTTCTATTTTAGGGCAAAGGCGTGTAGCCCGCCCCAGCATTTGTTCAAACAAAATGCGTGACCTGATACGGCGCAAAAATACAAGAGCAGTGATTTCCGGCACATCAATGCCAGTGGTCAAAAGATCAACGGTGACAACAATACTTGGATAGCGCTCATTTTTAAAACGCCTGATCGCTTCTAAAATTTTCTTTTTATCCCCTCCGCCCGCTTTCCCGGTTATCTTCATAACGGCATCATTATCAACACCTGTTTCAGAATAGATTTCCTTTAAAATCTTGACAATCAAATCCGCATGATCATCGTTCACTGCATAAATCAAAGTTTTCCCTTGTTCTTCCGGGGTTTCCGGGTCAATATCACGGGCAATTTCAGCCAAAACTGCACGATTAAAATTTTCTGTAATAACTTGCCGGTTAAAATTTTCTATATCAAAATCGAGTTCATCGTCCAGCAGTTCGCTGTTTATCAGTTCTCCTGTAACCGGATCATAGATCGTTATAGGATCCCCTTTCTTGTAATGGATACCTTCGCTGCCTAATTTCGTGATTAACTCATGAGGCGCATCATGGTCAACCAAATATCCCTCCATCACAGCTTCACGATAAGTATACTTAAATACTGGCTGTCCAAAAATTTCGGTTGTCTGCAAAGCAGGCGTTGCCGTCAGCCCAATTTTAACCGCATCGAAATAATCGATAACCGTCCGATATTTGCTTTGGTACTCTGTCTGATCACGGTACAGCAGCTCCTCTGTATCCATGTCGCGGTCAAGAATATACCCTCTATGCGCCTCATCTACAATAATCAAATCATAATCGGTAACGGCAGGCATAGCTTCTCCATTATTAAAAAGAATCCTCTTTACCATTCCCTGCACCGTAGCCACTTGAACACGGGTTTCTTTCTCGATGTTTTTTTCTTCCAAACCCTTGATATTATAAATATCATCAAGCGTCATCAAATCTTCCAGTTTCACTTCTTTAAAAACGTCTGATGCCTGCTCGCCCAGCGCAGTACGGTCTACCAAGAAGAGAACCCGGCGAAAACGTCCTGTTTTCAGGAAACGATAAATCATGCCCAATACAGTTCTGGTTTTACCGGTACCGGTAGCCATAGCCAGCAAAACCTTCTGTTTCCCTTCCATAATAGCATTTTCTGCGGCTTTGATTGCTTTTAACTGATATTCCCGCAGATTCAGCCCATCTTTATCACGCAATAAATCATAGGACAAGGATTTCAAATTTTGATTTCCTGCTTGTATATCCTTTTCCAGAAGTTCCTGAATACCTGTCGGACTCATCCAGCCATGCAATGCCTTCGGTGCATGGAACGGCTTTCGCAAATCCAAAAACCATATACCGGACTTTGTCTGTAGCTGCTCCAAATAAGGTCTTCCGTTCGTGGCAAAAGTAAACGGAACTTTATATTCTCCCCAAGTGCCGATCATATACTTTGCATCCCTGGAACGGATATTCCCAGGATAATCCTTGCCCTGGTAGTCAATGACAGAAGGAATATCCTTATGAACCGCCTTCGCTTCAATAATGCCAACCATTTGCAAATCAATGAACAGGGCATAGTCGGCAAATCCCTTGTTTCCGGCTTCGGAATCTGTAGGCCATTCAGCAATAGCGATGCAACGTCCTTTTGCCGGGCGGGTGCCTTTGGAATAACGCAAGCTTTCCGTATCTGCTTCCCATCCCACTTTCCGAAGCTGCTCATCAATTAAATATCTGGTTTCCGCTTCTGACTTCTGACGCTGGCTTGCCATCAGCCTTGCCTTTTTCTTTCTTTCTTCTGATGGCACAGAAGGTGCTGCCTGTGCAGCTTCTTCTGCCTGTCTTACTAATGCTTCTTCCTGCTGTTCTTCCTCTGCCTTATTGACTGTCGCAACGGAATGCTGTTCTTCCGGCATAATAAAATCCTGATGCTGATAATTCCAGTCACCGTAAGTCTGCATGAACCATTCGCATAAACTGTATGCCATCTGAAGCAATATTTTCCCGTCATTCACAGAAGAAAAATTTTCATGTGCTGCTTTGTTTCTGCTCCTGCGAAGCGCGTGAAGAATATCGCATAAATCTCTGTCAATAAAACCATCCCGAAGAAGGACATCTATTCTGGCAACAGCAGTATTGTTATTCGGAAGCGGAATTTTATCGTATGTAAAAATCAAATTGACGATGGTTTCGCCAATCATCCCTAACTTCATCAGACAGGAATTAGAGTCAGAATAGCAATATTGTTCTGCCAAACATCCGAAGTTTGCAAGAACTGGAAAATCATTTTTTAAGAAGTCAAAATTAGAAGTCATGGCGTTGTCCCCTTTTCCGTCCCATCCTCTCATTTCAATCCCAAGTTTGTGTCTGCACACCAGCCGCAAACTTACTGCAAAATAAACAATAAAATTATATCACGGATTCATGATGTAAACTACTGCTTTCTACATCAAATCGCTCCCAACGCCCCATAAAACCAAAAAAACAAAGAACCGAGACCGTCATCCAAACAGTCCCAGTTCTCGGCCATCCTTCGTTTTCTACTCTTTTCCAGCCTCTTATTTACTTGTCCGCAATTCGTTCTCTAAGAACTGCCTTATATACGGATTGTTTTCCTCGCTCAACGTAGGCTGGAACGCCATATAACGGCATTTCTGATACCGCTCGCCATCCAGCGAAAAGGTATATCCCATTACGCATTTCGGATTACAGTCATCCGAATTGATAAGCCGTTTGCAGACGGACGCTTTCTTGATTTCCTTTTTTACTTTTTCGGGCAGCGTATCAAGAAAGCTCTCGTATTCCCCTATATGTTCGGGATAAATGCGGAGCTTCATCCCTGTTTTTCGGGATACAAATGTTGCAAGAGTCCTTTTGCCGCCGTTTAGCACATAGGACACAACATAGCCGCTTTTTTGCAGTTTTATATCGCTTTTACAGCCGTTCCCTGTCAGATACTCGTTGATTTCGCTTACAAAACTGCGGAAACGCTCATCCACTGTTTCCATAAACATATAAATTTTCTCGTCCATAACTCCCTCCGTTATACCTTTTTCTCACCATTAACTGACTCGCGTTTGTTTGCCACAGGTATCCATACCTCATATTGTGCGTTCTGCGGGTCTGGATTGAAATAAACCTCAATATCGGGGGCGTTGGCATATTCATACCCCGAAGTCGGAAGCCACTCTGTTATAATGCGCTGTTCCAATTCCTGTATCGATTGGTTTGTACCCGTCCCGGAAAAAATTGCCCAGGTAGATGCAGGCACGGTATATTCTTCAAACTCGCCGCTTGTTTTTGAACTGGAAACAGCAATAAAATATTTCCATTGTTCTTCATCGTTGCAGGCACTCACGCCCAAAAGCCCCATTGGCGGCGTATCCATCATTCCTGCCAGTTTCTGTACGGTCCCATTTGCAGCGGCATCCTGCCACATCTTTGGCACGACCATAAAGTTATTTTCGATCTCCTGATCAAGCGGCGCGGATACGCCTATGATGCGGAATGCTTCTTTTGTTTCAATTCTATAATTCATTTCGGTCGCTCCTTTCACAGCAATTTGAAACACCATGGGGGAAAAAGATTTTACCGATGCGCCCTCCGTCCTAACCAACGAAGGAGCTATCCCGTGAAAAGACTGGAATGCTCTGTTAAAGGCGGTGGGGGAATGGTAGCCGTATTTCTCCGCAATATCAATAATCCGCTCCTCTCCGCCCTGCAAATCCACCGCTGCCAAGGACATTTTTCTCCTTCGGATATACTCCGCCAGGGTGATGCCCGCCATATAGGTAAACATCCTCTGGTAGTGATAGGAGGAGCAGCAGGCAATCTGCGCAAGCTGCTCATAGTCAATTTCGCTTGTCAAATGCTCCTCGATATAATGCATACTTTGGTTTAATCTGTGGACCCATTCCATGGCATACCTCCTTATCCGCGCGGATTGCGCTATGTCTTTTTTATTATAAGGCTTATCCTTAAAAATTTCCTCTCTATCCTTGCACAAAAAAGAGAGGCGGCTATTTTCTATACGGAAAAAGGAAAAACAGGTATGAAAAAACCGTCAGGACTCCTTCCCCCGGCGGCTTTTTTATAGGCTGTATGGCATCCTTACAGGTCGCAGCGAATAAGGTCCTCCGGCGTTTCCCGGCGGACGATGAGCCGCAGGCCCTTCTCCCCCACCAGCACCACCGGCGGCCGGGGAACCCGGTTGTAGTTACTGGCCATGGAATAATTGTAGGCGCCGGTGGAAAGAACGGCCAGCAGATCCCCCGGCTCCACCTCCTGCAAAGGGACGTTCTCCCCCAGCAGGTCGCCGCTTTCGCAGCACCGCCCCGCCACCGTCACCGCCTGGGTCTTCGGCTCCCCGGCTTTGGCGGCTGCCATAAAGGTATAGTCCGCCTGGTAGAGGGCATACCGGGGATTATCGGTCATGCCCCCATCCACCGAAACATAGGTGCGCACCCCAGGGATGGTCTTCACCGCCCCCACCCGGTAGAGGGTGAGGCCCGCCGCCCCCACAATGGAGCGCCCCGGCTCGATGAGGATAAAGGGGGTGGGAAATCCCAGCTTTTCGCAGGTCTCCTTCACCACCTTGGAGACCTTCTCCATATATCGGTGATAGGGGACCGGGTCGTTTTCCTGTATGTACTGGATACCGAAGCCGCCGCCCAGGTTCAGCTCCGGGAGGACCGCGCCGGTCTCCCGGCAGATAAGGCCCATAAACTCCAGCATCACCTTAGCGGCGTGGCAGAAGGGCTCGATGTCAAATATCTGGGAGCCGATGTGGCAGTGGAGG
>OFGQ01000140.1_pt1 | contig 63624 bp, 59 predicted proteins | sample 1521791 | NCBI WGS metagenome assembly OFGQ01 (sample SAMEA3504116, study PRJEB24116) | mouse gut metagenome | biome: mouse gut; feature: mouse-associated habitat; material: faeces | place: Denmark | collected 2011 | reverse complement strand
CGGCACACACTTTTATGGTTACCACAGTAAAAAACGGCACACAGGGCGTCGTCAAAGGAGCAAACAGCGGGAAGGAATTTTCTCAAAGAGCGCTTTAGCCAAATTCAGAAATGTTTGATAGGATTGAGTTCCGGGGAGTAGGGTGGAAGAAAGAGAAAGTTTACACCCGGCAGTTTGGGCAATAAAAAAGCTGCTTTGGGGAATGGAATGAAGTATTATCCATTACAATTGCGGTTCCTTGTTCCAGAGAAGGCAAAAATGGTTAGAAAGCCAAAAAAAACAGCTGTCCATCGTTCTGTTATGCTGAAACGGCGCAAGAACTCGGTCGCCTATCTGAGCAGCGACAATACCACAGCGCTGATACTTTCGTCCACGAAAGAGTACATGAACTTTAATCTGGATACGGCGTAAAACCCATGAATAGAATCATCATGAAAAGATTGGCCTTAACAGTAGAACGTACTCGCATCTTGTCTGGAAGAGGTTTTATTAAAACACTACTACAAACGCAGTAAGAGTCCTTATATTTTTCGCTGGCTCTATACATAAAAATCCAATCCGAAGATGTTTATAGACAATGGATAAATTATTAAAAAAGCTTCCTACAGAGAGCCTAGACTGCTGAGTCCAAATGGATTTGGGTAAAAACGAACCACTACAAGAAGATGGAAATCCTTCTTCGGGAGCCATACCGAAACCAGGCAGTCCTTCTGCATCCATGCGAACACCCCCATCACGATTGAGATAAGAATGCATAATTTCATATTACTGTCCTAATATAAGGGAGCCATCACCCAATTACACGACACTGCAACATTAGATATAAAAAAAAGATTCTCCCACCAGTTTTCAGCAAGAAACCGTTGCAAAAAAATAGATTTTATGGTACGATGGAGAAAATTGCAGAGGAGGACAAGCTATGGCCCTAACAATTTCGTTTGCCAACCAAAAGGGCGGGGTTGGAAAGACCCTGACCACAAGTAGCGTAGCACGTATTCTTACATTAAAAGGATATAAGGTTCTATGTGTAGATATGGATCCCCAGCGAAATCTCTCAATGGCCGCCGGCAAGGGGATTGCTATCGAGCCGTACGATAAAGAATCACTAAGTGTGCTGAATGTCCTAAAAGGCGAGTGTAGCGTACAGGAGGCGGTCGTGCCAACACCCATGGGGGATATGCTGAGAGCGTCCTCGTACCTAACTCAGTGGAACTCGTCTCTGACAATAACACCAGAAGAGTATGAGCTGGTCAAAGAAAACCCGAAGGAACTGCGCAAATTCTGCGATCAACGAATACTAAACCAGGCAAGTAAGCAGGCGACCTTATACCGCAGCCTACGTAATGTCCAAGGTGACTACGACTTCATTTTAGTAGATGCAAATCCGTCATTAACTTTAGTCACGCTCAATTGTCTTTACGCTTCCGATGGAGTTGTCATTCCAGCACTCTGTGAGCGCACCTCGATTGTAGCAGTGACGGAGCTTATCAATACCGTGGATACCCTAGTTCAATACAACTACGGAAGGAACATTGAAATTCTTGGGATTTTAATGACGAGATGCGAACGGCGCACAACTGCATTCAAGAGATACATAGACTTTTATTCCTCATTTGCGGCAGCATTCGAAACAAAGCTGTTCCAAGCAAATATTCAAAAAAACGCAAGGGCAGCAAGCTGCTCAGACGGGTTCTCAAACTTAGTTGATTGGGATCGAAACGGACCAGCAACTCAAGACTATTTCCAATTTACGGACGAGTTGTTGGAGGAAATCCATAAAAGATTTGAAGAAAAGGATGACGAACCAAATGTCTGCTAAGAAAAAAGAAGGGATGTTCGGCATGGATGATATTGCACCCCGGGCAAGAGGATCAGCAGCTGCCATGCCAATCGACATTTCTGGCGGAGTCCGGAAAAGCCAGGATTACGCTGAAATTCCATGTGAAAAGATTTGCAGCTACCGGAAAAGAGATCAGTATGACACAGTACAACACGATAGTCCAGAGTATCAAGCGCTAGTCGTTTCCATTACCGAGAAGGGAGTCTACGCCCCAATCATCGTTCGCCCCATCTTTGATGACGAAGTAAACTCCAAGGGTATCGAATTTGAGCTTATCGATGGACACCACCGGCTCGATGCATCCAAAGAGGCCAAAAAGAAAACTGTCCCAGCTAAAATTATACGAGACTGTAGCGATGCAGAAGCCGAAGATATTTACCAAGTTACAACGATCCTACGAAAAAAACAATCTCTCCGCCAGTTATCTTCTGGGTGGTGGCACTATTTTAATATGGTACGATACAAGTCACCTGAAGAGATAGACGATTTAATTTCCCAGGGAGAAGTCAGCGAATCATTTAAAATTATTCGCGACTCAAAAGGAAATCGTCAGCTACGTCGATATGCAAGCCTGCACAATCTGACAGATGAAATGATGAAGCTAGTAGAAGACAAAATCATTTCTATCAATTTTGGCGTTGAAATATCTTACATTGATAAATCACTGCAAAACGATCTCCTTGAGTATAGAGCAAGTCTAAAGACCCCCAAAAAGGCGCAACAACTCCGGGCATTGGCAGAGGGAAAAATAGAAGGAGAAAAGTGGGGCAGGGACTCTATCTTAAAAATTCTGTTTCCTCCGGAGCAAGCCTTTGATAAAGAAAAAAAGACTGACTCTGACGCTGAATTTATGAAGATGCTTCGGGAAACCATTCCTAGTTCATACCATAATCACGAATCGATGCTGTCATTGATTCAAGATGCGATGACTGAGTATTTTGAAGCACACCCAGAAAAACTACAACCATAAAAAAAGAAGGACCCTGGTATCACCCAGGAGTCCTCCTTTTTTTTGGAAAATGTGAAATTAAGCCGAAACCTTCTCCATCTCCAATGTCTCTTCGCTGCTTGTATCGTTTGGAATAAGGTCAGGTTCCTCCTCCGCAGATTCATGGCTTCCCAAAATAATCTCACGAGTCTTGGGATTACGAATGAGTTTCTTGATATCTTCTACAGTCATCACTCTGGTTGTATAGATACGGTGATCCAGGCCCATAACCGCATTAACGAACCGACTGATTTTCGCAGGGGTGGCCCCATCACTAAGATAATGGGAAGCCATATCAAGGACGGCCAATTCGTTCTTGATAATCCGCCGTCTCTGCAGAAAATCCTTCCTGGTCTTATTCAGTCGATAACCATCTGATGCGTTCATGCTGTAAAATTCTGTAACATGATCCAGATCTGTGAGCTGCCGCTGGATCGTATCCAAATCAAGTCTACGCTGAGCAACAAGAGAAGTGAGATCATTCAACATTTTTCCAAAGGCCATGGCGCTCTCTACAAAATTCCGAATCAAATCAGACGATTCGCAGACAGAAGATACCTTGCCTTGGAACCCAAACCGCTCTCGTTCCTTTGCCCCAGATTCTGCAGAGAGAAGATCTTCAGAATCCGCAATTACATCGAAGTTCTCCGTACTGTTTTGCTCAGCAGACAGCAATCCTCCAACTTCGTCCGTCTCCACTGATTCCGACTTCGGAATCTCTCCCAAAGAAAGGAGCGTCCGCTCCTCAAGCTCAAAAAGCCCATCGCGAAGAGCAAGTTGAAACGCAGCAATTTCCCGGCGACTCTCGGGCTTCCGGGACAGAAAAGAGGGAAGCTTATGACTACGGATGCCGTTGATAAGCGTATCTGATGTAGGATTCGGGAAAACGAGGTGGTACTTTCTCTTTAGCGTAGACGGTGTGCAGGGAGAAGCAACCTCGCCAGGCGGCATAACCCACTGTGCCAAGCTTTGCGCAATAGAAATATCACCGCGTACACTGAAAAGCTGCGATCTCAACTTCTTATCAGATCGCAAAGCACCAATTCCGACCCAAGACAGCGTCTTCGTCAAAAACAACCCTTTCTTCGTATTAACGATATAAAACACATTCTCAACTCCTTTACTATATTCACTATCACCTCGCAAATCCTTTTTTTTCATAAGAACAGCAGCCGGCTCACCACTTACTTTTGCTGGCTCTCTTGATTTTAAACCCTTTACAAACCTTCCAAACAACAATTTCTTCTCGGCCTTATTCAAAGGTTTACGCAGAAGAAACTCAGGGTAAACATTCTGATTTACGGCAGAAACAAACTCTTGATGAGAAAAGTCTGTCTTCCGAAGCAAAAACGGTCGACCAGAACTTTTTTCAAAATGGGAACATGCAGTCGTCTCCGGATAGGGAACTGCAGAAACCCCATCAAAACTTGCCCAGGACGCCACGTTCAAAGCATCGCCCATTTCCAGGCCCAAAGCAAACCCAGGCCCACTCCCAGAACATTCCGTCGCCCGCTTCCAGTGCAAATTCGAATCCAAAACCAAGCCATGTTTAGGCCGCACAATGTAATATGTCTGCAATAAAACCCACCTTCCTTTCGATATCTTTTGCCTGGTATCTGCATACTATGCGATAACTCTAAAAATTATCGAATAAAAGATGTGTACTTATAGAATTTTTTTCTTTTGCATAGTACGAGAGGAAGTACTTTGCCGTTCTTTTTCCATACGGCAGAAAGGGTGAAATAAATGAAACTTTACATAGCAGTTGATCCTGGTTTTGACTCCATGAAAGTAGTCGCCAACGGCAAAACTTTCAAATTCCCGTTCAACGTCATCGAAACCAATGAGCGGAAAATGAACGACTATCGGCTCAGAGAGGACTTCATGCTACTGGAGCGGTCTGATGGCTCAACATATCGCGTTGGACAATATGCCAGGGAACAACTTTACGACAACAAGCAAGAAATCAATGATTTCTATACGGAACAACGCTTTATCTCCGCTGAATTCCAAGTAGGCTTGGACACAGCAATCGCCCTGGCTATTGAGAAGAACGAACTGTACGATAGCCAAGCCAACCTTGAAATTCATCTAATCGTAGCACTGCCCCATGCTTGCAGAAACCTCTATGCCTCCACAATCATCGGAGCAGCCACAGGTCCACACAAATTCAAACTCCGCTGCGGTAGGGGAGAGGCAAAGGCATACCACTTCAATATCCCAGAAGCAAATATCCATACGGTATCCCAGACCATCGCTGCGATTCTGGGTGAAACCTCCGACGACAACGGAGCTGTCAATGAGGATAAATTCTACTATCTCTCCAACGGCCCTACGCTTGTTCTTGATGGAGGCTACTACACAATGGGCATGGTTGTCGTCTCCCGGGGAGGCACAATCGACGAAGATAGAACGGAAAGCAATACTCGGTTCGCAATGGCAAATGTCAACGCCAAGGTAGCAGAAGAAATCAGAAAACATCGCTCTGATGTAAATCACTACTCCATTGAATATCTACTGGGTAAAGACAGCGGTTCTATCCGGTATATGGAAAACGGAAAAGCCGTTACTGCCAATATAAACGAGATCCGCAACAGGAAAATGACTGAAGTCTGCTCAGAGCTAATTGAATACCTCAATGCAAAATACAACAACCTACTGGACTTTCAGTACGTCCTTGTCACTGGCGGCACCGGTTTCAACTTCTACGCACAAATCCTTCAATACTACGAAGATGCAGGACTCATGGATCCTGAACATATGATGCTGACCAGCGGCGAATTGGAAGAACGTCGAAACCCGATAGAATATGCTATTGCAATCGGCGCTTACAAGGGTCTTAAGGGCATTGTTAATAGCTAATCCAATCATCCCCCAGAGCTATCCTCACAAAAGGGGATAGCTTTGACTTTTACATCTGGAGGCAAATTTTATGCAAAAAACAGTACAATATCTCTATCTTTATTTCACGAAAGACGATTCGGATCTGCTCGCCTGGGCAAACATGATAAAAGAAAACAATCTAGGTCTAAGCACCTGGATTCAGGGTATACTTGTAGCAGAAGCAGCAAAGGAAAAACTGTACATAGGTGCAGTCCACATTCCCACACCCCAAGAAACCGTAAAAAGGGATAACACTCAAAACCTGTGGGGTGATGACACTGAAAGCGAAAATCACAAGATTCTTCCTGGCTGGCATGTTCGGGGACAAAATAGAAGTCTGATTGCCGGATCCGTACTCCCGGTCAAAATCACCCGTCCACTCGCACAAGAAGCGCTTTTTGAACTCAAAAAAAGACATAAGAGAATTGCAGCATATGTAAAAGCTATTATCCGCCAAAACCTGGAGATACTGCCATCCGGACCAAACCTTGCTCCAAACAAAACCACTGTCATAGATGTATTTGCCCTTTGTGAAGGCAAAATCGGAAAGAACAATCCTAACAATCAAATCCACAGAGATAAAAAAGAGCAATTCAGCCAGCGACAAGAGAGAAACCACACGCAAAATACTCACCCAACCCAACCAAGACAGGGAGGGCAACAGGGAAGACCAGGTAAAAACACCCCACCTCAGATTCCAACCCCAACGAAACCCCAGCCAGACCAAAGACGACCACAACAAGACGGGCAAGCACAAAACCGGAGAAACCCCTTACTAAGCCAAATTGACTAAAATCGCAAGGAGAGGAGAGAACGTCCGCACACACATCCCATGCAAAGCATGCCACACCGAAGGCCCCAATAGAAAACAATCATATATAGGGCTTTTTTTGCGAATTTGTCGGAGGCGGTTTTTCATTTTTTTCTTTCCACTTTATATCTTCGCTTGGACCATGTGACCATTGAGTTCCCCTGCAGACAAATACAGGAGAGACTCTTTCGGGAAGTTCGGGCTGCCTTACAGAAGATTCATCGGATATTGTTTCTTTTTCGCCGGCAGATGCAGACTCATCATCTGTTGCTTCTACTTTCTTTGTTTCGAGGTAGCGTTCTACCGTGCGAGTAGACACGCCCAATTCAGCCGCGATGTCACTTTCTGACATCCCGGCTTTTTTCATGTCCAAGGCTTCTTCACGGCGAGGGCGTTTAGCCCCCAGTACAGTCGTTACCGTGTTAGGGGAGATCCCTAGCTCTTCCGCAATCTCCTTATTTTTCTTTCCGGACATAGAGAGTTCTTTAATTCTATCATTCCGGTGCTGTTTGGCCAGCCGTCGTGCTGCAACTCGGGAGGGGTGGCTGGAGAGACGAGGGAAGGGGGAGCCGCCAGGATATAAGCCAATTTGCTCCTGCTCAGAGGCAGATATATCCAAAAAGGAAAGAATTGTCTCATTTTTATAACGATATCCGCCCTTCCTGACGGATGTATCAAGGGAGTTATGCAGTTCTTTTTCCGTCATAGGGTTTTTGAACCCAGCATTGAACTCCTGAATCTTTTCCCATGCCTTTTCCTCACCACTGGACAGAAGAAGGGCGTTGAAGACAACCAAGCACATATTGTTCCGCGTCTCGTTTCCGATTTCATCGTTGCGGATGGCCCGGAGCCGAATCATCTGACGAACACGGAAAAACGCTAAGGTGAAAACATTTTTCAGGATGCGAACCTCCGCATCGGAATAGGAGAAGGGATCAACATCAGGGTGGGGGAGGGGCTTTACTTCCTCCTCCGCCGCCTGTTCCTTCGTATACTCTTTCGCCCACTTAATCAGTTCGTGCGTGTCATACTGCTCTCCCGACCAAATCTCCGCCTTTACCAAAGTCTGGGAGTGGGAATTGACGGTTCCCGGCAACCGGAAGTATCCCACCGCATTCTTGGACGCAGCTCCGTCCACCTTCAGATCGCCCAGTTCAGAACTGTACTCTTCAATCAAATTCTGAATTCGGAGGATAAGGGTGTCTCGGATCTCCTCATACCAAGTTAAGCACTTCCTCGACATGGGGATGATAGCCCACCATAGCTGCAGCCCCCGGCCCGTCCAGACAACACTGGTAGGGAGGGGGAGTCTATCCTCTGTGGAGGCAGCATCTTGAAATCGGGACAGAAGTGCATGCAAAAGCTCTTGATTATAGAACATTCGTTCTTTTATCGCATTCGCAGGTGCCTCAAAATCTTCCTTGACATGGAGGTCAATATCTATTACGATATTATGCAGGCTGAACAATCCCTCTTTTCGTCGCTGAACCCCAGCGACAGAATTGGCTGTTATGTAATAGTCCATCCGCCGGCTGAAGTGAGCCGACTCAACAAAGTCGGGGAGCTTGTCCATCGGCTGGGTAGTAAGTGGGAGGATGGATGGAGACTCTGGACGGCGAAACCCAATCTGAAAGCGACCATTGAACCCAGACGCCCGGAAGTGGAGCCGAAACCAAGCCAGGGCAGAGGAGGGGAGGTGCCGATGGCGTTTTTGAGTCATTATTCCGTATGACATGAAAAGCCCCCTTCCTAATTACACGCCCTAATATACAAGCAGTAATCGTTTGCATATAAAACATTCGAATACGATGTGTATTCAACAACCGGCGAGTCCTGCGTCCACGGGTGGTGGACATCGATGCTGCGCTTTTCAAATATGAATACGCTGTATATTTTCCGCGGCCTCATGCGTGGTGTCTCTGAGGGGCGGATACACATCTTCTGTAGTTTACCTTACACAGCTTTTTTTGTCAAAGCCTCCACCTTTGGGGCTTTTGGATGCAAATCCTTTCCTTTTCTTGTCAAAAAAGGGAATTATTACACCGATTTGATTACACATCTTCCGGAATCCGCCCCTTTTAGCCAATAGAAACCTCCGATTTGGTTACACATCTTTTGAGAAAATATTTCTCTCGCTGTCTGCTTACACGTTTCCCGGAAAAAGAACCTCGGTATGTTTGCGATTACACGTTTTCCGTCGGTAAGGCGGCGAGATTTTCCCTCCACATCTTCCGGGTATACATCGCCGCTATCACGTCTTCTGAATGATACAGCTTGTTTGCTATATCACTTCACGTCTTCTGCAAAATAGAGGGTTGCCAGACAGGTTACACGACTTCCAGCTACAGATTGTTTGGGAATGCATTTCTGCTTCTTCTGTATCTCTTTTTTGCGAATTCTCTTCATCCAGGAGGCTACACGTCCTTTGCCCAACCCGTGCTTGCGTAAAACAAAAATGCAGGACAAGTCTGCTTGTCCTGCATTTTCTTGTTTCATATTGTTATTGGGGAAGACTTAGCCGCGTATTCCTATTCTCTGCCTGCCGTATGAATTTTCTTTTTGGTAAATTATATATCCGATCGTCCTGACAAAGCAAGATAGTATACCCTTCTATCTTTTGCTTTTGCCGGCTTTTGACTTCGTTATACCCTTCAATATATTTCGCTTTTTTCCAGTAGGCAAGAAGGTCTGTTATCTTCTTTCTGGTTCTGGATCTTTCGTTGACGATTTTGTCGTCCATCAAAGCATATATCTCGTCGAGCCTTATAAAATTTCCATTTTCTATTCCGGCCGCCCGATCCCGGTACATCTTATCGATTCCGCGAAGGATATATGATTGCAACATAATTGTTTTTCTTGTTTTTACGAGCGGAGTATCCACAATCAAAACAGGGAAGAGGCTCGCCTGCTCGAACTCATTTATATATTCAATCAGTGGTGGGGTTTCTAGCAAGTAAATCCCTTGAATTACCCCTTTACCACCAATTGTTTCCTCCATGATGTCGCAGGGAAGAAGAATTCTTTCTTTGAACAGCTCCCTGACACCGTTCTCTTTAAGGGAGTCCCTGATGCTGGAATCTTCCGAATAATCAATAATCTTAATCTCAACGGAGCAGCATAGAAATTTTTTTATGCTGTCCCTCACCATATCAACTTGTCCGGCTTCAATAAAGTATGTCTTCTTTTTTCCTATGATGGCTCGGTAGATATCCTCGTATGAAATCCATTGCCCAGGCCCTCTGTATAGCGTTCCTATGGCGTCCATCACGTTCCTGTCGAACTCATTCAGTGGTTCAATGATATGGTTCTTGATTTTCAGTGCATCATAATCAAACATGACCCGGGCTTGAACTGGTAGATCTGCAGCATCTGGAGCAAATGTATCATCAATTTCAATTTGATGCCTTTGCAAAGGGGCTTCTTTATTGAATGCTTCATCAATAACCCCTCCTCTCGCTTTGGCTGCATAAAGAGGATATATACAAATTTGCCCATCAGGAGTAACGTATGGTTCTATATCGTCCCATTTTGGAACAGAAATCTCCGTACCCTTCCCCAATTCCGTCTCCTCCTTTTTTTCAATTTTTTTTATTGTATCATAGCAACAAAAAGATTTCAAGCACCCCAAGATTGAAAAAGGCTCTGGTGTAACCCCAGAGCCTTTTCCTTATTAGCTTAAAACTGGTATCAGATTCGCTTCGCTCCTTTATAATAACCGTTGTAGTAGCTCTCAGACAGATTGCTGATTCGAACCTGGCGTCCGGAGGAAGAGCCAGAAGCAGCATGGATGAAATCCCCATCCCCGATATAGATACCAACGTGGGAACACGCCTTGCCCCTGCTGCGGGAAGGATCCTTAAAGAACACCAGGTCGCCAGCCTGCAGCTCAGAGCGATCTACGGAAGATCCAACGCTGCTCCACTGTGAGGAGGCGGAATGGGGGATGTCATAACCCAACTGCCCCAGCACATACATGGTGAAGCCTGAACAATCAAAGCCAGAAGGAGTGGAACCTCCATAGACGTATCGGGTACCCATGTACTCCTTTGCTTTCGCCACAATCTGCTCGCCCAAATCAGATCCTTGTTCCATCTCCATAGGGGTGGTTCCCATGCCGGAAATAAGAGCAGAATCGATAAATACGGAGTTGTCGGCCCTGCTGTCAGCCTCTACAAACTCTGTTTGAATATATCCCTTGGATGTCCCACAGGACACGGAGTACCAGCCATTCTCAAGGGCCAGGAGCGTAACGCTGGTCCCTTCGGAAATACGAGTAACAAGATCGCTGTTGACCGACGGCTCCTGTCGCAGCTCACCTACGCCGTTGACGATTTTCCCGTTCGTACAGTCCAAAGGAAGTCCGCAGGCAGAAATTCGCGCAGATTTGACATACCCAATTTGCCCATCGCAGGAAACCCGGCACCAGTCGCCGCTTCTCTCCAGAACGGTGACTTCCTGCCCCTTGGAAATCGTCCCCAGCAGTTCTGAATCCTCTGACTCCTCGGCCCAGAAATTGATACCATCGACATTTCCCACTCCCAGGATACCAGCAGGAGGAATTGCGGTTTCCTTCTCTTCTCTTTGAACATACTCGGCATAGGCTTTGTTGGCTGGCTTGTACCAGCTGCCGTTGTCTTCATCCGAAGCGGAGTCATAAGGGGAAAGGCTGGTAATAGGGTGGGTCGCCGCCCACATCTCATCAGGATCGGCGTCTCCAGAGGTTTCGGCAGCAAACGCCGTAGAACACAGGCAAGCCATTACAGCGGTTGAAATGACCAGTTTCTTAAAGGAATAGAATTTATTCATAATGAACGCAGCAATCCTGCTTTCTGAAGCAAGGCGCAGCGAGTACACTTCCTTTCACAATAAAAATAGGTAACAAACCGATTACGTTTTGTTACTCTTTTGTCACTATTTTTCCTATGCAGACTCTCAAAAAAATATCAGAGGATGAAAGGGGAGGGGAGGCGCCGGCAAGAGAGTGATTGTGCAAGGGAAGGGTCTCTGCCTATCGTTGCAGCGCATGAAAAACCCCGCCAGAACGAATCCTGACGGGGCTTGGGGAGGGTTTAGTCTTTGTTCAGAGAGATGAGGTACCGACTACGAAGAATGGCGGTACTCCAGTCGCGGAACATGATCTCGTAGCGGAACTCACCTCCCGTGTACTGGACAATTTTTAAAATCTTGACCGGATCGCCAAGGTGCTTTGCCGCAATGTCGTTTTTTATCTCGTCTTTCAACCACTCACTGGTAGCGCCGGCAAGCTGCTTCTCTGTAAGAACCTCCTGCTTCTTCTCAGCGTACTCCTTCAGCTTCTGGGTAATGTGCGGGAAGTCGTCCGGGGTGGCGAGACGATAAGATGGGGTAGGCTTCTTATACATATCGATGGCCTCAGCCCACTCCTCTTTGGTGGGCAGCGGATCCAAAACGCGGAGCCGGGCTCCACAGGTCAGGCACTGCATGGTGGAAGAAATGGTTTTGTCCGGGCGATACCAGATGAGATGGGTACGTCCGCAAACAGGGCAGGTTCCAACAGCCTGAATGCCCGTCACTCCAAGATCCTCGTAGACAACCAAAGTCTCGTCCAACGTATCGTCGGGCTGCTTAAAGAGGCGAAGCTTCTCTAGGCGGTTCTTCGCCATTGTATCATGATACAGCCCCTGCACCTGGAGACTGGCGGCACTGAATTCATCCTTGGTTTTTGACTGGATGAATATCCGGGCAATTTGGGGCCAGTTCTTGTCACAGCTCAGGGTGGTGGACTCCTTCATCAGCTCATCTTTATCCCCAACAAACTCCGGCGTCTGCATCCAACTGGTTTGCCCTTTGAAAAGCACAACTCTTCTTGTCATGAAAGTCACTCCTTTTGGTTTTTAATAAGCGCTTGTTGTACGAATGATATGCGCTCAGTCCTGAAAATATCAAATAACTCCAACAGTTTTTCCAATTTTTACAGAGGTTGGACCTAATAAAATCGCCCCACCCTCACCACATGTTTCACCCTTCTTTTGTTGGGGAATCGGAAAACCAGTTCACGATTTCCTCCAGCCCCGCTTTCTTCTTATCTTTTTCCTTTCTCTTTTCAGCCTTTGTTTTTTATCTTGGAAATTTGGATTGCCTGATAATATGCGGATATCTTTTAAAATATCAATACGAAGCTATCCTACAGCGGAGCAGGACAGCGGTTTTGTACAAATTGCCGGACGAGTTGAGGTGTTCGTCATTTCACCCAAACGCGCATCTCCGCTGATTACGCCTTGTATTTCTCTGTTTTCTATAAAGATTTGTATGTAAAATTTGTGTTGTCTGGAAACCATATCTGGTATCTCGTCCAGCAGGTTTACAAGTTTTCTGATAAAACCACCTGTTTTATTCGATATTTTTTCGCTCATTAGCATAATATATCCCAAACCCACAAAAGGAGGACTTATACCATGGACGATAAAGTCAACATCATTATGTTGGCATTTTTTAAGACAGGGAACGGGAATCCGCGCACTCTGTCATTTGGAAATCTGTTTGACGTTATTCGGGCCAACGACATTGACGGGAAGCCTATCCTGCCCCCAATTCAGGTCGTGACATTCCTTAATATAGTCGGATCTCCGCCCACCAGCGGTGAAACGCTGTCCAAAATGGAGATTGGAGAAGGGAAGCTGCTGCTGACTCTCCGGCTGGTGAAGGATTCTATCGCTGAAAACCGAAGGGTCGGTGTCAATCTAGGACAGATGGTTCTGGATTTGTCCCAGCAGGACTACGCTATCTGCGGAACGGAGTTCCACTTTATCAACTACATGCACGTCTTTGACATCCCTTCCTTTCCTCTGGATCCGGGGTACGGAAAATATCAATTCCGTATCTTTGCCGAATGGCTGGAAGACGGAAAAGCGACAGGGGAGAAGCAAGAGATGGCTGCCGCATACGAATTTACAGTCCAGAAGAAATAAAAAAGGAGGCAAATTTATGGAGTTTTTTGGGGCCTATTACATCGCAAAGCAAGTAACTGAAATCATTATTGACCTACTTGTCGCCGCATACCGGGCATCTGCCCCTGGAATTGGCAGAGCTTGGGCCGGGAGCGTCATGCCGCTGATTCGACGCGTCATTCGTCGCTGAAAGGAGGGACTGATAATATGTTTTACGCCATTAAGACCTTCTTGGGGGAAAAAATCGTAGAGAGCTGGGATGAGTGTGTCCAATTCAGAGATTTGGCTCCCAGTAATGCCAAATTCAAAAAGTTTTCCAGAATCGAGGATGCCCAGGAATTTCTGCGCTCACTGGGTGAGATTGGAAATGCGGCAAAGAGCGGTACGCCTACTGCCCATCCAACCAGCAAGCCGATTCCACCGGAAAAGAAACCTGTACCAAGTTATAAATGGGCCTGTCCCCATGTTATTGCCTACACCGATGGCAGTTTCAACTCCGGCAATGGATACTGGGGTTATGGAGTTGTCATCCAAGACAAACAAGGCCGAGAACTGTCAGTCTATTCTGGAAATGGCACGGAATTTGCTTCGTCTCGAAATGTTGCCGGGGAGGTGCATGGGGCAATCCGAGCTATCCAGTCCGCCATTCAGCAGGGCTGCCAGTCAATTTTGATCTTTCATGATTATGAAGGGATCAGCGCTTGGGCAGAGGGAAGATGGAAGGCAAAGCTGCCCTTAACAATCTGGTACAAAAACAAGGTTGACGAGCTGCGGAAACAAATTGACATTAGCTTTAGGTGGGTTCCTGGGCATAAAGGAGTCGCTGGTAACGAACGAGCAGATGGGCTTGCAAAGAAGGCTTGCTTTGGGTTCGATCTGCAGTCTTCTTAATAAATCACACACCTTTAGCGGTTCTCCTCGAAAGGAGAACCGCTTTTTTGTGGGCCGGCACAGAAGTGACTTTCTGTCGATTTTCTTCAAATACATTCGATATCTTTAGGGTGAAACACATAGTATCTCAATGCCAGATGCAAAGCTTTCCGCAAAAAGAACGCGGAGTTGTCCAGACAAAAGTAGGTACTTGTATTTTTTTGAAAAATTTTCATTTTAATTCGATATTTTTCATGGCGATCGCATAGTATGTTAATGTCAGGGACAAAGAGAATAAAACCCGAAGCCGTCCCGCAGTGTGGGTGGCGGAACGACACCGGATCTCATGGTGGACAGCCCTGGCTCGTTTTCCTCCTGTTGTGAAGAACAGCGGGGAGGGGTCGGATTCTTCTCCTTTTCCTTCTCCTTCCCGCACCTTCCTTCAGACACACCTATAAGGTGCAGCCAAAAACGGCGTAAGATAGGAACAGCCATCCCTCAGCCGTATACAACCCCTCCAGAAAGGTCAGCCTTTCCTTTCTGGGGACGAAGCAGAGAGGTTTAAGCCTTTCCTCTCGATGTTTTATAAACAGCCTTTTGAGTAACCCCCAATGCGCCGGATGCCTAGTCAGAGGCAGGGCCGGTATCCGGTCCCTTCCAGGAACAATTCCTGTTGAAGGGTCCGGATTTTTTACAAAAAAAAGGGCCCGGCGATGTGCCGGACCCCAGGATTCAAGCCAGAATTTTTGCAGAAACGGCGTAATCGACAATCTGCCCCTGCAGGGAAAATTCATCCCTCATGCGAACGAGCGCGTGAGAAAGCCGGAGATCGATTCTGTCTGGTGTATTGTCCCTCAAAATTGTTTGTAGACGGGAAAGTTCCTGAAAGGAGAGGGGTTCGGGGAATTCAAGGGAAATGGGAGGGAAGTACGAGTGGGTACCGGGGGCGGCTTCGCTTTCAACGCGGACGACGTACTTTCTCATTAAAAAAACACCTCCAAATTGATTAAAATACTGATGGCGCCTGAATCCACAGCATAATATGCAGAACAGGATTTTTTCATTAAGCCCTCAATGGGACTTTTTCTGCCGGCTCCTGTCTCTCCAGGGTTTCCTCTTCCGATAATTTTATCCCTGTTTGCATAGTATAGGGCATCACTTTTTCTGAGGAGGTTTTTCTCAACTATGCAAAAGCGGTTCATTATCGACAGTTCTGTCCTGCTGCATGCCCCAACGGCAATTTACGCTTTTGATGATAACGAGGTGCTTCTTCCCGCAAGCGTTATCAGAGAACTGGGGGAACGGACAAAGACTAGCGGGGAACTCAGAGCAAACGCCATGGAGGCCGTCAAGCTGCTGGATTCCATCTGCGACGTACCAGGCGAGGCCGTCCATCTGGAGAACGGCGGAATTCTGGAAATCATCGGGAGACCAGAGGATTCCATCTATGATATGGCAATGGCTAAAGATGCCGTCATTGTCTCCCGCGACCCAGCTGTCCGTCTCACTGCCCGCTCCATGTCCCTGGGCGCAGAACACTTCAAAGCGGAAAGTCTCAGCGTCGATAAGAAACCCTACGAGGGGCGCTGCAATCTGTTTGTTTCTGGGCAGGAACTCTCCAGCTTTGCTCAGAAGAAGGTTCTGAAGCTGGATCCAAAGAAAGAGTACTGCGCCACTGATAGCGACAACGCCGTTATCTCCGAGGACTACCACTTGTCTCCCAATGAGTATGTGACTCTCATTAACAGCGACCGCCCAGGCACTGGGACAATGCTGGGGCGATTCGATGGGGAGGAGATTGTGCCGCTGCGCTTCTATCAGCGGGACCATCCTGTATTCGGGGTATCCGCTCGAAACGTGGGGCAGCAGTTTGCACTTGATGCCTTGATGAACCCCGATGCCCCCCTTGTCATCCTCCAAGGTCCGGCCGGAACGGCAAAGACCTTCCTCTCCATGGCGGCAGCCCTGGAGCAAACGTACTCCAAGAATGTCTACCGTAAAATCCTGATTACTCGCCCCAACGCAAAGATGGATGCAGATGTGGGCTATCTCAAAGGTGACGAACGGCAGAAAGTCCTGCCCACCCTTCGAGGGCTGCTGGACAATATGGAGAACCTGATGCAGCAGGATCCCAGGGACAGGAAGAAGGATGGGATTAACTGCGAATCACCTGCGGACACTCTTTTGGCGAACGGCATCGTCGACGCCCAGGCTATGGCCTACATGCGGGGTCGCTCCATTTGCCGCCAATTCATGATTGTGGATGAGATGCAGAACAGCACCGTCAATCAGGTTCTCTCCATCATCACCAGGGTAGGGGAGGAGTCGAAGATTGTGCTGCTGGGTGACCCGAACCAGATTGACAACCCGTATCTGGATCGGATCAGCAATGGTCTCGTCTACGCCGCCGAGCGGATGCGGGACAGTCCCCTCTGCTGGCAGATTACCTTTAACGAACGGGAATCCACCCGCAGCCCGCTGGCAAGGGAAGCGATTGAACGCCTGACCCCGAAAGGTTCCGTTTTTTAATCACAATAAGGCTCAGGATTGTGCGTCTGGAGCCTTTTTCCTGGAAAATATGCTTACCTCATCCTGTAAAGCTATTTTTCTTTACAGACATTGATATTTATTAGTTTTTGACCATTCCAATTCTTGATCTATCACATACGCCTGTGAAAGTCATCCGCTTTACAGCCATTGAAAATAGACGAAAAGCCCGTCCTACACAGTGTAGGGCGGGCTTTTTCTTAAACAATCTCTTCGTAATCTTTTTTTGCGGCGCTGGACTGGGGTGCAATGTGCTTGCCAGACTCGCCGGCATCGAGCGCCTTTTTCATCAGGCGGTTGTTCTCCTCCAGAGCGTTGGCAATCCGAACCAGGGAGCGGGTGATAAGCTCGATGCTGTCAGAACCTTTCACTGTATCGAAGTTGCTCATAGCTTTTCTCCTTTTCAATTCAGCCTTTCAACTGTATGTTGCTGGATAGTATGCAGGATCAGAGAAAACTATCACCCAGCCGCCTTCTCTGTCTTTTCCCTATAAATGGACCACCTGGTGGAGAGGGTTTTGACTTCCGCATCAGGATAGAGAGAGCGCACCAGGGAGCAGTCGTCATAGGTAAGAATCACGTCTGTCTTTGGATTCCGAGACATAAAAGACTGAACGGCCTCCGCTAATTCTCCATGCCGGCCCTCAAATGATTTTGGGTAGAGTTTCTTGCCTACTCTCGTATAAGGCGGGTCAATGAAGTAGGTCGCATTTACATTATGCTTGAATGTCCGCACAGACAGAAAATCTACCGCATCCTCATTTGTCAGCCGGATGGAGTCCCGCATCTCCGCAATCCTGGAGATGCGTTTAGTTAGAGTCTGGGGATTCCACCTTACCCTCATTTCCTCATCCGACCCGTTCTTCCCCCCAATAGGGTTTGCCAAAATGATACCGCCGAAGCTGGTTCGGTTCAGCAGCAGGAAGTCGTATGCCGCCCCAACATCGCAGCCGGAGCCGGGGAGCTTGAACCCAGCACTCCGTTCCTTCGCCTGGAAGTAATCAGGGAGGGTGGGGAGCGGACCCTGGAGCTGGTCAATAAGTCCCTGGGGTTGAGCCAGAATTGTGTTCCAGAAGTTGTATACGAGGGGATCGTACTCATTCAGTTCAAGGGTCTTGACCCATCCGGCGTTTAGAAGGGACAGTCCCAGCGACGCACCTCCCGCAAATACCTCAACAAACTGCTCCAACCTATCCCTGTTCAGGTGGGCTGCGATTTGATCAATAACTCTTGACTTGCCGCCCGGATAACGCAGGGGGGAGAGCTGTTTACGAAGAGATGTTTTAGGTGGTAGGGAATGGGTGGGAGCCGGAGTGCGGGATTCGAGGAAAAGCAGCGGTAGGGACTTTACGTTATAGGGATCATTCATTGAGAACCCCTCCTTGCCACGAAAACCCATAATCTCCAACATGGACATTTTTCGTGTTTGCTCATATCCTTCTCCTTTCTTTTTACAACTAATACTATGCGATTGCTCTAAAATATATCGAGAAGTACCAGCAAATTTTCGATAGTATTTTCTGCATTTGCATATTATTCAGTAAGCGCATAAAAAGGCCCCTCCATTGGAAGGATAAAAAAAGAAAGGTAGGAATTGAAGTGAAAGAATACAAAAATGGCACGGCCCGTCTGATCAATATAAAAGCATATTTGGACTGGCTGGAGGCTCTGAGCAAGGATGAGGTTAAGGCGAAAGAGCAGGAATTGTTGCGCTGCATCAATAGAGAGCCTGGCAAAATCTTTCCTGACGAATCCGCAATACGTCAAATGTTCGACCCCTGGATTTGGAGTCCAGATCAGCAGACCAAGACACGGAAGGAAATTGAGGATTTCATTTCTTATGGCGAAAATCTTGGCATGCCTTTCCGTGTAGGAAGATGGGTTCCAAGCAAGTACGCCTTCCTGTATCTTGGTAACCCGGGTACAGGCGTCATTATTGTCAATCCGGAAAAATACCTGGAGTACGTTCCTGAAAAGGACTTCTCTGACATGTCGCCGGCGCAAATCCTCGCATCCTCTCATATAGAGAGAGGCGACATGAGTACGTCCATCCTTCCCCAAAATCTCGATGGGCTGACACCAGGCAGAGTTGGAACCGAGTTAATGAAGAAAAAGTCCGACATGGATTTGCTGAAAAAGCGGATGCAGGATGTAAGAGATGCCAGTGAAGAGAGTCTTATCCAACTAAAGCGTGAAATTGAGGCAAAGCAGGCTGAACTTCAGGCAAAACAGCAGGAACTGATGGAAAAGCTGCGGATTGAGCAGGAGAAGATGGAGGAAACGATTGAACAGATGGAAGACCAGATCTTTCTTCTGGACTCCCAGATTTACGCTATCCGCTGCTACACTGGCGAAGTCGTTACACTGACACAAATCCGCTCCGGGAAAAACGCCCCGGATAACGAACCTATCATTATTCATCAAAAGCTCCGATTCCTTGATGAGGACTTGGGACGGGCCGCATCTCTGTACGAGATTTCCTGGCACAAGCTGAACTTATTTGAGGATTTTCTCCGATTCTCTCCCGCTGCGCTGGATCTGTTTGCCCCGAATGAGCGATGCGTCGTCTTGGTGCGGCTGAGCAAGAATGACCAGACTTTTCATAATGACGACCGTTTCCCCGGGATGAACATCTTGAAGGCATACAACCGGTATCATGGGAAAACTATCGGAATTATTATTCGGAACGGGGAAAACCTGTACCTGGGCTGGACAGATGAAGAACGAGTCCATATTAAGGATGACTTCATTGTTACTCAAGTCATCACAGAGACCGTTCCCGTTTGGGATGAAGACTCCGATAAACCCCTTTCCCAGATAGAGGAACGAAACCGGACAGAAAGGAGAAAGAAAGAGCGTAGGGAGAAGCGAGAGTTCATGGATGGAATCGTTTCCAGAATCTTCGTCTACAACGTCTTGCAGGGAATCGTGGATTCCTCCAACCTGATGCCGCTACCCAAAGGGGTGAAACTCAACAAGCCGTCCCAGTATGTGGTCTTTTCAGTCGCCGACCGGTGGCTGACAGATACCCGATTTGGTTCATTCACAGAGATTATTGCTCAGTGCAATGCCAAGGTAACGAAAGGGGATATACTGCTCACGGTTCAGGGGCTTGTTCCGAAGCCCCGGTACGGGAGTTACACCCAGGCATGGAACAATGATCGGGGTCGTGGAGACGCCAATCGCACTCATGACTGCACCGTTTCTGACTGCACTCTATATCCAGCCAACCTCGTTGAGGAATATGAAGACTGCCTCCAGCGGCGGAGACATCATGTGTATGTATCTGTAGAGAAACGCGACAGCGGCTGGCTGAGCGAAAAGAAAGCGAGAGCTAATTTCGAGTTGCTGGACGGAGAATTCGTGAATCTGACGTATATGAATAGTGTTTGGCTGGAATGGGTCGTTAACAACAAAACGCTGGGAGATTGGCGGGTAGGAGGTGCAAAGGTAGACTATGCATATGCCATCCGATATCTGAAGACTGCAATGGACTATGTTCGGGGCAGGGAAGCGGATGAGAAAGCTCTTCTGGACACCATCAATCCTGCAATCTGCACCGACCCAGAGTGGCCTCTAAAATTGACTGAGTGGAAGATGGAGAAAGGCGTGAGGGTACTCACCGCATATCAGGCGGAGCGGTTCGCAAAATTTCTAAGCTGACAAAAAAAGAGAACCCTGCGGCGTTTTGCCGCAGGGTTTCTTTTCTAAATTTCAGCCTTATCAATGTTTTCCAGCAGGGCTTTCACCCTGGCAAGCTCCGTCTTGGAGTGGGGTGTGCCGCCGGCATTCATTTCGAGATACCAATTGAGGACTTCCTTTTCTGTTTGCAAATCATTAACATGGATTCGCACAGTGTTTGTAGTCATCCGGATAGTGTCTGTGTATTCTCGGAAATAACTGCCGAAGACCTTCAGCTCATTGCCAAAAAATCTCTGAATGGCTGTCAACCGCTGGAGTCCATCCACGCATACATAGTCATTGTAAGCTCCATCTGGAACCTGGACGTGCTGGCTGGGATAGTTGAAATACAAATCCCGGCCTGTACGTCCGCCTCGAAGCAAAAATTCCAGGTAAGCAACCTGCTGCTTCTTTGTCCATACGTGTCCCCTCTGAAATTCCGGAGTAAGAACGAGTCCAGGATCTTCCTGCTCATTTGCCACCCACTTGGGTACCCTGTCCAGAGGGATATCGACAGCATAGGAGCCAGCCCTAGTAAATTGGGGAATCGCCTTGAATGATGTGTACTTAATCATCCTCTTCCTCGCTCTTTTTCCGAATCAGCTTATTGTAGGCATACGAGTCTTCACAGAGAACAATGTCCATGTTGATATCCGGCTCGCCGCCGAAGTCATAATGAACATCTTCGCACCGCTCCAGCTCCTGGACCTTGTTCTTGGCTTCGGGAGAGATTGTATTAAGGAAGTGCTCAGGAATGAGTACGACGCTGGGGAGGAGGTACTTCTTGAAAACTTCGTAGTCCGAAGCAGGGACAATCATGATTTTTGCCATAACAAAACAGCTCCTTTCCTTATGCAGCATGATTCGCCGATTCCTCTTCCTCAACCTTCAGCTCTTCAATGAACTGGGGAAGGGCATCGACCGTCGTCACGAAATAGTCATTCATCATCTCGTAGGAGAGGTCACAGTCCGCACAGATTTCTCCAGCAGCGGAGACATAGAACTCACCGTCGAGACAAATGCAATCACAGGACTCATCATATTCTGCGTTCCCTTCAAAATCAATTGTGGGATCATCTGTCCGTCCTCCGTTAAAAACGTTGGATGCAGCGCGGCCTCGCCGGATAATTCCTCGTCCGCCGAAGTAGTCACCTGACTCTTTGTCCTTATTGCTGAAAGACAGGTAACGGAGTGGGGAGTGGAGAGCTTCCTTGTTGTCGTGGAAGATATCCATGGAAATGGAAACTCCGCACATATCTGGCTCGTAGCAGTACGGTATATTCTCCAACAGGACCTGTGCCAGCTCCATCTGATTCACAAGCCCGTTCGTGACAACATAAAAGCTGCCCAGAGAGATTTCTCTACGCCGGATTTCACTGAAGATATATCGGATGATTGGGATGTTGAGTGTTGGTTCGCCGCCGGAAAGAGTCAGTCCGCAAATGCTCTCGATGTGATCCAGGACTTTGTCGACTGTCTCCTTCGTCATATCCAGATTCTGGGCATCGCCCCGAAGACAGTGTTCGCAGGAGAGGTTGCAGCGTCTTGTCACTTCAAAGATTGCGTTGTAAGCGCGAATTTTTGTACCCATAGTTTCATTCTCCTTTTATTGTTAATCCTGCAGTTTTGGGAATTGTTTCATAGTATGCGATTGCGAAAAAATTTATCAAAAAAAGCAGTGAATAGCGATCTTTTCCGTGCTTCTCTTCAAGGTAAAACTTGGGGTTATACAACACTGCATGAGAGGTAGGCAGCCGGCAGAGAAATATCCTCTAGGGGATTTTATCAACTTTCGTTTTTTCCGAATTTTTCTAAAGATTTTCGATATTTTAGTAAGAAACTGCATAATATTTTTCAAAATGTAACAAGGAGGAGAGACTCACATGAAATATGAAGACCTTTCACAAGAGCAGCATCTATTCATCGACCTTGCGTTGCAGGGAGAAAATATCCTTGTTGATGCCTGTATTGGCAGCGGGAAAACGACCGCCATCCAGACCCTTTGCGGACTCATGGGCGCCGATAGGCGGATTTTATATCTTACCTACAACAAACTGCTGAAGCTTGATGCAAAGTCCAAAATCAAGACAAGGGGAACCAAGACAACCGTTACCAATTACCACGGGTTCTGTTACTCTGAGCTGAGGCGAAATGGACAGCAGCCTAATCTCAGCGACTGTATTCAACTGTATAATCAGTCGAATCTGCCGGTACGGCACTACGATGTCTTGATTTTGGACGAGTACCAGGACATCGAGCAGGAAATTGCGGAAATGCTGTATCACATCAAGGATGCGAATCCAGGGATCCAAATCATCGCCGTAGGGGATATGGCTCAAAAAATCTATGACAAAACCAGGCTGAACGCCGCCGCCTTTATCACAGACTTCCTCGGGGCCGGAAAATATAGAGCGATTGAGTTCACCCAGTGCTTCAGACTCTCCCCAGACTTGGCTCAGCGTCTGGGGACTATCTGGGGGAAAGAAATCCGGGGAGTCAACGAGAACTGCTCCGTGGAGTACATGACAATCCATGACGCCATCAGCACGCTCGCTCAGTACAAGCCTGGGGAGATCCTTTGCCTGGGCGCAAACGTTGGAGCGCGGAATGTCATCATGAACACACTGGAGAGGGACCACCCAGAGACCTTCAATAAAAAGACCGTCTGGGCCAAAATCTCAGAGGCAGAAGGGGGGACGTCGCCGGATTCTGAATGTGCAGTATTCACCACCTTCGACGGCTGCAAGGGTATGGAGCGGGACGTCTGTGTGGTATGTGACTGGACGGAAAATTACTGGGATACCAGAATCAGCCGTTCCCAGGTGAACAGTAAAATCATTCGCAATATCTTCTGTGTTGCTGCGTCCAGAGGAAAAAGCCGAATTATTTTCCTCAAGGCAAAGGATCTTTTGGACGACAAAACCCTAACCAAGGTCGAAGGGGAGTCGAGTAAATTCGAGGACATGCAGATTTCCCATATGTTCGACTTCAAATTTGTTGAGGATATAGAGGATGCATACCGTCAACTGGAAGTCAAGGAAATCACTCCGAAGGAAGAACCTATCAGCGTCCCCACGAAGGATGGCATGATTGACCTGTCTGTTTGCGTTGGGATTTACCAGGAAGTGGCGTATTTTGATCAGTGCGATATCACCATGTACATTGAGGAATACTTTAACACCCACAAGGACAAGGATTTTCTGAAGAGGGAAATGAGAGAAGATTGGGGTTTGGAGGATAAGGTGCTGTTCCTTACCTCCCTGGAGACGGAGCAGAACCGGTACCGGACGCAGGTCAGACTCCCGCTGGTGCCAGAGGATGCCTGGAACCAGATAGCTGACCGGCTGGCAACCTTCCTGCCGGCAAACGCAACCGTCCAAGTGGGCTGCGAATTTCCGTTTGGAATGAATGGCAACGAAGAGTTTCTTGTGACCGGGTTTGCGGACGTCCTTAAAGACGAGGCCGTTATTGAGCTGAAGTTTGTAGACGAACTTGCTCACAAACACTTCCTGCAGTGTGCAATGTATATGATTCCCTTGAAAAAGGATCTCGGCATTTTGTGGAATGTTCGCACAAACCAGCGGTACGAAATCCGGATTCCCGACACAAAGACTTTTCTTGACAAAGTGGCAGTTGCTGTCACAAAGGGGGAGCTTTCCAAATATGGATTGGGGGACTATGAGGTAAGAACTGGCAAGAGGGATGCCTTCGATTACAGCGAGATTTTTTCGAATTTCATTATTCAGAACCCCTCCGCCTGTGAGACTGTCTTCAAACAGATGGAGAGAGCGAGAAGGGCAAAGCTTCCATTTGGAGCGATGTCCATAAAAAATGCCTTTGCCAGCCTCGGCGTGGAAATCCCGCTAATTCCCAAGACCTTCCAGCGCCATTGGGAAAACTACTGCGCAGAGCGGCGGAGAGAACGTCGAAGATCCAGAAAAAAAACCGTCCAAAACGCAGTTGTTGGGATTTGATAACTTTGCCTGGCTTTGCATATCATTAAGGCAACCAAGAACAAATCAGGCTAAAAATACCAGACTAAACCAAAATAGGGAGGATTTTATGAAAACTACTGCACAGTACCTAATCTGCTGCGTTTGCGGCAAAGATGACGACGCCCGCTCCGTTCCAATCCTGGTTGTCCCAACCGAATCCCTTGCAGTCTCTATTGCCATGGAGATGCGCACCAATCCGGACGGTGAAGCCAGGCAGCTGGCGTTGAATGTGCTGGACGAGAAAGCATTGTCCGCAGACATTGACTTCAGTGTTCAAAGCATCCAAGCTATAGTTCCAGACCAAGGCGGTAAAACGCTGCTAACCAAGGAAGAACTGCGCTGCAAGCTGCTGGATGGGGCCTGCATGGGCGATTTGTTCGAGTTTACATCTGGACAGGAATGCGAAATCTTTAAGGCGGACGCTTTTGCCGCTGGACCACAGATTCTGTATATCCCAGACACTTTTCTGAACGAAATCCCTGTAAGTGCGCCTGTCAACGATTCCATGAGCTTGATTGAGAGTATTTTGGATTCCTGTTATACCGGCGATGATTTCATTGAGGAGTGTGGTGGCAACGCAGAACTGGCGGTGCGGCTGTTCAACTACTGCGACTGGCAGCATCCATCATCGGCTTTGTCGGAGGCGGATGACGAAGACGATAACGTGTAAAAAGAGGCTCAGCCCTGGAGAAATCCTGGGGCTGAGCTTTTTCATTTCAGATCGGACATTGGAAGCAATTTTTGGGGGTTCCGCGCTTACTCCTCCTCTCAATTGAACAAAGCTTTTATTTTGTTCAATCGTATATATAGAAATCCCCTTCCCCTCTCCGTATTTTTCCTTATATTTTCCCACCCTCATGCCGATATATAATGTAAGAATTTCTTGGAGGTGATGAAATGTCCGCATCCCCAGACCGTATTGCTTGTCTGAAACGAGTGCTACAGACGGAGGCTGCGGCTGGAGCAGGCATTCCCACAAGGACGTCACAATTCAGTTTGGACAAAAACAACCCAAACTTTTTGTCATTATTACCTTGGTAGACGTTTTTGTCAATTACTTGGTAAGACGTACTCAACATCTGGCCGGGTATTAGCCATCCAGCCGCAAGTGCGACAAAAAAGGAGAAAATACCTATGAACCAATCGAAAAACGCTGCATTGGACATGCATGCAAGAGCTGCCGCTACCCTGTATGGAATCATCACATTTGACCAATTCTTTCGAATTTTGAAAGAATATTATCCAGAAGATCCGATTAGCCAAGAATCTGTCGAACGCTATTTTAGGACCTTTCAAAATGACGATCCGACCTACTATATTCGGGATCAGCTGATTATCCATACCTCTATTTCCCCGGACGAAATCAGAAGCACTTGTGCGGAAATCCAAAAGAACGCAGCCAAGGAGCAACTGACTCGATACAGGATTCTGCCACAGAAATATTTCCTGGAGTATGCCAACCCATCCTTTTATGAGGATGGAGACGGGGTGAATATGATGAAAAATTACCTCACCAACGATCTTAAAATCGATGAAGAAGAAGCTGGAGAAATCCTGACGGAGATGGCCTTCCTTGTTCGTTCGGATGCTGTCCCTAACTACATTATGTCCGCCCTTAAACGCCGTGGACTTCCCCACGGGAAAGAATGTGAGCTGATGCTTATTACCAACGGCTGCGAAATGGAGTCAGATATTCGAAAATGGGTGACTTTGGGGTATGATGGTCACGAAGTCGCAAAATTGAACTAGGATAGATACCGCACCTGGACGCAGTTTTTTGCCGCCTGGGTGCGGTTTTTTCTTCATCTCCTGCACAAAAACTCGTCTTTTTTTCTATTTCATGGCTGTAAGATTTGATATTTCTTTGTATTTCTGCATAGTATAGATACATCACGAAAGAGAGGTGTCCACTATGTATGAAGACGCAATAGAGCTGATAAACTCGCGCAGTGAGGACATTCAGGCTGATCAAAAAACTCTTGATGTTCTTTCAACCTCTTCCCTATCCATTCCCGAATCCTGGGACAAGATAGTTCATATACGAAACGGAGCCATTCGTCACGCCGCTTGCTGCTCGTTCTTGGGCGAAGCTGTTGGACAGGGTGAAGTACGACAAGCAGGAAGTATCAGGGTCGTATATACCACCCCAGATGCATCCCTTCACATTCCCTGCATAAGGGATGATAAACAGAGACTCATCGTTTCCCTGCCATCGCTCAAATCCTTGTCCTCCCAGCCCGCCCCTGGCGGAAATCGTCCAAGCAAAAAGGAGGAAGAACTGGAAGCATACATTTTCCTTCTAAAAAACAGAGGTCCTATTCCTGACATAGTTCGCATGAGAGACCCTGAATTCCGCTCCACCTGGTCTGACACCCTATGTCGTTTGTACTATTTTTTTATACTTCACCCGTCGGATGTCTTCCAGGGAAAAAGCGGGGTGGAATATTGGGAGGCGCTGGAGACGGCAGAACGGATTGGGCGGAAAGAAAAGGAACGGGAAGCTTGGACTTCATGGAACGCTCAGCGAAACATCGTGGCGTGTTTTAAGTCGAATACCTATCCCAGACTTCTCCCCTTTGAATTCCCTATCTTTATCCAGACTGACGAAGCATGCATCCCCGCAGATAGACTCTTTTCAATGTCCGGCTGCTGAAAAAGCCCGGCCCTGGAGTAATCTCCAGAGCCGGGTTTCTTTTTTTATTCAACCGCCTGGCGAAGTTCGTCCCGAACCTTCTCCAACAGCTCTCCCAGACGATTGAGTCCTTTTTCACCGTTACACTTTGCACATTGGCAGACCCCCCAGTAATTGTCATGCCAGGTATTCCCCTCAATGAGGCGGAGCCTGCCTGTTGACAGAAGCCGCTCTGCGCATCTTGTGCCTGGCGCAAACTTCGACCGAAGGATCTCCAGCATAATACCGTCTTTGACCTGCTCCCAATCGGGACGAAGCTTCACAGTGCGGCCCATCTTTTTTGCCTGGATTGGCGATACTTCGGCAAATCTTTTCCGTGTTTCTGTGTCAAGCGTCTTTGCAGACTGGAACGCCGCTTCCGAATTTCGGTACCACAGCCCATCGAAAAACACGCTTATTCCGTAAAAATTGCTGAGAAAATCGTATGCTCCCCGGAAGGAGTCGATGGAGAAAGTCTTATCCTCTGCCATCGACACAATCATATGGACGGTTTCTTCAATGGTCATATCTGTATTGTCCACCTCGACAGCATCGGGGGCGGGTTTTAAAGGGGCAGATGTACGAGTGGAATCCCGGAGGTCGCGTACCTGCATGTCTCTAAGGACATCTGAAAGACATACACGACTCCCCTTCTGTGCCAAATCCTTCTGCCGGCGGATTGCTCTCTGGGCAGAATCAGCAGTAAGGAAAATCTTGAGGTCGGCATGGGGCAGAATAACGGTGCCGATATCCCGTCCCTCCATGACCACATCGCAGGCATGCGCAATATCCTTCTGGGTTTTCACCAGATGCGCCCGCACGGCAGGAATTGCGGAAGTAATGGACGCCATGGAGGAAACCTCCTCCGTCCGCAGCCGCCCAGTCACATTCTTTCTGTTGAGGTAGACCTGCTGCTCCCCTTCTCCGGATGTCTCAATGGACACGGAGAGTTCCGGGAGCAGGGATTCAATTTCTTCCGCCGGACTGTCTCCGGTCTTCCCCCGATCTAAAAGCCCGACAGCAATGGCCCGGTACAGAGCGCCGGTGTCGCAGTAGACAAATCCCAATTCGGCGGCGACTCGTTTTGCCGTTGTTGTTTTGCCCGCAGCCGCAGGGCCGTCAATCGCAATCGCTCTCATCACATTTTTCTCCTTCTTCCTTATTAGGGAATCCTGTTTTGTCATATTGTTCTTGAAAACTCCTTTTTTAGGGTGTTCCTTTACTAGGTTCTGTTAAGTATTATGCGACATACAAAAAAATTATAAAGATTTTTTCGGATATCTTTTCGATATTTTCACATGCAATCGCATAATATATCCCAGCTTTAACAAAGGGGCGCAAGTAAATTCCCCCGATGTTAACTGGGCGAAAAATCAATTTTTATACCATCAAGGAAGGAAGTCGAATAGATATGAAAAACATTTCGGAACTCAAAACCCAATTTATCCTTTCAGAGAGGGGCATCACTCCCTGTTGGCTTGTCCGGGAAAACGGTGAACCCGTTTGGCGTCCCTTCATGGGGCTTATCGGTATCCCTGCCGCAGACCTCTGGCCTGCCCTGAAAGAGCAACAGGAAAAGTACCCCGCACTCTGGGAGAGAGATAATCTCTGGAGGGACGATGAGAAGTGCAGAAACTGGATCAAGACCAACCGCAAGACGGCGGCCCCCCTGGAGTCGATTCTGTCCAGCAACCCCCTCTGCCGCGGCCTGACCTGTTCCATCGTCGCATGGAGCGAGGGCGGTACAGCCGCGGACGGGTTTGTTATTGAAGCCCCAACCTTGGTTCGTACCACAGCGGAGTTGGACGCCTGGATTGAAAAGGCCAAGACAATTCTGTCTGACAGCGATGGCGTTCAGGTTGTACCCATCATGGATTTCGGACTGCGGTATCTGTCCACCCCCTTCCCTCCCGACCAGATTTGCTACCTCAAGCGGAAGGGCTGGTATGTCTCAGAGGTGGATGAGGATTCCATTGTCTGGGACAGAAATGTTCATAGGGCAAAGGCCCTGACTGGCCTTGAAGTCTCCCAGCTACAGTCCCAGTATCACTCCTGCAGAGGTGCTTATCTGGTCAATACCAGCCGGGCATCATTCCCCTTCAATGCCGTTATCAAGGTTACAGATGGCGAATATGCAGGCAAGTACATCGAATCCATCGAGGATGAGATTCGCTTCTGCTCCTATGCGTACCTTGCTCGACGGTTCCGCACAGAAGAGGACGCAAAAAAGTCCTGCGACTGGGTCCTTCTCAAGAACAAGGATATACCCAATGCGGAGGTCGAACTGCTCCTCTGATTGTCCCAACCCCTACAGAATATGTTTCCATCAGCACTTGTGTGAAAATAGACGAGTGGACGGCATCTATGCCGCCCACTCGTTTTTATTGTGTCCGTTGACACCTATTCCTTGAAATCCGCAGTTGTGTAATCACAGCTTTTCAGGTTCTTGTCGGCATATAGCTGATCCCGATAGGCCCGAAGCTGTTCGCGATCCTCGTAGTCCTTGTCGATGTCGACGATTTCCACCTTTGCAGGAGCATCAGTCAGAACATCCGCAGGAACGCCGTCCTCAATGATGACCTTAACTGTCGGAGGCTTGATAGGATAATCAGCCAGCGTCATCAGCCGGCAGATTATCTCGTCCTTGTTAAAACCAGCGGACATCATCTCTGCTCCGCAATCGTACACCATCTGCCGGAACACTCCCAGGGAAACAGGGGGAAGTGCATTTCTTGTTTTCTTTGCCATAAATTCCTCCTCATTTTTTTAATTCGACCAGGTACCGAATGGTCATCTGGCATTCCTTATAGAAAATGATCTCATCGTTACGAAGCGGGACTCCTCCATTATAGGAAGTTCCTGCCTTTGCATGGAGACAGTCAGCACCAGGACATTCCTTCTGCAGCCGCTCGTAGTCCATGCCGCCAAAGGAAGTCTCTCTGCCGGCTGGAACCCAAGGAGTACCATACGCCGTGTCAAACAAGGCGAGGAATCCATAGCGTGAGTCACCTCTCGCCCAGTAGGATCCACTCAGGCTGGTATACCCTACAGATTTCCGAGCCTTTGGCGCAAAGTACGTACCCATCCCGAACATCTTCCCGTTTGTAATTACGTTCGTTGGGCGCAGACGAAGTCCCGTTCTCAGGATGCCCCACCAATTCTCCGTCCGGCTCCCATGCCAGAAGAGCTTCCTCTTCCGTTTGGTAATCTTCGCCTTTTTTACATGGGCCTGGAAGGCGGCTTCCGTCTCCTCGTTGGTGACCCGCCATGCCTTGTAGAACATGCTGGCGCACTCGCCCAGCTCTTTCTTAATGAGGGCAATATCCTCATCCGTCGCCGGTTCCAACTTGAGGCGGAACACCTCCAAAATGGTCATATCATGCAACGGAGCGGATGCGGAGGCGTTTGCTGGGATGTCGTCCTTGACCTGACTGCTCATAACGTCCAACAGGCGCTGCTCCCGGGCAATAATCTTCTCCCTCTCCCCCGGCGTATCGCGGCTGAGGAGATAATCAGGGACAAAGTTCATCTTGCGGGGCAGCACAGTAAACAGCTGGAGAAGATCATTGTTGAAGTCGCTGATTGTCCTTGAGGACATCAACGAATCAATGACATCTTGAGCCTCCCGAATCATCGCCTTGGATACCTCCGATGCCGCAATACGGTAATTCGCCTTTACCGTATCAGCGGCGGCATTGCGCAGCATCTCAATGAGCGCCCTGATTCCCTCGTCTGGAATGGGCTTATACTCATCCGGCTGACCGTGAACCTGTTTCTTCTCCCGCAGGTGGGTCGTATCCACGTACCCCTTTCGAACCTTTTCCTTATACTTCTTGTCCCACTGAGACATCGAGTAGGAAGCATGGGCTTCAGTTGAGCCAATCCGTCCATAGAGGGCGTCGAACATGCCGTCTCCTCTCTCAATCATGTGGTAGTACTTGTTGTTGTTTTGAGATGTAACCATCTCAAGGAACACTTCCTGCATACATTTCCTCCTTTTTGAATACAAACGGGCCTTTCTTATTTGGGTTGGAGGATGATATGCGGGAAGCCAAAAAAATATCAAATCTGCCCGATGTCGCCTTGGCGTTTTTTCGTGGATCCCACCCCACAAAAAAAAGGCCGGCAAGGGGAAACATCCTCCTTAGCCGGCACTATTGAAGTTACTGGCTACTCCTTTTCAGAAGTTTTTTCTCGCACGGTTTCGACTTTTCAACATTTGGAAACTACTTTGGGATTTTGACCTTCTCGTTGTAAAATCGTCGAGCTGCTTCAAACAGGATTTCGTCCTCTATCAGACGGATACAGGTCCCACCAGGGGTATGAGATACATTCTCTGAGAACTGTCGTTCCAGAGCTTTCATCCTCTCCCCTTTCAGAAGCCCAGTTCTTTTAAAATCAGCGATCTCCTCAATCAGCTCTAACAATTCAAACTGAGACAAATCACCTAATCGTCTTCCCAACCAATTCTCAGGTTGCTCAATGTGCATACGACTTTCTACCTCCCCGCTTCTTTATCCAAGGATGACCCAGCAGAAAAGAACGTTCTCGTCTCTTTTGTTTTTCCGCAGCACATCTTCCCCTCCGGACAGACACCGGTGAGGTAGCAGCTGGGACCATAGAGGTCAAAAATCTCGGGACAGTGTTTCCTCAGCTGCGACAGCATACTGATGGCAACCTGCCGGATTTCCCACTGAGCGCGGTTGCAGCTTCGGAGTTGGATGAATGTTTTCAGCTCCCTTGCGTTCATGACGGTCGCAACGTTTACCAGGTTGCCGGAAAGAGCAAAGTAGCCAATGTAGGGGCGCAGAGCTTCCCGCTGAAGCAGTTCTATTGAGTCCTCATATGCCATAGCGGCTCCCCTCTGGTAAACCTTCCAGGCATCCTTATTCTGGGCAATACTGTCGGGAATGACAATTCGGCTCAAATCCACCGTCTCGATAGGAGGGATAACGGGGGATTGCATCCTGTGTCTGGTCAGATGGGTGAGACCCGCCAGAGTGATGTCCGAAATCTTAAAGCCATAGGGAAGCATCTCCAGTTCGCGTGGGCGAAGCGAGGAAACAAAGTCTTCCCACATGGGTTCAGTCTGCATATCGGGGTGAAGGATATCGTAAGCCATGGCGAGGGTATGTCTCTGATTTTTGGGTCCAAAAAGGAGACTTGTCTTGCCAATATCCGGCTGCTTAACAAACTCAACCCCATGCTTTCTGCTAAACCTCGGTTTCGGCGGGTCCGGGATTTCTTCTTTCAAGGGTTCGCTGGGAATTTCCTGGGCAATAGCCGAGAAGATCTCAACCGCCTGTTGTTCAAGTTGACGGGCAATGTCCAGCAGTTCGGGAGAAATTCTCCCCCGCCCGCAACGGATAGAGTGAATCAGTCCGGACAGTTCCCGTGCGTTGAGAGTACAGTAGAAATTACTGCAGAACGAATATGGAAGAATAAACCGGGCATCTTCCTTGGGAATGTTCAGGGCAATCAAGTCTCGATAGGTTTCGAACAACCCATTCATGTGCTTCTTATACGACTCCAGATCCTCCCACTCCAGATTCTGGGGGATGCAGTAACCCTGGTCACCGAAATTAACGTAGCGGCGGGACTTCACGGTAAAGGATGCCAACCGCATTTCTATAAAATACTGTTCCGCATAAACAGAGACGTTTTCCAGGGCGATGCTGAAGACCATATGCTCCATGATAGAACGGTGTCCGGACTTCAGAACCTTCCCAATCAGATTTGCGTTATGAGGATTGTTCAAGGCGGCGCTGTAGATGTCCAGAGCCGACCCCTCCGTGGTGGACATGCGGGCTGCACTTGCACAGACTTCTTCGCCATAGGTATTCCAGCTGACGATTTTCGCAACAGGTTGATGATTCATATTTAAAATCTCCTTTTTTTTATTCATCATTCTCTTTTTTTGCTTTCAAATTGGGTTGTAATATGCTATGCGTTTCTAAGAAAAAATATCAAATATATTCGATAATCCATTCCTGTATTGCATAGAATCCATATGGCTACGAAAAAGATGCTCTCAGCCGGCGGGTGTGCTATTGCCGCATCATCAGAAAAACGTATCCAGAAGGCTGGAGATATTTTCTTCAGCTGGTTCTGGAGGGGCCTCCTCCTGTAAAGGTCAAGCCGGAAACCGGAGAGCTGCTTCATGCTATGGGCAAAGGCTGCGTTGGTCTTGACATCGGTCCTCAGACCTTGGCGTTCAGCGCCAATAAAGACGTCGGTTTGGAAGAATTGGCGGAGGGGGTACAGCTTGCCCAGGATGAAATCCGCCGTATCAAAAGATCCATGGATCGTTCAAGAAATGGCTATCACGCGGAGGTAGAATTATTTTTTGAAAAAAGCACCGGTGGTTGAAAGCACTACGCTTCTAACCACCGGTGTTATTTGTATTTCCATCAGGACTCTTATATTTTTTTTAATTTACGCATAGAACCACTCAAGATTTGTTGAGGCTGTAATCAAAAGGCGGCGTTCGCTGTAGACGCAAAAAAATTAAAAGGAGCGATGAAAATGTACATCAACAGTCACATCGAGAATAATCAGAACCTGACCCCTTACCTGTCCCGGCTGGAGAGTATTCTGCGCATGGATGAGTTTTTTGCAAAACTCCGCGCAGATGAAAAACTCGACCCGGAAAACTTCCAAGTCCGTGAGACCTGGCTTCGTGTGGATGACTGGATGCAGGAGTACTTGGTCGTCTTCGGTCGCCACTTCTTCATCCGGGCATGGCAACGGATTTGGATGGTGGACGATATCATGAAAGAGGTCATGCGTCAGCTCTCCAATAATGCCGTTTTGGAAGCTGTCACCAGACACCCTCTTTACTGGGAAGACGGGAAAATCGTAGGGAATGACGGAGATAGGATCAACTCAGTTGCAGTCATAGAGGAAGAGGTCCCGTTTGTTTGCATCTATGAGTGCGGACAGGGTTATATTTATCCCCGTACTATCCTGCAGAAGAGTCCCAATATGTTCTTCTGCAATAGCACTGCCGTTGTTGTGGTTGACAATTCCGGAAACATCACTTACAAGTGAGAAACAACAAGTGCCACCCATTAGGGTAGTATTCGTAAGACAATTATGGTTTTGCCAGCAACGGAACGAAACAGCCCTGACTGGGACAAACCAGAGTGCAAAAGCGGCGTGAACAAGCCACGCCACACTTTGACCAGCTCAGTCAAAGTCGGGTCGCTTGGGGAGAGGTTCGAAAAGCACTGGATGAGCCCACGATAGAAAGCTACGAAAACGCAGTTAATCGGGCATTTGCCGATTATGAAGCCCTTTTAAAAGACTACTTCTGGTCATTAGGGCTTATCAGCGCTGTCGAGAAACATCTGTATGTCGGAGACGGTTCGGGGCAGCAACAAAATACCCCAGCGCGCTCATTGCAGCCGAGGACAAACTCACGTAGGTATGTAATCAATATTCAGAGTTGCTGAACGCAGAAAGCAAAGAAAAATTTGATGATTATTTTCATCAGAGAAAAGTTGCTGTGGATATGGTTGGCGCCTACTGCTGCCGGCATGGTATGGATTTTATGAATGCGGCGTTGACGCGAGCTGGGTTAAATAATGGGCAGAATGGTGAAGCAGTTTCTCATTCTGCATTATAAAACTGGATCAGTCCGCCTGGAATAACAGAAAGGGGAAATAAAGATGGCAATATGTTTGTTTTTCGGACACGACGATGTCTACGATCCAGATATAGATAATATGCTGCAATCAGCGGTTGAAAAGGTGGTAGATGAAAACGAAACGGTTGAGTTTCTTGTCTATCAGCATGGCCGCTTCTACAATCGCTGCTTTCTGGCTGCGCTGAAGGCGAGATCCCGTTACCCAGGAAAAGTCACCATTACCATCGCTCTGCACAAAGAATATTTCGAAGGTCGTGGAGTGTATGCGTGGTATAAGTATAGTTGGATTCCTTTTTGTGTGGTTGACAAGGTCATTATCCTCCCAGTAGATGAGTTCGATGCAACGCTGTCTTACAGGTGGATGATACGATGGCTTTTGGCACGTTCCACCCATTTAATAAGCTACCTGTACAGGGGTTTATTGGGGATAGAGAATCGCCTCTTTGATCGGGCGGAGACTATGCCCGCTTTGACCATAATTGATATATCCTGCCCGGAAACTGCGCAGGCCATTACGGAGCGTGTCTGGCATATCCCTGACCGGGAACGCTTAGTCTATCAGGCCATATCTGCGGGTCATGAGTGTCAGCATCTCGCTGAGCAGATGGGAATAAGCAGGAGTAGAGTATTCCAAATTTTATCAAATGGATGCCGCAGAATCGCCGAACACCTAAACTGGCGGTATCTGAAGACGTTGTATACGGACAAAGAAAAGCGGTCATGCAGTATTTTCTTTGTGAATCAGATCACAACGGATACTTTGGAAAATTTTAACGCCATCATTGATTTTTTGATCGAAATATTCGAAGTCAGAAATTTCTATATCGAAGCGTCCCACTCCCATTCCGTGTTGGTAACGCAAATTAAACGGCATTCAATACCCGACAGTCCACTCCGCATACTGGCGGTTATTGATGGAGCAGGCTCTGATACTGAAGATGATGCAGAATTGGAAATGGAAAATATCATGACAAGGGCCTGTCCTCCATGTGATGCTGCAGTGTGTATCGACCATGCAGACAGCAGCTTGGCAGGACCCTTGGGAGTCATTCCGGATATGATTGACCTATCTGACTTCTGTATCTGTGATTTCTCCGAAATCCCGCCCCAGGTGAATCTGCAAAAGTATATTACCAGATCAAAAGGTACAATATTGTTAGATGTGAATAAAGCCTGTACTGAGATTGAATGTCCAGATGACCTGGATGTGTGATCTGGCGGCCCACCTCACAGGTCAAATTGCCCCCGCAATATCCAAACAATGAACCGCACCCCGTCAAGAGGACAGAGAAAAAATATAAAGATTTTTCACAGTGCGGCAGGTATGCCGCGCTGTGGCAACCGGAGATTCGGGTAGTCTGCTGGCGCAGGCAACCCGAATTTCCGGTTTTTGTTAGGCGGCGAGGCAAAGCTCGTGTTTCTCCATGGGGTCAGGATGCCGAGGTTTCGCTGAACCCGGCGGGTATTGTAGTAATGGATATAGCCATCAATAAAGTTGGTGTGGTCCAGTTTCACAGACAATTCAAAACCAACAAAATACAAAGAACCCCCGACAAGCCAACAATGGCATTGCCGGGGGCTTCTATTTTTAAACTATGTTGCTCGTAATCACCTGAAGTAGCCCATCTTCTGTGCGGATGAAAGTTGTTTTTGTCATCTGCCCTTCAGCCTCTCCCCTACCCTCCTCTACCGCCTGCTCGATGGCAGCCCGGCAGTTTTGCAGGTAGAAGATTTGCTCAGAAATCATCTTCTGGCGGACAATCTCGTCCTGAAAACCTTCGTAGCTGGGATTAGCGTAACTCTTGCAGACGGAGTGCTTGAGCTTATTCACGAAAACTTCAACCTTGTTAAGATAGATTTCTCTAAGTGCATCAGCAGAAGCCGGCTCCTTGGGGACTATTGTGTTTTTAATCTTAATGGGTTCGTTGCGAATGACATCAACATCCATTTGCAATGACCTCCTCTGTTTTGATTTAGTATATGCTATGCGGTTAGCATGAAAAATATCGAAAACTTTGGGGGAATCTTTATTTTTATTATATTTTTTTTGAGTCCGTAAGTCAAGCCTCTGGAAGAGAAAAAGAAAGAACCCCTCGCCCGGTTGGGACGAGGGGATGAAATGTTAAACAACAGATCTTCTTTTTTTGTGGTACCAGATGAAGCCAATGCCAACAGAAATCGCGGCAACTCCAATCATGGTAATGCTCCGAAGTCCAGGTCCGCCGGTTTCGGGAAGCTCAGCAATGGAGCCAAACACATTGATATAATTGATCTCAACAATGGTTCCGCCATATACTGTGCCAGAAATTTCCCTGCTGGGAGTCAGCAATGATGAATCTTCATTGTTACTGCCGAAAACCGCTGAGGCTTTCTCTTCTTCGATCTTTCCAAGATATTCCCTTTTGTCTGAGCCGACAGGAATAACAGACAAATCCAGAGTGCCTTCCTGAACATAGGAATTGCAGTCATACTCACTTTCTGTGATATTGTATGTTACATAATCGGGAAGATCGCGGATGATGGCATAGCAACCACCAGCAAGAAGTAGCTCTCCTCCATCATTCATGGTTCCAACACTAAGAATATTACCCTGGTTATCATAGGTTACACATGGATATTCCCCTTGGAGGTCAGTGCCGTCGCCATTCTTGAGGTTGACAGTAAAGGCGAACTCGCGATTGTCTTCTTCCCCGCCAACCAACGTTTTCCGGATTTTAAGAGAGTTGTTGTACGCAGTTCCTCCGCTTATGATTTTTGCAGACGGGATCGTATACTGAATCCAGCAAGTAGAGCCAGATGCACCTCTCTCAAGATAGTAGAACTGAAGCTGATGTGGGGATGTATCCCCCTGTTCAATGTAATCCCAGAGGTTTACATACTCGCCAACAGCAGAGTGGCAACCGCCAAGGTCCAAGATGAGTTTTCCATCCAGAAACATCCAGATATCGTCATCTCCAAAGAAGAGATATTCCAGATCGCCGCAATAGTCATGCGGGATCGTGAAATCGATGGTGAAATGCATTCCGAAATAGCTGTTATGATCCAATGCGTCATCGGAAACAGGAAGCGTTTCCCAACCACCTAAGCCAAAAGCCCTCTTTGCTTTGTAATTTTCATTACCAAACACCAGGTCATGCCCATCTGCTCCAAAGGTTGGCGCAGAGTCCATTGGCCAAAAATTGTTTGTCCAGATATTAGTGTACTTTGGCTGAGGATTTTTGAAGGATGACAAATTTGTTGCCGGCGTACCTTTCACGGCTTCAAGGGTGTAGGTATCACCGGAACGGTTGAATTGGAGAGAATGCCCGTTAACAACGGTTTTGCCCACCAAAGAAGTCGGCCCAAAAAGATCGGGAACAGAAATATCGCTGTTAAATACAATATTTCCATCACTGTCAAGCTGTTTGGCGATACCAAAGAAGCAGCCCCTGAATGCCTGTGCAACCCCATTGATTCGATTAAACTGATTGAAATACATCCCGTTGACCATCTCCGATTGCAAACCGGTGCCGGTATTGGCGTTTCCAAATGCGAATTTCGCCCCATTACCGGTGTAGTTATTGGGATTGTTAATTCCCTGAGACTTGGTGTTTGCATAAGCGGTATTCGAGTTTGACTGTGTAGATGTATTGGCTTGACCAGAAAAACCCATGCTGCCAGACATAGCTGAATAAATATATCCATCTGTAATGTCATAGTCCCAAAAATCCACCGGAGACTCAGACGTTCCGTCGGTAGGAATATACAGAATCCTAATAAATGCATTGTTTTTCAGAACCACAGTGGATGGAGACTCAATACCATCAGAAATATTTGTCAGACTGAGATCGTAAAAACTTTCCAATCCTAAGTCATCCTTATTATAGACATCCCAGTCCTCCCGCTCGGTACTTTCTGGATTTCTGCCATCTTTCAAAACCCAAAGTTCTACTGGTGCATAGTGAGCATCAAAAGTCTTAAGCTTATCAATATACGACAAATCAGGAGCATCGCGGTAACGGAATGTTTCTTCCAAGTAGATCTTTTTGATGGATTGTTCCGTCTTGACTGTTCCATCGCCATTCAGCGTCAGCTTCATTATTTTGGGCGTAATGTTTGCACCATTCTGCGGCAGAATTCCACCTGATGTATCAATAATGTCCAAGGCGCCTGTTGATGATTTATCAATCCCATCAATCAATCCATAATACTGCACGGTATAGTTCACAATTTCTTCCGCTCCTGATGTAATAACAATCGGAGAGAAAATATTATTAAGCTTAACCGTGATTACTCCATTCTGAGTTGTGATTTGGTAGGAAAATGCTGGGTTGTCAGTCTTGTTCAAAATCCAGGTTAACGGAGCCGTCCTTTGAGGCAGAGTCACTTCTGTGGACGCTCCCGCTGCATAGTAATGGACGGAAGAAACATCCTCTAATTTTTCCGACACAGAGCCGGCAACATCGTTAACTTTTACACTGTAAAAGCCGCAATCTGAGGCAATCAGTTCTACGTCGTATGATCCATTTACCATTGTTTTTGAGGCAAACATTACAGAAATATTGTTCAAATTTGCCCCACTTGGCAGGGAAAGCATCCATTCCCCATCAATTTTATTGATAGAATTTTGTGCGAAGGTCAGTTTTCCATCCGAAGGCAGCTGCGTGCCAAAGACCATCGATCCAACATAGCGTTCAAGATCAAACCCGAAATCGCCCAGAAGGTCGGACACTTCCTCAAGTGGAACACGGTAATTAGCACTACCGGAAGATGAACTTTCAAGACGGGCCTTTGTTATTTCGCCAATCTGCGTGGGAATCCCATCAATGATAACCTTTACCGGAATGGAAACATCAATTTCGTCGGTAAACAGATCATTGACATCATCCATCAGTCCATGTTCAATCTTCCAACACAGAACCCGAAAGCAAGATTCTTCAATCCTTCTCAAGGGCAGTTCTCCATTTTTTGCCGCAGCAAGGACAGGAGGAATTTGTTTATCAGGATAAGGAACCAATGCCATATCCGCCCCAGCCTTGAGGGCTGCCAGGCTTTGATTCCCATCACCGACATAACTGGTTACTGCACCCATATTCAGATCGTCAGTAATAGCCAGTCCTTCAAAGCCGATCTGGTTTCGAAGGAGGCTGTAGACGGCAGGGGAAAGTGACGCAGGATTCTGTTTATCCAGATAATTGATCGTATTATGCGTCACCATTACAGCCCGGTTCCCTGCATTCATGCCGGCATAGAAAGGGATCAAATCGTTGTACCTGAAATCATTTTCTGACAGATAATTTACAGCAAATCCGTTATGGGTGTTGCTGGAGGTTGAACCGTAACCGGGAAAGTGCTTCAGCGTAGTCCCCATGCCGGCTTCTTCCATTCCCTTCACGGCTGCTTCGACATAGCTGGCATTGTCCAAACCATCTCCACCCCATGTTCTGGCATAAATATATCCTGTACTCGCCACGTCAGCCACAGGTGCATGATTCATATTGACTCCAAGGTTTTTAAGAAAAGCAGCTTTATCTGCTGCGTCCGCAAGAACTGCGGGCAGACCACCATTTGTCTTCAAATCCTGAGGACCAGGGAATGCAGACGAGCGATATTGGGGCAGATTGCTGGCGCGGTTGACCTTACCTCCCTCTTCGTCAATGCTGATGATAAGGGGGATTTTGGAATCCTTCTGAGTCTGGTCAATCTTTGCTTTAAAGCTCTCCGGTGATTCATTCACAAGATCCGGCTGGAATACAATATATCCACCAGGATGATATTTATCCGTAATTGCCTTCACATCCTCTGCGGTTCTTACGGTAGTATCGGAATAGTGAAGCAGGAATAGCTGTCCGACTTTTTCCTCCAGCGTCATTTGATTCAGAAGTCTTCTTGCCTTAAGCTCCGTTGCGGAAGACCAGTGGTAAGTTCCACTTTTAACATGAATAAAAGTAGCGCAATCAGAGGGTTTTTTGTTCAGCCCACTATCAACTGAATAAACACCACTAGCCTTAAGCTCAGTCCCATCTTCGGTCACTGTCACAGTCAGTGTATATTCTCTTACGTCTTTACAATTACTTCCCGAAAGATCTCTAATGAGAAACCCATAAGTTCCAGCCTTTGAAAAACTAATTGGATACAGCTGTTTTTTACCCGTTCCATCAATTATCTGTTCTGGTGAAAAATAACCGACATCCGGAGACACTTCTATTGCTTCGATTCCAACCTTAACAGGATGCGGAGACTCCCCTACAAAATTGACTTCAATTGCAGGACTAAAGTCAACAGAAACAGCTGGGATTTCAACAACAAACACAACCCCTTCTTTATTTTCTGTTCCATCTGGCATATGTGTATATGTGACATCTGAAATGTAAAGGGAACCCGATTGCTCATCTACAAGAATCTCTAACCGGTAATGTTCAGCAGGAAAATGATTGCAGGATATTTCAAAAACATAGGTTCCAGGACTGAAGAACAGGATATCAGAATAATCTACGGTTCCATTCCCTACCCGATGGATATCAACCCAGTTCGGCATTGTAACATCGGGTCCTGATATCTTGGATAGATGGAACCATCTATCTGCGTCATCATCATCTGGCGCAACCAGATTAACATTTATTCCATAGCGCACAGGATCATATTCAATGGACTCTTGTTCATCTCCCATAGAAGGCTCTTCCTGCTCTATAGAAGGCCCTTCTTGGTTCGGCTGATCCCCCTGGCTGGGCCGGCATACCTCAGAATGAATATGCTCCTGCATTCCACACTGTGGATTATCAGACATACCCCCGTCCTCTTCGATAAAACAGGAGTCATCGTGCTGGTGAACGACCGCCTCAAGCATCCCGCAAATTGACCATCCATTCATATCCCAGCATTCCGCCCGATGAAGGTGAGAAGAAAGGTCAGCCTCGCCACAGATGGTGGTACGGCGCATTTCATAGCATGCATCTGTATGGGCATGAGTCTGGACTGCTTCGCCTTCTGAACAGAGCAGAACACTTTCAGTTTGAAAACATTCCTCTGTATGGACATGCGTTTCATCGCATTCTTGGCCACAGATGCATTTTTCCTGATTTTCATAGCAGGACTCTGTATGCTCATGTGGAATTACAGGCAGGACTGCTTCTTGACAAATAAGAACCCTGGACTCTTCATAGCAGTCCTCCATATGTGTATGCGCCTCATGTTCAGGTAAATCGCATACCAGTTCCCCATCGTCGTTATAGCAGTTTTTATCATGTGTGTGGATGATTTTGTCTGAGTAACCGCATACCAGTATACCTTCCCCATCATAGCATTCTGGGTTATGGCTATGTGCCATTGCTCTGCAACGCAAACTCCGTCTATCTGGTAATTTGTAGCACTCACTGGTATGCTGATGTTCTTGCAGAGAGCAGTCATCCTCTACGGCATAGCTGACACACGGGCTGACCAGCGACAGCGAAATTGCCATAGTGAGAGTGAGAGCTCCGATTCTTTGAGAAAGAATCCTCTTCATATTTAGAAGAACCTCCTTTTTTTGTTTCTTTGGGGAATATTTGCTCTGCTGGTCGTATGAAATTTCTGGGCAAAGTATAAGAAGATCTTTCATGAGAAAATGCGTATAGGTCAGCAAGAGAACAGTTTCCTGAGCTGAGCAGCTGAAAGAACTAAAGATGTCTGTTCCAAGTATCAGATTCAACATCATCCATCTCCACAAAAAAAAGAAAAGAGACTCCTTTCGGAGTCTCTCTTCAGCCTTTTAATATGATTAGCAGCCGGGGCGTCGCTGGGGGTACGACGCTGACTGGTTCCCAGGAGTGCATTTTCCCCAAATAATTCAGACCATCTATCTTGAACAGCCGGGCTATCGCAAAAACAAGAAGCTGGTGGCTTCTGCGCGATCTGACTGATGCCCATTCTGGTCTGCGTGTCAGCAGACCAAAAACCTTTTATATAAACAGCCTTTTGAAACTGATTGTTTCTTAGTATGCAAAACCGAAAAAAAATATTACGAAACACGCAAATCTTTTTGACAAAAAAATAGATGGGGCGGCGAGTACTTAACGCCGCCCCTTTTTCGGAGGATATCAGGTGTTCTTTTTGTTCGTCATCTTCTGGTGGATATTAGTAACAATCAGGGAACAATCTGCGCTTTGACCCTCGATGAGGGCATTGATATGCCCGTTCGCGGGCGCATTCGCTAGAGCCTGAATTGTTGTGCCGAACATAATTCGAGCCTCCTTAAAAAATATCCTTGGAATTTTCCCCCTATGGGGTATCCTGATATATGCAGAACCACAAAAAAATATTAAAACCCACTTCTTTAGGGGAAAGTCCCCTTTTCTAATAGGAAGGGGACTTGATTGTCTCTTTGGATGTTTAGTCCTCTGGCGAAAATTCTTCAATCAAAATCTGTGCCTCGTCATCTTGGCGAAGGAGCTGCCCGCTGCTGGGGATCGAGCGGCAACGGTATCGGGAATCCCGTTTAAGAGGATTCTCTTCCAGCGTGGAAACGGACGCAAGCCGGAACTTTGCCTTCATGGAAACCACCTGATTGCCCTGTGCCGAACGGGTTGATTTGGCAGGAATGAAGACCGTATTCAAAATAACAGCCCGGACTTCGGTGGTCTTCAACACTAAATCCGTATCATCCATCAGGTGGAAGAACGCAACCAGGGGACTTTTGTCGCTATATGCCCCAGTGAGCTTCTTCCTGTTAGATGCTGTAGCATAGGCGCTCATCTCAATCTTCGATGCCTTCCCGTTTTCGTAGAAGAAGATAACATGACCCTTATATTCCCCGGGCAATATCATACCTAAGACGCTCTCCCCTGCGTCCATTCCCAGCTTTGCCGGGAGAAAGTCACCCATAGCACTCGCCTTCGTATCATCGAATCCATTCATCCGGCACTTGTACGCCTGTTGTTTATTGGTAAAGAAAATGACTTCGGCGTTATTCGTTGTCTCGAAGGACTGACGAACAGCGTCCCCCTCCTTCAGCTTCTGGGTATCTGCCATTCGCAGGGACTGTGGCGTGATTTTCTTGAAGTAGCCGTCTGTTGTGAGGAATACCTTGACCGGATAGTCAGGAGCAAGCTCATCCTCAGAAAAAGACTCAATCTCATGTTCATAGACAATCGTAGTATGCCTGGGTTCGGCATACTTTTTCTTGACGTCGGTAAGTTCCTTGATAATGACTCTCTGGATTTTCTTGGGATCGGCAGCGAGAGAAGCCAGTTCTTCGATCTCCTTCTTCAGAGACTCAACTTCCTTTGTTCTCTTCAGGATGTATTCCCGGTTGATATTGCGCAGTTTGATTTCCGCTACATACTCCGCCTGAACCTCATCAATACCAAAACCGGCAATCAAATTCGGCACAACATCCGCATCTGCTTCCGTTTCCCGGATAATTCGGATGGCCTTGTCGATATCCAGCAGGATTGTCTGGAGACCCAGCAGCAGGTGAAGTTTCTCATTCTTTTTCCCCAGGGAGTAATTTGTGCGGCGGCGAACACATTCCATCCTCCACCCACACCACTCCCTCAATATCCCCCGAACACCCAGAACCTTCGGATATCCATTGATAAGGACATTGAAATTGCAGCCTAGAGCGTCCTGCAGAGTGGTCAGTTTGAAGAGCTTTGCCATGAATTTATCGGGTTCGACACCCCGTTTCAAGTCGATAGCCAATTTCAAGCCGTTGAGGTCGGTCTCATCCCGCATGTCGTTGATTTCCCGAATCTTCCCTGTCTTGATAAGGTCTTCTACCTTATCAATAATCACCTCGGAGGTTGTTGTGTAGGGAATTTCATAGATTTCAATAACATTTTCCGCTTTGAGGTACCGGTATTTTCCTCGGATTTTAAGAGATCCTCGACCCGTCTCATATACTTCCCTCAATATGCTGGGTTCACAGATGAATTCTCCGCCTGTGGAAAAGTCAGGACCAGTCAAAACAGTGGTCAGATCGCAGTTGGGATTCTTCAGGTACGCAATCGCTGCATCACAGACCTCCCCCAAGTTAAACCCGCACAGTTGGCTCGCCATTCCAACAGCGATTCCCTGGTTGGCAGAGACAAGAATATTGGGATAGGAGGCGGGGAGCAGTGAGGGTTCCTTCATGGTGTTGTCATAGTTGTCAACAAAATCCACAGCATCCTGATCCAGATCCCGGAACAGCTCCTGGCAGATTGGAGACAGTTTTGCTTCGGTGTACCGGCTGGCTGCCCAGGCCATATCCCGCGAATAAACCTTGCCGAAGTTACCCTTCGAGTCGACGAAGGGGTGAAGCAGAGCGCCATATCCCTTACTGAGTCGCACCATCGTGTCGTAGATGGCGGCGTCGCCGTGGGGATTCAACCGCATAGTCTGCCCCACGATGTTGGCGGATTTCGTCCTTGCACCAGTGAGAAGCCCCATCTTATACATGGTATAGAGCAGCTTTCGGTGGGCAGGCTTGAATCCGTCGATTTCCGGAATTGCCCGGGAAACAATAACGCTCATGGCATAAGGCATATAGTTTTCTACCAGGGTATCCGATATATCCTGCTCCTCAACAGTGGCTCGCAACCCCATAACATTCGGGTTGGTGGCCCGCATTGATTCTTCTTTTTTCTTTCTCATTAGATTCCACTCCTTTCAGCTAAAATTCTGTTGCTTATTACATCAAATCGGATACGTCCAGATAATTGTGTCCCTCTGCAGCAATCATATCCTTCCGCCCCTGCAGGTTATTTCCCAAGAGCACATCAAACATCTGAGCTGCCCGTTCTCCATCGCCAGGCAGCACCTTAATCAGTCTTCTGGTCTCTGGATTCATAGTCGTTAACCACATCATATCCGGGTCATTTTCACCCAACCCCTTGGAGCGGTTGACCTTGAATTTCTTTCCGGATAATTTCTTCACAACGTCCGCCTTCTCCTTCTCCGTATAGGCAAACCAGGTTTTCTCCCCATAGTTGATTTCAAACAGCGGGGTTTCCGCAATATACACATACCCTTTCTCAATCAGGGTCGGGCAAAGCCGGTAGATCATTGTCAGCACAAGCGTCCGAATCTGATAACCATCCACATCGGCATCCGTGCAGATAACAACTTTGTTCCAACGAAGGTTGTCCAAGTTGAACTCCCCCAGGTTCTTCGCTGCTCCCTTGCCGGCAATCTCCACTCCACAGCCCAGAACTTTCATCAGATCCGTGATGATTTCACTGGCAAAGATGCGCTTATAGTCCACCTTGAGACAATTCAGAATTTTACCTCGAATTGGCATAATGCCCTGAAATTCAGCATCCCGGCTCAATTTAACGCTGCCCAGAGCGGAATCACCCTCAACAATGTAGATTTCCCGGCGGGTGACATCTTTTGTCCGGCAATCCACGAACTTTTGTACTCGGTTGGCAATATCAATTGTCCCGGTCAGCTTTTTCTTTATCCCTTGCCGGGTCTCCTCCGCCCGTTCCCGACTGCGCTTGTTAATCAAGACCTGAGCGGCAATCTTGGCGGCGTCGGCGGGACTCTCCGTGAAGTAGATCTGAAGCTGCTCCTTCAGGTAGTCAGCCATTGCTACTTGGACATACCGGTTGGTGATAGATTTCTTCGTCTGGTTCTCATAGCTGGTCTGTGTGGAAAAATTGTTGCTGATAAAAATAATGCAATCCTCTATATCTTGCCATGTGACCTTAGACTCTTTCTTCTGATATTTATTGTTCTGCCTCATCCAAGCATCAATAGTGTTGACAAAGGCTGTTCGCATGGCTTTGTCGGGGCTGCCGCCGTGTTCCAGCCAGCTTGAATTGTGATAATGCTCAACCGCAGTTACCTTGTTCGAGAAGCAGAAGCAGACAGACAATTTGACTTTATACTCATCCTTATCCTCCCTGTCCTTGCCCCGGCGCTCTGTCTCCCAGAACACAGGATCAGTGAGTACCTCTTCCCCGGCAATCTCCCGGACATAATCAACTATCCCCTGCTCATAAAGGAAGTCCTGCTCCTCAAATTCACCAGAAGCGGTCTCGTTCCGGAACCGAAAGGTAATTCCGGCGTTCACCACCGCCTGCCGACGGATAGTATCCAGATAATATTCAACAGGGATATCAATGTCCGTAAAGACGTCCAGGTCTGGAAGCCAGCGGGTACGAGTGCCTGTCTTGCGCTTATTCTTGGTCAGAGGCGTCTTTTTCAACTCCTCCCCTGTCTCTCCCACAATCTCCCCTCTCTCAAAGTGGAGCTGGTACTCAAAACCGTCCCGCCAGACAGTGACGTCCATGTAACGGGAAGCATACTGGGTGGAGCAGGAGCCAAGTCCATTCAAACCCAGGGCGTATTCGTAATTTTCTCCCTCATTATTTTTATATTTGCCACCGGCATAGAGTTCGCAGAAGACAAGCTCCCAGTTCCAACGCTGCTCCTTCTCGTTCCAATCCACGGGACACCCCCGCCCTTGATCCTCCACTTCAATACTGTGGTCGAGGAAACGGGTTACGGTAATCAGTTGTCCATGCCCCTCTCTGGCCTCGTCAATGGAGTTGGAAAGAATCTCAAACACCGCCTGCTCGCAGCCATCTAAGCCATCAGAACCAAAGATGACTCCGGGACGTCTGCGTACCCGATCCGCACCCTTCAATGCGGTTATCGCTTCATTACCGTATGTTGGTTTCTCCTTTCCCATACGATCCCTCCTTTGTTGTCAAATTTCTTCTCATTCTATGCGCATATCTCGGAAAATATCAAAAATGCAGAAAACTTCCCCTTATTTTCACGCATCTCCACATTACGTTTGTTTTCGGGCTGCTCCTTCTGAACCTATATATCTTAACAAGAACCCTCCCAATGCAAGATCTTCACACAAAACCTTCTGTTATAATGCTGACTCATTGTATCACGGCTCCCTCAAAAAGACAAATGTTTTGTAAGTTCCGTTTTATTCCCCGTTGATAGTTTTCATTCCTTTTTCATACAAGAAGATAACCTATCACGAAAAGGCTGAATATGAACAGGAGGAAAGAAACTATGAAAAAAAACTTGTGTTGGATGCAGTTCAAAAATGCGATGGAGCTGCAGAATCAAGCATCCCGCGCCAATCTTCGGTTAAAAAACAGCATCATTCGGGACCTGAAAAGCGTTATCCCGGAAAAGGAAAAGACAGACAGCTGCTGCGTGGTTGTCTCCCTCTCCGAAATTCGCGCTGTGCGATCGCTGTCCCCTTCCGACTATATGGTGAAGACACAGGTGGAGCTGATTACCGAAGCTCTTATGGGTTGCCGTTCGGCCGAGAAAATGCAGGCTGTTGTCCAGGAGCTGGTTAAGACCGGAACGATTTCCAATGGGAATCGAATTCTGCCTATCAGCAGTCCTGTCTGGTCTGTTCTTAGGCGATATTCCAGACCCGAGACCCGTCCCACCAAAATTGGGTAAGTCTCCATCCCGGATTTGACTGTCCAACGGAAATGGGTCAGAGCCGGCATGAGCTGACTTGACCTGGACGGTTCAATGAAAACGCAGGATTCACCCTCAGAGTCCTGCGTTTTTATAACTTTCTGGCATTCTGCATAAGAAGAAGCAAGGCAACAAAAGAAAGGTTATCAAAAAAGGTTAGAAATGGCTTGATATTTTCTCAAGATATTGCATAGTATAGAGTCCGATTCCACTATATGTTGTATTCGTGTGAAAAATCAAGCTTCTCTTAAATTTGAAAGGAGTAAACTTATCATGACTACCACTATTAAAACCCTGCGCAAGAGAGACGGACGCGACGTCGCCTTTGACCCCAAGAAAATCGCCAATGCCATTAACAAAGCGTTTACCGCCACTGGCTTTGCTGATATGGAGAAGACGTCGGAAGCTTTGACCCAAATGGTCATCAATGTTATTGAGGCGGAAGGCGTAGCGACTCCCGAAGTGGAGCACATCCAGGACATCGTAGAAAAAGTCCTGATGGAGGAGGACTTCACCAAAACCGCCAAAGCGTACATCCTTTACCGCAACGAGCGCAGCAAGGCCCGCGAGATGAACACCCGGCTCATGAAGACTTATGAGGAGATCACCTTCTCCGATTCCATTGAGTCTGACGTCAAGCGGGAGAATGCCAACATAAACGGCGATACTGCTATGGGATCCATGCTCAAGTATGGCAGCGAGGGGTCCAAGCAGTTCTACCAGATGTTCGTTTTGAAGCCTGAACACGCTAAGGCACACCAGCAGGGCGACATCCACATCCACGATTTGGACTTCTACACCCTGACTACGACCTGTACCCAGATCGACATCAAGAAGCTGTTCAAGGGCGGCTTCTCCACCGGGCACGGCTTCCTGCGGGAGCCCAACGATATCGCCTCCTATTCCGCCCTGGCATGTATTGCCATTCAGTCCAATCAGAATGACCAGCACGGCGGGCAGGCCATCGTCAACTTCGACTACGGCATGGCGGACGGCGTAAAGAAGACCTTCTGCAAGTTGTACACGCAGAATCTGGCGAAGATTCTGGCAATCTGGACTCAGGACGAGGATCTGGAAGAGGACCTGAAGGCCCTGCGGAAGCAAATTGAAGCCGAAACAGGGATCTATCCCCGGCTGGGCGACTCTCAGCCCTATATAAAAGAGGAATTGTCGCGCTTGGCAGGCCGCTACAACACAGAGCTGATTGTGGATGCACAACAGATGTCTCTGCGTTATGCCGAGAAGGAAACCGACCGGGCCACCTTCCAGGCCATGGAGGCATTCATCCACAATCTGAACACAATGCACAGTCGAGCCGGCGCTCAGACCCCCTTCTCTTCCATCAACTACGGCATGGATACCTCTCCGGAAGGCCGTATGGTCATGCGGAATCTGCTGCTGACCACCGAGGATGGTCTGGGTAACGGCGAAACCCCCATCTTCCCTATTCAGATTTTCCGGGTGAAGGAGGGTGTCAATTTTAACCCCAGCGATCCCAACTATGATCTTTTCAAGCTGGCCTGCCGGTGCAGCGCAAAGCGGCTGTTCCCCAATTTCGCTTTTGTTGATGCGCCGTTCAACCTCCAGTATTATGACCCCAAGCGTCCGGAAACGGAGATCGCTTACATGGGCTGCCGCACCCGCGTTATTGGCAATGTTAACGATCCCTCCAGGGAGCAGTGCAACCAGCGGGGCAATCTCAGTTTCACTTCCATCAATCTTCCCCGGCTCGCTATTGAGGCGAAGGGCGACCTGAACGCCTTTTATGAGGGGTTGGATAAGATGATGAATCTCTGCATCGATCAGTTGAAGGAGAGATTTGAGATCCAGTGCCGGAAGCATGTCTACAATTACCCCTTCCTCATGGGGCAGGGCGTATGGCTGGACAGCGAGAAGCTGAACTGGAACGACGAGGTGCGTGAAGTCCTCAAGCACGGCACTTTGTCTGTCGGCTTCATCGGCCTGGCAGAGACCTTGGTTGCCTTGACCGGCAAGCATCACGCAGAGGATTCCGATTCACAGCGCCTTGGCCTGGAGATCATTGGACGGATGAGAGCAAGAATGGAGGAGGAATGTGCAAAAACCGGACTGAACTTCTCCTTGCTGGCAACCCCCGCCGAGGGTCTGTCTGGGCGTTTTGTCAAGATTGACAGGAAGAACTATGGCGTTATTCCCGGGGTCACTGACAAGGAGTATTACACCAACAGCTTCCATGTTCCTGTTTACTACCCCATCAGCGCCTACGACAAGATTCAGCTGGAGGCCCCCTACCACGCTCTGACAAACGCTGGACACATCAGCTACATTGAGATGGATGGCGACCCCATGAAGAATTTGGACGCCTTCGAGAAGGTAGTCAGATGCATGAAGGAGGCCGGTATCGGCTACGGAGCCATCAACCACCCTGTCGACCGCGATCCTTGCTGCGGGTATTCCGGCGTCATTGATGACGTCTGCCCGAAGTGTGGACGGCACGAGAGTGACAGGGGTCCGAAGTTTGAGCGCATCCGCAGAATCACCGGTTACCTGGTCGGCACTATGGACCGTTGGAACAACGCCAAAACCGCCGAAGAGTCTGACCGTGTGAAGCACGTTTAACCTTATAAGGCAGAGACGGGAGAGCGAATTTTTCGCCTCCTGCCTCTTTTTTTGATAATTTCCACACAAAATTTGTTTCTTTTTTTAGAGGAAATCATACATCGGAACAAAAAGTCTCTAAGATTTTAATTATTCTTTTCGGAATTTTTTCGATATTTTTCAATAAAAGTGCATATTTTATAATTTCCGTAGTTGTCCCGCCGGACATCCAAATTGTTGACACGAAGAAAGAAATGATTTACTATTTTTATTGAAAGTTTTTTTGATTTTTAACCGGACAAGCATATAGAAAGGAGGCGGCTATGTGAAAGAAAGCAGAGAAGAAAGAGCCAGAAGATTTGAGGAGAGAATCAACGAACAATTTGATGATGTTGAGATAATCCCCTCCTATGCAGACCGTGGGATCTCCCTCATTCCAGAGAAAGAATTGGTTGGTGCATATTGTCGCGTCTCCACTATGCAGGAAGCACAGGTAGACAGCTTCATTATGCAGAAGAAATATTATGAAGACTATGTAAAACAGAGAGAAGGCTGGGATCTGATTGAAATCTATGCAGATGAAGGAATTTCCGCAACAAGCATCAAACGCAGAAAAGATTTTATTCGGATGCTAGACGATTGTAAGGCCGGCAGAATTACAAGAATCATCACAAAGTCCGTTTCCCGTTTTGGACGGAATGTGGTGGATACGATTGCAACCGTCCGAAGTCTCAGGAACCTCCCTACCCCTGTTGGTGTGTTTTTTGAAACGGAGAGAATTGACACTTTAAGAAGAGAAAGCGACATGCAGCTCTCCCTGCTGGCATCGTTTGCTGAGTCGGAATCAGTGACAAAGTCTGAGAGTATAAAATGGGGTATCCGCAATCGATTTGCAAGGAAAATCCCACGCATAGTTGATTTGTATGGCTTTGACCGAGATGGACTTGCTCTAACGATTAACCCAAATGAAGGCCCCATTGTTGCTCAGATGTACAAGATGCTTTTCGACGGATATTCCCCCTCCCAGATTGCAAAGCATCTAACCAGTTTGGAAATTCCTACCCCTGCAAAAATCGGAGACCGCTGGTTCCCTTCATCCGTCAAGTATATCCTTACAAATGAGCGAAATTGCGGCGATATCCTCATTCACAAAACTGTTACCGTAGACATTTTTACGCATAAGACCATCAAAAATACAGGGCAGGAACGTTCCTATCGCCTGAAAAATTACCATCAAGGAATTGTTTCCTATGATGAGTGGTTGTACGCCTGCGTCATCCTTGGTGAACTCCCTTTTGATACAATTCATCCTAAGGATGCTCCAGATTTTCTTATTGATGGAGTAGTCTATAAACAAATCGATATATCCGGCGCAAGGCTGCTGGATGAAGCACATGAAAGGATGTGATTCTATCAATTATAATACGCCATTTTCTTTTGAAAATTTTAAAGTTATACCTCCCCCAACTTATGAAGTGTCTTTTTCCGAGATAAAAATTTCATCAAAAGCATTGTTTTTTAGTGCAACGACTGTATCCGAGCTTAGCTACGCTCAAGACATTGCAATCTTCTTCAGTGCCAATGATCGAATTTTGGTAATAACCCCCAGCGAAAAATCGGAATATACCAGCTCCTTTTTTGATCCAACTCAAACCAAGCGGAACGTCACCCTCATACACGAGAAACTCACTTCTGCCATTCGCTCAATAATGGAGTGGCCTGCCCGAAAAGGCACCTACCGTATTCCTGGCGTCCGTGTGCCTAACTCCACTCAAACCCTACTCTGCTTTGACCTTAATCATGCCTCATGCGCAAAAAAGACAACAAAAAAAATCGACCCAATAGCATTTCTTTCTGCTTGTCCTACTTTGCAGGATTTGAACCGCCCACATAGCAACTATATTCCATATGCATTACCCGCAAGCGCTTCTATTCCCACAGATGATGAAAAACAGGATTCTGCGGTCACTATTATTGACATGAACGCCGCTTCGTGAAAGAGAAGGTGCTGATGGGACGGAAATCCATACATTATCGTAATCCTTACCAATCAGAATTTGTTCAGAAATTAGATAGTCTTTGTACAATCAAGAGTCTCTGGCAGGTCTGGTCAGACTTTGTTGCAATGGCCTCCCTGTCCATTGCAAACGCATTAGACCGCACAAGCAAAACTCATGATGTCAGAGAAGAAGAATATCTTGCTATTACGAGGGGCTATTCAACAGGGGAATTGACAACTTTTGCTGAACTGCTATCAATATTAGTTTTGGCTCTGGAAGAAAATCCGGAGCAGGATTTTCTGGGCGAACTATTTAGTAGCCTAAACCTGATGAGCCACTGGAAGGGTCAATTTTTTACTCCGTACCACATAGGACGATTGATGTCAACAATTGGCATTGAACAGTGCAAGGAGGGCATCCTGGAAAACGGGTGGACAAGCATCACTGACCCATGTTGTGGTGCTGGCTCGCTACTGATTGCCATGCGAAATGAAATGGTCAGACAAGGATTTAATTCTCAACAGGCACTGTATGTGGCACAGGACATCGACCGGACAACAGCAATGATGTGCTTTCTCCAGTTGTCTTTGCTGGGCTGTGCCGGATACGTGGTGGTGGGTAACTCCCTCACCCACCCCGTTGTCTCTTCCACAGGGTCCCCACTCTTAATCGCCCCGTTGGAGGATCAGGAAGTCTGGATCATGCCAGCTTTATATGATAAAATATGGCACTGCAGAATGCAGTTTGAAAAACTCCGGTTACTCATTGAAGGGGAAACCCGCCGCTGAACACGGTTTAGTAGAGCATGAAACGCTGTCCTGTTTATCGCTCCCTTTCAAACCTGGTTGATTTGTCTCAGTGCATCTGGCAGGTCTGCAAACTATCAAAAGCAGAACTACATTATCTTACCTGATGCAAGTTACCTTTGGAATTAAGGAGAGGTAGGACGGTTAGAAATGAGTAAAAAACAGATGTTTAGTAAAAAATTTGAACAGGACATAACAGGAACTGTCGAGATGACGGAGATCGATGGAATCGAGGAAGATGCCGTCCTTTGTTTCACTGACATTGGTAAGTTTGGAATGCCTGCCAGCGAAAAGGAAGTTAAAACCTGCTATGGGGATCTGTACGTAATCATCAATGTCCTTAGAGATTATGCCAATATTCTGGAGCGGTTAATTTCGGAATGGAATCTAACAGGATATCGGTCTGGCTACTATGAAATGCATGCCATCAGATGTCGAAAAATCGCCGATAAGTATTCTGCTGCTATTGGCTATGATTATGATAAAGCTTTAGAGCGATGCCAAAAGCGGCGAGCGAAAGAAGGAACATCAAGGAAAACTGGCATGGATGGAATTGAAGCCCTGCTTCGAAGAGATAGCTCTTCCTCTGTCCAGGCAGAAAATAGAGACAAATAGGGAGTCTGTTTGCTGCTCGGATGATTCTGATGACTCATTCAAACACAGATGACCTCATCTGAATAGAATTGAAAAGGGATGCGGAGGGGTAATCCCTGCCGCATCCCTTTGCTTGGATCATATCATACAAGCATCGTCAATAGCGCCGACTCGTCAATGACAGGCACACCAAGACTCTGCGCCTTTGTCAGTTTGCTGCCGGCGGCTTCCCCCGCCAGTACATAACTGGTCTTCTTGGAGACAGAACCGGAACACTTGCCACCGTTCGCCTCAATCAACGCCTTGGCCTCTTCCCTGCCCATGTTCGGCAGTGTCCCGGTAATGACGAAAGTCATTCCAGAAAGAACCCCGCCACTCTTGCCATAAGACTGGGAAACTGTATTGACACCAAGCGCCCTCAGCTCATTGTATTTCTCTACGGACTCGGGCGTGCGGAAGTATGTCCAGATGGCATTCGCTGTGATATCGCCGATGCCGTCGATGTTCATCAGTTCTGCCATGGTAAGCGTTGCAATCGCATCCATATCGGGATACTTTGCCGCCAGAGCCTTCCCCACATGCCGGCCCACGCCAGGAATACCCAGAGCCTTAATGACACGATCAATATCCCGGCCTTTCGACTTTTCAATCGCAGACAGTAACTTCGTTGCGGATCGTTTGCCCATACCAGGCAGCGCAGCAATTTTATCTGCATGATCCTTGAGTCGGTACAAGTCCGCAACCGTGCTGAGCAGGCCGGCATCAATCAGACTGCTTACCATAGACGGCCCCATCCCGTCAATGTCCATCACATCCCGGGAGCAGAAAAACTCAATGTACCGGGTGTTCTGAGCGGGGCAAGACAGGTTATCGCAGCGATATACGCCTGTCAGCTTTCCCTTCTCATCAATGTCGGGAACCGCCTTTGCGCCGCACACAGGACAACACTCTGTCGTAAACACCTTTTCGGGCTTCTTCACTACGCCAATTACCCGGGGAATAATCTCCCCAGACTTGATGACTTCGATCTCGGCCCCAATGCCAATACCCTTCTCTTCTATGAATCCCTGGTTGTGCAATGTCACTCTGGACACCGTAGTCCCGCAGAGATGCACAGGATCCAGGACGGCAACGGGAGTAAGAACTCCAGTGCGCCCGGTCTGAAGGATGATATCCCGAACCTCGGTAATTTTCTTCTCCGGCGGATACTTGTAAGCGGCAGCATGCTTCGGGTACTTCGCCGTATTGCCAATCCTCGCCTGAAGATCCTTGCGGTCAGTCTTAACGACAGCGCCGTCGATCCAGTATGGAAGCCCGTTCCGACTCTCACCAATCGTGTTGATGGCCTCGAAAATCTCCAATTCGGATGTACAGCGATATGCCTTTACAGCGTTGAAGCCCAGGCGCGTCAGCAGCTCCAGATCCTCGGATTCAGAGATGCCGGGCCGGGGCAGAACGGCAGGGTCGCAGTTCTCCCACCCCTCACTGTACAGGACGGCGAAGCTGATAGCAGACAGTTCCCGCTTTGCCGCAACCTGGGGATCTTTCACCCGAAGGGAGCCAGCGGCGCAGTTCCTGGGATTGGCGTAAAGCTTTTTCCCTTCACACTCCATCTCCGCATTCACCCGCTCGAAGACTGCCACGGGCATATAGACCTCCGCACGGACAAAAAGCCGATTGTCCTTAGAGACATTGGCGGAAGCGGAGATGGGAAGCTTGTGGGGGATGCCGGAGATGAACTTTGCGTTTTCCGTCACATCCTCGCCGACAAATCCATCGCCTCGGGTAGCGCCCCGGTAAAGGACGCCGTTGCGGTACTCCAGGGCAATAGTCAGCCCGTCAATCTTCTGCTGGACAGAGACATCCGGAGAGCCGACGCCCTTGTACCACTCCCCTACCGACTCGAAGTCGAAGAGGTCGTTGAGGCTCATCAGCTGAATCTGGTGCGTAACCTTTTCTCCAGGTATCACCGGACTCCCGCCTACGCGCTGCGTTGGGGAGTCGGGCGTGATCCATTCAGGATGCGCCGCTTCCATGGCCTTCAACTTCTGGGTGAGCTGGTCGTACTCATAGTCGGTCAGCTCAGGGGCGTCCTGGTTGTAGTACAGATTATTGTGATAGTTGACCTCCTTGATGAGGGCGAGATATTCCTCATGTGTGAACATAGCTTGTTCTCCTTGTATTGTTAAATTCCCTTGTTAAAAGGTTGCCTGATAATATGCGGTTCGTTTTGAAAATATCAAAAAGGTATTCATTTGCTTTTTCTTGGGGAATTTTCGAAGGAAATGCGGGGCCGGCAGAGAGGCTCTGGCGGGGCTAAGATTATTTTCATGAGTCTTTCGATATTTTTTGTGGAAATCGCATATCAATAGGTGGCATATTTCCCATGTGTCAATTTTCAAAATAAGGAGGGGCCTTTGTGATCAAACGTATTGCTATTGCTATCATCGTTTTTCTCGTTGTGTTTCTGCTGGCAAGCGCCCTGGTTGGCGCCGATGTCATCTCAGCCACCTTTGGTCTGGTTCTTTGGCTGATTGGATTGGCTGCGGCGATTGGCGCATTTGTCAAGACGAAGCCGAGGGGCAACTAACGATCGATGCAAGGGAGGGGGAACTGCCCCTCCCTCTTTATAGAAGGATTGGTGCGGAAATCCCCGGCTCATTATCGATAGAGGCTGGCAGAGCGGGGCTAGAGAGGGCCGAAAATTTTCTCCAAATAACTCGATATTTTTCGGAGGAAGCGCATAGTATATGGATGAAAACAAACTGCCTGAAAGGAGAACTTCGCCCATGAAAATTCAATCACTTTCTGTTGTCATCCCCAACGCAAGATGCATCAAGTTTGGGACAACCTCGTTTTGGATACAAAAACAAGATGATGGGAAGTTCCATTTTCAAATGGATAGTTCTGAGTCCCATCTGTCCAGAAAAGACTTAAAACTGCTTGTTTTAGAAATCGAGCAGGCGCTTTCTGAATGAACCAGCAGCTAAATGCGGGAGTGGCGGAATTGGCAGACGCACCGGATTTAAGTTCCGGCGCCATATGGTGTGAGGGTTCAAATCCCTTCTCCCGCACCAGCAGCTCTCGTATTCGATCTAAAAAATCATTTGCCAGTGTATCGTAGCGGAAACGAGGGTCAGAAATCCAGGATATCCAGTGGTAGACCTGCGGTGCAAGTTCGACTCTTGCCACTGGCACCAAATGCTCGTGTAACTCAGTTGGTAGAGTAGCGGCCTTTTAAGCCGTAAGTCGAGGGTTCGAACCCCTCCATGGGCACCATTATGGAGAGGTGTCCGAGCGGTCGATGGTGTCGGTCTTGAAAACCGACGAGCTGTAAGGCTCCGGGGGTTCGAATCCCTCCCTCTTCGCCATTGTCTCCCCACGCTCTCGCTCAACCAAATAATCGGGACATTGCGGACATCATCATCCGCTGTTTCTGGAAGGCCCGCCCGGTGGCGTGGGTGGGGGCGTGGGAGACATACGCTGCATCCATTTGCAGGCTGGCATTTTTCGTAAGCATACGCTGCAGAGTGTGCGACCGGAATTTCCGTCTGTCGATTGGATGCCAAAAGAGTACCCTATTTATACGGCGGGCCTGGCCCATGTGAAAAGCAAGCCAGGTGCATTTATGCAGGAGTGAAGTATAGTAGCGTAGTCCGTCGTTCTCTAAAAATATAAAGGAGATAATCAGATGTTTTCAATCACACTCAATGGTATGGTCTATTCGTTCGAAGATGACCGTCTGATGGAAATCATGGATATGCTGGATGCTGCGGCAGACAAAGTCCGGGAAGAGTAAAACGAAGCTGTGGGGGCAGCGTAACCCGCTGCCCCTCCCCCTTTCCCAGAATCTGCTCCCTTAGCTCAGTTGGTAGAGCGGCTGCCTCATAAGCGGTTGGTCCTGGGTTCGATTCCCCGAGGGAGTACCAAGAAATCAACAAAAACGAGGTATTTAGCATGTTTTCAAGCAACCAAATTCTTGACATTTCCTGTGAGCAAAAAGACCTGAGCCGGGTCATAAAGTTTGCCGTGGGACTGGATGACGAAGATTTGTTTATCCGGCACGATGGTCGTCTGAAAATGGCTTTTTCCGAACCAATCCCCGGCGTGTACGCTATTGGAAGAGGTTCGTTCCCTGGCTTCTCTGGCAGTTCTGTGCGGGGACATTCGGCGGGAAAGGGTTGGGTGGATTACCCATTTGACTACGATCCTGACATCGTCGCAGGTATTATCAACCAGTGGATTCAAAAGCAGCCTGAGCCAAAACATACAGGAACCGATGGATCGGAGCATCTGGGGGTACGGGTGAGGTGCCTGGAGTCCATGGGCGACGACCTGCCGCACAGCTATGATTTACCAAATTGGGACTGGTTCAGCTGCATTCTGCTGTTTACCCCAATTCATATGGCATATCACAAGTAACCGATAAAAACGGAGGCGTAAAATATGAAGAAAAGGATTATTATCACATCTGGTCCCACAAACGAGCAAATCGATGCAGTGATGAAAATCACGAACATGTCGACCGGAGCTCTGGGAAGCACGATAGCGGAGACCTTTCTGCGGGAGCGGAGTAAAAACATCGAAAAAGTCTACTACCTCTCCCCCAAACTCGCCCTGAAACCCCGCCTGACTTCTCCTCTGTTGGATTACATCACAGTCGAATCCACGCAGGATTTGCTGGACGAACTGACGCACCTTCTGACCACAGAGCGCATCGATGCTGTTGTGCATTCCGCCGCCGTGGGAGATTACAAGGCCAGCTACACTATCCGGGCGGAAGACCTCATTGATGAAATCATCCGGAAACAGGCGGAGGCCGGGGGTGTACTGGGGTACGACGAGCTTATGGAAATCTTCGACAGTCCCGAGGCCGTGCAGAATGACAGTACAAAAATCTCCTCTTATGAGCCCCACCTGATGACAATGCTAACCTTGACCCCAAAGGTTATCAGCAGTATCAAGAAGCTCTCCCCCAGTACTACCCTGGTGGGTTTTAAACTTCTGGAGGGCATAGCGAGGGACGAACTTCTTAACGTCGCCTCCAGGCTACGTGAGAAGAACCAGGCAGATTACATCATTGCTAATGACCTTTCCAAAATTGGCAACGGAAAACACTGGGCGATGGTTGTGGGAGCGTCTGGGGTCGAGACGGAGTGTGAGACAAAGCAGGAAATTGCCGATGCAATCCTGGCCCGGATTTTCTGACAAAAAAATATGGCTTCCCGCATCGTATGGGAGCCATATATGCCTTGGTAGCTCAGTAGGTAGAGCGCCGTAGGGAGTTGATCGCCCCTTCGGTATGTCGCCGGTTCGAGTCCGGCCCAGGGCACAATAAGCCCCGTATGACAATGGTCTTGGTCCATCTCACCAGTTGGCGAGGGCGGCTTGCAACGCAGCGGGGCATTAAAAAATATGAAAGGAGATGCCGCTATGACAATCATGGACCTAGTCAACAAAAAGGAGCAGATTGACCGCATGTCAAAGCGTATTAGAGACACAATCGCAAAAACAGACAAAGGGTTCGAATCAATTAACAAATTCGAAAAATCTACCGATGAAGACGGGAAAAAGGCCATCAACCTTGCCCGTATTTCGACGAATGAACTCATCATGGATCTGAATGAATGCCAGAAACAGCTTCGGGAATATTCCCTACTGCTTGATTCAGTCTTGCGGCAAACAAATATCACATGGCCTCCAAAATGCACTGCCCTGGAATGACCCCACCCCTCCCCCGCTCTTCTCTCCTGCCAGCCTATATTGCTGAGGATAAGTTGTTCTTCTCCACCCGCCACCTTCAAAACCCTGCGCTTCTCATCCAACCCTCTCTTGATTTGCTGGTGGCGGTTGGTGAAACACCAGAAATGAGAAAAGCGAAAGCTCGGTTTGACGCTGTCGCTACCCCAGAAGATTCCCAGACAAATCCCCTCATTGTGGTTCCCCTTGGCCTGGAAACCCCATATGGGCTAACACTGGAGCAAGCCGAGTATACAATTAACCGCATGAGTTCTGACCTAGATTCCCATTTCGTAACCAGATTCTTTGAACACTTATGTCTGGATGCAGACATCCGCTTTTGGATCAACGAAAGGATGACGCAAGAGCCTAAATGGACATACACGGTTGAGCAATTATTGGGGTGACAAGAATTCAAAAAAAGGACTGGCAGTCTGAGCCAGTCCCTCTTTTTGTTCATTACGCCAATTTCTCAGTCTATTGTACTTGTTTATGGAGTATGGTATATTAGAAAAAAGCAGATTCTATTTGTTCTATCTGTCAACCTATGTTATGAGGAGTACCAAGATGATAAACACACAACCAGAGGTATGCAATCTCTGCGGAGGAAAAGTTATCTATACAAGCAATGCACGCGTCTACCATGGTCGGGAATATGGCAGCGGCTATTGTTATTTATGTCTTGCTTGCGGTGCGTACGTTGGAACGCATAAGCCTCACCCTAAAGAAGCACTTGGGCTGCTGGCAGATGAACGTATGCGGAAAGGGAAAATCATGTGCCATGCTCTTTTTGACGCCATGTGGAAAGGGAAAAAGCACGAAAAGAGAGAACGGGATGCACTATATCGTTGGCTGGCTGAAGAAATGGCAATCCCGGTGGAAGACTGCCACTTCGGTTACTTCAATATCGAACAACTCAGGCAAGCATACCGCATACTCAAACGGCGTTCGGAACAGGATGGTATCATTTGACCAAAAAGAGCTGGGTGATAGACATACGTCTTCCCCAGCTCTTTTTTGCGCGGTTAGTCTTCCTTCCGGCAATGCTTTTGTGCGAAACTCATTTTGCCTGTAGGATTTGCCAGGATTCAGATAGGGCTGTTAGGTATATAATTGGCAAGGCGTCATAGAACCGACTCCGCAGTTCTTGCTCGCTGACCCCTTCCTTCCGGGCAATAAACTCCTTCTCTTCCCCAGTTGTTCCTCTCGCCCGAAGCCGCTCAAAATACTCCGGATAATGAGCAACGACTTCGTTCCAGTCGTCTTCGCTGACCTGCGAACGGATGTCGGAATAACCCTTACTCTCCCACCATGCCGTAACTTCCTGAGCATACTTTTCCAGGGTTGGGAGGGATATCCAGCTTCTCTTTCCCACTCGCAATCGCTCAATAATGGCACTTGCAACAAGGTCTGTTGCCGTGATATGTATGGTTTGGCCCTGGTTTTTGGAGGTCCCAGCATTAACGCCGACAGTCTCGTCCGGTGCAAAAGCAAGGACAATTGCTGGAGATGAGAGATTGTGAGTGGCTTGGAAAGGAGAAATGGGAACCACGCACATCTGCTTCAGCCTCCAACCAAGATTTTGAAGCTCCAACAGGTGTAAGTATAGGTCGGGATCCTTTGCTCCATAGATAAACTCCGCAATATTTTCTCTCTGAAGAATTTCTGAAACTTCCTTCCACTGATTTGCGATAAGCGGGTCTTTGAAAGTAAGAATTTCTGAGCCAATCTTCTGGGTGGAACGATAGGCTTTTGCGCAGTACCATTCTGGCTGACTATACCATTTCTGGGCGCTTCCATCGGAATTCTGCTGTCCAAACATTTTCTCAAACAATTCTACCGTTTTCATAGTAACCTCCTTTAGGGTGTATCTGCTTATGATACCCCATTATATACATTCCCTGTTAAAAATATCAAGGGGTTCGCACCTAATTCTTGCAAAAAAAGCCCCGCCTCTGGACAAATGCCTAGAAGCGGGGTTCGCTATTACAAATTCCTTTGGTATTTATTCTGCGTCACAACAAATCCTTTTGAGCAGAGCGTATTTGTCTGCCAATGCCTGAATTTGTTCTCTGATATTTTCTTTCATCTCGTTCCATTCAGGAGATCCACAAGAGAACAAATCAAACTCCTCATGACCCCAGAGCCAGAGTTCATCCAGTCCAGAGACACCTTGTCCCCAGTGCTGAATCAAAATGGGATAACCCATTATTTTGCGAAGGAACCCCATATTGACGGATTGGTATTTGACGATTAGTCCATCGTTTGCGGATGTAAGCCCCTCTCGAAATTCGTATGACCCTCCACGAGGACGAAGGAAACTGTTAAGATCTCTAAATAAACAATGGTATTTCACCGTTAGAGACAGTTCCCAGAACCAATCCATGTTTTCGGACACTTTCCAGGTAACAATCAATCCTGTCGGAGAGGCAAAAATTTCGATTCCAGGATTAACGATAGGCAGCCCGAAGGGGTCCTTTTCCTCCGTTGGAAAGAATCTCCTTCCACAGTATTCAAACCCTATGAACCGGAGAATCGCCCGGCGGATATTAGATGACATACGGCAGGGAGAATTAAACCTGGATAAAAACGAGTTTTCATTCTGAACAAACCGAATCCAAACATCGTTTGCTACATGTCGATCAAAACGCCCCGCTTCGGAAATTGCATACCGGTCTACGCCTTCTGCTGTTGCGCCTTCTACATCTGTTCGCTGTCCCTCCGGACGGTACTGGTTCCAATCAACTCTACTTAAATCGATTTTCTGCCAGCCATAATAATTCGCATTGAGGCTACGAGAAAAATTCGCAGGAAGGCTGCATGTGAGGGAGTGTCCGTCAACAAAAAACTCATGGCAAAAATAAAATCTGCTATCAGAAATTTCATCTCTTGACAACTTGGGCAGGCCGGGGTTTGTAACCACGACCTCAATGATACGTTCGCCAATTTCTCTATTTCGATTATCCCTTATCACTTTTATACTCCTTCTCCGGAAATCTCCGGCTCAAAATCTTGTACTGTAAGAGCTTTTATTTGCTCAATTTAAGAACAAACCTCCACAATGATTTCCGCAAGGCTCTGGGAGGAATTGATATCTCCTCCCTTTCCATGCAATAATCCCAGCAAAGTCTCATCGCCTGAATCTCGCAATTCGCAGTAATACGTCCACCCATCATCTTCTTTTTCGAAGCTAATATCCAGTTCCATATCCTGATCAACGACATAGGTAACGATACGGTTATCAAATCCGGATGGGCGTGCGCCGGTTCCATCCCACTGGGTGGGGTTCATTTTTTGAAGGTGGATTTCTGCAATCTCCAGGGCTCTTTTTTGATCTATACTCATAATTTCATTTTCTCCTTTTTATTCTATCCTGTGTGTCAGGCTTGCTCATATTATGCCAAAACCACCTTTTTTATCAAATCAATCAGCTGAAACTATTCTTAAAGAGATGTTCATTTCATCCTCACAACTTTAACAAAGCTATTTTGTAACCACAACGGGCGGCGCAAATATTGAGACGGTCCGCAAATATATTCAGTCCCAAGGCGAAGAAAAACCAAAGCGAAAATATACGAAAAAGGCCCCCTTGCAGGCCCATTAGGCGATTCATCCCCGACCGACTTTCGTCGGTTGGGGTTTTCTCG
>OFGQ01000129.1_pt1 | contig 66876 bp, 70 predicted proteins | sample 1521791 | NCBI WGS metagenome assembly OFGQ01 (sample SAMEA3504116, study PRJEB24116) | mouse gut metagenome | biome: mouse gut; feature: mouse-associated habitat; material: faeces | place: Denmark | collected 2011 | reverse complement strand
AGAACGCCATATTCAGTCTTGGATTGGAAAGGTTCAAAAATTGTAAACTACTGTAATATAGTATATATCTGAATCTTATCGGAAGGATTTTACCTCCATAGACACAGAAAAACTTACAGCCTTCCAAGTCTTATCCGCTCGGTCAGCGATGTTTTGGTCAACATCCGATAGGAAAGCTCCGCAGTTACGCCGCCGGCAGCGAACAGAAAAAGTAAGATCCCTGTCGCCGGAAGCGAAATCAGAGCAATATCCACTCCGAATGTCTGTGTCAGCATTGCATTGGACAAAACGGAACCGACAGCGAAAGAGACAAGCCCGAACACACCGCCTATGCTGTTCTCGTACAACAGCATCCTGCGGAGCTGGGCGCGGGTCATGCCGACTGTTTCCAGCATAGCGAATTCCCGCCGCCGCAGCACCATTGAAGTCAGCGCGCTGTTTACCATGTTCAAAAGACCAATCAGAAATATGATTCCGCAAAGGCTGTACCCGGTAAGGCGAAGCGCTGCCAACCGTACTCGCAAGTCAGCAAGCTTGTTTAACTTTCCAGATGCACGGTATAGGTATGATGTGCCGTTAAAGTCTATACCTCTTCCATTCGTATATTTCTGCACTTCTTCCCGAAGTGTTTCTTCCATTCCCTCCTTTGCGCTGGCGAGAACGGTAAATACCGGTGCGCCATGAAACTCTTTTTCAAAGACACTCATAGGAAGCAGAAACAGCGCTTCCTCTGCACCGATATACTCACACGAACATATTTCGCCCAGCGCTGTATGGATACCATATGGCAGTTTTGCTCCAATCACTTCATATTTCATTTCCAAAGTGTCCGAGGACAGCATGTCGCCGGTGTAAAAACATGTGGAATCAAAAGTCTGCCCATAATCGGCTGTAGAAATGTACAAAACATGACGGCTGTCATACAGTTCCTCTCCATTATAGAAAATGGATTTCCCATCTTCCCCGGATACAACAAGATACTGACAAAGCTCGTCGGGAATCCCAAGAACAACTGCGTTTATCAGGCCGCTGTCAAGGATGTCCTGATACGTCTTATCCACAATTTCATTTTTCTGCTGTGCCAGATACGCCCGTATCTTTTCTTCCAGCGATGGCGTTATTTTTGCATGGATGCGTTCAAAACGCAGAAGATACATTTCTTCCACAGCGTCAGATAATGCAAAACGCTCAATGACGTCAGGCTCTATGGCGGCGCGAAAAGAAGGACTTTCAAACGATGGCGGAACAGAACTTATGACGCCAGGGTTTTCCATTTGACATTCCAGCGAGAGGTCAATGTCAAATTTTCCGAGCTTGTTTAATGTGCTCCCGATAAAACCGTCCACAAGACCTCCGACAATCACAAAGAGCAGTACGGATACCATCGCGGAGAGAGACGTGATCAGCATCCGCCCGCGGCTTCTGCGGATACCTGCCAGCGCCAGACTGCGCGGAGAGGCAGCTGTTTCCCGGCGCCTGTCCTTTGTATTACAATCTTCCCCTGGCTCTGCGGACACTGCCTGAATCGGCGTCATCTTTTTGATTCGTTTCAGCGGACGCAGTGCCGAGAAGAACAGAGTAAACGATGTCAACCCGGCGCTTATCAATACAATCCACGGGCTGAACCGATAGGGCAGAATTTTTCCGCTCAGGCTCATAAAAACAGGAGAAAGCAGCCTGAAACCGATAAAATATCCCAGAAAAAGACCTGTCGGAAGTGCCGCACACCCAATGAGAATAATCTGTACATAGGTCAGCCGCTTCAGCTGCCGGTATGTTGTGCCGATTACCCGCAACAGCCCGAATGTGCGCATATCCTGCGCCAGTGAAATAGAGAAAATATTATAAATCACCAAAAACGCAGCAAAGAAAACTACCGCAACAACAAAAAGAATCAATAGAACATTGTCTGGCTGGAAGAACTCACCGAGATCAGCGGCAGCATACGCGTAGTTGATCTGGGAGTCCACAGCCACGCCCGGAAGTTTCCACTCTTCGAGACGCTCCGTCACCGCTTCAAGCCGTCTGTCAATTCCGAAACTGCTGTGAAAACGAATCATCACCTGGGCGGCAATGTCAATCTCCTGAAGGCTGTTTTCATCGTACAGCGTGACCGCCAAGACCGGCCTGTCCGCGTCACAGTTGTAAAGACCGGATACCGTATAGACTTTTTCCACTGTTTTGCCATTTGAGCAGTTATATTTGAACTGAACACAATCTCCCACAGAAATAGCTGAAAATGCATCCTCATACAACATGATTTCATCCAGGGATTGGGGGAATTGACCCTTGGTAGGCGTCATGAACAAGTGCGAAAGGCTTTTCTCACTGTCTGTAAAAGCAATATCCATTCCCTGATGCCCGCTGCCTGTATACACTGTATCTGCGGAAACCGCGCTGTGCATACCTAAGAGAAATGCTTCCGAAACCTCAGGTGCGTTTTGGATTTCACGGCATAGCGTTTCTGCGGAGATTGAATAGCCTGTGTCCGAAACAGATGCGTGAAAATCCGATCCGGCCGCCAACATTCTTGAAAGCTGCGTGGAATCCAGAATGCAGTAGGAAATGCTGAACACAGTCATATACAGAATCGAGGTGAGCACCGCTGCCACCGCGGCAAATATCATGCGAAGCCGGTGAGATTGTATCTGTAAGCATGCCAGTCTGAAAATCATGGTCTGCCCTCCCTGCTGTCGGACACAATGCGGCCATCCTCAATACGGATTCTCCGCGAAGTCATTTGAGCCAGCTCCTCATTGTGGGTAATCATGATGATGGTTTGAGAGAATTCGCGGTTCAGCTTCTCCAAAAGGAGCATGACTTCTAAGCTTGTCCTGCTGTCAAGATTCCCGGTTGGCTCGTCCGCAAGAACGATATGCGGCTTTGTGGCCAGTGCCCGCGCGATTGCGACGCGCTGCTGCTGCCCGCCGGAGAGCTGCGAGGGCATGGAATAGCGCTTTTCGTAAATGCCCAGAGTCGAAAGAAGATGGGCTGTTTCCTCCCGGTCGGCCTTCAGCTTGTCAAGTCCCAAAGGAAGCGTGATATTTTCCCAGATGTTCAGCCCGGGAATCAGGTTATAGCTCTGAAATACAAATCCGATATACCGCCGTCGAAAAACCGTGAGCGGGTCGGGTGCAAGTGAATAGAGGTCTGTGCCGTCGATTGTCACGGTTCCTTTGGTTGGCCGGTCAATACCACCCAACAGATGCAGCAACGTACTTTTGCCGCTGCCGCTGGAACCAATCACAGAAACAAAGGCGCCGCGCTCCACGGACAGAGTTACCCTGTCCAGTGCGCACAGCGCATTTTCACCATTTTTATACACTTTCGTCAGTTGATTCGTCTGTATGAGCATGCTTTGTACTCCTTCAATTTGTTTTAAGACTTTTTATGTTTGCTGTACTCGTGCGTATATGATATCAAACGAATCTTTCTGAGCCGTAACGAAATCTTTCAAGTTTGAAATGTTCTTCTGCGCGATTTGTTCAGACAGGGTAACTCTGTCCCTGGTACGCGGCGTCTTTCATTCTGCAACAGACTTGTGCAGGTCATTTGGAGAATCTTCCTTGTTCTGCAGGCAGGAAAATGCTGAACCTGCACCCTGTATCTTCGCGGTTCTGGCAGAGTACCCATCCTCCCTGCGCCCAAACGATCATCCGGCAGAGTGTGAGACCGATTCCGACGCCGGAGGGATTCCGATTTGTCTTTCCACGGTAAAAGCGTTTCCAGATTTCCGATAATTCTTCCTCCGGGATGCCGGGACCTTCGTCAAGTATATCCAGCCGGACATATGTCTCATACCGATGCGCCGCAACCGTGATTTTCGAGTTTTCCGGCGAGTATTTTACGCCGTTGTCGAGAATGGTTCCCACTGCTTCAGCAGTCCAGCGCAAATCAAATAAGGCAGTCATCTTCTCGGGGATTTCCACGGAAAACACAATGCTTTTCTTCTCCGCTGCGGGTATGATGGCTGACAGCGCCTGTGCCGTTAACGCCTCTACCGATTCCATAACAGGATGTACATTCTCCTCAATCAGTCCTCCCTCACACCGAGAGAGCTTCACTAATGCGTCGAGAAGAAACTGCAGTTTTCCGGTCTGTTTGCCTATGGCCTCAGCTTCTGCAGACGGCGGCAGCATTTCGGCATACATCGCAGCAGCTGTCAACGGTGTCTTACATTGGTGTGCGATATCTGAAACCAGTGCGGCAAGATTGCGATAGCTCTCTGTGATACGTTTGTCCCGCGTTTCCTCCTCGCGCCGCTTAAGTCTAAGCTGCCGGGCAATCGGTGCGATTTCGCTCTCATCAACTGCAAATTGATCGCCGTCCTCAAGTGCCCTCTGCACATCGTTCAGCAGTCTTTGTCTGCGCATTTTCTCATGCAGCGCAAAGCATACGGCGAGGATGCCTGTAAATACCGCATAGAAAACAGTCGTCCAAATGCTGCCTATATAAAGACAGTTCACAAGGCAGAATGCCGCTGTTAGAAAGAGCCATATCCCGGCAAAAACGAAAGTCATTCTCTGTCACCTACCCACATATATCCGAGCCCGTAAATTGTACTTATGCTTTTTACGCCCAACCGCCCGCGCAGACGGCTGACTGCAATGGACAACGCGTTTTCATTCAGTTCCGCTCCGCCCTCCCAAAGGGCATCTGTCAGTGCCGCGCGAGAGAGCACTTTGCCCGAGTTTTTCACAAGAACCACGAGCAGCTTACATTCCGTAGAGCCGAGACACACCCTTGTACCGTCTACAAAGAAATCCAGCGATGCGAAATCGAACCGATACCGCCGGTCAACATACAGATCGCTTCGCTTTTCCGCGCGTTCCAGCAAAGCGGCGATACGCTCCCTAAGTACCATCAAAGAAAAGGGCTTTTTCACATAATCGCAGGCTCCGGCACGAAACGCCGCCACCTCGTCAATCTCTGAATCACGCACTGTAAGAAAAATCACGGGTATCGGTATTCTTTTCATGAGTTCCCTACAGAAATCGATACCGTTCCCGTCCGGCAGATTGCAGTCGAGCAGCAGCAGATCATACCTTTCTGCATCCAAGCGCTGCCTGGCAGACATGAGATTTTCCGCGCCAATCGTATCCAGCGTATCCGAAGAAAGAGATTGGCACAAACCTGTGCGGATAGCATCATCGTCCTCAACAATCAGCATTCTTTTCATAATTAACTTCTCCTTGTTCTTGACATTAACTATACCCTGCCCATTTTTCCCACGCCCTATCTGACACTTGCCTGTTTCAGAGTCATATGGTCCATCTTGCACCTCCAATACAACCATATTATATTTCGCTTTCTCAAAACATACAAGGCTGCAGAGGTGAACATTTTTGAAATGTATGCGCATATGAAGAATTATTGCGAAAGCTTATTTTATTTTGAAAGACATTGTAATATAATAGAATCAACGAAAAATAGGAGGGATAACAATGCAAAGTGTAAGAATCTATGAAATGCCAGCCTGTAAAATGGTTTCGTCTGGAACGGGTATGTTCGGCGAGGGAATTTTTAATATCTTTGATGAATGGTTATCTTCGCAAAAACGCAGCCTGTTTCCAAAAGATTTTTTATATTGGGCAGGCGAGGGCTTTGTTTGGCTGTATATGTATGAAGATGGAATGAATGTCCCAAAAGAATTTGAAATAATAGACTTCCAAGGAGGTCTTTATGCTGTATCAACCGACATAGACCAGAAAACAGATAAGGAACTTATGAACACAGAGATAGATAGGTTTCTAAGTGAAAACGGATTTGAGCGCGACACATCCCGTTCCGAATTAGGAAATATAATTACATCACCACTTGTGAAAAAAATAATGGGATACGAACAGATGGATTATTATATACCAATCTGTCCGCTGCCTATGAAAAGCTGATTGCATATAAGAGCAAGAATTGCGGACAGCATAGCATATCCGATTTTAAAGCGACAATTGTGGAAAGAGAGTATACCATTAAATAAGGAAAGACATGGTACTCAAAGCAGCATGTCGGGAGATATGTTTTTAAAGCATGTCAGGAAGCAGGCAAAAGCCAAAATGCTCCAAGCAATATCAGGGAGATTTTTCCAAGGGAGTTGTGGAGGAACAAACCTATGTATAAATGTAGAATAACTTATGATGAATGGAAATGCATACTCTCCAAACAGAGAACAGGAAAACAGGTGGATACTCAATAATTTTTGAAAAGGGCGATAGTAGCATAAAAGGTATTCCTGAGAAAGAACGGGTTTTCAAATGTAAAACATACGAAAATTGTAAAAAAGTACAAAATTCTTTGTATATCCTGTATAAATTTTAGGAATGAATATTAATTTTTAGCTTGTTCCTTTTCAGCACTTTGTGGTATAATGGGATACGACAGGAAAAGATGGCGGAAGAGTGGAGAGGCAGGATACTTATTTTGGAAGCAGCGTAATACAAAATGAAGTAAAATACCTGAATTATTTTATCCATATCTATTGACTGCATTTTTTTCAGAGGGTTATAATGAGCATGGGGGGGGGTAGAACTTATACGGAAAAGTGGGGAGTCTGCTTAAGGCTGTCATTATTTTCATCTGTGTATGTCTGCGTCACTGTTGTCTCTTTAAACTTGTCGATTTTCCTTTTGTCATGTACGATGGGCCGAACGTAATGCGAAGGTAAATTTGACAGTTTTATAACATTATCAAATGAAAATATGAGAAGGAGATTCACATGAAAAATCTAAAAATTTCCATGAAGCTGTTTATCGGTTTCGGCGCAATTCTGCTTTTGTTCCTATTCAGCATAGCTTTTGGAGCAGTCGGCCTGAATAGCGTTGCCGAAAGTCTGGATGATTTTTACAGTACGCCATTCGCCAATGTAAAAGAAGTGCTTCAGGCAGACAGGGAGAGTGAAGCTGCGGCAAAGTACATGCTTCGTGCCTCTCTGGAGGGGGATCCTGCGGTGTCACAGGAAATGTTGGACAAGGCGCGGGAGAAGCTGGATCTTATGGAGGGGTATACCCAATTCCTGATGACCAATTACAGCGGCGACAAGAGCGAGATTACCGATCTTCAGAACAAAATGGCCAAGATGGATGCGGTGCTGGAGGAGTATGCGGCCATTTGTCTGAGAAATGACGTGTCAGCTGCATATAAGCTCTATAAGGCAGAGATAGTGGATTTGCTGGTTGACATTACCGATTCGGTGGAGGAGATTATCGACCAGGCCAACAGTTTTGCAACCTCTACCCATGACGAAAGTATGGACGTAGCTAAGAAGACGATAGTTGTGCTGCTTATTATTGGTATTGCTTCCATACTGGCAGGCATCCTGCTGTCCACATATATTACAAAATCCATCACTTCCGTAATTGACCAGCTGGAAAGGGCTGCCCGGAAGATGAGCGATGGCGACTTTGAAGTGGAAATTCCTTATCAGTCCAGGGATGAGATGGGCAGGCTGTCCGAGTCCATGCGCACCACAATACATAATCTGAAGGCTGTTATCCGGGATACAGGCTATGTGCTTCATGAGTTGGCCGGCGGCAATCTCACCGTCCGCACAAAGTCGGAAGACAACTACAAAGGGGAGCTGCGTCCCATTTTGCTGGCTATGCGCAAACTGCGGGACGACTTGAACAGCACCATGAGAAATATTGTCCATGTCTCTGATCAGGTAGGTGCAGGCAGCGACCAGGTATCCAACGGTGCACAGGCTCTGGCCCAGGGTGCCACAGAACAGGCTGCATCCGTTGAAGAGCTGGCGGCAACCATCAATGATGTGGGCCGTCAGGTGGACAGTACCGCAGACCATGCCAAGACCGCCAAAAATGAAAATATGCAGTCCCATGAGCAGATTCAGATATGCTCCCAGCATATGGATGGGCTTATGAACGCCATGGCCAATATTGAAGCAAAGTCTCAGGAGATTGGCAAGGTAATCAAGTCCATTGAAGATATCGCCTTCCAGACAAATATTCTGGCTCTGAACGCCGCCGTGGAGGCAGCCAGGGCGGGAGAGGCAGGCATGGGCTTTGCCGTTGTGGCAGATGAGGTGCGCAGCCTGGCCGGTAAGTCCGCGGAGGCTTCCAAGAATACAGCGGTTCTGATCGAGGATACCATTTCGGCCGTAAACGAAGGAGCCAGCCTGTCCCAGGCTACCGGCCAGTCCCTTCAGGCAGTGGTGGAGAGCGCAGAAAAGGTTCTGGAAGTGGTAACACAGATTGCCAGCGCCGCTGAGGAGCAGGCCGGTTCCGTGGCCCAGATTACCATGGCTATTGACCAGATTTCCAGCGTGGTGCAGACAAATGCCGCCACCTCACAGCAGTCCGCGGCTGCCAGCGAGGAGCTGTCCGCCCAGGCCCAGACATTGAAGGAACTTATCTCGATGTTTACTTTGGACGCCTGACAATATCGTACCTGAGGCGGCCTTTCAGGACGTGAAGTAACAGGATTAAAAAAGCATCGGCTTGCGGGCCGGTGCTTTTTTGAAATAACTGTTTTAAAATAACTTATTTTGTGGTAGAATTTTGACAGAGAGCGGAAATACATAAGAAAGCGCAGAGGTTGAACAGTGAAGGTCAATGAGAAATTAATCAGGCCGGTGCATGAGGCAAAATACCTGGATGTGGAGAATTCAGATAGATACCGCTCAATTGCACGGCTGTTTTATTTAAACTATGAGAAGCTGAAATACTGGATGTACCAGGAGGAGGTCTATGCTGAGCTGACGGAGGATCCATATTTTGCCGACTACACCATGGAACAGTGCCAGCAGGATCTGGAGACTCTGAGCGCCTGGGGCAACCTGGCCACCATCCAGGACACCCGGAGAGTAGCTTCCATAGAGGAATTTAAGAATAAGAAATTTCGCTACCAGCTTACGGAGACCACGGTGGAGATTGAGCGCATGGTGATCCGTCTGGAGAATCTGCTGATTGAAGGGGCCTCTCTGGAACCTACACTTTTGGAGCGGCTTCGCATGTCCCTGGGAAAAACAGGGGAAATTGGGGAGATGGATAAGGAAAAAATCTACGGCTGGTGGAGTGATCTGAACAATGATTTTATCCGTCTGAACCAGAATTATCAGGATTACATGCGGGAGCTGAACAGTGTGAAAGCAGAAGAAATGATGAAGACGAAAGCCTTCCTGGTGTTTAAGGACCGTCTTACGGAATACCTGCGCACTTTCGTGAAAAGTCTGCAGGTCAATGTGACGGCCATTGAGCAGATCATGAAAAAGATCCCGGAGGAGACGGTGGTCCGCATTCTGGAGCAGGTGACGGCCTATGAGATGTCCATCCCCAGGATTGAGGTCCAGGTGGAGGAACAGCAGATCTATGAGAAAATGAAGGGACGCTGGGAGAATATACAGAAGTGGTTTGCCGGGACGGGCGGAGGGGAGTCGGAGGCCATGAAAGTCTTTGACACCACCAATGAAGTGATCCGGAAAATCACCCGGTATGCGAGCCGCCTAAGCGAGCAGAACAACAGCGCCGCCAGCCGCCGGGAGGAGTACCGGAAGCTGGCCTCCATGTTTGCCGGATGCAGGGATATGGGGGAGGCTCATAAGCTGAGTGCGGTGGTCTTTGGCGTGGAAAAGCCCCTGCACCTGAGAGGGGATTTTGCCCGGAGTACCGAGAGCATCAACAGTGGTGTTTTTGAGGAGCCGCCCCATGAGATCCTGCTTCAGCCCAGAGTGCGCACCTACAGGGAGAAGTCAAAGCGCTGCGGGATCAGAGACAGCACCTGGGAGAAAGAGGAGGTCCGGCAGGCCATGCTGGCGCGGCTGGAGGAAGAAAGGAGGCTGCTTGAGAGCTATATCAGGGAGGGCCGGCTTGACTTTGCCTCTCTTCCTGAGATTGAACCCCAGATCAGGGATGTATTTCTCACATGGCTCTCCAAGGGGCTGGAGAATAAAGCACACCGGGCCAAGACCGAGGACGGGCAGGCGTTTTCCATTCTTCTGGAGGATCAGGAGAAGACCTGCGTTCTGAAATGCACGGACGGAACTTTCCGGATGCCCGCCTATACCATTGTATTTGAGTAGAATCAGTTCTGGGGCAGCTTTTAATTGAGCCGGCCCGGAGGAACAGAAACAGGAAGAAGCATAGATATGAATACGTTAGAGATACTGCTGAGCAGGCGGTGGGTGTTAAAGAGCAGGGACAAGGAATTGTATTACCAGGTGAAAGACCAGCTTGGGGAGGTAAAGAAATTCCTTATGGAGAAGATGGGGTATCAGGTGATTGTCAATCCCTATCTTGTGAAGGTGGAGAAGATCCCGGCAAAAGCGGAGTGTTGGATGGGGATACAGGAGTTTACGGAGCCGGTGGAATACGCTTTTTTCTGCCTGATTCTGATGTTTCTGGAGAACAAGGAGGCGGAGGAACAGTTTGTGCTGTCAGAGCTGACGGAATATGTCCAGGGACAGTACCAGGAGGAGCAGATTGACTGGACTGTCTACCGCTTCAGACGGCATTTGATCAAGGTTATGAAATACTGCGTGTCCGTGGGGATTCTGGAGGTGGACGACGGCAGCGAGGAGGGATTTGCCAGGGATTACAGCGGGGAAGTACTGTATCAGAACACAGGTGTGTCCCGGTTTTTCATGCGCAATTTCACCCAGAACATTATGGATTATTCCAGTCACAGGGATTTTCTCAAAGGAGAGTGGATCGATGTGGACGAGGACCGGGGGATCGTCCGAAGACAGCGAGTATACCGGAGTCTGCTCATGTCCATGGGGCTCTACCGCACGGAGGAAAACGAAGAAGACTTTGCCTATGTGAGAAATTACAGAAATATGATCCAGGGAGATCTGGAGGAACGGCTCTCCTGTGAGCTCCAGGTGTACCGCAGCAGCGCATACCTGATACTGGGGGAGGACTGCCGTCTGGGAAGATGTCTTCCGGAGGAAAATATGCTCTCGGACATTGTACTTCTGTGCGGGCAGCTGGTCCGGGAACGGGTGGAGTCCGGAAGCTGTAAGCCGGAAGGGGACGAGAGTATTTTGATGTCCAGGGAGGCTTTCCGGGGACTGCTGGAAGAGTGCAGGGACAGGTTTGGAGGAGGATTTATCAAGTCCTACCGGGAGATGGTGACGGAAGAATTTTACAGGGAAATATCCTCCTGTCTGAAGACTCTGGAACTGGTGGAAGACCGGGGGGAGGATGTGCTGATCCGGCCTGTGCTGGGAAGGCTCACCGGGAAGTATCCGGATGATTTTTCACCGGGGAAGAAAGGAAGGAACACCAATGAGCACTGAATGGCAGATAAATAGGATAGGCATGCTGGATTTCTGGTATTATGACGAGCAGGAATTTGAATTTCTGGACGGAAGAATGCTGTTGCGGGGGGCCAACGGCTCCGGAAAATCCGTCACCATGCAGAGCTTTATCCCCCTTCTTCTGGACGGCAATATGCGCCCGGAGAGGCTGGATCCTTTTGGCTCTCGGGCCCGGAAAATGGAGAACTATCTCCTGGAAGAAGGGGACGGAAGAGAGGAGCGTACAGGTTATCTGTACATGGAGCTGAAGCGGGAGGACAGCGACAGCTATACCACCATTGGCATGGGGATCCGGGCCAGGAGGAACAAGAAGCTGGACACCTGGTATTTCTGCGTCACGGACGGAAGGCGGGTGGGCAGGAATCTATTTCTCTACAAGGACATGCAGAACCGGATCACCTGCACAAAGCAGGAGCTGAAAAATCGGCTGGGAGAGGGCGGACGTGTTATGGAGACCCAGGGGGAGTATGTGCAGTGCGTCAACAGGCTGCTCTTTGGCTTTGAGACCATGGAAGAGTACCAGGAGATGCTGGATCTGCTGATACAGCTGCGGACCCCCAAGCTCTCCAAGGATTTTAAGCCCACTATTATCAATGAGATTCTCAGCAGTTCCCTGCAGACCCTGTCCGAGGAAGACCTGCGCCCCATGTCGGAGGCCATTGAAAATATGGACGGCCAGAAGGCCAGTCTGGATGTGCTGGACGAGAGTATCCGCGCGGCGGAGCAGATTGAGAAATCCTTTGATCAGTACAACCAGATTGTGCTCTATGATAAGGCCCTGTACTTTATAAAATGTGCCCAGGAGTGCAGGAAACAGCAGGAAAAAATGGAGGAACTGGTCTCCCGGCAGGCTCAAAGCGCCGCGTGTCTGGAGAAGGAGAAAGAAGCCTATGAGGGGTTGAAAAGGGAAGAAGAGGTCCTGCGGCAGGAACAGGACTCTCTGAAGGACAGCGACGCCGCACAGCTGAAGGAGCGGGAGATCCGGCTTTCCGGTCAGATAGGGGAGGCGGAGCAGGAAGTCTCCCAGAAGAAGAGACAGGAGCAGGAGAAGGAGCAGAAATACCGGGAGATGGACGGCGCCCGGAAAAGGCAGCAGGAGCAGAACGAACTTCTCTGGCAGGAGGTGGAGGAAAATCTGGCCCGCATGGAGGAGGTTCTGGAGGGGATTCCTTTTGACGAGTACCTTTTTCTGAAAAATGAGCTGCTGGAAGCTCCCCGGGAAGAGCAGGCGTTCCAGAGCCACGAGAAGCTGCTGACGGAGTATACCGGCAGGGGGGGGAAGGCCAGGGAGGCTCTTCTGGAGGAGAAGAACTGCCAGGAGCGGTATGACAGGAATCTTCGGGAACTGGACGCTGTCCGGGGCAGGCAGGAACAGAAGGAGAGGGAATGCCGCCAGCAGGATCTTATGCTCCAGGGGAAAAAGGATCAGTGGATCGAGAATTTCTACCTGTGGGAGAAGCAAAACCAGCAGCTGCACCTGCCGGAGGAGGTAAAGCAGCACACGGTACAGGGAATTGAGAGATATATCCACGGGACGGATTTCAATGAGATCCGGGCTCTTTGGCGGGCTGCTTTTGAGGCTGTGGAACAGGAGCTGAAGGAAGGGCTGTTTGAGGAGGGTCGGCGCAGGCAGACCCTTCTCCAGGAGCTGCAGCGGATCCGGCAGGAGCTGCAGGAGTGGAGGGACAGGAAGGATCCGGAGCCGGAGTGCAGTCCGGAGACCCTGCGCAGCAGGCAGCTTCTGGCGGAAAAGAAAATTCCCTACCTGCAGTTTTATAAGGCCGTGGATTTTGGGGAGGGGCTGGAGGAAAAACAGGCGTCCCGCCTGGAGGAGGCCCTCCTTGCCATGGGCATTTTGGACGCGCTGATTGTCCCTGCCCGGTACAGGGAGACCATTGAGGCCCTGGGGGAGGGAGTCTGCGACCGATATATTTTCGGGGATGCCGCCCAGGTGAAGCAGAATCTGCTGGCGTTTCTGGAGGCAGACCGGGGAGAGGAGGATGTCTCCCATATTCTGGCTTCCATCGGGGTGTGCCGGAAGGGAATGTCCCCGGAGGGCGCCGATACCTGGGTGGACGAGAGGGGCCATTACAGGATAGGCGTCCTGGAGGGAACTGTCACAGGAGAGTACCGGGCACGGTATGTGGGCGCCAGGGCCAGGGAGCGGTTCCGGGGGGAGAAAATAGCCCGGCTGGAGCAGGAGGAGCAGGAGACGCTGCAGCAGAAGCAGGCCTGTGAGGAGGGTATTGAGGCCCTTAAGACCCGGAAGGCCCTGCTGCAGAAAGAATGGGACGGGTATCCCCCGGAGGCGGAGATAAAGGAGGCGGCCAGGGAGTATGCGGACAGGCTCTACGACCTGGAGCAGCTGAACCGACAGATCAGGGAATCCAGAGAGCACCTTGCCCAGGTGAAGCAGGAGCTGGATGAGATCCAGCTTGGGGTGCGGGAGCTCTGCGACAGGTGCTATCTGGCCCCCAGACTGGATCTCTGCACCCAGGCTCTGGAGAGCCTGGGTGAGTACAGGGAGTGTTTTACCCAGGTCCGCCTGGACCATGGAAAATACCGCAGCGGTCTTCATCTGCTGGAGAGCCTGGAGAGCACCATGGAGGCTGTGGACCAGGACCTGGATACCATCCGCTATGAACTGGGTAGAATATCCCGCAGGAAGAGCGACCTGGAGGCCGCGCTGCAGTCGGTGCGGGAGCAGCTTCTGCTGACAGATTACGAGAAAATCAAGGAAAGGCTGGACTACTGTCTGGAGAGGCTTACGGCCCTGCCGGGACTGCGGGAAGAGTCCGCCAGACAGCAGACCCACTGGCGGGAGCGGGAGGAACAGCTGGGGCGGGAGCTGCTGCAGCAGAGGGAGGCTCATCAGGAAAATACCCTCCGATACCGGTATCTGGAAGAGGGATTCCGGGGAGAATACAACCTGGGATATGTGGAGCGCACCTTTGCCGTAAACCAGGATATGGAAGATCAGGCGGAGAAGGTATGCTCCATGCTGGGAGGAAAGTTCGGGAGCAGAAAACAGTCCGACCTGCTGGGAAATCTGCAGGAGATTTACCACCAGAACAGGGGATATCTTGTGAACTATCAGCTTACCCTGCAGCCTTTGTTTGAGCAGGAGGACCAGGGGAGTTTTCACCAGGTCTCCATGCGCAGAATAGACATCTGCGGAAAATACCGGGGCTCCGGCGTCAGATTCAAGGAGCTGGTGGGAAAGCTGCGGGAGGACGCGGAAGTATTAAGACGCCTGCTCAGCGACAAGGAGAGGGAGCTGTTTGAGGACATTCTGGCCAATACCATCAGCAAAAAAATCCGGGCAAAAATCCATGCCAGCAAGCGCTGGGTGGAGAATATGAATCGTCTTATGGGGTCCATGCACACTTCCAGCGGCCTGAAATTAAGTCTCAGCTGGAAGAACAGGCGGGCATCAAGGGAGGAACAGCTGGACACCGGGGAACTGGTGGAACTCCTGTCCAAGGATGCGGAAATCATGCGGGAGGAAGAGGTGGAAAAGCTCTCTCTGCACTTCCGTTCCAAGATTGCCGAGGCAAGAAAACTCACCGGGGAGGGGGATTCTGTGCAGTCCTTCCACGCCATTATGCGGGAGGTGCTGGATTACCGGAAATGGTTTGAATTCACCCTGGAGTGCCAGAAGACCGGGGAAAAGAAAAAGGAGCTCACGGACAGAGTGTTTTTCACCTTCAGCGGAGGGGAGAAGGCCATGTCCATGTATGTGCCCCTGTTCTCGGCAGTGGTGGCAAAATACGCAGGCGCCAGGAAGGAGGCTCCCAGGCTTATCTCCCTGGACGAGGCATTTGCAGGGGTGGACGAGACCAATATACGGGATATGTTCAGGCTTATGGTGGAATGCCGCTTTAACTTTATGATCAATTCCCAGGTGCTCTGGGGGGATTATGATACGGTTCCGGGGCTGGCCATCTATCAGCTGCTGCGGCCGGAGAACGCCAAATTTGTCACGGTTATCCCCTATGTCTGGAACGGGAGGGAGCGTCTGCTGGCCCAGGAGGGCAGCAGGTAGATGAACGGGGACGCTGCCTGAGGACAGAGCGGGGACAGGCCCCCGGCCTGAGGATAAAGGGATGATGTAATATGGAAGACAGGATGACACAAGAGGACCGGAAACTGCAGGAGTGCATTGAATATTTTAAGCAGCGGAAGGTCTATGAGAAGTTATTTGTAAAGGTCTGGGACAAGTACCGGAGCCTGGGGCGCTTCGGGGGCACGGTACAGCTCTCGGGCCTGGACCGGGAGGAGTGCAGGCAGCTTGGGGGATTTCTCCAGAAGAACTATGCCGGGAAGGACACGGTCAGCGTCTCAGCCTCTGCCATGGAGAAGGCCCTGGAGGGCAGCAGGTTTTCGGGGCTCAGATGGGAGGTGGTTCTGCAGGGATATTTTCAGGAAGAACTTCTGGGGAAGAAGGAGCAGAGGCGGCAGGAGGAAGCCAGGAAGGAGCAGTTTTTTACAGGGATAACGGCCTCCTGTCCCGGGAACCCCGGCGCCCTGTGGCTCCAGGAGGTTTTTCAGACCAAGGGGGAGGGATACCGGCTGTTGATGGAACACTACCGCAGGCAGCCTGAGAAACTGGAGGAAACCCTTTCCATGCTGCTGAGGGCGATCCCCAGACTGCCTTTTCTCTCCGCTGAAGACAGGGCGGGGGCCTATGAACTCACCGCCGTATTTGCGGCAAAGACCACGGGGGATCCTCATTTTCTGGATGCGGGGACCCTGGGGGAGCAGCTTTTGTGCGCGTTTTTAAGGGAACACATCCCAGGTTCCCCGGGACTGACGGAATTCAGGGCGGAGGAGAAGGCGGAACTTTTCTGGAAGGCAGGGCTGCTTCGGGACGAACTCTCCAACAATATGCTTGTGTACGGGGTGGCAGGGCAGGGAAAAGACGGAAAGCCCCACCGGGGCCTGGAGGGATTTCTGACGCAGAGGGAGCCCCTGCAGCTGACACTGCTGACCATGAGAAAGCTGGAGCGGGTGTCTCCCCAGGGGGAGAAGTGCGTCTATATTGTGGAAAATCCGGCGGTGTTTGCAAAGTTGTCCCAGGCCTGGCCGGAGGCCGCCGTTCTGTGCGGGAACGGTCAGATACGCCTGGCGGTGCTGGTGTTTTTGGATCTTTTCCCACGGGAGGTGCATTTTTTGTACGCAGGAGACTATGACCCGGAGGGCCTGCAGATTGCCCAGAAGCTCAAGGAGCGCTATGGGGACAGGCTGCAGCTGTGGAAGTACCGCAGGGAATTCTATGAGAAATACCGGTCCGACGTGGAGATCTCTGAAAAAAGCTTAAAGCAGCTGGACCATATCTATCTGGAGGAACTGCAGGAGGTGAAAGAAGAAATGCTCCGGCAGAAAAAAGCCGCTTACCAGGAGGCCATGCTGGAGGAATATCTGCGGGGCGCTTAGTACAGCCCTGCCAAGTAACCGCAGGTTTCACCTGGCTGAAGTTCCTGTTTTTTTACCATCTCCAAAAAAAGAAGGAGTTCCCTTGAAAGCAGAGGCATTCTGGGCTATAATAAGAAGGGTACGCATTTTTGGTATTTTCAGGAGGAGCTTGGCCATGAGGCATAATGGGACACGTTTTTTGACGGCTGGTCTGATTCTTGCGTCTATCTTCTGCATCATTGTGTTTCATATTCAGACAACATGGATGAACCGGACAGGAGCGGAGGCCATTAAGGAAATCGGTGTAATCTACATGTCGGGAATGAGTGAACAGGTTGCCGCGCACTTTGGAACCACCATTGAGCTCCGCCTGTCCCAGGTGGAGGCCCTGGTGGACGCGGTTCCCCCGGCCCGGCAGAGGGAGAATGAGGCCATGCGGGTGGAGCTGTCTCAGAATGCACGCTCCAGAGGCTTTGAGTATCTGGCATTTTACACGGGAGACGGCGATTTTCAGATGATATATGGGTCCCAGGTGGAGCCGGAAACTCCCCAGACACTGCAGAGGTCCATTATGGGCGGCAGGGACAATGTGAGCGTGGGGCAGGATGAGCACGGGGAGCGGGTCGCCCTGATAGGAGTTCCCGCCGCCTATGATATGGGGGATGGGAGAAAGAGTACCGCGCTGGTGGCAGGACTTCCCGTGAGCTACCTCAGCGACACACTGTCCGTGAACATTGACAGCAGCATGGTGGAATATTCCATTATCCGCGGGGATGGGGCTTTTATTCTGCAGAATGCAGAGGAGGGGCGGGACAACTATTTCGACCAGATGAGCAGCAGGCAGGAGCAGTATATCACGGAGCTGCAGGCGTCTATAAAAAGCGGTCAGGACTATGTGAGTGAGATTGAGATAGAGGGAAAACGGTGGAATCTGTACTGCACGAAACTTCCTTCCTCTGAATGGTATCTGCTGCTGTACATGCCTTATAACACTCTGGATCAGACGGTGGAGAGGCTGACGGACCGATGGTCACTGGGCTCCCTGGGGAGCTGTATTCTGATCCTCTGTGTGCTTCTTGCGATTTTTTCCGGCTATTTCCGGCTGACCAGAAGGCAGATGCGGGAACTGAAAGGCGCTTATCAGTCCGCCGAACAGGCCAGATGCTCTGCGGAGAGGGAGCGGCAGAGCGCTGAGCGCGCCAGCAGGGCGAAAAATGAGTTCCTCTCCAATATGAGCCACGATATCCGCACGCCCATGAACGGTATTATGGGAATGACCACTGTGGCCATGAATCATTTGAACGACGCAGCGCAGATCAGGACGTGCCTGAAGCGTATCAGCGTGTCCAGCCGCCATCTGCTGGGACTGATCAATGACATGCTGGACATGGCCAAGATAGACAACGGCGGGCTTACGCTGAATCTGGAGCCGGTCTCTCTCCGGGAGGTCATGCAGAATATTATGACCGTGATCCAGCCCCAGATTCAGGAGAAGGAGCAGCATTTTAATATCTACATACAGGATGTCCAAAACGAGGACGTGAGCGCGGACAGGGTGCGCTTAAGCCAGATTCTGCTGAATATCATTGGGAACGCCGTGAAATTCACACCGGAAAACGGAACCATTCAGGTGAGCCTGTCGGAGGAGCCGTCGCCCAAGGGGGAAAAATATATCCGCTCCTGTCTCCATATCAGGGACAACGGAATTGGCATGACAGAGGAATTTCAGGCAAGGATATTTGACGCTTTTGCAAGAGAAGACAATGCGCGGGTCGAAAAAAGCCAAGGTGCAGGGATGGGGATGACCATCACCAAGTCCATTGTAGACGCAATGGGCGGCTCCATCCGCGTGGAGAGCCGGCCGGGCCAGGGCAGTGATTTCTATGTGACCCTGGATATGGAAAAAATTCCGGCGCAGGCTCAGGAGATGACGCTGCCACGGAGGACGGTGCTGTTGGTGGACGATGATGAGTTGAGCTGTAAAACCGCAGAGAACATGCTTTGTTCCCTGGGACTGCAGGCGGAGTGGGTGGGGAATCTGGAAGATGCTTTCCGCCGGATGGAAAAGTGCGGAGAGGGTGAGGAGTTTCCCATTGTGCTGCTGGACTGGGATATCCAGGATCGGGACGGCATTGAAGCGGCAGGGGAACTGCGGGATCGTTTTGGGGAAAAGTTCACGCTTCTCCTGCTGTCGGACGGGGAGTGGGATAACCTGGAAGTGCAGGCCAGAGCGGCAGGAATCGACGGGTTTGTGGAAAAACCTTTGTTCCGGTCAGGGCTGTACTTCGGGCTGAGGCCCTTTGCGGAGGCGCAGGGGCATGGGGCCGGGGAGGAAGAAACAGACGGCATGGACTTTGTCGGCAGGCGGATTCTGTTTGCAGAGGACAATGAGCTGAACTGGGAGATCGGGGAGTCCATGCTCTCCGAGCTGGGTCTGGAACTGGACTGGGCGGAAGACGGGAAGATTTGTCTGGAGAAATTTGAACAGTCGGAAGAGGGCTGGTATGACTTGATCATGATGGATCTGAGAATGCCGGTGATGTCAGGATATGAAGCGGCGTCAGCCATCCGCAGCCTTTCCCGGAAGGACGCAGAGGCTATTCCCATCATTGCCGTGAGCGCGGATGCTTTTGAGGATGACGTGAAGAAATGCCTGGCCTGCGGAATGAACGCCCATGCGGCAAAACCATATGATATGGTGGAACTGGCAGGGCTGCTGGAGCGGTATCTTCACGGTCAGGGGGAAGGGTGACAAACGCCCGAAAGCGCAGGAGGCCGGAGTGAGAGAACCGTGTGCGGCTAGGGCGGGCTGGAGTGTGAGAGGGGGAGAACTTTGAAAAAAATCATTGCGTCAAGTGTGGCGCTGCTGGCTGCCGTGGCCCTGACTGCCTGCGGCGAGGAGGTGGGACCCACCCCGGATCAGGTGACGGAGGAACCCTACGGGGAGACAGAGATTACCCTGTGGACTTTTCAGGTGGGAAACTGGGGCAACCTGACTGCAGTAACCGGTCTGATCACCAGTTTTCACAAGGAGCACCCGGAGATCCATGTGAATGTGGAATGTCTGGACTACGACACCGGGGATCAGAGGATAAGGGACGCGGTGGCCGAGGGAACCGCGCCCGACCTGGTGTTTGAAGGGCCGGAGCGGCTGGTGGCCGACTGGGGGGATCAGGGGCTTCTGGCGGATCTGACCGATCTGTGGGAGGAGGATTATGCCAGTGAAATCTATGAGAATATACGGAAGGCATGTCAGCACAGCAATGGAGAGTACTATGAGTTTCCTGTCTGTATGACTGCCCACTGCATGGCCATCAATTACGATCTTTTTCAGGAGGCAGGGGCTTTGGAGTATATTGATCAGGAGACACATACCTGGTCCACGGAGGATTTTGTCCATGCCGTCCAGGCGCTGAGGGCGTACGGACAGGAACGGGTGGGGGTTCTCTACTGTAAAAACCAAAGCGGGGACCAGGGGACCCGGGCACTGGTAAATAATCTGTACGGGGGAACTTTCGCGGATGAGTCCCACAGTATGTATACCATTGACGGTCAGGAAAACAGTCTGGCGCTGAAGCTTCTGAGGGACTTGGAGGGGATTGCGTTTGAACCGGATACCACGTCCGCAGAAGAGATCGCCCAGTTCTGCCGGGGGGATCTGGCCATGGCGTTCTGCTGGAATGCCTCCCTGGAGATTGCTCAGATTGTGAACAATCCGGAACTGGATTTTGAGGTTTTTCCCATGGCCTTCCCGGTGAGCGAAGGGGAGCCCAGGCTTCAGGGGGGCATATGGGGCTTTGGCATTTTTGACAATGGGGATGAGGAGAGGGTGGAGGCGGCCAAGACTTTTATCCGCTATATGACGGAGAACGAGGACAGTTACAGGAGAGCTGTATTGACTTCTACATTCTGGCCGGTCAGGGAGATGCCGGAGATATACGAGAACGATCTGCTGATGACAGAATATAGTATATTTATGCAGTATATGGGGGATTATTACCAGGTTACTCCAGGGTGGGCCGCCGCCCGGGAGGGATGGTGGAAGATGCTTCAGAAGATTGCAGGGGGAGAAGACGTAGACACCGCCCTGAGAGAATACGCCCGGAAGTTGAACGGGGGTTGACTGGATTTACTGTGAGGAGAAGAAAACTTTTCGGCTTTACCAGGCGTCCCGGTAAAATCTGGGGAAGAGCCGGGGCTGCAGGTATTCTCGTAACAGTTCAGGGCCCTGTCTGAGCTGTTACACATTCTCAGAAAAATGGGCGATAAGTTTTAAAATTAAATGCGACAAGAGGTATTAAAGCCTCTGCCGCATTTATTTTTTTACCAGGAATAGGCAAAATGTAAAGCGCGGTAGGGCGTAAAAACTCTATCGCGCTTTATTTTTTTATTCAGAGATAAGAAGGGGGTGGAAACAGTGGCACGTAAATACACAAGGTTGAGTTTTGAGAACAGGAAGGCTATTGAAAGAATGTGCAAAAGCGGAATAAAGGTGAATGAGATAGCGGAAGCCATGAACGTACATAGAGCGACTATCTACCACGAATTGCAGAGAGGCGGCGCAGGTGGTGGAAAACGGCAGCAGTACAGCGCAGAACTGGCACAAAGAACGATTTAAACCCAAAGGACAATATAAAACGATTACAAAGGAGCGTAAGAACATGAAAAAATTTGAAGTTGGAAAGACCTATTACAGCCGGAGCATTTGCAACCATGAATGTATCTTTACTATTGAGGTAGTAAAGAGAACCGAAAAGAGCGTTACTTACATTTATGACGGTAAGCAGCGGCGTAGCATGATAAAGACGGATGAAAGCGGCGAATACATTAAGCCGGACAGGTACAGCATGGCGCCGACTTTTCGGGCAGACCGGGAAGTAGAAGCCCAGGAAGCATCAGTATTATCCCGTAGAGATTTTGGAAAAAATGGAACTGGAAAAACAGAAACAGGAAGAGGGATACCAATATACCATTGAAGAGATTTTAACAAACTATTAAGGGGGTAGACCATGCTGGAAATAGATATTTACGGAGCCGGGTTATGTTTCCCGGAATTTGAAAAGCAGTTTGAAGCAATCGAAGCAGCTTTAGGGTTCAAGCTGTTTGCCTGGCAGAAGACGTATATAGCAAACGGGAATTTTCGGCGGTATGGAGCCACTACGGCGCAGATATTACGGGAACTTATGCAGGTAGACGCCTTCCCGCTGGATTATTCAATAAAGCCAACGACGCAGCGGGAAGCGTGGTACAGGGGCTTCCTACGCGAGATTAAGCAGCAGTTAGACGACGCCGGGGTACCGACACGGGAAGTATTCTTTACAGGGGAACAGAAGCGGGCATATATGAATAACCCGGAGAATTTGAAAAGGGAGCGGGAACGGAACCCGGAAGCAGCACCAACGCAATATTGGAAATGGTAAGCGGAACCGGGCGGCCATAGTATTGCCGTCCTGGCATTACAAAGGAGTGAATGAGCATGAAGAAATCTAAATACGAAGCGCCTTTAACGGATGAAGAAAGAGCGTTCGCAGCAGAAAACCACTACATAGTAGAAAAGTACCTAAATATACGGAGGCTTCCGCGTGATGAGTGGTACGACGTTGTGATATTCCGGTACCTGTTATCTGTAAAGCGCTGGTTTGCGCTGCCGGAATTGCACAAGCATAATTTTGAGATTATAGCCTTTTATGCTATGCGTTCCGCGATAGGACACGAAAGGGAGAAACGCAGAAGGCGGATAGACACCATAAGCCTGGACGCGCCCGTAGCTGGAACGAACGGCGCCATATTGGCGGATATTATCACTTATGAAAATATGGGCTATTCCTATTTTTTTTGGGGGGGTACCAGGCTGCGGGCGATAATGTTTTAGCTGTAGCAATGTGAAAGGCGGCGCAAGCTGCCGTAAGCGCCTTTAATTCAGTGGGAGAATACCGCAGCCGGGCATATAGCGGGGGCGTCGGTTCGATTCCGGCAAGGCGTATTAGGTGTAGGGTGGCACCCTATAGCGCGCCTGGCAGCAGGCAAATAGCTGCCAGGTGGATACCGTGAAAAAATAGCAGCGGGCGCGCCAGCTAGAAAGCGCGTGGACGGTCAACAAGTTTTTCCCTGTTTTTTAATGTGAAAAATAGGAACGCGGTATACGAAGCCAGGAGCAGAGGGCGAGGCCATGAAAAGACAGAGGGCGCCGCCAAAGCAAAGAAGGGTTACGGTTTTTTGGCGAAGCAAGGAAAAATATGTCACGGTGGCAGCAGCGGGAATTATAACGGCTGCTGCCAAAAAGGAGATAGGAAGCGGGTATATGACAGCAGACGAACGCCGCCGGAAGGCGATAGAAGGGTATTACAAAGCGTATAGGGAATATAAGAAGCTGGATACCGTCCGGGAGCATATGCGCGTTGAAATGTCCGGGGATACCTTAATAGAAATCCATAGGTATTATGGTGAACGGAAGGGCGAACATGTCTTACGGGTGACACAGGAAGAGGCAGAAGGGGCGGAAGTATCCGCAGAAGTAGCAGCCTACGAACGGGCCGCCGACCAACTGGAAAATATGATAAAAAGCAGGCGCGAAAGCCTGGAAGCAAGGCAGCAGGCAGCCAGGAAGGCGGCTGTATGATTTACGCAGTAAAGAACCGTAATACGGGAAAGTACGTTACGGGTACCGACTTTAGCAGAGGGAAGCCCAGGCAGATAATGGCAACGAACCGGGCGCCGCTGCTTTTGGGGGATTATGGCGCAGAGGATAGCGGAACGGTAAGTGCGGAAATGCTGCGGCGGGGAATCAGTACCAGGCGTTATAAATTGGTTCCTGTAGAAGTGCGGGAGATAGAGCAGCAGCGGCAGCAGGCGCCGCCGGAACGCAAGCCGCTTCCCGCCGGATACTATAACATGGATTGCATGGCAGCGCTGCCATTATTCCCGGATGATTTTTTCGACATTGCGGTAATAGACGCGCCCTATGGCATAGGCGCCGACAATATGGCAATGGGAACGAATAAGACTAGGAAAAAGAACGGGTACCCGGCAGAGAGTACGGCGGAGCGGGTGAAGAAAAGCCGGAAGGAGAACGGCGCCGGAAAATGGGATAACCAGGTACCGCCACCGGAATACTTTACAGAACTTTTCCGGGTATCAAAACATTGCATTATTTGGGGCGGGAATTATTACGACTTGCCACCAACACGGGGCGTTATTGTGTGGGATAAGCTGCAACCCTGGGAAGCCTTTAGCCAGGTGGAAATAGCCTGGACGGATTACGACCGCCCGGCTGCCATTGTAAAGTTATCAAACACCGGGGGAGCCAATACGGAAAAGAAGATACATACAACGCAGAAGCCGCCGGAACTGTACGGCTGGTTATTCAGCCATTATCTGCAGCTTAAGCGAGGCGCCAGGTTCCTGGATACGCACGTAGGGAGCGCCAGCAGCTTAATGGCAGCGCATGACGCCGGGCTACAGCCCTGGGGTTTTGAAAAAGACGCATATTATTACGGCCTATCTGCGGATAGGCTGGAAAGACATAAAGCACAGTACAATATTTTCCAGGTTGCGGAGCAGATGGAAATAGAACTGTAGGAAGGTGGGGAAATGCTTACATTGCCAATAAAAAAGGGATGGTACGACCTTATAGCCGGGGGAGTAAAAAAAGAGGAATACCGGGAGATAAAGCCGTATTATACAACCCGCTTTAGAAACCTATTCGGGGCTATGTGGGAGAACGGCGAAGCGCCGGAACAGCGCGTAATTTTCCGCAATGGTTATTCTGCGGACGCGCCGCAGCTTACGGCGTTATGCGGCATACGGGTGGGGGAAGGCCGGGAAGAGTGGGGCGCCGTACCTGGGAAGCGGTATTACATACTGGAAATAAAGGAGATTTTACCGGATGTATGAAGAATTGCAAAGGAAGGCCAGGCCGAAGCCGCCGCGCTGCATACTGGCGGACGGCATAAAAGGCCTTTTCGGGATTGTAAGCCCGTCAAAGCTGCTATATGAGCAATGCCGGATAGATGGAGCAGGCGAAGAGGTAAGAAGGTACCTGGAAGAAAACAGAAAGTACCTGTTATACAGAAGGCGGCTTAACAGGCAGCAATGGGAAGCGGTTTATAGGGAGTACAGAAGGGCGCAGCACCCGGAGAGGGCAGAAGCGTGGGAAAAGAAATGCCAGGAAGCTGCGGCGGAAGCGCTGCGCTGCGTTCGTCTTCTGATAGGGGAATAAAGGCAGCGAAGGGGTGAAGGAGTGCATACAGCGGACATACGGCATAATAGAAGCGGTTATTATGACGGAACGGCCTATAAGGCCATTATAAGCGCGGACAGAAGCAGCCGGAAGAAACAGGAAAGGAAAGCGGTAAAGATGGGAAAGAGAGAAAATGCGGTAGGGATGGCGGGAAGGATAGCCGGAGAGATTGAGAAGCAGCCGGACGTATACGGCGCCAGCGGATTGAGGCGGTTTTTCCTGGAGATAGCAAGAAACGACGGCAGCAGACAGGACAGCGACCGCGTAATAGTCATATACGGCCAGGGAGCGGACGCGACGCCGGGGCAGTTGAAGGATGGCGCCTACGTCATGGTTATGGGGAAAATGCAGACTTATAAAGAGGTTCCCGGCGGGCATATCGTGGTTTTCGTCCTGGCGGAATATGTGGGCGCTGTTACGGAAAAGGTAGCGCAGCAGAACGGCGTATACCTGGAAGGAGTGGTAGCCAGGAAGCCGATACACAGAACCACGCCCCTGGGAAAGAAGATTACGGAAGTAGTAGTAAAGGTTCCTTCTGCCTTTACGGAAGGCTATTTTAGTTTCATTCCTACGATATGCTGGAAGGAATATGCAGAGTGGGCGGCAACGTGCCAGGAAGGCGCCAGGGTAGCCCTGGAAGGGCGTTTACAAAGCCGGGAGTATAAAAAGCGCCTGGACGGAGTAGAAGCCGTTTTGACGGCCTATGAAGTAAGCGCGCAGTACATTGAAAAAAGATAAGGAGAGGGACGAAAAAAAGCCCCAGCGGTTCGGGAAAACCGCCGGGGCTATGCCATAAGTGAAAATCTGCTACAAAATATTATATTTCACGTATGGCGGGAAGTCAAGGAAAACGCGGGCGGGAACCCGCTTTTAACACTTGATAAAAGTATTAAGTATCCGACTATACAGGCCTATAAAGGGGGTGCCTAAATGTGCCATACGTGGAGAGGATTACAAGGGCGGGTAAGACGATAGAGGTAGACCGATATTTTACCAGCCAATACAAAAAGAAGGGGATTAAGAAGGGGGATAAAGTAAAGCCCACCAAAGAGGAACAGAAAAAAATAAACAGTAAGAACGCAGAAAGAAAATTACGCCTGCTGCTGAATGAGAATTTCCAGGATGGCGATTTACATATAGATTTTGGTTATGTCCGTAAAAAGGGTATGGAGTACAGGACGCGGGGGGAAATGAGGAAAGACGCTGATATATTCTTGCGGGAGTTGCGGAAGGTATATAAGGCTGCCGGATATGTGCTTAAGTATATTCATGTGATGGAGATAGGGGAGAAGGGAGCCAGGCACCACCATTTAGTCATAAACCAGCCGGGCATAGACACAAAGCAGATACAGGCTTGCTGGAAGAAAGCGTATGAAGGAAACAGTAAGATACACTTTAGCCCCCTGGATACAGAAGGGGACTACAGCAAGCTGGCGGCATATCTCATAAAATACACGGACAGGACATTAGGGACGGAAGAGGCTTTACAGGGGAAGCGGTGGAACAGAAGCAAGAACCTGGTAATGCCGGAACCGGAATACAGGATAGTGAGGGACAGGAACACATATTACAACGAGCCGAAGCCGTATAAGGGCTATTACATAGTCAAGGACAGCATAGAGGTGGGGACGCATAGCCCGGAGTTTTACGGGTATGGGTATTTGCATTACAGAATGGTGAGGCTGGATTGAGAGAAAGGAGCATAGGAGCATGGAAAGAGTGATAGCGGCAGCGGCAGCAGTTGTCTTCCTTTTTGTGGCAGGTATCGCGGTCATGGCGGGCATGGGTATCGTGGCGGAAGGGCTGAACGAATTACACCGCTGGGAAGAATGGGGCGGCCAGGATGATAGAAAGGGGGTGGGAGTGTGAGGAACTTTAGATTAAGTGACGAAAGCGGCCACCAGGAAGCAATAATAGAGTGGTGCGCCTGGAATATGCAGCAGTACCCGGAATTGGAATTGCTGTACCATGTTCCGAATGGCGGGAAGCGGGATAAGGCGACGGCTGCGGTATTAAAGCGCCAGGGCGTGAAAGCTGGGATACCGGATTTAGTTTTACCAGTAGCCCGCTGCGGATACCATGGCTTGTATATCGAGTTGAAGGCGCCGGGCGGTTCCGTCCAAAAGTCACAGAAGGAATACATAAAGCGCCTGGGAAAACAGGGGTATTTAGCTGTTATCTGCTACGGATGGCAAGAAACCGTAGAACTGTTAAGGAACTACCTGGAAGGAGCCTTAAGCCAGGACGCGGCAGCAGGCGCCGGAAAAGAAGCAGGCCAGGACGCGGCCAGCCTATTGCTTCCGCTGGCGTAAGGAAGGGGGCGAAAGGATGGCAAACAAGACTATTTACAGTTGTGACCGCTGCGGGAAGGAATGGGAATACAAAATAGAAAATGGATTCGGGAATTGTCCAAGACATTTAGAGTATGAGGCATTACGGCGGGTAGATTTATGCCCGGAATGTGAAGCGGAGTTTTACGAAGCTATAAGGAAGTACCGCGAAGGCGGAAAAAATAAAATCTAAGAATGTTCGCTAGGTTCAACGGAGCGAAAGAAAGGCGGAAAGCATGGCAAGAGTAATTAGCATTATCAACCTTAAAGGGGGAGTCGGTAAAACCTTTACAGCGGCCAACATGGCACATATTCTGAACGGATACGGCAAAAGCGTGTTGATGGTAGACAATGACAAACAGGGGAATTTATCAAAGCTATTCGGAGCGTATCAGGATGAAACAGAGTGCGAAACGTCCAAACTGCTGCGGGGCTGCTATATGGACGTGAATAGCTTGCGTTATTCCCTTATGGGCTATCCCTGTATGGATATTATACCCGCGAATATGTCTTTATTGCAGGCCACCAACGATTTAACCAGGGAAGAGGGCGAAGACCAGATAGAACGCTTTAAGGCGCTGGCAGAGGCCTTCCCGCTGGAAGATGGAAAACCCTATGATTTTATCATCATAGACAACCCGCCGGATTTAGGGTTAAACGTCATTAACGCGCTGGCCGTGAGTGATGATGTGATTGTACCGACCAAAATAGACGCCTGGGCGCTGGAAGGCCTGGACGTGATTATAGAACAGGTGGGGCAAATGCAGCAGCTTAACAGCCGCTTGCGATTCCGGGGAGTGCTGCCGACCATGTGGCAGAATAGCGACGCCAACGTATCTGGCCTGGAATGGCTACAGGAAAAGGGCTATAAGGTATTCGATAGCAAGATATGGTACGGGGCGAAGGCGGCGGAAAGTACGTTTTTCTGCAAGCCGATTGTAGAGTATGCGCCGCGTAGCTGGACGGCCATTAGATACCGTAAATTTGTGGCGGAGTATATGGCGGAGATAGAAGCAGAAAAGGCAGCAGACCTGCAGGAAGGGAAGGGGGTACAGTAATGTCAGCATTTAGCGCGTTGGATATGATAAACCCGAAGGCGCGGCAGCAGGCGGCTGCCGTAAGGGAATACAAGGAAATCTATTTAAACCCAAAGGAAGTAAAAGAGGCGCCGGAAAATACCAGGAAGACTTATGAAGGAATAGAAGCCCTGGCAGATAGTTTCTTGCTGGTAGGACAGGAACAGCCCACCGTACTGGCAAGGGTAAACGGGGAATTTCTCATAGTGGACGGCCACCGCCGGAACCGGGCGAACCTGTTAAACCTGGAACGCGGGTATACAAAGTTTGAGAAGGTGCGGTATTTCTTCCGGGATATGTCGGAAACCATGTACGAACTGGCGTTACTTTCCGGGAATGGATATACCCAGGGGCTTACGGATTATGAGAAAACAGAACTTGCCGCCCGGCTTAAGAGGGTATTGGAGAAAATGCGGGAGAATGGGGAAATATCCAAAGAAGGCCGGATACGCGATATAGTGGGCGGTATCCTGGGGGAGAAGCCCACCAATATGGCGCGTATTGAAAAAATCAATAACAGCGCTACGCCGGAGATTAAAGAAGAGTTTAAGAAAGGCAATATAGGCATATCGAAAGCGTATGAGGCTGCCAGGCTGCCGGAAGAGGAACAGAAGGCCATAGCTGCCAGGGCGGCAGCAGGTGAAGACTTAAAAACCAAAGAAATAGCGCAGAAGGTGGCGGAGAAGGTGGCGGCAAAAGCCCAGGAAAAGGCGGAGAAGGCAGCAGAGGACGCAGAGAAGGCCAATATAGAGGCGGAACAGGCCATAGCGGACGCGGCAGAGAAGCAAGAAAAGGCAGAAGAAGAGGCGCAGAACGCGAAAGAGTTAAAGCGGTATGTAGACGCCAGCACAGCGCTGGCCGAAATGTCCGAAACGGACACCGAAGCGCTGATAAATACGGGGCTTCCTGGCGACCGTTCCACCTGGAATACGCGGCAATGGGCTATATACACGCTGCGCCGGATGATGTATGTAGTAGACGCCTTAAGCTATGATGACGTGCAGGCCATGCAGGAAATATTGATAAGGGCAGAGAACCCGGAGAAGAGCCAGGGAGAAGGCCAGGACACGGCAGCAGGCCAGGAAGGCGGGGAACATGAAGACAAGAGAAGTTAAGAGTTTTTCAGAGGTAGACACAAGCGGATTAAAGCAGCCCATTATATGCGTTTACAATCATCCGGCAGACTACCCGGACAAATGCGTAGCCCGGATATTTGACGGGGTGACGCCGACCGACACAGTAATAACCAGGGATACCGTGGAAGAATTGCGGGAAGACATTTCTAAACGGTTCCCGGATAAACTACCCTTTGCAGCAAGCCGGGAAGACTATAAAAGCGTAGTGGAAAGCTGGATATAGGGGAAGGGGCGGGAATGTGGAGAAGAGAAGCATAATAAGACGCGCGGCCAGGAAGGCGTATAAGGCTTTAAGGGACTTTATACGGGATAATAACGGCGGCAAATGTGAAAGACAGGATTGTGCAAGCTGCCCATTTCCGCCGTGTGGGAAAGAAGGTGTAGAGGAATGAGGCGGAAGGCGAAGGAGCTTATAGCGGGGATTATGAAGCGGTACGCGGATACTGTAGAAGGGCTATGTATGGAGTTGGGGGAGTTTGTGGCAGAGGCCACCGCAGAAGTAACGGAGTGCGTGAGGTATTACGGCGGTTATTTGTTGGCCTGGCTGGCGGTTGCGCTGGCCTGGCTGCTGCTGGCGGTAACTATGCCAGCCTGGTATCTGCCGTATAAACATTTCACCGGGAAAGGGGTAGAAGGATGAACAGAAGGCAGAAGAAAAAGGCGTATAAAAAGCGGTACGGACATAACCCGCCTACAAAAAGCTATACTTACCAGGCGTATGGGGTGGATATGCAGAACGTGGCGGACGCGCTGGCGGAAGGGTTTAGAAAAGTGTTCTATGCTGCAAAAGAGGCTGTAGAGATAATAGGCAAAAAGCTGGCAGACGCATGGGAGAAAACCAAAGAACGTATACAGACCATGACCGAAGAGGAATACGCAGAGTTTTTGGAAGGCCTGGAACCGGAAGCAAGGGGCTGGGCGGCAGCTATAAGAATGGGGGTGAAAAAGGATGATACAGGAAATTAACTTAACGGCTATTATCATTACGGCTATTATCTGCTTTACGCTGTATGCCATTTCAAGGGATGATACCGGGAAACGGAAGCATAAGCCGGACGGATTGCAGAAGGAACGCCAGGGAGAAGGCCAGGCGGCAGCAGTACGGGAAAAAGGAAAGGAGATATAGGGGAATGGAAGAGAATGTAAAGGCTGCGGAGATAGAAGCGGGCGCAGACCTGGGAACGCCGGAAGGAGAACAGGCCGCCGCTTGCGTTATTCTTACCGAAGAGGCATTAAAGACCATGTTACAAGAGGCAGCCAAAACAGCTATCAGGGAACTGAAACGGGAAGAAACCAAAGAGCGGAAGAGGAATAAATACCATGATACTTTTTCGCTGATGAAGTGTTACCGTGACGCGGTTTTCCATATCGAAAACGCGGTAAGCGAAGGTACCCAACTGGAAATACAGGATATGACGGAAGAGCAGCAAGAAACCTATTTACGCAGCGTGAGGCGTACCAGGTTTAGAACTATGCTTATGACGGCGAATGTAGATAAGGCTATAGACGAAATGGCAAGGCGCCGGGCGGCAGCAGGCCGGGAACTGGAATATAAAGTATTCGATATGTATTTTATGCAAGGTATGGGCTACGAAGAAATTATAGAGCAGGTGGAAAAGGATACAGGGGAACGCCTGGGGAAGAATACGCCACGCCGCTGGGTTACTGCAATAATCAATGAAATGTCAGTATTGTTATGGGGGTTAGAAAATGAAAGGTAGATTGATAGAAAGGTTTAAAGGCTGGAAAAAAAGAAGAGGGCTGCGTCGTGTATCGGATATTCTTACACCGAATGAAATGAGGTTCGCGCTGCTGGGGTGGGAAGGGATGAAAACCAGGGTAGAATATATGAACCAGGCAAGCGGTGGAAGCCTGGAAGTGATACAGACAGGGTATACATATATCTTTAAAATGGCGAATATATTAAGGCCGGAAGATATGCAGAAAGAAGAGGACAGGATAAGGGCAGGCCTGGCAGAAGGAGTATTGATATTGGACGCCAAGGTATCACTGGTAGATGTGAAGCCGCATTTAGAGGCAAAACGGGCGGAAGGCGTGGGGGAATGATGGTAAAAAGCTGGGGTTTTCATAGGGAAGCCAACGCGGTAAAATGGTAACATGAAAATAGTAGCAGGCGCCGGGCGGCAGCAGGCTACTATTTTTCTTTTGTGAAAGAAGGTGCGATTATGAAACAATGGGCGCAAGCGTTCTATTTGTCACAGAACTGGAAGGATACAAGCCGGGCGTATCTGCTTACGCAGAACAATATATGCGAACGCTGCGGGGAACCAGCAAAGATATGTCACCATAAGACGTACTTAACGCGGGAGAATATCAACGACCAGGCCATAGCGTTAAGCTGGGATAACCTGGAAGCGTTATGCCAGGATTGCCACAATAAAGAACACCACCGCACAGAGAAGAACAGGCGGTACAAATTTGACGCGGAAGGGAATATAGTTTATCTGTAGTCCCCCCATTCCCCGTAAAAATTAAGGGGGCGGAATACCGAGGGGGGAACTACAAAAAAACCCTACGGGCGCGCGCGTGCGTGGTGTAGGGGGTGTGGGGGTGATGGAAGGAAAAAAGGGGGTGTACTCTATGGCAGCCAAAAAGGAGAAGACCAAAGAACAAAGGATTAAAGCCGAAATAAGCAAGATTAACAAGGTTTTCAAAGAACTTGACGAAAACAAGAAAAAGATAGTCACGCCGCTGATACAGAAGGCTGCTTTTATGCACGTCGAATTAGAGGAATTGCAGAAAACCATAGAGGTAGAAGGGTGCGTAGACGAATACCAAAACGGCGCGAACCAGTGGGGAAAAAAGAAGTCTGCGGAAGTGGACGTATATAACACTATGATTAAGAATTATACGGCCATTATCAAAACTTTAACCGATATGGTACCAGCGGCGCCGAAAGGAAAAAGTAAGCTGGATATACTGCGGGAAGAGTAGCCGGAAATGGCAGCAGCAAAGGCATACCGTAACTATATTTACGAATACTACGCAAAGATTAACAGCGGCGAAATTGTAGTAGGCGAATGGATAAAGAAAGTTTATGAAATAGTTGTCAATGAATTGGAGAAGGGCAGCTATTTTTTTAATGCTAAAAAAGCCAATAAGGCTATTAAGTTTATAGAAAATTTTTGCCACCACAGCCAGGGAAGGAACGATTATTTAACACTGGAACTATGGCAAAAAGCATTAGTTTCTTGCATTTTCGGAATAGTTGACGAACATAATATACGCTTTTTTCGTGAAATTTTCATAGTAATAGGCCGGAAAAATGGAAAATCGCTTTTTGCTTCCGCCATTATCGCGTATATGGCGTTCTTAGAACCGGAATACGGCCAGGAAATATACTGCCTGGCGCCAAAACTGGAACAGGCGGCAAAGGTATACGACGCCTTTTTACAGATGGTAGACAAGGAACCGGAACTAAAGGCAGAGGCCAGGAAGAGGCGCAGCGACCTTTATATAGACGCTACAAACTCTTTTGTAAAGCCGATTGCTTTTAATGCAAAAAAGTCTGACGGATTTAACCCCCAACTTGTCGTATGTGATGAAATTGCAGCATGGAGCGGGGACGGCGGATTAAAACAATATGAAGTAATGAAGTCTGCGTTAGGCGCCCGCCGCCAGCCTATGATTTTATCCATATCGACCGCCGGATATATCAACGATAGCATATACGACGAACTATTTAAGCGTTCTACGTCTGTACTGAAAGGAAACAGCAAGGAAAGAAGGTTGCTGCCGTTTCTCTATATGATTGATGATGTAGAGAAGTGGAACGACCTGGAAGAACTGAAAAAAGCCAATCCCAATATGGGCGTATCCGTATCAGAAGAGTTTTTCCGGGAAGAAATAGCGGTAGCAGAAGGCAGCTTAAGCAAAAAAGCGGAATTTTTGTGTAAGTATTGCAACATTAAGCAGAACAGCGCGACCGCATGGCTGGAAAGCCTGGTAGTGGAAAAGGCGACCGCAGTAAAGACCATAGACGGGAAGGAAACGCCGTACACATTAGAGGATTTCCGGGAATGTTACGCAGTTGGCGGCGTGGACTTGTCACAAACGACCGATTTAACGGCGGCTTGTGTGGTGATAGAACGGGAAGGAGTATTATATACCTTCTGTCAATTCTTTATGCCTGCTGGGCGAATAGAAGCGCTTACGGCTATAGACGGGGTGGCCTATGATATTTTTGTAAAGAAGGGCATATTAACGCTATCCGGCGAAAATTACGTTGACTACCACGACGTATATAACTGGTACGTTATGCTGCTGGAAGAATACGGCATACGTACACTGAAAATAGGGTACGACCGATACAGCGCGCAGTACCTTATATCTGAATTATCCGGCTACGGGTTCCATACGGATGATGTATTTCAAGGGGAAAACCTTACCCCCGTTATCCGGGAATTTGAAGGTATCATAAAGGACGGTAATTTTAAGATATGCAGCAACAATCTGTTAAAAGGCCATTTCCTTAATGTGGCACTTAAGCAGAATATGGAAACAAGGAAATTTAGGCCTGTAAAGATTGAGCGCCGCGCACATATAGACGGTTTTGTAGCGGTAATAGACGCTATGACGGTAAGACAGAAATATTATGAAGAGGTGGGCGAACTGCTTAAGAACGCAGCATAGAAAGGGAGTGAGTACAACGAGCCTAAAAGATTATATTTTCAAGAATAAAAAGCAGGTAGCCATAGACACCTATTTTAAAATGCTGAATGGATACAGCCCGGTATTTACGACCTATGAAGGCGGACTATACGAAATGGATTTAACCAGGGCAGCAGTACAGCGGTTTGCTTCCCATTGCAGCAAGCTAAAGCCGGAGATTACGGGAACGGCAAAGAAATACCTGGAGAAGACGTTACAATTTAAGCCCAACTATTTTATGGATACAACAAAGTTTCTTTCCAGGCTGGCTACTATCCTGGAAGTGGATAATACGGCCTTTATCATTCCGGTGGAAGACGGATACGGGCGCCTGGTGGGGCTTTATCCACTGTTACCGCAGCGTTGCGAGATTGTAGAGGCAGCAGGCGTTGTATATCTGCGGTACAGTTTTGAAAACGGGGAACACGCGGCAATAGAGTTTGACCGGGTGGGGATTATGACGCAGTATCAGTATAGCAATGACCTTTTTGGTGATGATAACAAGACGCTGCGGCCTACCATGCAACTGTTACATACGCAAAACGAAGGTATTATAAACGCCGTGAAAAATTCCGCGAATATACGTTTCCTGGCAAAAGTGGCAAATATGCTAAAGCCGGAAGATATAAAAAAGGAGCGGGAACGGTTCACGGAAGACAATCTAAGCGCAGACAACAAAAGCGGGATGATTATTTATGATAACAAGTTTACGGAACTGAAACAGGTAGAAAGCAAGCCATACACTGTAAACGCGCTGCAAATGCAGCAGATTAATGAAAATGTGTTTATCCATTTTGGCACTAATATGGATATAGTCACGAATAAGTACGACGAAAACACGTTTAACGCCTACTACGAAGGGAAAATAGAACCGTTCGCGGTACAGCTATCTTTAGTAACGTCAAATATGCTTTTTACGCAGCGGGAACTATCTGTAGGGAATATGCTTACGTGGACGGCTAACCGTCTGCAATATGCAAGCAATTCCACGAAGCTGCAAGTATCTACCCAGCTTTTCGACCGGGGACTTTTGAACCGTAACGGGGTGATGGATATATGGAACATGGCGCACGTAGAGGACGGGGAAAAGTATTATATCCGAAAGGAATATACAGAGGTTAGCGAACTGGATAAAAATAATAAGCAGCCGCCTGTTACCGTACAGCCGACGGCGGCAGAAACACCCGCCCAGGGCGCCCAGGAAGGCCAGGAAGGCGCCGGAAATGGTGAGGGCGGGGAAATAGACGGTAAAGGTGGAAACGGGGCTACAAACGGCACAGAAGGCCAGAAAGAGGGTGTATAAAATTGCCTATTGTGAAGGAAAGGGAATATAGAGCGCTGGCGGCGCCGCTGTCTGTAGCGGACGCAGCGAAGCGCATAGCTACGGACTATTACGTAGAGGGTTACGCTACTACGTTCAATAGCCCGTATTTGCTTTTTGAATTTGAAGACGGATGGAAGTATTACGAAGTGATAGAAGCCCACGCCGTAGATGGCGCCGACCTATCAGACGTTATTTTTCAATATAACCATTCCGGGAGGGTATTTGCCCGCCAGTCAAATAAAAGTCTTATCGTACAGCCCGATAACACCGGGCTTTTTATGTGCGCTGATTTAGGGCGCACAGACGGGGCAAAGCAGCTATACCAGGATATAGCGGCGGGGATGGTTACTAAAATGTCCTGGGCGTTCACGGTGAAGCGTGACAGCATTACGGAAGACCGGGAACAGCGCATTATTACCAGGAACATACAGGAGATTAAAAAGGTTTTCGACGTATCCGCAGTAGACAGGCCAGCTAATGAGGATACCGAAATAAACGCGCGGAATTTTGCTACGCGGAGTTACGGGCAAATGAAGGCGGAGCGCCTACAGCGCCAGGCACAGTTATTAAAAATCAGAACAATGCTTTAAAGGCAGAAAGAAGAGGTAAAAAGGAATGAATTTACAGGAAATCGAAGCAAGGTTAGCGCAGATTAGAAACGAGATTAACACCAGGGGCGCAAACATGACCGCCGAAGAATTGACCGCCCTGGAAAACGAAGTTACGCAGTTGGTGGAAGAACGCGGGAAACTGCTGGCCGCTGCAAATACCCAGGAACAGCGTAACCGTATTTTGGCAGCAGTAGCAGCAGGCCAGCCCGTACCGGGAGCGGATGGAGCGCCCGAAGCGGCGCCCGTCGTTCTGCGTAGCTTCCCGGCAGCAGGCGGAACCGAGGCAGAGGCGGAAGACAGATACGGGACAGTGAAGTACCGTAAGGCATTTATGAATTATGTGTTACGCGGTACGCAGATTCCGGTAGAATATCGCGCGGACGCAGTAAGCACGACCACGGACGTAGGCGCCGTAATCCCCACTACGGTACTTAACCAGATTGTGCAGAAATTGGAAAGCACAGGCATGATTTTGGCAAAGGTGACGCGGACGGCCTACAAGGGCGGCGTGGCTATCCCGGTATCTACCGTAAAACCCGTAGCCACCTGGGTAAATGAAGGAAAGGGCAGCGACAAGCAGAAGCATGGTATTTCCAAAGAAGGCATGATTACGTTCGCGTATCATAAATTACGCTGCGCCGTGGCGGTATCCCTGGAAGTGGATACTATGGCTATGTCCGCGTTTGAAAGTCTGCTTATCAACAATATTGTGGAAGCAATGACTAAAGCGCTGGAACAGTCCATTATTTCCGGTACGGGTTCCGGCCAGCCTTCCGGCATTATCAAAGAAACGCCCGCGAAAGACCAGGCAATTACCACGAAATCGGCTACGGAACTTTCCTACGCTGACCTTATTGCGGTGGAAGCTGCGTTACCCCAGGCGTATGAGAATGGCGCCGAATGGTGCATGAGCAAAGCCACGTTTATGGGCTTTATCGGAATGACTGACGCCAACGGCCAGCCGATTGCGCGGGTAAACTATGGTATCGGCGGAAAGCCGGAGCGCACATTGCTGGGGCGTCCGGTGGAATGTTGCGACTATATCGGCAGTTTTGCGGCAGCGGCAGCGGGTGACGTGGTGGCGTTTGTCTTCCGGTTCAAGGATTATGTATTGAACACCAATTACGCCATGGGCGTGAAGAAATACGAGGATAACGACACAGATGACCAGGTAACAAAGGGTATCATGCTGGCAGACGGCAAGGTAGTGGATAAAAACAGCCTGGTAACGCTGAAAAAGAAAGCAGCGTGATAAAGGCGGAGCCGGGGGCGTAGGTACCCCGGCTTTTTTGACGGAAAGAAGGTGCAAGGCATGGAAGCGGAAACAACCTTAACGGAGAAAATGCGGGCAGCGCTGCGTATAAGCAGCACCAGCGACCGGATTACAGAAGAAATAAACGACTGTATAGCGGCTTGCAAGAAAGACCTGCAGGACGTGGGCGTAAAACGCTTAAATGAAACGGACGCGCTGATAGTAAGAGCAATTACGCTGTATGTTAAGGCGGAATTTGGGTTTAATGGAAATGCTGATAAATTCCATAATTCCTATGAAAGCCTTAAAGTACACTTGTCAATGTCGAGCGAGTATAACACGGTATCCGAAACGGACACCGGAACGGAAACAGAGGGGGCGGAAAATGGCAGCATGGGCGGATGAAATAACGCTTATTAGTCTGAAAGAAGGCGAAGAGCGGGTAAACGACAACGGTTTTCCGAACGAAGAGGCAGAGGAAAAGCGGGTAGTTTTCTGTAATGTAAAAACGACCGGGTACAATGAGTATTTCAAGAGCCAGCAGACGGGGAAAGTGGTAGAAAAGAAGTGCGACGTACACAAGGCCGATTACGAAGGGGAAGACACCGTAGAACTGGAAGGGAAGCGCTATTATGTTCTGAAAACGTATGAACCGGAAGGGGACGAAGACACCGTAGAACTGTCATTAACCGACATACGCAACAAAGACAAGGGGGCGTAGGTGTGGCGGAGTTTAACACGGTAGGCCTGGAAGATGTAATACAGGCGTTTGAGAGGCGGGAACAGGCAACCGTACAGGCGGTGCCGGAAATGCTGAAAGCAGGCGCCGAAGTGCTGGTACAGGCACAGAAGGCAGAGGCGGCGGCCATGGGGCTGAATGAAACGGGTGGCTTTATCAATTCCATAAAGGCCACGCCTGTAAAGGGGGATGAAACAGAAAAACATATAGACATATTCCCCCAGGGAAGGGCGAAACACGGAAACGACCGAAAAGGAGATAAAAGCAATGTGCGCTATGCTACGATTGGTTTTGTAGCAGAATATGGAACCAGCAGCCAGGCGGCAAGGCCATACCAGACGTCTGCAAACGAGAAGGCCAGGGAAAAGGTAAGCGCTGCGGAACGGGAAGTATGGGAGCGTATGACAAATGGGTAGCTTAAAAAAGGTTTTAGAAAGCACAGGGATACCAGCCCAAAGGGGTGTATATACCGGGAAACAGAAGCCGAAGGCTTATTATACCTTTTTGCTGATTACGCGCGATACGGCAGCGTCGGCGGATGATAAGGAAGCAGTAGGCCGGGAACTATGGCGGGTTACACTCTTTTACAAGGGCGATTTTGAAGAGCAGCTAAAAGCTGCCGTAGAAGCGTTGAAGGCAGCAGGCGCCTATATCAATGGAGTGGGCGCAGAAAGCTACGAAACAGATACAGGGTACTGGCTGGTACCTATTGATATTGAATTTTTGAAGGAGTGATAAAGAATGACTATAGGATTAAGGGATTTATACTATGCAGTATGTACGGAAACGGACGGGGCGGAAACCTACGGGACGCCCAAAAGAATGGCGGAAGTAATGACCGCCGACCTGTCTGTAAAGACGGCAGACGGTTCCCTCTATGCGGATGATACTTTAAGCGAAAGCGTAACGGAATTTGCAAACGCAACGCTGAAAATGGGTATTAAAGACCTTACGCCGGAAACGACCGCCGAAATTTTGGGGCAGACCGTAGATAAAAATAAAGTGGTATGGGCTGGGAAGAATGACGAACCGCCCTTTATCGCGGTTGGGTTCCGCGCACAGAAAACGGGCGGGCGGTTCCGGTATGTATGGCTGCTGAAAGGAAAATGCAAGCTGCCTTCCGAAAAGTACGAAACAAAAGGCGAAAGCATTAAGTTTAATACGCCGGAGATTGAAGCGGAATTTTCCACCAGGAAGAAAGACGGAAGATGGAAAGCGGACTTTACAGGAAGAGAAGACGAAGCGGCAGCGAAAACATGGTTCGACCAGGTGGTAGAGCCTGCAGAAGCCGGGGGAACGGAAGCAGAAGGGACAACAACAGAATAAGGGAAGGAGAGAGGCGCGGCACATGACCGCGCCTTAATTGATATTATGAGCGCATTAAAAAACGGCGGGTATCCGGTGACACTGAACGGCAAGGAATACAGCTTGCTTTTTTCTCTCAATGCCCTGGATGAAATACAAGACAGATTCGGCGGGTATGACAAGCTGGCGGAGGTTTTCAACGATAGTAACCCGGACTGGATTAAACAAACAAAATGGCTTTTAACCCTTCTGATTAACGAGGGGCTTTTATCAGAGGACGAAGACGCCAAACTGCTGACGGAAACACAGGTAGGACGCCTAATCAACGTCGGAAATCTGAAGGACATTCAGAACAGTATTTTTGCGGCGTTCGCAACGGGTACCAGCGGGGACGGCGACATAACAGAAGACGGCGAAGGACAGGAACCGGATAAAGAGGGGGAAGCAAAGGGCGCGCGGGAAAGCTAGATACCGCGCGCCTTCTTTATATAGCAATGGTATTCCTACGGTATGAAGAGGCAGCAGCCTGGCGAAAGACGCCTTATCAGATTGTAAAGCTATTCAGATACCACAAGGAATATAACCCGCAGAAATTTAAACAGGAAACAAGGAAACCGGGGCGGGAACAGGTGGAAATGGATGATATAGACATAGCGTTAGGGGGTTTTTGATTTTGGCAGATAAGACAGATAACATAAAAACCCGTTTGAGTTTTGACGGGGAAGCGCAGTATAAAGCGACCTGCAAGGAAATCAATAGCACCCTAAAGGTGCTTAATTCTGAAATGAAACTTGTTACGGCTGAATATAGGGACAATGCAAGCAGCGCGGAAGCGTTAAAAGCAAAACAGACAGTATTACAGAAGACATACGACGAACAGGCCAAAAAGGTAAAGGCGACGGAAGAGGCGTTAGACAAGTGCAGGCAGGCAACGGGGGAAAACAGCGAGGAAAGCAAGAGGCTGGAAGCACAATTAAATTATCAGAAAGCAGCACTTGTAAAAACGGAACAGGAATTAAAAAAGACGGCGGACGAATTGGAGAAGGCAGAGCAGGCCGCCGACGAAATGGGGGAAGAAATAGAGGACAGCGGGCAGCAGGCAGAAGAGGCGGGCGGAAAGTTTTCCGGTTTAAGCGGTATTCTTAACGGTTTGGGCGGCGCCATGTCTAAGGGCGTGGCGGCGCTGGGAAAGGCTTCCGCTGCAATCGGCGCGGCGGTAGTGGCGGGGCTGGGTTATACGGTAAGCCAGGCAGACGAAGCGAAAGGCGCGTTAAATAACTTTTGCGCCGCCACAAATACGGCTACAGAAGACGCCGGAAAATATAAGCAAGTTATGGAAAATATCTATAACGGCAATTACGGGGAAGGGTTTGAAGATATAGCGGCGGCAATGACAGAAGTACGGCAGCAGGCCGGGGATTTAGGCGCCGGGGAGTTGGAGAAAATGACAACCAACGCCCTAACTTTGCGTGATACGTTCGATTTTGACGTAGCCGAAAGTACAAGAGCAGCAACCCAGTTAATGCAAAAGTTTGGGCTGTCTTCTGATGAAGCATATAACCTAATAGCGCAGGGCGCACAAAATGGACTGAATAAAAACGGGGATTTACTGGACGTCATAAACGAGTACAGCAACCAGTATTCACAGGCGGGATTAAGCGCGGAAGATATGTTTAACTCTATTTCCAATGGCGCAGCTACGGGCGTTTGGAGCATTGATAAAATGGGCGACGCCTTTAAAGAGTTTAGCATACGGATGAATGACGGAACCGCAAACGACTATCTTTCCAGCCTGGGGCTTAATGCGGATGAAGTAGTAAAGAAATTCCAGGAAGGCGGGAGCAGCGCAAAAGAGGCCATGAACCAGGTTAGCGAAGCCCTTAAGAACTGCGACGATAAAAGCCTACAGTATACGGCTGGCGTGGGTTTAATGGGTACCATGTGGGAAGATATGGGGGCGGATGCCTGTATATCACTTATGGACGTGGAAGGGCAGATAAGCAAGACCACGGACGCCATGGGGAAGATTAACGCCGTAAAATACGATACGTTTGGCGAAGCAATGCAAGGCGCCGGAAGGATATTACAGACAAGTTTTATCATGCCAATAGGCGAACAGGCGTTACCGATTTTTAGCCAGTTTGCCAATGAATTGCAGCAAGGGGCAGCAGCGGCAGGCGGTGACATAGGGAAAATGGCGCAGAGTTTTGGGGACGCCCTGGGGAACCTGGTAAACGGACTTTCTGAAATGCTTCCGCAGATAGCCACTTTTGCGGTGGAAATGGTAAACGGGCTTGTAGGCGGGATTGTAGAGAGCGCGCCCACAATCATACAGGCGGGCGTAGATATGATTGTATCGCTTGTAGATGGTATCATATCGGCAATTCCGAAACTAACAGAGAGTGCAACGGAAATAATTACAACGCTGATAGAAGGAATAATACAGTTGCTTCCTAAATTGGCAGAAGGGGCGGTACAGATAATTGCACAGTTGGCCGCAGGTATCGGCCAGGCGCTGCCGGAACTGGTACCGCAGCTTGTGGAACTGGTTTTATTTGTGGCTGAAACCCTTATAAATAATATCCCGCTTTTGATAGACGCAGCCCTACAACTGGTTACTGGCCTGGCGCAAGGGATTATAAACAGTCTTCCGGTTCTCATTCAGAAATTGCCGGAAATCATAACGGCTATAATCAACGCATTAGTGGAAGGGATACCGCTGATTTTGGAAAGCGCGGGGGATATTGTGGTAGCGCTTGTAGATGGTATCATAACGGCGGTTCCGCTGCTGGTGGCTGCAATGCCTAAAATTATTATGGCAATCGTAACGGGATTGATTACCGGAATACCTAAGATACTGGAAGCTGCGGGGAAGCTGGTAGTAAACATAGTTACAAAGCTGGGCGAACTTGTGACACTCATACCAGGAGCAATAAAAGAGGCAATTACAAAGCTGGCAGAGTGGGGCGCCAATATGCAGAGCAAAGGAAAAGAAGTCATTACGGCGCTGGTAACGAATGTTGTAAACATTGTAAAGGAACTTCCTGGCAAGATATGGAACAGCATAGTAGACGCGGTTACGAAGGTAGCGACCTGGGGCGTTAATATGCAGAATAAGGCCAAAGAGGTAATGACTTCCATGGTAACGAAGATTGTTACCGTAGTGAAGGAAACGCCTGGTAAGATATGGAACAGCATAGTAGACGCGGTTACGAAGGTAGCGACCTGGGGTACCAATATGCAAAACAAGGCCAGGGAAACTATGAACGCCATGGTAACAAAGATTGTTTCTGTAGTGAAAGAAATTCCCACAAAAATATATAACAGCATAAGCGGAGCCGTGGAGAAGGTAGGAACCTGGGGTACCAATATGCTGAATAAAGCAAAAAGCGCCATGGAAAGCGTGGTACAGGGAGTTGTAGGCGCCTTTAGCAACATAGGGAGTAAGTTTGCGGACATTGGCAGCAACATGGTACAAGGAATTTGGAACGGTATCAGTAACGGGTGGAACTGGCTGAAAGACAAAGTATCGAGCCTTGCCAGCAGTCTGCTGGACGCTGCAAAAAACGCTTTAGGAATTGAAAGCCCGTCAAAAAAATTCCGCGACGAAGTAGGCGTATATATTGCACAGGGTATCGGCGTGGGCTTTTCTGATGAAATGAAGAGCGTAAACAAACAGATAGAAGACGCCATACCCCAGGAATTTGATATAGGCGCAAAAGTAAATCTGTCTAAAGACATTGACATAGACGGAGAGCCAAAGAAGCCGAAGCCAAAAGGCGGGGCAGCGGGTGGCGTTGTGGTAAATCAGTATATCTATGCCAATACGACCGACTACGCAAAGCAGCAGAAAGAAGCTGCCCGGCAATTCAGAATGATAGCGAGGACGGTATAAACGTATGGAAATTGAAAAACTGATTTACACAAATGAAATAGGCGAAAGCCTGGAACTAAGCACAGATAGCATATACCATTGCAACGTAAGCAAGGACGTAAGCGGGGTAAGCGGCGTTCAAAGCATAATTTACAGCACTAACAGCATGGGGCAGCATGGCGATTCCTACGTAGGGCAGCGGATAGAGGCCAGGGACGTAGACGTAATAGGCCATATCAATACAAGGGACAAGGCGCAGGCGTTGGAACTGCGCCGAAGGTTCCTTAAAATCTTTAACCCGGAATTAGGCGGTACGCTGATGTATGAATATGGCAGTTTTAGGCGCGTTATAGGCTGCCGGTTGCATGGAAAGCCGGAAGCGGAAAGAAAAGAAGTGCTGATAGAGTTTCATATACAGTTAGAATGTCTTAATCCGTTTTGGAGAGAGGAACAGGAAGAAAAGGAAGATATAGCCAGTTGGGTACCTGCCTGGGAATTTCCATGCGAGATAGAACAGGATAACCCGGAAAGCATGATTTTCGGATACCGCGCCGAAAGCGTGATAGTAAATTGCTACAATGAAGGCGACGTAGCCACGGGTATGCGGGTGCGGTTTTCTGCCCTGGGTACGGTAAGGAACCCCATAATACTGAATGTAGATACCCAGGAGTTTATACAGCTTAACGTAACCATGCAGACCGGGGACATTATAGAGGTAAACACGGTATACGGAAGCAAGGGGGCGAAGCTGATACGCGACGGGGCGGAAATAGATTATTTCCGGTATGTGGATGTAGACAGCACTTTTATGCAGCTTGCTATTAAAGATAATAATTTTCGGTATGACGCTGCCGAGGGCGTTAATTCCCTGGACGTGGCTATATTTTACAACAAAGAATATTTAGGGGTGTAAGCGTATGGAAATTAGGGTATTCAGTACAGAAGTGGAACCCCTGGGGGCGATTGATGAAATCAGCAGCCTGTTATGGGTTACAAAATATTTTGACGTGGGAACTTTTAGCCTGCTGGCGCCTATTACGGAAAATAACAGTAAGCTGCTTAAGCGCGGGAACATTATTACGAAGCATGACGGGCGCCGGGAAGTGGTGACGGAAGACGGCAAGATATGGCGCCGGGCGGCACAGATTACATACGTACACATTACGAAGGATGAAAACGGCCTGGAGCAGTTGGAAGCACAAGGCTATATGTTAAGCCGCTGGCTATCAAAACGCTGTATTACGCCGCAGATTGTAAAGACGGATACGAACCAGGCTTTAATAAACTTTATGGTAGAAAAGAATTGCGGGAGCCAGGCGGGCAGCAGGCGAAAATTTCAAAGGTTTTCCATACTTCCACAAGAAAAGGTAGCGGGTACGCTGGTAGAATATGCGAACGTAGCTTATGCAGACCTGGGGGCGGAAGTCAAAGGAAGGGCGCAGGCCGGGAAGCTGGGGTACGATATTCTGATAAATGAGAGGGAAAAGCTGTACGGTTTTTATCTTTATAAGGGGAAAGACCTTACGGCCAAAAATTCGGAAGGCAACACGCCCTGTATATTTTCCCGTGATTTTGACAACGTGGACGAACAGGAGTACACGGACAGTATAGAAAACTGCAAGAACTTTATATACGTCCAGGGGGCTGCCGAAGAGAATGAAGCCCAGCCAGTAGTAACGGTGGACGCTGCGGAGGCTTCCGGCCTGGAATTGGAAGAGGTTTTTTGCGAAGCCACGGACATAGCAAGGAAGTACCAGGAAGGGGAAACAGAAGTAACGATACCATTAAGCACGTACCTGGCAATGCTGCGGACACGGGGAAGCACAGAACTGGAAGGATACGGGGAAGCGGTAAGTTTTACAAGTACCATTTCCACAAATTCCAACTTAAAGTATAAAAGTGATTTTGATTTAGGCGACCGTATCACCTGTAAAGAAGTGAAATGGGGAATACAGATAGACGCCAGGATAACGGAAGTATTGGAAACATACCAAAAGGGGGAAGAAACCATAGAAGCCACTTTTGGGGATAGTTTACCAACGCTTTTAGAACAGATAAAGAAAGTGAGGTAGGAAAAGGATGGCGGATACTTTACCGTTTAATTCGATAAACCATGACCGGGTATATAAGGCGGAAGATTGGGCGTGGTATTTTGCCACGTTTCTGGCTAATGGCGTGTTCCCTAAACCCAGCGACGGGCTACAGGTGATAGCGTATCAGAACATGGAAGTACGGGTAAATATGGGCTATGCCTTTATTAACGGAACGGCCTTTAGGAACCCGGTAAGCAGAAGCATAACGCTGGCAACGGCGGAAGGGGCGCTAAACCGCATAGACCGTATTGTAGTGCGCTGGGACTTGACGGAGCGGGACACTTATTTAGCTGTACTTAAGGGCGTACCTTCTGCGAAGCCGACGGCGGCAGCATTAACCAGGAATACGGAGCGCTGGGAACTGGCTTTAGCGGATATTTACGTAGGAAAGGGCGTTACCGGGATACGAACGGCAAATATTACAGACCAGCGTTTTAATAGCGCAGTATGCGGCATTGTGAAGGGTACTGTAGAAGAAATAGACGCCAGCGTATTGACGAAGCAGTTTACAGATTTTTTTGAAATATACAGCAATGCCGTAATGGATGAATTTAGCGTATATAAGCAGGCAATGGAAAATTACCTTTTCACCATTGAAGGCGTGTATAACCAGTACGTAGCGAAGACCGAAGCCCTGTTTACACAGTATGAAGCGGAGTTTACGGACAGGTATAACACATTCAGTAATACGCTTGAAAGCTGGGAAGCGGAATTATTAAAAGCCTATACCGATTTTGTGGCAAGCATAAAGCTATTTGAGGGAGAGGCGGAAGCGGATTTTAACGCATGGTTTGAAAGCATAAAGGGAAGGCTGGGCGGAGATATAGCCGGGGCGCTGGAACTGGAAATAGAACGGCTTACGGCTGCCCTGGAAGCGCTGCAAAAGCAGACACAGGAAGGCGCAAAGGATATTGAACAGAACATTACAGACCTGGACAGAAGACTAACCAGCGTAGAAAATGGCTGGGGTATCAATTACAAGCATGAAGCAGTATTAGGCTTGTGTTACCTGGGTGCGGCCTACATGGCAGAACAGCACGAAAGGACAGAGGAAACGGCGGTACTAGGAATAGCCTATGCGGGCAATTCCTATTTAGCAAATAATTTTTAAGAAAGAAGGTAAAAAAATGAAGGGTTTTCCCAAAACATTGAAGACAAAAGAAGACTTCTACAACTGCCTGGCAATGGTGGCAAGGGGCGAACTGGCAGCAGCCGACTTGCTGGCAAAGATTGAGAGCGCGGAAAAACAGCGCTTTATTTGCTGCCAGGTGGTAGAGGTGGCAGCGGAAAAGAAGGCCATAACGGTGATGTACTGCGACGAAGCGGCGGTAGGGATGAAATTTACCGCTGGAAATGTAAGCGGAAGCATTGCGGCGGTGGTGCATAAGCAGAGCGGGGAAGCGACGGCAGCAGGCCAGGAAGGAAACGACCTTACGGCGCTTACTCTTTCCAGGGCGGTGGCAGAAGGAACGGAAACCATAAGCCTGGAAATTAACAAGACCGTGGCCGGAATGGAGCCGGGGGAGTTTGATTCACTGAAAGGAGTGTTAAAACAGTATGAGCAGATTACTTGTTGATGATGTAACAAAAACAGACCGCCGGGCGCTGCTGAATGTCAATAAAATGGCTACTATTTCCGACATTGTGGTGCCTAAAAACGAATACCTGTACGCCAGCGGGGCGAATGAATTGACCTTGCTGGACGGCTGCGTAATTGCTGTAGGCGGCGCGGGTATTTTTGCGACCGAAGCAACGGTTATTACAGCCGGGAACCTGGACGTAGGAAGTGCGTTTGAAGTAGGGAAGGACTATTATGTATATATCTGCGATACCAGGGTGGACGCACAGAACGAACGGTACGTAGTTTCCTTAAATTCTACGTATCCGGCTGGATGGAACGCAAGCGATAGCCGGAAAATCGGCGGTTTTCATTATGGGCGCGTCCGCAAAGTGGACGGGAACCTGCAGCCCGTGAACAGCAGCGGCGCCATTTTTGGCACTGGATGGGAAAGCGCGGTAAGTAATGGGATTGTACCCCGCAGCGTATGGACGCTGGGACACCGCCCGAAATGCAACCCGGAAGGAATGGTATACCTGGGCGGCGGTACCTGGATAGACATTTACTTAAATTCTGATGATGGAGCCTATGGCCTTAAGTCTGAATATGGATGCGCGCCCATGACCGGAACCGAAGGCATGAACTGGTATACCTTCACGGAGCGTCTGGCGAAATCCGGTAAGCGTATGCCGGATTATAGCGACTTTTGCGCGTATGCGTTCGGAAGCCCGGCAGGCCTTGACAATGCCAATACGAACGCCTGGACGGCCACCACGAACACGGGAAGGGGCGTTACCGGAAGCGTGGTTAATGCGGTATCGGCTGTAGGCTGCGTGGACGCCGTAGGCCGTGTATGGGAATGGCTTAACGGCCTTATCACAAGGGCAGAACACGCTACAAATACCGAATATCACCCTACAGTAGCCTGGGGATGGGATAAGAAAAGCCCCTTAAGGGATAACGCCACAAAATACGACGTAGGCAACATTTACCAGTATTATGCGTATTCCCTTGCGGCGCTGTTAGCGGGCGGCCACTGGCTCCATGGCGCCGTTGCGGGCGCCCGCGCCGTGGGTTGCAGCGCTTACCCGTGGGATGTCGACACGAGCATTGGCGCGCGCGGGGCGTGTGACTCTTTGTAGACGGCGGGCGAAAGCCCAGCCGACTACGCCGGGGGTGAAAAATGAATATACAGGAACAAACAGACGTCGTACACCAAAAGGTGTACGACTTTCTTTTATATCTGTATCCGCTGCTTAGTAAGTATCCGAAGTATGAAAAATTCAGCCTACAGACAGCCACCAGGAACGCCATATTAGAGGTTTTGTTGGAGTTGGTGAAGTGGGATAAGACGGCAACAAAAAGCCACCTGTATACTGCGGATAGCGCGCTACAGCAGGCCAAAGAACTGATACGCCTGGCGAATGACCTTAAGTACAGCGCCATGAATAAGCAGCATTACGGGGTAAGCTGCGGCAAGCTGGCGGAAATAGGCGTAATGCTGGGCGTTCTGATAGAGGATGTAAAAGCGGGAAGCGGAAGTAAAGGAAAATAAAGATATGGGGCAACTGCTTATTTTAGCCCTTGCGGCGCTGATAGCGGGCGGCAACTGGCACCATGGCGCCAATGCGGGCGCCCGCGCCGTGAATTGCAACAATTACCCGTGGAATGTCAACACGAACATTGGCGCGCGCGGGGCGTGTGACTTAGTGAAAGTATTACAGGCTTAGTGTTCCCCGGAACCCTAGCAAGGACTTAAAGGAATTTAGGTATAGTGCTTAATAATTCTATAGTCAGAGCGGTTGTACCCGCCGGAAAAGGCAAAAAGAAAAATACAGGCTGCTGGTTAGTAGCTGCGGCGAAGGACAGGGGCTTATTTTTATGAAACGGATAGGGCGTTACGGGAATGGCTGGAAGCTATAGAAATATTCCTACGGGATGAATTACGGCTTAAGCTGAATCCGAAGACCACTATACTGGCGGCAAAGAATGGTATTGATTTTGTGGGCTACAAGCACCGGGGAACCCATAAGAAGGTACGCCGGGACAGCATAAAGCGCATGAAACGGAAAATCAAATGGTACGTTAAAGGAAAAATTACAAAGGAGAAACTACAAAAGAGTGTAAGAAGCTGGACGGGACACGCCAGCCATGCAGATAGTTACAATCTGCAAAAGAAAATATTAACGCTGGTAGCGCGGGCGGATGAACAGGCCGCAGCAAAAGCAGCATAGCAGAAAATGGAAGGAGAAAAAGAAAGATGGAAGCAGTAGAAAGGATTATTTTAACCCTGGCGTATAATACCATAGTGCGCCTGGTAGTTGTCGCGGTGGTGATGGATAGTATTTTCGGCATTGGCCGGGCTATCCGGGAACACAGGTTTAACAGCAGCGTGGGGATTGATGGAGCAATCAGAAAAATAGCTATGATTGTTTCCATTGTATTCCTGGGAGCGGTGGACGTACTGGTACATATCAATTTGATAGGGTTTATCCCGGAAGAGGTAAGAGGGTATCTGCCGACGGCCACCATAGGCCTGGCGGAGTTTTTTGGCCTTCTGTATCTTTGCTATGAAGTGGTAAGTATCCTTAAGAACATGGCATTATGTGGGCTGCCCGTGAAAGGATTATGGAAAAAGGTACAGGGGTTTTTGATGAAGTACACCAAAGAACTGCCGGACACAGAAGAAGAGGACGCAGAACAGGAAAGAGAGGCGCTGCCGGATGGCGTGACGGTTACGGACATGGTACCGCCTGGAGCAATGGAGCAGAACCCGGACGGAACCTATAACGCTTACGACGCGGACGGAAAGAAGGCGGGGACAGTGACGGCGGAAGAGTACGAAGCTGCCAGAAATTTCAGAGAGTAGCAGAAGGGTGAGGCCTTGCGGTAAAGCGTAAGGCCTTTTTTGATGGAAAGAAGGCGATTATATGAGCGCAGCGGAATTTATCACAAAAATGGCGCCGCTGGCCGTGGCAGATATGAGGAAAAGCGGGGTACTGGCTTCCGTAACACTGGCACAGGCCATTTTAGAAAGTGGCTGGGGAACGTCGGAACTGGCGGTAAATGCCTGTAACTTTTTCGGCATGAAAGCCAGCCTATCCGGGAATACCTGGCCTTCTGCCTGGAATGGGGCGACTTACACGAAGGACACCGGGGAGCAGAAGGAAAACGGAGAGCATTACACGGTTACGGCTGCCTTTAGAAAGTACCAGGACGCAGCGGCCAGCGTGGCAGACCATAGCGCATACCTTACCGGAGCCATGAAGGACGGGAAAAAACGGTATGAAGGACTGGCCGGGGAAAAGGACGCCAGGGCGGCTATAACAATCATTAAGAACGGCGGGTATGCCACTTCACTGGACTATGTAGAAAAGATAATGAACATTATCGACAAATATAAACTTACGGCCTATGACGCCGGGAAAGAAGAGGTAGAAGGAATGAAGGGTATTAAAATCATGCTGGACGCGGGACACTACGGGAAATATAACCGTTCACCCGCAAACGGGGCATATTATGAAAGCGATTTTGCATGGAAATTCCATAAACTGCTTAAAGCTGCGTTAGAAAAGCGTGGTATTTCTGTAGGCACAACCAGGGACGCCCAGGCCAATGACCTGGCATTAACAACCAGGGGAAGGAAGGCGGCGGGCTGCAATCTGTTTATTTCCATTCATTCCAACGCCGTAGGAAGCGGGGTAAACAATTCTGTAGACTATCCGGTAGCCATTACTATGGTGAATGATGATAAGACCACCATAGACGAAGAAAGCAAGGCCGTGGGCGAACGGCTGGCGCAGACGGTAGCCCAGGTTATGCAGACAAGGCAGCAGGCCAGGACATACACAAAACAGAGCAGCAACGACCGGGACGGGAACGGTATTTTTGATGATGAATATTACGGCGTCCTTCACGGAGCCAAAAGCGTAGGGGTTCCCGGTATTATCCTGGAACATTCTTTTCATACCAATGCGGCGGCAACCGCCTGGCTGCTGGATGATAACCACCTGCAGCAGATGGCAGAGGCAGAGGCGGCAGCCCTGGCGGATTATTACGGGGTGAAACAGACGCCCGGCCAGGCAGCGGAAGAGAAGCCCGGCGCGTCCGACGCTGCGGCAACATGGTACCGCGTCCGTAAGTCCTGGGAAGACAGCAAAAGCCAGGTAGGCGCCTACAGGGTGAAAGATAACGCGGTGAAGAACTGCCCGGAAGGCTATAGCGTATTTGACGAAACAGGGAAAGCCATTTTCACCAATAAGGCAGAAGACCAGGCGGCTACTTCCTGGTACCGTGTCCGCAAGTCCTGGGAAGACGCCGCCAGCCAGGTGGGCGCCTACAAGGTGTACGACAATGCCGTAAATAACTGCCCGGAAGGGTACGCAGTATTTGACGCCGCCGGGAAGGTGCTGTACCGTAATGTTTCTGTATCCGTCCATGAGGTAAAGAAGGGCGATACCCTGGGGAAGTTGGCAAAGCAGTACGGTACCACCGTGGACGCCATTGTAGCGGCCAATAAGGCGGAGTATCAGAAGATTTCTGCCGACCATATTGTAATTGGCTGGAAATTGAAGGTGTAAGACTATGGATTACCAGGAAGCAGCCGACCGCCTGGAGGCCTTTTCAATCTGTACGGAAGCGGTACCCGTAGGCTGCGAACAATGCCCGGCATACCAGGAAGGCAAGGACAGGGAAAAGCAGCAGCAGGCTTGTAACGAAATGATGGAGCCGGAGAAGCTGGAAGAGGCCATAGAAGTGGTAAGAGAGTATAAAAGGAAGGCGCAGAAGACGCCGGAAGCATAGGAAAGTAGGGTAGGTAGTTTTTGCTGCTTACCCTCTTTTTTATTGCGCGAAAATAAAAGTATTTCCGCTTAAACCATTGACGAAATACCCAAAAGGGTATAAGATATAGACGGAAAGGAGAAAAGAAAAATAAGCGGCAGAGCCGGACAGCGAAAGAAGGGCATTGAATGAGTTTTACGGAGAACTTAAAAAAGGCGCGAAAAACGGCGGGCGTTTCTCAAAAAGAACTTGCGGAACGATTACAGGTATACCAAAAAGACATAAGCCGCTGGGAAAACGGAGAGCGGACGCCTTCTGTAGAAGTGTTTACAAGGATATGTAAAGAGTTGGGCGCGTCGGCTGATGAAATTTTAGGATTGAAATAATTATTACGAAAGTGAGGCATAAACATGGGTAAAAAGAAAATGGTACTTTATGGGGTGGCTGCGTTGTTTGCAGTAAGCGGAGTAGTTGCGTTTCCTTCCGGGAATATAACGGGCGGTATCGGCTGCATAGTGATTGCTGCCGTATGCTTCCTGGTAGCGAGAAGGCCGGGGCATGAAGCAGAAGAGCAGCAGAAGGCGCAGACAAGAACGGTTACGCCTGTATCCGGCGGCAAGGTTGTGGATACCATACGCACGAAAATAGTAGGCGTTACTTTTGAAAATGAGGACGGCGAAAACAGACAGGATATATTAGGCCGTATGAGTGGCGACGAAGAAATAGAAATAGAAAAATATACCTATAAAGGGAAGCCTGCTGCGTATGTTAAATGGGGCAATAAAATATTAGGAAATTTGTCTGCGGAACTTGCGGAAGATTTAGCAAGGAAGTATCCGAACGCCCGGTATACAGCGGAAATACTGGAAATTTCCGGGGGGGTACAGACGTTCGGGTGCAATATAGAAATAGATATTGTTGAGGAACCAAAGGAAAGTACCAAAAATCCGGTAAGTGAAGCCTATGTATATGTAGACCGCAGCAGTAAAAAATACCATGTTAAGCCTAATTGTTCCGGTATGAAAAATCCGAAAGCCATACCGATTAGTAGGGCAAAGGTTAAATACACCCCATGCAAAAAGTGTTGTAAGTAAAAAAGGGAGCCGCAGACAGAAATAGCCTGCGGCTTTTCTGCGTACAAAGGAGCGAAAAAAGGGTATGGCGAAGACATTTAAGCATTTAACAAAATCCGATAGAATAAAGATGGAAGCGCTTTTAAAGGCGGGGCATAGCAAGGCAGAAATAGCGGAACAGTTGCACGTACACAGAAGCACAGTATACCGGGAAATAAAAAGAGGGGTTTATACTGCCCTTAATTCCGACCTTACACAAGAGGAACGATACAGCCCGGATATTGCAGACGATAAGTATAAAGAGAATTTAAAGAGCAAGGGCGGAGTATTAAAGATTGGTAATGATATAAAACTAGCCAACTATATAGAAAATAAAATAGTAAATGATGGATATAGCCCGGCGGCCGTCCTGGGAGAACTTAAGGCGCAGAACCGGGAAGGGGAATTTTCTGTAACAATCTGCGTAACCACTCTTTATAGTTACATTGATAAGGGTATCTTTTTGCAGTTGACCAACAAAGACTTGCCAGTAAAAGCCAATAAGAAGCGGGATTATAAAAAAGTGAAGCGGCAGCAGGCCAGGGCTGCGGCTGGTACGAGTATAGAAAAACGCCCGGAAGAGGTAGACAGCCGGGAAGAGTTTGGGCATTGGGAAATGGATAGCGTGATAGGGCAGCGGGGAAAATCAAAAAATACGCTGCTGGTATTAACAGAGAGGAAAACACGGGACGAAATTATCTTTAAGCTGCCGGATAAGACGGCGGAAGCGGTAGTAGACGCCCTGGACGCTTTAGAAAGAAAATGGGGCGGAATGTTTAAACAAGTCTTTAAAAGCATAACCGTAGACAATGGGAGTGAATTTGCGTACTGCGAAGAGTTGGAGCGTTCTATATTGGGGGATGGGAAACGGACGCAGCTATATTATTGTCACCCGTATAGTAGCTGGGAGCGTGGCACGAATGAGGTAACTAATAAGATGGTACGGCGGAAAGTGCCAAAAGGGACAAATTTTGACGATATGACGGACGCAGAAGTAGAGGAAATGGAAAACTGGATAAACAACTACCCCCGCCGGATACATGACTATCATTCTGCTGGGGAATTGTTCAAAGAAGAGGTTAGGAAAATCGGTTGAAAAAAATTTAAAAAATGTCGCATTTAATATTGACATTTTCACTCAGAAAAATGGGCTCTGAAATGTGTTGACAGGTTCTCTCCGGTCTGTTATGATAAGAGTGGTGTAAGAGGGAGTAGCCTGCATGCGTTGGCATGTAGCATATCTGCGTCAATACGGGAAGGAAATTCCCCGGGATATGTTGAAAAGAAGCGAGACTTTTACTGTAACTTATGTTTGCAGTAATAGCCTCGCTTTTTCTGAAAAGAGGAAAAATGGATTCTGAAATGGAGGAAGACTATGTTTTTCATGTGTGTGGCAGTTTTGATTGCGGGGTTTATTGCCCTGGTCAAGGGCGCCGGTATCTTTGTGGACGGTAGTGCGGCCCTGGCGAGAAATTTCAGGGTGCCGGGCCTGATTATCGGCCTGACCATTGTGGCCGTTGGGACAAGCGCTCCGGAGCTGGCGGTGAGTATTACGGCGGCAGTCCAGGGGTCCAATGAGATCGCTCTGAGCAATGTGGTGGGGTCCAATATTTTTAACCTGCTCTGCGTCCTTGGAATGTGCGCTCTTATCCATCCGGTCTCTTCGGAGAAGGCGGTGCTGAAGAGGGACTTTCCCCTGTCCATCGGGGTTACGGCGCTGGTGTTTCTGCTCTCCTGCGGGACTTTTGTGTTCTCGGGACAGATTGCCCGGGCCGGCATGGACGGGGATGCTGGAGTGGTGGGAAGGGGCGAGGGCATACTGCTGATACTGCTGATTGGGGCTTACATTGCATACCTCATTCTGGACGCCAGAAAGCATCCGGCCCCGGAGGAGGATGTGGAGAAAAAGCCCCTGTGGAAGTGTGCCCTGTTCATTGGGGCGGGCCTTGGGCTGATTGTGGCAGGAGGACAGGCTGTGGTGTACGGCGCCAAGGAAATTGCAGGGGCCCTGGGCATGTCGGAGACACTGATCGGGCTCACCATTGTGGCCGTGGGGACGTCCCTGCCGGAACTGGTGACTTCCGTGGTGGCGGCCCGAAAAGGGGAGACAGGCCTGGCGGTGGGCAATGTGGTGGGATCCAATCTGTTTAACCTGATGCTGATTCTGGGCATCTCAGCCGCCATCCATCCGGTGGCGGTGAATGTGGCGTCGGTGTATGACATGGGGATTCTGATCTTTGTCAGTCTGCTGACCTTTCTCTTCCTCCTTACGGCAAGGACTCTGAAACGGCCGGAGGGAGCGGTGATGGTGCTGATGTATGCTGCCCATATGGTGTTTGCTGTGATTAGATGAATTGGAATAGGAGTGAAAAGAAAATGGGAATGAGAATTGAAGAAATCGGAAAACTGTATCTGCCTCCCGCAGGCGTGGTGGAAGGGGAAAAGAAGGCGGCGCTGATGCCCGGGGACAGTGCGTGGGACAGGGACAGCTATATCCCTTCCGCAGGGGGACATGACGTCCTGTGTTCCACAGGAAACTATGATGAGAACGGCCAGATCGACGACGATTTTTCCATAAATATCGGCGGCGGGGATGAGGCGGTGTCCCAGGTGGTGGAGTACAACAGAGAGTATGCCCAGCAGCTTATGAAAACGGTGGGAAAGCCTGAAGAGTCAAGCAGTGATATGAACCGGAGACAATAAGAGAAACAGATGAGAGGGAAGAGAGATGACTTTTGAAGAGTTGCTGTTATTTATGGTAAGATTAGCCGCCGGCACCGGGGTGTTCCTGGTGGGGGTGCATCTGCTCACAGGAAATATTGAGCAGCTTGCCACAGGGAAGATCAAGGCGCTGTTCGGAAAAACCGCCGGCAGAAAGCTTGCCAATGTGGGCATCGGGGCGGCGGCCACGGCTCTGATCCAGAGTTCCGGCGTGACCACCGTGCTCATTGTGGGTTTTGTGAATGTGGGAATTATGAACCTGCACCAGGCTGCCGCCATGATTATGGGGGCCAACATCGGTACCACCATCACCGCCCAGGTGGCGGCGCTGAGCGCCTTTCCCATCACCACCTATGTCCAGGTGTTTGTCTTTGTGGGGATCATGATGAGCATGGTCTGTAAAAGCGACAACCTGAAAAAGACCGGCCTGATTCTGGCCGGTCTGGGGCTGGTGTTTATCGGCCTGTCCCTGATGTCCGACGCCATGAAAGGCAGCTACGACGCGGTCCAGGGCATGTTTGAGTCACTGACCAATCCTTTTCTGCTGCTTTTTGCGGGGATAGCCTTAACGGCCCTGGTTCAGTCCAGTTCGGCCATCACTTCTGTGGTCATTGCCATGTCCGTGGCCGGCCTGACGGTGGGAACCGGGGGCAACGAGGTGCTGTACCTGATTCTGGGCACCAATATCGGCTCCTGTGTTACGGCGCTGATGTCTTCTTTTACGGCAGGGACCAATGCCAGAAGGGCAGGTTTTATCCATCTGCTCTTTAACACCTTCGGCTCCCTTCTCTTTTTTATCCTTCTCATGTGCTGGCCTTCTTTTCTGGAGTGTACTTTCCGCAGCTGGTTTGGCTCCGTGGCCACTCAGATCGCTATGTTCCACACCTTTTTCAATGTGGCCTGTACTGTGCTTTTTCTGCCCTTCTGCGGAGTGTTTGTGAAGATATCCGAGCTTCTGGTCCGGGGGAAAAAGCAGGACAGGGCGTCCACCTGTCTGGACGAAAGAATGCTGGCAAGCGCGTCCCTGGCCATCTCCCAGCTGGAGAAGGAGATGGTGCATCTGTCGGACACCGCCATGGAGGCCTTTCGGACGGCCTATCGTTCTTTTCAGTCTAAAGACAAGAGCCTGATTGGGCCTGCCCAGAATCTGATTGAACAGGCCGGAGGCACCAGCCAGGAGATTGTGAACTTTCTCATCCGCCTCTCTGCCCAGAGCAGGCTTTCTGATGAGAGGAGCATTTCCAATCTTCATAACAATGTGGGCGATATTATGAGAATCGCTGAGATTGCGGACAATTTTACAAAGTACACCGCCAGGACCATTGAGCAGAATCTGCATTTTTCCGAGAGCGTTATGGCGGAACTGGACGCCATGGTGGGGAAGGTGGACGATCTCTATCAGCTGCTGAAGCAGTTTATGCTAAGCCGGGAGAAGGAACTGCTGCCTCGGATCGACCAGGTGGAAGAGGAAGTGGATGCATTCCGCAAGAAGCTCATCGACAGCCATATCAAGAGGCTCAATTCCGGGGAGTGCAGGCCGGAGAGCAGCGGGGTGTTCATCAATCTGGTGTCCAACCTGGAACGACTGGGGGACCACCTGACATACATAGCGCATATGGAGTGACCCCTGAGCCGGGAGATTTGAAAGGCGGCAGGTATGAAAGAGATTTGGAAAAAGGCGGCGGATAATCAGAAAGGGGATACCTTGTCCGGAGCCAGGAAGGCAGGCGGCAGGAATAAGTGGTTTCTGGCGTCTGTGCTGGCAGGGATTCTGGTCCTCCTGTGGGGAGCTGTGTGGTACTGGTCCCGGCAGGGCCTGGGGACAGAGACAGAGGGCGGGGAAGGCGCTCTGGATTTATTTGCCCGGATGCCGGATATTTTTTACTTTTCAAGCGGGGCAGGGGGCTGGGCCACTGAGTTGTATCTGGAGGATGAGGGCAGTTTTTCCGGCCTGTTTCACAGCTGGGAGAGTGGGGAGAAATATCCCGGCGGTACCTTTTATCTCTGTGAATTCCGCGGCAGATTTTCGGCGCCGGAGCAGAAGGGAGAGTTTCTCTGTTCCCTCCGGCTGGAGTCCCTGGAATATGACACCCCCGGGAAAGTGGAGATTGAGGACCGGACCCGGTATATCACAGCCGGTCCCCTGGGCCTGGAGGACGTGGAGGAGATGCTGGTTTTTCTTCCCGGATACCCCACGGAGGATCTGCCGGAGGCGGTTTTTGACTGGATCAGGGGCGCCAGGGAGTTTTGGGACGGCGCCAGGCCGGAGAAGCTGCCTTTTTATGTGCTGTACAATGACAGCACCCAGGAAGCATTTTATTCTGAGACGCAGCAGTGACAGGAGCCGGGCTTCTCCGATTAAGATGTTCCAGGGTCAAGTTCAAGGGAAATGTTTCCCATCAGTTCCCAGGCGGCATCCCTTTCCAGCCGCTGTTCAGGAGTCAAATTTTCATATTCGCATAACATGGGATGCTCTCTTTTGGCATCATTGCGGACACAGCCATAGTTCCAGTTGTAAAAGATATAGAAACGCAGCCAGCGCATGTGGTCCAGCTTACGGTAAGTTTCCCTTATTGAGTTGGATGTTTTGGTTATACAGTATCTGTCATAAGCCCGCTTTACCGTGGAAGGGGTCAGTTTTGTGATGGTTTCGTCATCCAGGAGAATTCTCGTTTTCATCAGGAGATGATCTGCAGCAGCAATTTTGGACTGACGGTGAAGATCATCCAGTTCGTTCCAGCTGAGTGTAGGATAAGAGACTGACCTGCGGAAAATCTCATTGATCGTCACCGCCGCCTGATTCAGTTCTGTTCGGATGATCTGCTGTGGTGTGTAAATATCTTCGTTAGTGCCGAAAAAAGAGACGCCCGGTGCTTTCCGGCTGCTTCGCAGGTCAATGCGGCCGGATAGTTTATAATATTTGTTTAAGATCCAGAATATACTCCAGCCATTCTGTTCATCATCCACACAGATGATAATGCGGTCAGCCCGTTCCAGGAGAGAATGATTTTCCTCCCAGGTATCTTCATGGAAAATCAGGGAGTCCCCTGTCAGGGATTCCTTGTTCAGGGAGAACAGCTGGTTCAGGTGAGGGTGTACAGTAAGAAAATTTCCGACACCGCCGAAGATATGATAGGCTACATGCTGTTCTATGGACAGGACATTGGTCAGAATGGCCCGCTCCAGGATGCTGTTCCCATAATTTCCGAAACCGATGATGACAATTGTGTTCTCGTGGCGGCACAGGGGCTTGGAACGCCAATATTGCCTGGCACAGCACTCATAACTGTGGAAAAAGTTGATGTTGCCGGAGAGCTTGTCCTGCCCGTTAGTGGTTCGAGCATAGACTTCTACTGGTAGTTCATGTAGGTTGACTGCTCTGCTGTTGACACCGATATCATTTTCTTTCATTAGAAATACCTTGCATTTTGTGCCGGTATTCTTCTTTTTTGCCACGATACGGTTTGGTGAAATGCTTAAATAGAGGCAGGGATAGTTTGGGGTTTCACCCTGACTGCCTTTTTTCTCCCCATAGATGATCAGGGCATCAGGATCTTCCTTGTGGATATTTGCGGCAAGGGTATTGGACTCCACGCCGCAGTCTGCAAAGTAATACCAGTTTTTGTGTCGCTGCAGGCCAAGCATGAACAGGGGCAGTCCTTCGTTAGTGACAAAGGATACCACACCTCCAAGTAATGTGACCATAATGCCGGCGGAAGAGAGCAGAAAGATCAGCCCCACCATATGCCCCAGCGGCGTTACCGGTATTAAATCGCCATACCCCACAGTGGTCAGGGTCACTAAGGAATACCATAATGCATCGCCGAATGTCTGGATGGTCGCATTGCTGTCGGAGGATTCTGAACAGTATAAAAGGGCTACCAGGCATATATAAGTCAACATTATAATTGTTATTAGGCAAATGTAAATATTCTTTTTCTTTTTCATGCTATCCACTTTCTTTCGATTATATTGTTAATATTAATATCAACAGTCGGAAAAGTCAATCCTGAGGGAAAGGGGGTTCTAACCTATTTTCGATGACATCCTAGGTAAAGATCTTCAGAGAGGCATTTTCCCCAGGGAAAATGCCTCTTTTTTGGTCGCTCTATATTCTGTCAGAAGAAGTCGTCCGGGGAATCTACCGGCGCCTGCCCCGGTAGATTCTGCTGTTTTCCCGCTGGCTAGGGGGTGCTGAAAAGAGTGGAGAAGCGGTTCATATTTTCAGTCTTCAGGGCCATGGAGGGATGGACATACCGGTTCATGGTGATGGATACGCTGGCATGTCCCAGAATCTCGCTGAGACTTTTTATGTCAAACCCCAGTTCAATGCATCTGGTGGCAAAAGTATGCCTTGTGGCATGGAAATTGGCGTCCTGGATGTTGCAGGCCGAAAGGATTTTCTTAAATCGGTTCTGCATGGTTCTGGGCTCCAGATACCGTCTGGCGTCCCCGGTGAGAAGGAAGGTTCCCGAGGTGTGGAAATCTTCCAGAAAGCTCATGATGGGTTCCGGCAGGGGAATGGTGCGGACAGAGCAGGCGCTTTTGGGCTTGAGGATTTTCACTTCGGTGCGCCCGCCTTCTGAGGCATTCACCCGGACCCGCTGCATGGTCTTGCACACATGCATTTTGCACTCTGAAAGACTGATGTCATCCCAGCTCATAGCGCAGAGTTCTCCCACGCGGATTCCTGTGTAAAGGCATACCAGAATGCCCAGGGCCGTAAGGTCCAGGTTGGCCTGCAGGTACTGCAACAGTGTTTCCTCTTCCTCCAGACTGAACACCCGGATATCTCCCTGTTCCCGCTTCAGGTCGATACAGTCAGAGGTAAAGACCACTCTGTGATCGTTTCTGAGGGCATAGACCCGGATGCTGTTCATGGTGGACAGGACTTCCGCCACGGTTGCCGGGGAGAGACCCTGCTGCTTTGAGCCCCCGGTGGAGAGCAGGAGATTCATAAAGTCTGTCACCTGCTGGTTGGTGATCTCGGACAGTTCCGCATCCCCCAGCTCTGGATAGATATAGAGGCTCAGTATGTCCTTATATTTGTTTATGGAAGATTCTTTCAGTGTCACAGCCGCTTCCTCCAGCCATCTGTTCCCCATCTCCCGGACTTTCCCCGCATTTTGTGCGGCGGCAAGGTTCCGCTCTTCCAGTTCTTTTTTGATGGCATCCAGTTTTTCTTTCACTTCACGGTAGCTTTTTCCGTACACCGTGCCGTACCGGGCTTTTCCGTCCACCCGTTCCCTGATGTAGCGCCCTTCCCAGCGCCCGTCTTTTCTCTTGTAAATGTTTTCGCCTTTCCTCGGCATGCTTTTGTACCTCCGCTTTGACGTGCTTAGGAATGCCTCTCTGAGGACATTGAACCGGCATGTGGAGACAGAGGAAATAAGGGTACCGGCACAGCCCGCAAAAAGCGGCATCCTATTGTCAGTATCCCTTATATTTTGTTATATTTTGTCATATTTTGTCAAATTTTGGTATGTCCTGCTGACAAGCCGTGGGAATTGGAGGGACAGTTCTGGGAGCCTGCCCGGGCAGACTCCTCAGGACTGTTGGAATAGAAATAGATATCAGAGAAAAGCAGTGGGGGGATCGGAGCAGCTCACCGTGTGGGCATCTGAAAGCCCTCCAGAGCCCTGTTCAGATAATCGTTGAAGGGTTTCATTTTCTCAAAGAGGAGGGCAGCTTTGTCCAGAAAGCCCTGCGGGTCCAGCAGCTCCTGGTCTTTGAGGGGAAATTCCAGGTACCAGCTTTTGTGTTTCAGGTATTGGGCCTGGGGATGGTCTTTTTCGTAGCCCCTGGGTACGTTTTTCAGAGCGGTGCCCTTTACGGTAAAGCAGGCTGCAAATTCTTTCTCGTGGATGATCCGGTTCCACTCTTCCGGATTTTGTGAAAGATAGTTCCGCACCATGCTCACCGCGTCCTGGAACATGTCTGCAAAGAGACCCCCTCCCAGGAAGGACTGATCCCCTGGTTTTATCATAATATAATAGCCTGTGGGAATGGGCAGTTTTCCCTTGGAGGAGATATGGGCGCGGAAAGCGGGATTGTAGGGAGATTTGTCATGGCTGAAACGGGTATCGCGCACCAGCTTAAAGGTGAGATCCCCGGGGTTCAGGTGAAGCACACTGTTGTCAAAGCGTCCGATCCGCAGGATCATTTCCTGTAGAAGGGCTTCAAATTCGCCGCAGGCTGCTTTATATTCTCCTTTATGTTCATGGTACCATTCTCTCTCGTTATGGGTTCTCAGCCCCTCCAGGTAGTCCAGTATGATCTGTGTATTCATGGCTGTATTCTCCTTTCCGCCCAGGCGGGCATTTGTCAGGCATTTTTGACAGCGGCCGCAGCGGGCGAATCCAGAAATTTTCTGATATATTCTTTCAGGCGCTCCGGCGTCTGGTACATTTTGCAGAAAGAAAACTGCTGTGACAGCCCGTCAATTTCCTCCATGGCGCCCTTTATTTCCCTGAGCTGCTCCATATCCGGACTGGAGGCGGAGGTATAATCCAACTGTGCAGGGTCCAGACGGTGGCTGCGGATGGCGTAATTTATCCTGTCACGGCACCGGCATTTTCCGCTGCCGTACTCGCCGCAGTAGGCGGACAGGAACTGGGCCATTTTTCCCCGCACTCGGGAAAGTCTCTGGCGGTATGCCTCCGGGGTGATTCCCAGGATCTCCCCGGCCATGCGGCTGTCGGCTTTAAACATGGTTCCCAGGACAAAGATGCAGCGGCTCTCGGGATCCAAGCACTGGAGCATTACATTGGTACAGGAAAGCTTCAGCTCCTCAGCCAGCACGGACTGTTCCACATTCTGGGACAGGTCGGGTATGTTCTGCAGATCCGCGTTCTCTATGTCATTTCCATAGAATTCAAAGTTCAGCGGGGCGTGGGCGAACATGTGCTTTTTGTAGTTTTTCAGGTGGTTCACGGCCACACGGAAGGCCCATGTGGTGAAGGCGCTTTCTTGCCGGAAAGAGGGAAGGCCCGAGAGGATTTTCATCAGAATCTCCTGCGCGGCGTCTTCCGCGTCGGCAAAGGTCCCCAGCATGCGCAGGGAGAGGCTGAAGGCCATGTCCTGTACGCCGGCGATGACAGCTTCCAGAGCGTCCCTGTCCCCTGCGGCGGCTCTGTCGGCCAGGGCGTTTAAATCTTCATTGGTGTTTTTGCTCATAAAATTATTCCTCCTGTCATAAGCAGTGTCTCTGTATTAGACAACTTTTCCCCGCCCCTGTGACAGAAAAATTGTTTTTTCTGCAGGGACATTTTTATTATATCTCATTCAGGAGAGGGATATCAAGAAAGGAACACAAATTGTATGTATACAAAGGAGAAGAAGAGATATAATCTGACTTTTATGACATTTTAGGAGAAGTAGATTGATAGTTGTGCAGTATTATAGTATGGCTATAATATAGTACAAATTAAGGAGTGATTATTTACATAGTTTCTTCTGCAGGATGTCGTTATATCATGTAAAAGTATCTGCTGTGTGCGCAGGGAGGACGGTCATGCTGAGTGTGGATCAGAGGAGAATTGTGGACGGGGAGATCACAAAGGAATTTCTGCGGGTGAACCGGGAAAGGGTGGATGGAATCATTGCAGAGTTTGGCAGACAGGCAGCGGGGGAGGGGTGAACCGGGGCCCCAGACGGCAGGCTTTTCTGCGGATGAAGTGGTATACTAAAACTGGACACGGAGGGGGTAGAAATTGGACAGGGTACATGATAAGATGAAACGGTTTACCAATGAGTTACACCAGGGAAGAACGGCTGGACATCGGCAAACAAATTTACAACAATGAGATGTCCGTTCAGCTTCGGGAGAAGGAGGAGAGGGAAAAAAGACAGCAGCAGAGCAAAAATGAGCTGATCACTAATGTCTCCCATGATCTGCGCAGTCCTCTTACCTCGATTATCGGCTATGTGGAACTGCTGAAGGAGACAGGGCCGAAAGACAGGCAGCGCTTTGCTGAATACATTGAAGTGGTAGAACGGCGCCTGACTGGGCTGAACGGGCTGATCAACGAACTGTTTGAATATACAAAGCTGAACTCCGCTGACCGACTACCGGACATGGAGAAAAGGGATGTGTTGGAACTGCTGCGGCATATCCTTTATGAATACAAAATTCTGATGGAAGCGGAGGGCCTGACGCTTTCCTGGCAACTGGGGGCGGAAAGCCACGCCGCCCATATTATTACACAGCAGATGGTACGGGTATTTCAGAATTTACTGGAAAATGCCCGCAGATACGCCGATCATTCCGCTCCGGTAACCGTGACGGCACAGGATGAGGGCCAGCTCCACATCTGTATCACGAACCGGTTGACGGATGCATGCGGCATTGAGCCGGACCGGATCTTTGAACGTTTCTACTGCGGAGACCGGGCCAGAAGCACTCCGCAAAGCTCCGGACTGGGGCTTGCCATTGTAAAGCGCATCGTGGAACTCCACGGGGGAGAGGTCAATGCATCGTTACAGGGACAGGAGCTGTCCATCCATCTGTTTCTTAAATAAAAGAACACCACAGATCAGGTTCCAGTTGTGCGGCTGATAAAATATTGGTATAATGTTTACATCCCGTAGCAGGGAAGCAGAAGTCTAGCAAGCGCCTGGTGAAAGCGCAGGAGGTGCCAAATGGCAGGGACAGTTGGGATCGGGATACAGGATTTCGGAAAAATCATTGAAAATAAATGTTTTTACGTAGATAAAACTGCGTTTATTAAGGAATGGTGGGAAAACCGGGACGATGTCACGATGATTATCCGTCCCCGCCGGTTCGGCAAGACACTGGCCATGAGCATGTTGGAACATTTCTTTTCCGTGGAGTATGCAGGCAGGGGAGACTTGTTTGAGGGCTTAAGCATATGGGAGGAAAAATCGCCCGGTGCAGATTACAAATACCGCAGCCTCCAGGGCAGTTACCCGGTGATCTTCATAAGCTTTGCAGATGTGAAGGAGACTACCTTCCAGAGTGCAAGGGATAAAATCTGCCGCATCATCAAAGCCCAGTATGATAAATTTGAACGCCTTCTGGATCAGGATCCGGCGTTGGAGAAGCTTCCTGATATTTTTCGTGAGATTTCCCCTGTAATGGGAGACGCGGCGGCTTCCTATTCTTTAAAGGCCCTGTCGCAGTTCCTGGCGGGCTATTATGGGAAAAAAGTGATCATCCTTATGGACGAATACGACACGCCCATGCAGGAGTCCTATGTATATGGTTACTGGGATGAAATGGCAGCCTTTATCCGCAGCCTGTTTAATTCCACCTTCAAGACAAATCCTTATATGGAGCGGGCTGTCCTGACAGGAATTACCCGCATCAGCAAAGAGTCAATCTTTTACGATTTGAATAATCTGGAGGTAGTTACTACGACTTCCTGTAAGTACGAAGAAGTATTTGGATTCACGGAAAAAGAAGTGTTTGCTGCTATGGATGAATTCGGGCTTACGGAAAAAGAGGAAGTCCGGGCCTGGTATGACGGCTTTACTTTTGGGGAAACGCCGGACATTTATAATCCGTGGTCTATCATTCATTATCTGGATAAGGGGCGTTTTGCAGCCTATTGGGCGAATACCAGTTCCAACAGCCTTGTGGGAAAGCTGATCCGGGAAGGAGAAGCGGAGGTAAAGACGGTGATGGAAGACCTGCTGCAGGGCAAAACCTTCCATACAAGGATTGACGAACAGATTATATTCAGCCAACTGGACAGCAATACCAATGCTGTCTGGAGCCTGCTTCTGACCAGTGGTTACCTGCGGGTGGAGAAGACTATATTGGATAGTCGTGGAAAACTGGAATATGACCTGAAGCTGACAAACAAGGAAGTCCGGATCATGTTTGAGCAGATGATAGAGAGTTGGTTCGCGGACTATACGTCTGCCTACAATGCATTTATCAAGGCGATACTGGCTGACGACAAAAAGGCGATGAATGTCTATATGAACCGGACGGCTCTGGCTACGTTCAGTTTCTTTGACACAGGAAATAAGCCGTCGGAAGCTACAGAACCGGAGCGGTTCTACCACGGTTTTGTGCTTGGGCTGATGGTAGATCTGGCAGACCGGTACCGGATTACCTCCAACCGGGAGAGCGGCCTGGGCAGGTACGATGTAATGTTGGAGCCTTTGAGAGCCGGGGATCCCGCCTTTGTGTTGGAATTCAAGGTGAGAGATCCGGAGGATGAGGCGGCATTGGCGGATACCGTGTCGGCTGCGCTGCGGCAGATTGAGGAGAAAGCATATGGTATGGAACTCGTAGCCAGGGGGATTTCTCCGGAGCGGATCCGGCATTACGGATTTGCTTTTGAGGGGAAGACGGTGCTGATTGGCTGAAAACAGGGGCAGGAAAAGGAAACGGATACAGACCGCTGCAAAATAATCATGAGGGAAGCCTTCCTGTAAGCAGAGCTTCCCTATTCTATATCAGTATTTCTTCAATTTTTTCCCTGTGATGATACAGAATAAACTTCCGTTGATTCCAAGGATCAACATCATAAGTGCTGCGCCGGAACCTTTCCCTGTGCCGAAGAGCGTTTTTAGAATGGTTAAATCACCATGCACCCCCATAAAGGGTTCGCATACTTGATCAACCATAAAACCGCCCACAAATAGTCCTATGGGAATGGTAAAAAACTGAAGCGTATTGCGGCAGGCATAGACGCGCCCCTGCAGCTCCACAGGAATGGCAGTTCTTAGAATCACATCCAAATTTGCGCTCATAATTGGTACAACCACCCATCCGATAAACTGTCCAATACACCAAAGCAGCGGTTCCCGGGAAAACGCCAGCAAAAAGTTTTCGGTTCCCAATGAAAACAGCATTGTCAAATAAATAACCCTTACCCTGTTTTTCGGCTTTGGCAGCACAGAAACCGCCAGACTGCCCACAATCATGGCAGCACCGGAACAGGAGGTGACGATTCCCAAAACAGTCGAGCCGCCTTTCGGATTGGGAAGAACATAACCGGGCAATACGGCATCAAAGGCAGAGGCTACGAAATTGATACCGGACATGAATAAAATCAAGGTCAAAATAAGCTGATTCTTTTTCAAAAAGGTAAGCCCTTCTTTGGCAAGCACCAGTACACGTTCGCTTTTGTCCTTTTTATATTCCGGGATTTTCACAAAAAACAGCAAAGCGGTAAACGCAATAAGGAAACTGCCGATACCACCGCGATTACGCCGTTCAGCCCTGTAAACGCATTGGCCATATTTTGATTGTCCTTGTAGTTATGTTTTTGATTCAGTTGTTATTTGGCCGGTTTGAGCAGTATTATAAGAATGTGTATTTCCCTGTTTTTCAGTTGAAAGGTAGTGTCAAGTAATCTATGAAAAAGCTGGGCCGAAAAAAGTAGGCCCAATCG
>OFGQ01000121.1_pt1 | contig 67893 bp, 54 predicted proteins | sample 1521791 | NCBI WGS metagenome assembly OFGQ01 (sample SAMEA3504116, study PRJEB24116) | mouse gut metagenome | biome: mouse gut; feature: mouse-associated habitat; material: faeces | place: Denmark | collected 2011 | reverse complement strand
CAGAAAAATAAAAGAAAAAGTATAAAATAACCCAACCGCCAGACAAGGATTAGTTTCAAGGTTTTCCCGCGCCCGTTGCCGGACTTCGTTGCCGCTGTTCCCTGTCTGGCTTTTTCATGTGCGCGAGCAACGAGCCAAGGGAGTATGCTTGCATATCCATTTGGCGACTGCTGCGACAACGACAGTTATGGAGGACAATTGCCTATTGCGAATAAAAAAATAAATGTTGATGAAAAAAGATATTCAGATATTCCGGTCTGGCGCAGGTATACGCTGACTATTGAAGAAGCAGCCGGATATTATCATATCGGGGAAGGAAAGCTGCGAATGCTCATTGACACACATCCCAATGAAGATTTCTATATGATGAATGGAAACAGGGTTCTGATTAAGCGTGAGAAATTTGAACGGTATCTGGATCACGCAACTGCTATATAAAAATATCTGAAAAAGAGAACAGCAGATTGCCTGTATCCCATGATAAAGCTGTACGGAGAGTCAAATTTGTGATATGATAACTTTGCAAGTCTGACTCTCCTTTTTTGAAAGGAGAGGTTCGATGAGTGAGAAAAGAAGAGATAACCGTAATCGTATTTTACGTGAGGGCGAGTATCAGCGCACAGATGGGAGGTATCGGTTCCGTTATATTGACGAGGACGGAAAAGAGAAAAATGTTTACAGTTGGCGTTTGGATAAGAATGACCCAATGCCGAAAGGTAAGAAGCGGGAACTTTCATTGAGAGAGAAAGAAAAGCAGATTGAAGCGGATTTGTTTGACCACATCGTAACCAATGGCGGCAATTACACGGTGCTGGAGTTGGTGGAGAAGTATGTATTTCTGAAAACAGGAGTCCGCCACAACACGGTTGCTGGATATAAGACAGTCATTAACGTCTTGAAAAAGGAAGCATTTGGCAGGCAACGTATTGACAAGGTACGTTTATCAGATGCAAAGGCGTGGCTCATTAAGCTTCAGCAGGTGGATGGCAGAGGATACAGTTCCATTCATTCTATCCGTGGTGTTCTCAGACCAGCATTTCAGATGGCTGTAGATGATGACCTGATTCGTAAAAATCCATTTGGATTTGAACTGGCATCGGTGATTGTCAATGATTCTGTTACCAGAGAGGCGATCACCCGGAAACAGGAGCGGGATTTGCTCAAGTTTATCAGGGAAGATACTCATTTTAGCAAATACTATGATGCAATTTACATTCTTTTTCATACAGGACTTCGTATTTCGGAGTTTTGCGGACTGACAATACCTGATATTGAGTTTGGAGAAATGCGCATCAAGGTAGACCATCAGTTACAGCGCACATCACAGATGGAATATGTGATTTAGGAGCCGAAAACGGAAAGCGGCGTCCGCTATGTGCCTATGACAGAAGAAGTTGCAGCGTGTTTCCGCAGGGTAATTGCAAATCGGGAAACCCCGAAAGTTGAGCCTATGGTAGATGGTTGTATTCGTTTTCTGTGTCTGGATAAGAGTGATATGCCAAAAGTTGCCCTTCACTGGGAGAAGTATCTGGAGCATATCATTGAGAAATACAATAAGATTTACCGCATCCAGATGCCAAAAGTAACCCCTCATGTATGCAGGCATACCTTTTGCTCCAATATGGCGAAGTCGGGAATGAATCCGAAGACCTTACAGTATATCATGGGTCATGCGGATATCAGTGTAACATTGAACACCTACACCCATGTGAATTTCGATGATGCGAAGGAAGAACTGCAACGAGTAGCGAACTCTTAAAAAAGCCCATTGGTAAAGCCACTTACTCTACCAACGTATTTACCAATTTCAAGCATTTGAGAAGAAATAAAGGATATATAAGGAGTTATAGAAAAATGATAAAAATACTCTTTGTCTGCCACGGCAACATCTGTCGTAGCACCATGTGCGAGAGCGTCATGACGCATCTCGTCTGCCAAAAAAACTTAAATAATGAAATCCAGATCGCATCCGCCGCCACGCACAACGACGAAATCGGCAATCCGCCGCATTATGGAACGGCTAGAAAATTAAAACAGGCCGGTATTCCGCTGGTTCCCCACCGTGCCGTTCGCATGACAAAAGAGGATTATGCTAGATATGACTATCTGATCGGGATGGATTCCGCTAATATCCGGAATATGACAAGAATCACAAACGGCGATCCGCAGGGGAAAATCTGCAAGCTTCTTACATTTGCAAATTCTTCCCGCGATATCGCGGATCCTTGGTACACCGGAAATTTCGATGAAACGTATGCGGACGTTATGGAAGGCTGTACGGCGCTGTTAAGACACATAGAAAGAGCCATGAGTCGTTGATTTTGAGGAATTGTCATGTTATATCTTATTACCGCAATGTACGCCGAAGCACAGCCGCTGATACGGCAGTATCAACTGAAAAAAGAAAATGCGCAGATGCATTTTCAGGTGTTTTCCAACGAATCGCAATGCGTGCGTCTGATCATTACCGGAACTGGAATGATTGCAGCGGCGGCGTCAGTTGGTTTTCTCTGTACGGCATATCCGCCCGGGGAGTATGATTTTCTGGTGAATATCGGAATTTGCGCGGGAGCTCCTATGCGGGACGGACTTTTTTTGTGCAGCAAAATTACAGAAATGACAACCGGAAAAACATTTTATCCGGATCTTTTGTATCGCCATTCTCTTTTAGAAGCTTCGATTTTTACAAGTGCAGAACCGTTGCGTCAGGAGGATCTCACAGAGTCACACAAAACGATGCTCTATGACATGGAAGCATCTGCCGTTTATCAAGCCGGCAGTTACTGGTTCGGACCGCATCAGATGTGTTTTTTAAAAACCATATCCGATTCGGGCGAGAGCAGAGATATCATGCCGATGCAGGTACAAATTCGGATGCAGGACCAAATGGATGCCATTGTACTGTTTCTCGATCGGTTACATGCAGCCGGGGCAGAGATGCAGACGAAGAATCACCGTCTCTTAAAATCTGCCGATGAAATCGCAGAGCGGCTCTGCAGAGACCTTTGCTGCTCTTGTGTGATGGCAGCGTCCGTTCGCCAGTATATTCGTTACGGAATGCTTTCCGGCACGTATGATCCGAATGTGATACAAAGCATGTATGAAGAACAAAAGCTTCCGTGCCGAAACAAAAGAGAGGGGAAACGTTGTTTTGAAGAACTTAAAAAAAGACTGTTATAATTCTTTTTGTTCTCATATCTATGTCGAAACAAAAGCATTTGCATATCCCAGAACAAAGCAGATCTTATCGCATTTTCCGTATGCTGAAATCATTGAAATTCATCACTATAAAGATGTATTCTGCCGCAGGAAGCAGAATTTTGAATTGCAGCATGCGGCGCAGCATATGATTCTTGCGGTAAAATCCGGTACGCTTGTCTATCCCGGCGCGCCGATCTGCCAGAATTTCGGCAATGACAATTTCTATTATACTTCCTGTATCATGAACTGTATTTACAATTGTGAATACTGTTATTTAAAAGGGATGTATCCGTCCGGGATGCTTGTGGTATTTGTCAATTTAGAGGATATTTTGGATGAAACCAGAGCGTTGCTGCGCAGGCATCCCGTGTATCTTTGCGTATCCTATGATACGGATTTGGCGGCGCTTGATTCTGTGACCGGATATATAAAGGAATGGATTTGTTTTGTGCAGGAGAGGAACGATGTAACGATAGAAATCCGCACAAAATGTGCAAATCTTCCGTTTGAGAGCTGGGAGCCTTTGAAACGGGCGGTTTTTGCGTTTACCCTGTCTCCGCAGGCAGTAATCGATGCCTGTGAGCATGGAACCGCATCTTTGCCGCAGCGGATTTCCTGTGCAGCCAAAGCCATTGAACTGGGATTTAGCGTTCGTTTGTGTTTTGATCCAATGCTGTACTGCAGGAATTGGAAGATGCAGTACGATGAAATGCTGCAGTCCGTATTTTCAGAAATCGATGCGCATAAGATCCTGGATATCAGCGTAGGGACATTTCGGGTATCTCAGGATTATTTGAAAAAAATGCGGAAACAGCAGCCGTATTCCGCAGTCGTGCAGTTTCCGTATGAAAATATGGGCGGTGTATATCGGTATCCGGGAGGATTGGCGGAGGAAATGGAGCGGTTTCTGACAGATCGGTTACACGCCTATGTACCCGCGGAGCGCATATTTTTATGGAAAGAAAAAGAAGAGGTGGAGCATGTCTAAATCGGCAATCATAACGGGAGCGTCCGCAGGAATCGGATCCGAAATCAGCAAGGCGCTTTGCGGTCTCGGATTTGAAGTGTTTGGAATCGGCAGAGAGTTTAAGGAACCGGCAGAGGGGCAGATGTTTCACCCCATTGTCTGCGATCTTCTGGATACGCAGCGGCTGCTACAGAACATAAAAGACATTGCGGCGCGGGGGGATGTTTCCGTTTTGGTTAACAATGCCGGAGTCGCTTATTATGGACTGCATGAAGAATTAAATCCAAAAAAAATACAGCAGATGGTTCGGACCAATCTGGAAGTTCCTATGATTTTGACGCAGCAGCTGTTGCGGCATCTAAAGGCGAACCGGGGGTTTGTGATCAATATTTCATCGGTTACGGCGCAGTCGTCCAGTCCCCACGGCTGTGCCTATGGAGCGACAAAGGCAGGTCTTGCCGGATTTTCCCGCAGTCTGTTTGACGAGGCGAGAAAATATGGGGTAAAGGTAGTAACGATTTATCCGGATATGACAAAGACAGATCTTTACCGGAACGCGGATTTTACGGTGGGAGAGGAAGAGGCTTCTTATCTTCTGCCAAAAGAAATCGCAGACGCGGTTTCATTTATTTTAAAACAGAGAGAGGGGGCAGTTGTTTCGGAGATTACCGTAAAACCGCAGATTCACCGCATCAAAAGAAAATAAGAAAGAAAAAATCCGGTTTCTGGCAGCGCGCCTGGGAACCGGATTCTTTGACCGGCACTGTGAACGCAGTGCCGGATATTGTTTTTTAGTGTACTGCCGATCGGCTTAATTTTTGCAGAGTTCCTCTGCCATAGCGTCGATCATCGCCATGCTTTCATCGTTTACCGCAGACATAATCTTTACGGTGGTTTCCGTAAAGGTAAGATTTTTGCAGCCTTCTAACATTTTCTGCATAGTTTTTGCCGCTGTAGGCGCCCAGGAACCGTTTTCGATCAGTCCGATCGTACGCTTCTGATAATTGCGTTCTGCAAGGTCGTGGATAAATTCGCGCATAAACGGGAATACGTCGCCGTTATACGTCGGGGAAGCCAGAACCAGTTTGCCGTAGCGGAATGCGTCTTCTACGGCTTCCGCCATATCACAGCGTGCAAGGTCGTTTACGGCTACTTTTGGGCAGCCCTTTTCCTTCAGTTTTTCTGCCAAAAGCTCGGCAGCTTTTTTTGTGTTTCCATAGGCGGAGGTATAGGCGATCGTTACGCCTTCTGTTTCCACGGAATATGAAGACCAGGTCTGATAAAGACCGATATAATAGGCTAAGTTTTCTGTTAAAATCGGACCGTGCAGCGGGCAGATCGTCTGAATATCCAGGGCAGCAGCTTTTTTCAGCAGATTTTGTACCTGTACGCCGTATTTTCCTACAATTCCGAAATAGTAGCGCCGTGCTTCGCATGCCCAGTCTTCGTCGGCGTCCAGTGCGCCGAATTTACCGAATCCGTCTGCGGAAAACAGAACTTTATCCCGGTCGTCATACGTAACGATCACTTCCGGCCAGTGTACCATCGGAGCCGCAACAAAGGTCAGCGTATGAGTTCCCAGAGAAAGGGTGTCGCCGTCTTTGACGACTGTCTGCCGGTCTGCAAAATCCGTACCGAAAAACTGCTTCATCATGACAAATGCTTTGGCGCTGGAAACGATTTTCGTTTCCGGATATTGTTCCATAAATTTTGCAATATTTGCGGAATGATCCGGTTCCATATGTTGTATGATCAGATAATCCGGCTGCCGTAAACCGGATACTGCTTTTATATTTGCAAGCCATTCTTCTCCGAAACGGGCGTCTACCGTGTCAAATACGGCTGTTTTTTCATCCATCATCATATAGGAATTGTACGCCATGCCGTTTTCGACCATGTATTGTCCTTCAAAAAGATCGATGTCGTGATCGTTTACCCCTACATACTTAATATCGTTGGTAATGTCCATTGTATCCTCTCCTTTGCTAAATAACTACCAGATTTTGCCTGTCTAATAACAGCGGAATCATTATAGCATAGATTAAGTTATACTTGCAACGGATAATTGGGTGCTTTGTTCAGGCATAAAAAGAAAATGGCAGAACAATCTTAAATGTGCAGGCAGGGGTTAAAATACCAGTATAATAGAAAGTGTTCGGTTATGATACCGGGCGGTAATGCTGCCGTGCATCTGTTCAGTCAGCGTTTTGGCTATGGAAAGCCCAAGCCCGGTAGATTTTTTTCCGGATTCAATCGTATAAAAACGGTCAAACAGATTTTGCACCTGTATTTCATTTAGGTGCGGCGCATGATTGGAAAAGCAGATTTCACCGGATTCCGATAAATGGATCCTCAGATCGCCGCCGCTGTATTTGATGGCATTTCCCAGGATATTTTCAAAGATGCGCAGCAGGGCTTTTTTGTCCAGACGGCGGATGATATTTTGTTCGGGCATGGAAATTTCCGGCGTAATGCCGCATCCTTTTAACACGGCGTAATGCGACAGGATGCTTTCTTCTAACGCGCTGTTTAAGACGACTTCTTCTGACGTGCCGGACTGGTCAGCGGAAGCGGCGACGGAATAGCGGAATAATTCTTCGGTCAATTCTTTTAACCGTTCGGTCCGCTCCCGGATCACAGATACAAAACGAACGGCGTCTTCTGGCAGGTTCTCTTGTTCAAGCAAATCCAGATAGCCGCAGATGGCAGTCAGCGGCGTCCGGATGTCGTGTGAAAGATTGGTAATGCTTTCCTTAACCGTGAAATCCCCCTGGATAAACTTATTCCGCTGGCTCCGGAGTTTTTTAAGCTGTCCGTTGATATCGTCGGCGAGCGCGCGCATAGAGCGGCTGCGGCTGGAAATACCGATCAGGGTATTGGTATCGGTTTGTAAACGTTTGGCGAATGCCTGCCGGATTTCTCTGGCAGACTTTTGCATCAGATACAGATGCAGTGCAAGTACGGCTATAATGATAATGAGAATGCCGATCAGGATAGAAAGATAAAATTGCATAAGCAGTCTCCTTTGTACTTTTGTACGATTATATCATATGGAGCGAAAATAAGTAATAAAAAAACAAACCGGAAATTGTTCTTTCGGTACAGAAATTTCATAAGGAAAAATACAAAGGAAAAGAGACAAAAATACAAAGGAAAAAACGCAGAAAGATTGACAAAAAAGGAAAAATGTGCTAGTCTAAAGAGCGTGAGAAAACACAAAAGTAATAATATTTTAGGAGGAAGTATTATGCAGAAAGGTACTGTAAAATGGTTTAACGCAAAGAAGGGTTATGGATTTCTTTCAGATGCAGAAGGAAATGAAGTTTTTGTTCATTATTCTGCATTACAGATGGACGGATTCAAGGAGCTCAAGGATGGAGAAGAGGTTGAATTCGAAGTGGTAGACGGAACAAAGGGACCGCAGGCGTCCAACGTTGTTCGTTTATCCTAATTTGGATCAGTTCCAAATTACATAAAGCAACAGATTATAGGAAAGAATAACCAAAAGAGGGTGTTTATACACCCTCTTTTATAAATAAAAAAATTATCCCGGGCGGGCGTTGGCCGCAGGGTATTAGTATGGAGGAAACAAATTTTGAAACAGGAAGTATTGCAGTTATACGAGATCGTACAGGAAAAAAACTTAAGCGATATCCATTCGAGGGGGATTCTGCTGCGTCATAAAAAAAGCGGCGCAAGGATTTCAGCCGTATGCAATGAGGATGAGAATAAAGTATTTTATATCGGATTCCGTACGCCGCCGGCAGACAGCACGGGAGTTGCGCATATCGTAGAGCATACGGTACTCTGCGGTTCGGACAGGTTTCCGGCAAAAGATCCTTTTGTGGAATTGGTGAAAGGTTCTTTAAATACGTTTTTAAATGCCATGACGTATCCGGACAAGACCGTATATCCGGTGGCAAGCTGCAACGACAAAGATTTTCAGAATCTGATGGACGTCTATATGGACGCTGTGCTGCATCCGAACATCTACAAAAAAGAAGAGATTTTTAAACAGGAAGGCTGGCACTATGAACTGGAGGATCAGGATGCGCCGATTACGTTAAACGGCGTGGTTTATAATGAAATGAAAGGCGCGTTTTCTTCTCCGGAGGGAGTGCTGGAGCGTGAAATTTTAAATTCTCTGTTTCCGGATACGGCTTACGGGAATGAGTCCGGCGGCGATCCCAACCATATCCCCGAGCTGACCTATGAGGCATTTTTGGATTTTCACCGAAGGTACTATCATCCGTGTAATTCCTATATCTATCTCTATGGAAATATGGATATCGAAGAAAAACTGCTTTGGCTGGATCAGAACTATCTGTCCCATTACGAAGAAATTTCCATAGACTCAGAAATCCGGAAGCAGAACGCATTTTCTTCTGTCCGCAGGATAAATAAAACATATCCGGTGGCAAGCAATGAGCCGCTTGAGGATCATACCTATCTTTCCTATAATATGGCAATCGGGACCGTATTAGATAAAACGCTGTACCAGGCGTTTGAGATCCTGGATTATGCGCTGTTAAACGCTCCGGGCGCGCCGCTGAAAAAGGCGTTAATCGATGCTGGTATTGGAAAAGACATTATGGGGTCTTATGACAACGGCACATACCAGCCGGTATTTTCTATTGTGGCGAAGAATGCCAATCGTATGGATGAGGACCGTTTTGCAGAGACGATCCGCAGAGTATTACAGGAACAGGCGGACGGGGCGCTGGATAAAAAAGCGCTTTTAGCGGGAATCAACAGTTCGGAATTTAAATATCGGGAGGCCGATTTCGGTTCGTATCCGAAAGGCCTTATATACGGTTTACAGATGTTAGACAGCTGGCTGTATGACGATACGCAGCCGTTTCTGCATTTAGAATCGCTGGAAGTTTACCGGTTTTTGCGGGAGATGACAAACGAAGATTATTTTGAACGCCTGATTCGGGATTATATGCTTGAGAATACCCATGTGTCTATGGTTACCATTGAGCCGGTACGGGGATTGAATGCAAAGCAGGACAAAGCGCTTGCCCAAATGCTTGCCGCATATAAAGAGAGTCTGAGCGAATCGGAACTTCAGGCTCTGATCGAAGATACCGGACATTTAAAACAGTATCAGGAAGAACCGTCGTCCAAAGAAGACCTGGAAAAGATTCCGATGTTAAAACGGGAAGATATGAAACGGGAGGCGCTGCCATTTACGCTGTCGGAAATGGAGTGCGGCGGGGTAAAAACGTTGTTTTCCAATCTTTATTCCAACGGTATCTTATATTTGAATCTGATGTTTGACATACGATTTGTAACGGAAGAAGAACTGCCTTACCTTGGTATTTTAAAATCGGTTCTGGGCTATATTGATACCGATGCGTATGCATACGGCGATCTGGCGAATGAGATCAATCTGGAAACGGGCGGCATGGCGTCGGTGATTTCGACCTATGACCATGCCAAAGATTCCTCTTACGAGGCAAAATTTGAAATCCGGACCAAAGTATTGTATGATAAACTGCCCAAGGCGGTAAAACTGATCGAAGAAATTCTGCTTGGGTCGAAACTGGACGATGAAAAACGATTAAAAGAGATTCTTTCCGAGATCAAGTCAAAACTGCAGATGATGCTTTCTTCTGCCGGAAATTATGTGTCTGCATCCCGCGCGATGTCTTATTTTTCGGAAACGGCACGCTGCAGCGATCTGACGCTTGGAATCGATTTTTACCGTGTCGTTGCGGAATATGAAGAACATTTTGAAGAAAAGAAGCATCTGCTGATCGACCGGTTAAAACGGCTGCTGCGCCTTGTTTTTACAAAAGAAAACATGATGGCGGCAGTAACCTGTGACGAAGAGGGAATCAAACGGTTGCCCGATGCATTGGCGGGACTGAAAGAAAAGCTTCCGTCCCAGGAAAAGAGCCGTCCGGCTGCCAAATTATCCTGTATCCGAAAAAACGAAGGATTTATGGATGCTTCAAAAGTACAGTATGTTTCAAGAGCCGGGAATTTTAAATCTGCCGGATTTTCTTATACGGGAGCGATGAAGATTCTTAGAGTTATTTTAAGCTATGACTACCTCTGGCTGAATGTACGTGTAAAAGGCGGTGCATACGGCTGCGGCGGAGTATTTATGCGGAATGGAAACGTATATTTTTCTTCTTACAGAGATCCCAATTTAGAGCAGACCAATGCAGTGTATGAGCATATACCGGAGTATCTTCGGAACTTTTCTGCAGACGAGCGGGATATGACGAAATATATCATCGGTTCGATCAGTGAACTGGATACGCCGCTGAATCCGTCTGCAAAGGGACTGCGTTCTGTTTCAGCGTACTTTGCGGGGATTACCTATGAAGAGATCCAAAGGGAACGAGACGAGGTGATCGGCGCAATGCCGCAGGATATCCGGGCTCTGGCGGATGCGGTAGAAAGCGTATTATCACAGAAAAATTTCTGCGTCGTCGGCAATGAAGAGAAGATCAGAGAACAGAAAGAACTGTTTCTATCGATAGAACAGTTGTTATAACAAAAGAAAGGGATAGTTATGGAAGAGAAATTCAAATCGGGTTTTGCAGCGATCATCGGACGTCCGAACGTAGGAAAATCTACACTGATGAATTGCCTGATCGGACAGAAGATTGCAATTACGTCAAAAAAGCCGCAGACGACAAGAAATCGTATTCAGACAGTGTATACGGACCCGGACCGGGGGCAGATTGTATTTTTGGATACGCCCGGCATGCATCAGGCAAAAAACAAACTGGGTGAGTATATGGTGACTGCTGCCGTAAATACGCTGCATGACGCCGATGTGATCCTCTGGCTGGTGGAACCGGGCAGCTATATCGGCGCGGGTGAGAAAAAGATCCTGCAGATGCTGGAGGGTGTCAGCCGCCCTGTCATACTTATCATCAATAAAATAGATACGGTAGAAAAGCTCAAAATACTCGAATACATCGACGTATACCGCAAAGTGTACGACTTTGACGAGATTATTCCGGTTTCTGCGCTTCGGAACTTAAATACGCAGGATGTGCTGGATACCGTATTTCAATATCTGCCGTACGGTCCGATGTTTTATGACGAAGAGACGGTGACAGACCAGCCGATGCGGCAGATTGTAGCGGAAATCATACGGGAAAAAGCGCTGCATGCGCTGGATGAGGAAGTTCCGCATGGAATTGCGGTTACGGTAGAAATCATGAAACAGCGGCAGGGAAAGAAAAATTTAACGGATATTGAGGCGACCATTGTATGCGAGCGGGAATCTCATAAAGGGATTATCATAGGAAAAGGCGGCGCCATGCTGAAAAAGATCGGAAGCAACGCCCGTTTTGAGATCGAACGGTTGATCGGGGGAAGGGCAAATTTAAAGCTCTGGGTAAAAATACGAAAGGACTGGCGGGATTCCGATATTCAGATGAAAAATTTTGGCTATCGAAAAGACCGGCTTTAACCGTACGCATTTCGGAGCTGCAATACTGCCAATTTTTATCTGGTATGATTCCGTCAAAGAAGGAAAACCTAACTATGTAATACCGCAGAGGGTATTTTTTATGCGTAACGATTACGCGTAAATCATGAAATTACGTACTTAGGAGATGACGGGCAGATGGTGCAGGATGCATGGAAGAATTTTGAAGCGAGCGGAAAAATTTCGGATTATCTGACTTACCGGCAGAGCGCGAAAGCAGAGGACGGTGGAAGGGGCGCCGCAAAAAGCGTAGACGAGACGCCGGGAAACAGGAAAAGAGGATGGGACGGTTATGAGACAGAACATTGTTCTGACGGGAATGGTATTGCAGGTCATGCCGATGGGAGAATACGATAAGCGGATTACCGTATTGACAAAAGAAAGAGGGAAGATTACAGCCTTTGCGAGAGGGGCAAGACGCCCCGTCAGTCAGCTTTTGGCTGCAACCAGCCCTTTTTCCTTTGGAGAATTTGAGTTTTTTGAAGGGCGCAGTACATATAATCTGGCAAAGGCATCTGTAGCCAACTATTTCCGCGAATTGTCCGAAGATCCCGTAAAAGCCTGTTACGGATTTTATTTTCTGGAAGTGGCGGATTTTTATGCGCAGGAAAACAGCGAGGAAAAAGAGCTATTAAAATTACTGTACCAGACGCTTCGGGCTCTGGGGAAAGGTACGCTTGACGCCCGGCTGGTGCGCAGGGTATATGAGCTTCGGGTTCTTTTGGCAGAAGGAGAGTATCCGAACTTTTTTTCCTGCCAGAACTGCGGAGAAACAGACGGCCTTGCCTGTTTTTCTGTCCGGCGGCACGGAATGCTCTGCGGTCATTGTACAAAAGAAACAGACGGCATACCGTTAGACGGCTCCACGCTGTATACGCTGCAGTATATATTTTCGGCAGAGCTGACAAAGCTCTATACTTTTACGGTATCCGATCATGTGCTGGATCTTATGGAGCGGATCACAGACCGTATCTATGCCGATCAGGTTTCCCATAGCTTCCGGTCTCTGGAAATATTAAAGACAATCGCAGGTTGAAATCTGAAAAGGAACATAGTATAATAGCATGGATTACAGCAACAGAGCAGATACGGAGGTTAAAGAAGAGATGAGAAAGATACTATTTGCAGTTATTTTTATTCTCTGTGCAGGAATGTTGTCGGGGTGTTCTTCAAAAGCAGATGTGGATACCAGCACTGTTTTTATTGAAAAGAAGGGAAATATTATAAGCGTAGACGTAGAACATCTGGACAAAGATTATTATGACACAGAAGAGTTGGAGGAGTATATCACAAAGCATCTGGAAGAGTATACGCAAACAAACGGCGATACGGTAGAACAGGCGTCTTTTGACATTAAAGACGGCATTGCAAAACTAAAAATGGAATATGATTCCTGTGAAGATTATACCGGTTTCAACGGCATCGAATTGTATACCGGAAATATCGTAGAGGCGCAGGCGGCAGGATATGATTTCGATACGGACTTTTACAGTGTTTCGGATTCGGATGAAAAGAAGAAAGTGTCCGGTGACGAGGTGTTAAAAGACGATGAATGCAAGGTGGCAATCATTAAAGCAAACGTAGATGTGCAGGTTCCGGGAACCGTGTTATACATATCCGGAGAGGATACCGAAATGGTCGGAAACGATACGGTTTCGATCGTAAGCGCAGACGCCAACGAAGAGGCGCACCTTACATATATTATATACAGATAGCAGCGGGGAGGAATGGAAAATGGAAAAGTCAATGGACAAGATTGTTGCATTAGCAAAGGCAAGAGGATTCGTATATCCCGGCTCGGAAATATACGGAGGACTTGCAAATACATGGGATTACGGAAATCTTGGCGTGGAGTTGAAAAATAATGTCAAGCGGGCATGGTGGGAGAAATTCATACAGGAAAATCCCTATAATGTCGGCGTGGACTGCGCGATTTTAATGAATCCGCAGACATGGGTGGCTTCCGGACATCTGGGAGGATTTTCAGATCCTCTGATGGACTGTAAAGAATGCCATGAACGGTTCCGGGCAGACCAGCTGATCGAAAATTATTCCGCAGAACATAACGTGGCCTTAAACGGCTCCATAGACGGATGGTCACAGGAAGAAATGGCTTCTTTTATCGAAGAGCACAAGATTGCCTGTCCCACCTGCGGCAAACATAATTTTACCGATATCCGACAGTTTAATCTGATGTTTAAAACGTTCCAGGGCGTGACGGAGGATGCCAGAAATACGGTATATTTAAGACCGGAGACGGCGCAGGGGATTTTTGTGAATTTTAAAAATGTGCAGAGGACTTCCCGTAAAAAAGTACCGTTCGGCATCGGACAGATCGGAAAATCGTTCCGAAATGAGATTACGCCGGGCAATTTTACGTTCCGTACCAGAGAGTTTGAACAGATGGAACTGGAGTTTTTCTGCGAGCCGGGTACGGATCTGGACTGGTTTGCTTACTGGAGAGGCTTCTGCCGTGACTGGCTTTTGGCGCTTGGCATCAAAGAAGACGAAATGCGCTTGAGGGATCATTCCAAAGAAGAACTGTGCTTTTATTCCAAAGGCACGACGGATATCGAATTTTTATTCCCGTTTGGATGGGGCGAATTGTGGGGAATCGCAGACCGTACAGATTATGACCTGACGCAGCATCAGAATACATCCGGTCAGGATATGTCCTATTTTGACGATGAGAAAAAAGAAAAATATATTCCATATGTCATTGAGCCTTCGCTGGGAGCGGACCGCGTAACGCTTGCATTTTTATGCGCCGCATACGACGAGGAAAATATCGGAACGGAAGAGAAACCGGATATGCGGACCGTCCTTCATTTCCATCCGGCGCTCGCTCCGGTAAAAATCGGCGTGCTGCCGTTATCTAAGAAACTGAATGAAGGTGCGGAGAAAGTATTTGCGCAGCTTTCCAAAAAGTATAACTGTGAATTTGACGACAGGGGCAATATCGGAAAGCGTTACAGAAGGCAGGATGAAATCGGTACGCCGTTCTGCGTAACATATGACTTTGATTCCGAAGAAGACTTATCCGTCACCGTGCGTGACCGCGACACCATGGAACAAGAGAGGATTAAGATCGAAGAGCTGGACGCATATTTTGCAGATAAATTTACATTTGAAGTTATTGACAAATCTTAACAGCATAGGTATAATAGTTCAGGTATGAGCAGGAGACAAGAGTGAAAATAGATATTACCGACTTAAAGTCCATAGAAAATCAGATAGAAGAGCATGAAGTAACGGCAGGATTTTCTTCATTTCGATCCCGAATGGGGGAATTTCCCATCACGAAAAAAGAACCGTTTCTTCTGCATCTGGAACACAAAGAGAACCAAAGCCTTGCAGTCTGCGGGAAAACAAAGATTACGATTTTGGTTCCCTGCGACAGGTGCCTGAAAGAAACAGCGGTGCAGATTCCGGTTGCAATCCGTCGGGAATTTCTTCTGAAAGAATCGGAATCCGAGGAAGCAGACGGGGATATGGAATATCTGGAAGGGACGGAATTGGATGTCGATGCGCTCATTTATGATGAAATCCTGACAGGTTTTCCGATGAAAGTTTTATGTAGAGAAGACTGTAAGGGCATCTGCAGAACATGCGGTATAAATTTAAACGATAAGACCTGTTCGTGTGACAAGACGGATTTAGATCCGAGGATGGCGGCGATACAGGATATCTTTCATCAATTTAAGGAGGTGTAACTGATGTCAATTTGTCCCAAGAACAAATCTTCCAAAGGAAGAAGAGATAAAAGAAGAGCAAATTGGAAAATGACTGTTCCAACATTGGTAAAGTGCAGCAAATGCGGCGAATTAATGATGCCTCACAGAGTTTGCAAAAATTGCGGTTCTTACAACAAGAAAGAAATCATTCCGCAGGACTAATGAATGTATGGAAAGAAGCCAGGTATTTGACGGTGTCAGGTATCTGGTTTTTTGTTTGCTGTCTTTACGTTAAAAATAGAAAAAAATAGGTGAATGCAGAAGGATCTGTTTTTTCAATATTCAAAATATTCAGATAAATTTCAAAAAATTACTGACAACACCGGGGGAAATATGATAAAATAAAAGTGTTTCAGAGCACTGATCAAAGGTGTTTGAGGGACAAATACCCGGCAAAAAGGAGGTAGTGGATGTTTGAAATAGGAGAATACATTGTATATGGAAATACCGGAGTATGCAAAGTTGCCGAGAAGACCAAGATGGCGGCGCCCGGTGCAAAGACGGACAAGCTGTATTATACGTTGGAACCGGTATACGATAAAGGCTGCCGTTTATTTACCCCCGTAGACAACCAGAAAGTAAAAATGCGTCCCGTTTTGACAAAAAAAGAAGCGGACGAATTGATCGGTAAGATCAAAGAGATTGATATTTTATGGGTCAATGACGAAAAGAACAGAGAGCAGATTTATAAAGAGGCGATCGGTACCTGCGATTGCGAAGAATGGGTTCGAATGATCAAAACGCTTTATATCCGGAAACAGTCAAGGCTTGCCGCGGGCAAAAAAGTGACAAGCAGTGATGAAAAATATCTGCATTTGGCGGAAGAGAGCCTGTATGGGGAACTGTCCGTTGTGATGGGAATTCCCAAAGATGAAATGGAAGAATATATCGCCGGCCGGGTAAAAGAGACGTAGATCTGCAAAAGAGCGAAGAAGAGAACATGAAGAAGAAATCAGGATATGCTGACACCGATTTTAGGGATTTTCGGAGGGATCGACTTCTCTAACTTATATCTTACGTTAGGAAGCGGCGAAGGAGTGCCGATTCTGGCATACGGTAATTTTATTACGGCAGTGATTAATTTTTTGATTACGGCATTTGTGATTTTTATGCTGATCAAATGCATCAATGTTTTAAACGACCGTTTTTCCAGGAAAGAAGACGAGCCTCCGAATCTCCCGAGACAAAGCCGTGTCCGTATTGCTTCAGTGAAATACCAATCGGCGCGCTGCGGGCATTGTACTTCTATGCTGGCGGAGCTGCCGAAGATGGAAGAGGAAACGATGAAAAAGTAACATTTTAGGATTGCAGAATTTGGACGGGTGTGATACAATACTCTTTGTCGAAAAATAAAGCAGAGTAGGATCTGATGCGTTAAGTGTCATGTGAACGGGGAGTTGTCACGTGGACGAAAAGCAAGTCTTGCGGTATCAGGTTCGCATCCCGCTGCTGTATTCAAAGGGATGCTTCTATTGGGTGCAAGAAATACCATAGAGGCATTTTTTCCTTCTGTCAGTAGCATTTATGATCGACAAATAAGATCCGTGCTACGGAAGAAAGGAGGAAAACCATGCATGCGAAGATAAGTGCAAAATCCGTTTCCATGATCGGAATTATGGTTGCCATGGAAGTGATACTGGCGCGTTTTTCCATACATACATGGAATCTAAAGATCGGATTTACATTTCTGCCGATTGCAGTGGCAGCGATCTTATATGGACCGGTAGCGGGCGGATTTGTCGGAGCTATCGGCGATGTGGTCAGCGCAGTGCTGTTTCCGGTCGGAGCGTATTTTCCGGGATTTACGCTGACTGCGTATTTAACCGGGGCGGTATTCGGATTTTTCTTGAAAAAGAAAGCTACTATACCGAATATTATTCTCTCCGTCCTGGTCGTACAGGTTTTGATCAGTCAGCTGCTGAATACGTACTGGATTTCGTTTTTATACGGAAGTCCGTACTGGGCATTGTTTGCGACGAGGATCTATCAGACGGCTGCAATGACCGTTGTACAGATTGTCAGCCTGATTCTTGTCGTGAAAAAACTGGTTCCCGTATTGAAACGATATGAGGGGCTGTAATTAAAAAAGAATCGGATTCAGGCGGTATGCCCGAAATGATTGTTCCATCCGTTGTATTCGGATGGCAGGTAAAATCATTTCGGGCATTTTTAATCCGGCGGCAGAACACTGCCAGGATGTTATTTTTCCTTCACCGGTTGAAATAAAACAGAAAAAGCGCTAGAATAGACGCAGAATGAAATCAATGGAGGATAATATGGTAGAATTGTTAAAGGCGGTTTTTTTTGGAATCGTGGAGGGGATTACAGAGTGGCTTCCGATCAGCAGTACGGGGCATTTGATCCTGCTGAATGAATTTATCAGTCTGGATGTATCGGAGAGTTTTTTCAGCATGTTTGAGGTGGTCATTCAGCTTGGGGCAATTTTAGCGGTTGTTCTGTTGTTCTGGAAAGAAATCTGGCCGTTTTCTGTGAAAGAGAAATACTGCGTCAAACAGGATACGTTTGTCATGTGGTTTAAGATTGTAGTTGCCTGTATTCCGGCGGCAGTTGTGGAGATTGCCTTCGGGGACAAGATCGAAGATTTATTTTACAATTATTTTGTAATAGCTCTGGCGCTGATTATTTTTGGCGTGGCATTCATTTTGATTGAAAACGGAAACCGGCGGAAACGGCCGAAAATGGAGGCGATTGCAGAAATCGGTTGGGATACGGCGTTTTGGATCGGGATGTTTCAGCTGATTGCGGCGGTGTTTCCGGGCACGAGCCGGTCAGGGGCGACGATTTTAGGCGGGATTTTACTTGGAGTATCCAGAAGCATAGCGGCGGAATTTACGTTCTTTCTGGCGATCCCGGTGATGTTCGGCGCAAGCTTGATGAAGGTTTTGGATTTTGGATTTGTCTTTACGACATCTGAGTTGGTGATCCTTTTGATCGGAATGGCGACTGCGTTTCTGGTATCCGTTGTTGTGATCCGGTTTTTAATGGGATATATCAAAAAGCATGATTTTAAAGTCTTTGGCTGGTATCGAATCGTGCTTGGGGTACTGGTGCTTTTCTATTTTACCATGTTAAGATAAGGAGGCGAAGATTCGTTATGAAACCGATACTGCAGGAGTCAAAATTCCATCTGATCCCTTTGGGGGAGATCTGCGGATATAAAGTCCGTCCCGGTATGTATGAAATCAACGGAGCGACGGCAATCCCCGGCGGCGTGAATTTTACGATTCATTCCAATCAGGCAACGTATTGTGAGCTGCTTTTATTTCGGCGGAAAGAAGAAGAACCGTATGCGGTGATTCCGTTTCCGGAAAATTACAGGATCGGCAATGTGTTTTCCATGATCGTGTTCGGTCTGCAGATTGAAGAATTTGAATATGCATACCGGATGGACGGTCCTTACGATCCAAAGAAAGGCCTGCTGTTTGATAGAAAGCATGTTCTGCTGGATCCGTATGCAAAAGCAGTGACCGGACAGAGCATCTGGGGCAAGAAGCCGCAGGGAGCGGAAAATCCCTATCATGCAAGGGTGGTAAAGGATGATTTTGACTGGGAAGATGCAAAGCCTTTGTTAACGCCTCTTGAGGATACGGTAATTTATGAGATGCATGTCAGGGGATTTACGCAGGATCCTTCTTCCGGCGTGAAATCGCCGGGGACGTTTGCCGGGCTTTCGGAAAAGATCCCGTATTTAAAAGAACTCGGCGTTACTGCGGTGGAGCTGATGCCCATTTTTGAATTTGACGAGATGAAAGACCAGAGGGAGTATCAGGGGAATCTTCTTCTGAACTACTGGGGTTACAATACGATCAGTTTTTTTGCGCCGAATACGAGTTATGCAGCCGGAGTAGAGTATAACCAGGAAGGAAACGAATTAAAGAACCTGATCAAACGGCTGCATGAGAACGGAATGGAAGTGTATCTGGACGTCGTATTTAATCATACGGCGGAGGGAAATGAACAGGGTCCCGTGATCTCCTTTAAAGGATTGGATAACCAGATTTATTATATTTTAACGCCGGACGGATATTATTATAATTTCAGCGGCTGCGGCAATACGTTAAACTGCAACCATCCGATTGTACAGCAGATGATACTGGAATGTCTGCGTTACTGGGTGATTACTTACCGGATAGACGGATTTCGTTTCGACCTTGCAAGTATTCTGGGACGAAATGAGGACGGTTCGCCCATGCGCAAGCCCCCGCTTCTGCAGTCACTTGCCTTTGATCCGATTCTTGGAAATGTGAAGCTGATTGCAGAGGCATGGGATGCCGGCGGATTGTATCAGGTGGGCAACTTCCCTTCCTGGAACCGCTGGGTGGAATGGAACGGCAAATACAGAGACGATATGCGTTCCTTTTTAAAGGGGGATAACGGAAAGGCACATACGGCGGTGACCCGGATATTCGGCTCGGAAGATTTATATGAAGAGCGTTTGGGCTGCAACGCTTCGGTGAATTTTATTACCTGCCATGACGGATTTACACTCTATGATCTGTATGCGTATAATCAGAAACACAATGAAGCAAACGGATGGGACAATTCCGACGGCTCGAATGACAATGCAAGCTGGAACTGCGGAGCGGAGGGGGAGACGGAGAATCCGGAGGTCATGCGCCTTCGGATCCGCATGATGAAAAATGCGGCTGCTATTCTGCTCTTAAGCAGAGGCGTGCCGATGTTTCTGGCAGGCGATGAATTTGGCAATACACAGTTTGGAAACAATAATCCCTATTGCCAGGATAATCCGATTTCCTGGCTGGATTGGAGACTGCTGGAAAAAAACAGAGAACTGTTTGAGTTTTTTAAATATATGATTGCGTTCCGTAAGCGGCACGATCCGATCCGTAAACATACGCCGTCCTGCAGTTACGGTTTTCCGGAAATGAGCGCGCATGACGTTACTCCTTGGGAGAACGCTTTTCATGCGGATTCTCATTATATCGGAATCATGTTTGCCGGACGGACAAAAAGGGTGGACGACTGCGTGTATATCGCAGTCAATACCTACTGGGAAGCGCTTTCGATTGAGCTTCCGAAATTGCCGCTCGGACATTACTGGTATCAGATCGTGGATACTTATGAGGAAAAGAGCATCAGTAATCCTCCGGTAAAAGCAGAATATCATACCGTGGTCAGAGAACGGTCCGTTGTAGTGTTTCAGGCAGGGGCGGCATATGAATAAAACGTATCAGACGCACGAGTTTTTGCCGGTATATGATCAGGAATCCAGGGTATTAATTCTAGGAAGTTTTCCTTCCGTAAAGTCCAGGGAGACCGGATTTTATTACGGACATCCGAAAAACCGATTTTGGAAACTTCTGGCTTTCCTCTATGATACGAAAGAGCCGGTTTCCATAGAGGGAAAAAAAGAATTTTTAAAAGAGCGGAAGATTGCTCTTTGGGATGTGATTGAAAGCTGTGAAATTGCAGGTTCGAGCGACAGCAGCATTCAAAATGCCAGGGTAAACGATATGAACATAATTTTTAACGCTGCCGATATTAAAGCGGTGTATGCCAACGGTAAAAAGGCGGAACAGCTGTATCGGAAGTATCTGGAACCTGTGACGAACCGCAGCATTGTGGGGCTGCCTTCGACAAGTCCGGCAAATGCGGCATTTTCCATTGACCGGCTGGCGGACTGCTGGAAGAGGATCACGGAGGTATGATAAGATGTATGACGAATTGACGAAGCAGGATATCCAAAAGATGGAAGAAGAGATTGAGCACAGGAAGCTGGTCGTGCGCAGACAGGCGCTTGAGGCAGTAAAAGAAGCGAGAGCGCACGGAGATCTGAGTGAAAATTTTGAATATCATGCTGCGAAAAAAGATAAAAACCAGAACGAAAGCCGGATTCGGTATCTGGAGCGGATGATTAAGACGGCGAAAGTAGTCTCTGATGTATCAAAAGACGATGAAGTCGGAATTAACAATACGGTAGAAGTTTATTTTGAAGACGAGGACGAGACGGAAGTATTTACGATCGTCACAACAATCCGGGGAAATTCTCTAAAGGGGCTGATCAGCACGGAATCTCCGATCGGAAAAGCAGTGTTCGGACATAAAGCGGGCGATCGGGTTGAGGTTAAGGTGAACGACGGATACAGTTATTTTGTGCAGATCAGATCGATCGGGAAACAGGTGGATGATGAAGAAATCGGAATCCGAAAATTCTAAACGCAGCAGAATGCTCTTTGCAGCAGGACTGTTTCTGGTGATACTTGCGGTGTTTGAGCTTGCGGGTATTCAAACGGAGAAACTGCAAGAAGAGACTGCCTACGAAAAGATGATGCAGGCCGCCGCAGAAGATCAGACAAAAACGCATGCAAAGACACGCGGCAAAGACAAAACTTCTTCTGACAAGACGTTTGATTATAGGGAATGGAAGATCGATTTTGAGGCGCTGCAAAGCATCAATGAAGATATCATCGGCTGGATTCGTTTTGATTACAACGGCATCAATTATCCGATCCTGAAAGGAAACGATAACGAGGAATATTTAGATACGCTGCCGGACGGGACAAAAAATTTGGCCGGAAGTATTTTTATGGACAGTTTATGCGCTTCGGATTTTACGGATTTCCATACGATTCTCTATGGTCACAATATGAAGAATTTAAGCATGTTCGGCAAATTAAAATTATATCGGATGAAGCAGGGATACTATGAGCAGAATAAGTATTTTACGATTTATCTGCCGGATGCAGTCTGCCGGTATGAAATTTTTGCGTGGTATGAAGTGCAGAACGAAGACAGTGTGTATCAGGTAGGCTTTCAGGATCGGGAGGCGTTCGATACGTTTGTGGAGCAAATGATACAAAGGCGGTACCGGGATACCTCCGTTGCGGCAGACGGTGAGGATACGATTGTAACGCTTTCGACCTGTTCTGTCAAAGGGAAGCGGTTTGTGGTTCATGGGAAGCTGGTGGGCTGACCGTCTGCGATTTTTCGTCTGGTCCATGTATCGATATGCCGGCTTAACGCTTTCAGGTATTCGGAAAACTGTACTTGTTCTTTACCGTAAACGAGCTGCAGGTCGTATTCCAGCGGCAGCCAGGTAGAGAGGTCGGATTCGTTGTGGGAAATCACCGCCTCCAGTTTATCCAGCGCTTTATATGTTTTCGCTTCTTTTGTCTGTAAATTTGCCATTTCGCGTAAGAGACAGATCCATTCGTCTTTCTGCGCATCGGGAAATGAATCGACCCAGTCCAGGAAATAAGCGTCTTCCCGGATCTCGTCGGATGTGGTTTTTTCAAAGCTGGGAATATCTCCGGTAAATGCTTCGCCAAGATCGTGGATCAGGCACATGCGGATGACTTTATTCATATCTGTCTGCGCAAATTCCGGTTCCCGGGATAAAAGCATAGCCATCAAAGCCATGCGCCAGCTGTGATCGGCAACGCTTTCTTTCCGGTTTTCTTCGGTGTAACAGTGGCGGGTTGTGGTCTTTAACATGCCCGCTTTGGAGAGTATTTCTAAAAAATCGTTTGGCGACATCGCAGTTATTTCCTTTCTCATTCTTTTCATTTTTTGTCTGCCGGCAAGGGATCAGACAGATGCATTCACTCTAACACAGTGCGGATGAAAAGACAAGAAGGTGTTTTTGTACAGTGTGGCGGTTTGCCTGTTGTTTCTGTGCAGAAAGGAGAAAAAGTATGTGGGCGTTGATTTTCGGAGGCCTGATTTTCGGGAGTATATTGGGCGTTTTGTATATAAGCAGCAGATTTGCCAAGTTTTCGTTTGTTCGGAAAGCGGCGGGAGGGAGACGATGGGCCTGTTTTTTGATCGGTCTTTTCCTGACTGTTCTGATTGGACTGGCGGTAAAAGAGTGCCTGGGAACGATCAATGCGGAAATTGCGGTTTTACATTTGGTCATTGTCTGGCTTTTGTGCGACGGAATCGCGGCGCTTGTCAATCGGAAACGCAAAAAGAAGTTTGAACGGTATTACGCCGGTATGTTCGCGCTTGGCGTTACGGCAGTCTATTTAACCTGCGGCTGGTATCTTTCAAACCATGTATGGCGGACGGCGTATGTGCTCAAGACAGATAAGAATGTGGGAAACCTCCGTATTGTGCAGTTTGCGGATTCGCATGTGGGCAATACATTTGACGGAGAGGAATTTTTGGACCATGTAAAAGCGATGCAGGAGGAAAATCCTGATCTTGTTGTGGTGACGGGCGATTACGTGGATGACGATACGTCAAAAGAAGATATGGCTGCCGCATGCAGGGCGCTTGGAACATTGCGCACGACGTACGGCGTTTACTATGTGTTCGGCAACCACGACAAGGGGTACTATGGTCCCGAATACCGCGGTTATGACGGCGGGGATCTGATTGCGGAACTGGAAAAAAATAATGTGACGGTGCTTGAGGATGAAACGGTTTTGATTGGTCAGCAGTTTTATCTGATCGGACGGCAGGACCGTTCGGAAGAACAGAGAGGAAACCGGCGGGCGTCCATGCAGGAGATGATGAAAGATTTGGATGCGGATAAGTACAGCATTGTGCTTGACCATCAGCCGTACGACTATGACGCGCAGTCGGCAGCGGGCGTAGACCTGGTGTTATCCGGGCATACGCACGGCGGACATTTTTTCCCGATCAATTCTATGGGAGAATGGCTGGGTATCGATGCGAAAACCTATGGATTGGAGCAGAGAGAGGATACAAATTTTATCGTAACATCGGGGATTTCCGAGTGGGCGATTCAGTTTCGGACGGGCTGTAAATCGGAGTATGTGGTAGTGGATATACAGGGAAATACCCCTGTGCAAACGCCTTGAAACGTGGTATAGTAAAAACACCGAAAAAGAGGAGGCATGTCATGAAAACAGGAGAATTGACACAAAAACTTGCCGAGATGCAGAAAGCAACGGAAGCAGGCAGACTGCAATGGCGTGTAGACATACAGACGACGGAGGGAAACGAAGAAAAATATACCATAGAAGAAGACGGCAGGGTATGGACGGTAGACGAGTGCTATGTGTCTTACCGCTGTCAGTTCCGGGGAGCGGATTTTGGCATGATTACGTATGAAATGATCAAAGTTTCAGGAGAAGAAGTACGGACCGTAAATTATGTATTTTTACCGCCGTCGGGGATCGGACTGTTTTCCCTGCATACGTTGATGGAGCACAGCATTGAGGCCGATGCGGGACTGATTTCACAGATTCATGTGCTGTGGACGCTTTTGATGGATCCGGCAAGGAGAGGAAGCGGACAGACGTCTCTGCGTATCACGGAAGCGAGCGTAAATATCGAGGAAGATATGTAAGGACAAAAGCGCTGCATAACGCATAGGTTCTGCAGGGCAGGACCGTAAAGACGTGTGGACGCCGGATTTTGACAGGTCAGCAGGGGGGAGTGTCTATGAATCTATATCCGGAATATCAAAATCAAATGGAACGGGAAGCGGTTTACCGGATCAGGGAGTTATTTGCAAACGGCAGGGAAGCGTCTCTTACGGCAATGGAAACGTCGGAAGAAGCGTATCTCTGCGAGTTGGCAGAGGCTGCGCTGTATCCGGAGAAACCGCTTTTGTCATTTCATACAGGGGAAGAAGAAAACGGGAAAAATCAAACCGGCGAACTTGTGGAGCTCTTCCGCCTGGCTCACAAATTGCGGGGAAAACGTCCCCTGCATCGTCTGATTGCCTGCGGCGGCGTTGACGACGGGAAATCTACGTTAATCGGCAGGATTCTTTTTGACGCGAAAAGCCGCAGAGAACAGGAGGAGATACGGCAGAACCCGGTGTATCTGCGAAAAGACGGGAGCGTGGATTTTGCTCTTTTGGCAGGAGAGACGCAGGAAGAGACAAACCAGGGAATTACCGTACAGGTTTCCTACAGCATATTTGAGTGGGAAGGGAACAGCTTTTTGATGGCAGACGTGCCGGGGCATGAGGAGTATACGCACAATATGGCGTTGGCTGCGCTGCGGGCGGATACGGCAGTCATTATGACTGCTGCCAATAAAGGGATTGTGCCGCAGACGAGACGGCATACCAGGATTTGTCACTTTATGGGAATCCGCACGATGGTATTCGCCGTCAATAAGATGGATATGGCAGCATACGACCCGGCGGTGTTTCGGCAGCTGTCCGATGAAATACGGGAAATGATGGAAGAATATCCGGATTGCCGCTTTTGGATTGTTCCTGTGGCTGCAAAAAGCGGCGTCAATATCATGGCACAAGCCAAAGAAACGGACTGGTATCCATGCGGTACGCTGCTTGCTGTTTTACAGCAGGCGCTTGCGGAGGAAACGGAAGAAGAAAAAACGGCATACCTGCCGGTGCAGAGAACCTGTAAATCCAGCCAGATGAAAGGCGCAGAAGTGAAACGGCGGGTTATTCAGGGAGAGCTGGCAGGCGGAAGCCTTGCCGTAGGCGACCGGCTGCTGATATATCCTACAGGAAGAGAGGCGAGCGTCTCGGGGATTTACTGCTTAAATCGGCCGGCGGACCGTGCAAAGCCGCAAAGTGCCGTCGGTATTGAACTGGACAGAGAGCTGGATGCGGCGAGAGGGTATGTCCTTGCAAAAGAAGATATGCTGACGGTGACGGATCGGGTGGAAGCGGATCTTTTATGGATTTCGGATAACCGCCTGACACAGGGGAGGCGTTATCTGGCAGCCATTGCGGCGGCGGAATTTACGGCGTCGGTTACGAAAATCTGCTACCAGACGGACGTCAATACCGGGGAACACAGATATGCAAAACACCTGACCAAAAACGGGCTGGCGCGCTGTGAACTGTTCTTTTCCAGGCAGACGGCGATTACCTGTGCCAAAGAGAGCCGCATCTTAGGTACGATCCGGCTGTTTGAGAGAGAGACGGGAGTATTGGCGGCCTGCGGAAATATTGTACATACGATTTCAGAAGAAGCATGGAAAAAAGACGGCAGAGAGGTGACGGGGGAGGAGCGCGAATCGGCGCTTGGCCAGAAATCGGGAATGATCTTGTTTGCCGCAAAGGAGCAGACAAAAGAACAAATGAATTATACGGAACGCTATCTTCTGCGCATGGGATTTCATACGATCCAGGCGCCGGACGGCGCACTGGATGAAAGAAAGCTGCAGCAGATCCAGAGTTTTCTGGATGCGGGGTTGATCGTGCTTTTGTTTCTTCTGCCGTCGGAGAAGGACATGCTCTGCTTACTTCGGGACGAACAAATGCGCCTGTTTGACTGTACAGTGTTCGATGACCTCACAGAACAGATGGGAAACGTCTTAAAACAGATCAAGGAGTGGGCGTCAGAGCTGATCTGATGTCCGCAGTTGTCCGCCGAATTTGAATTTTTATGTAAAAAGCTGTATAATAAGACAGAAAAAAGAAAGGATGGAGGAGAATAAGATGAGTTTACAAATGGAACAAGCCATACCGGACGGATTTGTGCTGGAAAAGACGCAGAATATCATGCGGGGAACGTATCGTGGGATCAGCCTTTTTGTTGTTCCGCTGGAAGTGGAACACCAGTACCAGATACAGCTTTATACCGATATGGAAAAAAGCCGGGACAAAAACGGTTTTATGGAGCGGCTTTCGGCAATGCCGCAAGAGCATGCGGGGATCCGCCACGCAGGATATAACGGATCCAATATGGTTTCCGTTTTAGTGGAATCAGACGGTGTGCAGGATAAAAAAAATCTGACGGACGTCATCCATGCTCTTGTGTCACAATGCGAAGAATTTGGCGTACATAACTGCTGTGCACACTGCAAGGGCGATCAGGAGGTACATGCGGCTGCCGTAGACCATACGCCGCTTCTGCTCTGCAGCGGATGTCTTGCACAGGCGGCGGGACGGGCGAATGGGGGAACGTTTCGTAAAGAAAATCTGTTTCTGGGCTTTCTGGGCGCAGTTGTCGGCGTCCTGCTCGGCTCCGTGTTATGGATCGTGATCGGACAGATCGGATTTATTGCCGGGATCGCAGGCTTTGCAATTGTGTTCTGCGGAATGAAAGGATATGAAATTTTAGGAGGAAGATTAACGAAAAAAGGAATCGTACTCTGCGTACTGCTTTCTTTTCTGGCAATTTTTGGAGCGGAAATCGTCTCGATCGGCATTGTCGTTTACCAGGAATTCGGTAAAGAGTATGGGATTACAATGGGAGATTGTTTCCGCGTGATTCCGGAACTTCTGCACGAACCTGAGATGATCGGCGGCGTGGCAAAAGATTTGATGGTCGGATATGCGCTGGCAATCTGGGCGAGCTTTGCAAATATAAAAAATGCATGGCGTCAGGTAGGAGAGGGACCGGCGCAGCATACCGTGGTACGGTTTTAAAGAAAAAGAGTACCCTCCGTATAGCATGGGAGACACCCGGTATACGGAGGGCAGTTTGTATCCTGTGCGGCACAGGATGCGGTACACGCAAAAAAAGAATGCAGCCTCTGGCTGCATTCTTAAGGGGAGAGTTTATGAAAAAGTTTTATTTGCTATCAAATGAAGTAATGAGTGGGGGAACTTCATTTGATGAATTTAGTATATCCAGAAATTGTGTTCATTTAGTGTCCGAAAAATAAAAGGTTTATGAAGAAATCCTAACATTTCGTTAATAATTTTCTGTAGAATCTTTTGCATATAACAGCTTAAGCAAAATGGGGGTAGAAACGCTGGAGACGATGATCAGCAGGATCACTGCGGTAAAATATTCCGGTGTCAGAAGACCTACCGATAATCCTTTCTGTGCGACGATTAGGGCGACTTCTCCGCGGGTCATCATGCCCACACCGATCTTTAGGCTGTCGGGAAAGGAGAACCTGCAGGCTTTCGCCATGAGTCCGCAGCCGATGATCTTTGTGATCAGCGCGATCAGGACGAAAGCAGCGGAAAATGCCAGAATGCCTCCGCTGAAATGATCGATGCTTGTTTTAAATCCAATGCTGGCAAAAAAGACGGGACCAAAAATCATATAGGAGCTGATTTCCATTTTCTGGTCTATGTAGGAGGAATCCCGGATCGAACAGAGCACGACGCCCGCTGCATATGCACCCGTAATATCAGCGATTCCAAAGTAATGTTCTGCGGCATAGGCAAAAAAGAAACAGAGCGCAAGGCTTAGAATGGGAATCCTCTGTGTATGCGGATAGCGTTCGTCTAGCTTTTTAAATATCCGGTAGACGATCGTTCCCACGGCAAATGCCAGCAGGAAGAATAATAGTGTGGAAAGAACAACGCCTGTGGGGTTAGATTGGGGATTTTTGAATCCAATGACAAATGTAAGCACGAGGATTCCGATGACATCGTCAATAATTGCGGCGCTTAATATGGTAGTTCCGACTTTTCCTTTGAGTTTGCCCATTTCCTTTAAGGACTGCACGGTGATGCTGACGCTTGTGGCAGTCATGATCACTCCCATAAATACAGCCATAAAGAATTTTTCAGAGCCCCATGGCGCCATTCCGTAAAATCCCATATACAGCAGGGCACCGCCGATCAGCGGAACGAATACGCCTGCGCATGCGATTAAAAGGGCAATGGGACCTGTCTTCATCAATTCTTTTAAATCTGTTTCAAGACCTGCCGAAAACATCAGAAGCACTACGCCTACTTCCGCCATCTGAACGAGAAAATCAGATTGCTGTACCAGTCCGAGTATGCTGGGGCCGATGATGAGTCCGGCAATGATTTCTCCCACTACCTGCGGAGCTTTGCATTTTCTTGCCAGAATGCCGAATAGTTTTGCAAAGATAATAATGATTCCCAGGTCTTTGAATACATTGTATGCTTCCATAATGATTCCTCGCTTTTTGTTTTTATTTTGGTTGATTTTATTTCCAAGGATAGATTATAACATAAAAATTTGATTGGTAAAGAGGTATTTTCAGATAGGGCATTTCGTAGTATAATACATAGTATTAACTTTGATTTGTGTAAACACCTGAAAAATACGTTTGAAAATGCCGGCGGAATCGCTGCCGGCCGGTACGGAGGTATGATAATGAAACAACGGATACGAAACAAGCAATTTACAGGGATCGCTGTTTTCCTGACGCTGCTCCTTGTCTGTCTGGCAGCCGGGATGACTCCGGCGCACGCGGCGGCGGCGCGGGTCTTTTGGTATGACGGAGAACAGGAAACTTCTATGTCCGTAGAATCGGGTTCTAAATTTTATATCGGCGATTTTGCCAGAATATTTTCCGGGAACATGATGTCTACCGCGTCAATGGGGACGGCATCCTACAGAACGAAGGATGCAAAAGTAGCTGCAGTGAACGGGAAAGGGTATCTGAAAGCGAAAAAGGCCGGCGTTACGGATGTAACGGTTACCTGTCAGGGAAAGACGCTGACCTGCCATCTTACCGTTGAGAAGAAAGGAACGTTTGAACAAAGCGCAGCGGTAAAGGAACTTCGAGCGGCGGCAAAGTCGATTGCGAAAGGAATACCCAAGAAGCTGACGGCTGCAAAGGCATATACGTTAAAAAAGAAGAGGGACGCCTATCTGGTATCTTATGGAAGTAATTCTGCGCACAAGCTGTCATATGAGGGATTTTTATATGAAAATGAGCGGCCCGTTCCAGATACGGTCAGCGATGCAAGAAGCGAGCGGCTTGCCGTACCGGAAGCCGGACGGTATCTGACGGTGCAGGCGCTGCTGCGGCAGTTTATGCTGGCAAATGACCCGACTTCTGTTCGCTCCAAAAAAACGATGCGGATTTCATCTGCGTCCGGAAGCGTCAAGTCCGGAAAATTTACCGTGAAACTGGCGGGAAAATTGAGCGCTGAGCAGATTTTTGCAGCTCAGCTTGCATTTCCGGAACAAAACGGCGTTTCGGCAGGCAAAACGAAAGCGGGTATCCTTATGACAATTTATGATCAGACGGCTAATAAATACTATAAAGGGCAGGCAGAATTAAAAAAGGGCAGCAGGCAGTTAAGCGTTCAGACGGTAAGCCGGGCAAACGGCGGGTATCAAAAAGCAGAATTGGTCAAAGATCATGTATATCTGCTGGGATCAAAGTTAAATTGGGCAAACGGATATAAAGTTACAATCAAATAAAAGGAGCGGTAAAAGTATGATAAATCCTGCAAAATTTTTCCGGATGAAGGCGCTGTGGGACAGGTTTGCAGTGAACCATCCCAAATTTCCGCGATTTCTGCAGGCAGCGGCGCAGTCTTCGATCGGAGAAGGAACGGTTATCGAAGTCAAAATTACGAAACCAAACGGCGATACGATCGCCTCGAATTTAAAGCTTTCGGCGGAGGATATGGAATTGTTTCAGGAACTTCGGAATTTTTCGGAAACGGAATAAGGAGCATTGCAATGTCTTATTTTCCGATGTTTATCGAATTAAACGGCAGGCGCTGCCTGGTTGTGGGCGGCGGCGGGATCGCACTGCATAAAATCCGGGTACTGAAAGAGTTTGGGGCAGACGTCCTTGTCGTATCCCCGACCGTTCTTCCGGAGATATTGGAACTAAAAGGAGTGTCTTACCGCAGAAAATCGTTTGATCGATCCGATTTGGCGGGGCAGGAGCTTGTCGTCGCCGCAACGGATGATGCAGAGCAAAACCGCCGGATCAGCGAACTGTGCAGAGAGAAACACATACCGGTCAACGCGGTGGATCAGATCAAAGACTGCAGTTTTATTTTTCCGGCGTATCTCAAAGAAGGCGAAGTGGTCGCGGCCTTTTCCAGCGGCGGGCAAAGCCCGGCGACGGCGCAGTATCTGAAAGAAGCGATGCGGCAGGTGTTGACGCCGCTGCTTTCCGAAACGGCAGACCGCCTGGGAAAGATCCGTCCGAGAGTACGGGAGGAGATCGGGAGGCAGTCTGACAGAAAAGAGGTATACCGCAGGATTTTAAGGAGGGCTTTGGAATCGGGCGAACCTCCGTCGGAAGATGAAATGGCACGCATGATCGCGTCGTATCAAAAGCAGGATTCGTCCCGCGTTTTGTCAGAACAGGGAAACAATCGTATCAAACAGTCAGGAGATCGTATGGATGTAAAATCAAGAGAACTTTTTGAAGCGGCAAAGCGGCATATTCCCGGCGGCGTCAACAGTCCCGTTCGGGCATTTCAAAATGCCGGCAGAACGCCGCGGTTTATTGTATCCGGAAATGGGAGCAGAATTACAGATGCAGACGGTAATGAAATGATCGATTATGTCTGTTCCTGGGGAGCCGGCATATTCGGTCATGCGCCGAAGAGAGTGGTGGAAAAAGTACAGGCTGCCTGCGGCAGGGGGCTGACCTTCGGCGCACCTACGGAACATGAAGTCGTGCTGGCAGAGCTGATTGCGGAATCGGTTCCCTCTATGGAGGTCAGCCGGCTGGTCAGTTCCGGAACGGAAGCGGTGATGAGCGCGGTGCGAACGGCGCGCGGGTATACCGGACGGGATAAAATCGTTAAGTTTCAGGGATGTTACCACGGTCATTCCGACGGTCTGCTGGTAAAAGCCGGTTCGGCGGCTTTAACGACTTCGGTTCCCGACAGCGCCGGCGTTCCCTGGGATTACACCAGGCATACCTTGATTGCACAGTATAACGACAAAGATTCCGTAGAGGAATTGTTTGTCTTATATCCGAATGAGATCGCAGCCGTGATTGTAGAGCCAGTCGCCGCAAATATGGGCGTGGTTTTGCCGGAACCCGGTTTTTTGGAATTTCTGCGGGAGATTACGAAACGCAGCGGCGCGCTTTTGATTTTCGACGAGGTCATCACGGGATTCCGCCTTGCGAGAGGCGGTGCGCAGGAATATTACGGCGTGACGCCGGATTTGACGACACTTGGAAAAATTGTGGGCGGCGGAATGCCGATCGGCGCATACGGCGGCAGGCGGGAAATTATGGAGATGGTTTCCCCGGTCGGGCCCGTATACCAGGCGGGAACGCTTTCCGGAAATCCCATTGCCGTAACAGCGGGCATCGAGACGCTTACGATGTTAAAAGAAGATCCGGGTATCTATCAGAGGCTTTCCGACCAAACGGAAAAAATCAAACATGCAGTGACGGATGCGGCAGGCGGGCAGGTGTGCGTCAATCAGATCGGATCTCTGCTTTCCGTATTTTTTACTTCCGCACGCGTCACGGATTATAAAAGCGCGGCTGCATCCGATACGGTCCGGTATGCAGATTGTTTTGGATATCTGCTCGATCACGGGATCTATACGGCTCCGTCACAGTTTGAAGCAATGTTCGTATCGGATGCGCATTCACAAGAAGATATTGCTTGTATTTGCCGGGTGTTTTCAGAATATTTTTTGGAGAATTAAGGAGCGTATCCTATGCAGTTGGGGTTGATTGGGATCCATTATAAAAAGACCCGGTTGGATATTCGGGATAAAGTCTCGTTTACCGATGCGGGGAAGCTCATATGTTTTCAGAAAGCCGCTTTGGCAGGGATTACACAATGTATGGCGCTTTCCACCTGCAATCGGAGCGAGCTTTATTTTATGTATGAAGAAGAAGAACAGAAGATCAAAATGCGGGCGGTCTATACGGAAATGTTTCCGGGGATCGGGCTGGAGCGTTATCTGGACACACGGTTCGGAGAAGATGCGGTTGCCTATCTGTTTCGGACGGCGGCGGGGCTGGAGTCTCTTGTACTCGGAGAAGACCAGATTCTTGGGCAGGTGCGGGAAGCGATCGACTTCTCCAGAACGATGGGGTATTCCGGCAAGGAATTAAATAAAATTGTCAGGGACGCCGTAACGTGCGCAAAACGAATCAAGACGGAATTAAAAATCAGTGAACAGCCGTTATCTATCAGTTCCATCGGTATCCGAACACTGGACGCGGTGTGCTCCATTGCGGGGAAAAAAATACTTGTGATCGGAAGCGGAAAGGCGGCTGCGCTAGCGCTGCATTATGTTTTTGCATATCCGGATATTTCCGTAACCGCATGCAGCAGAAATCCTTCCCATGCCAGAAAACTCAGGAGAGAATTTCCTGAAATTTCCGTGATTGAATATGAGATGCGGTATGCAGTGATCGCACGGTTTGATATCGTAATCAGCGCGACGTCTTCGCCACATCTGACTGTAAAACGGGACGCTTTTGATATCCTGCATCCCATGTGTTTTCTGGATTTGGCAGCGCCGAGGGATGTGGATCCCGGTTTGGCAGGCCATAAGTTTGTAACGCTCATCGATTTGGATACGCTGCGTGAGATGGCAGCAGAAAATCAAAAAGAAAGAGAACGTCTGGTCAAAGAGAGCCGCAGAAGGATGATAAAGAGCGTACGTGAAACGTCGGACTGGCTGGAAAAGAGCCGGATCGATCCGGCTATTGCATCCCTGCAGCAGCGCTGCAGCGAAATTGCGGGAGACAGTTACGAATTTCTGAATCGAAAAATGCAGTTGAGTGAACGGGAACAAAAACTGGTAAAAAAGGTACTGCAGTCTTCGCTGTACCGCTTGCTGCGGGAACCGATACAGGAATTAAAACGATTGGATTCCAGGCAAGAACAGGAAGAATACAAACGATTGTTGGAGCAGCTTTTTCAAATTTAACAGACAGGGGAACAATATGCATTATGTGATCGGCACGAGAGGTTCGAAACTTGCGGTGGCGCAGGCAGAAACGGTACGCACAAAGCTGGCGGAAACGTATCCGAAGGATACGTTTGAACTTCGTATCATTTCGACAAAGGGAGATCTTATGTCGGACCGTCCGCTGCATGAAATCGGAGGAAGCGGGGTTTTTGTCAGGGAAATCGAGCAGCAGATTCTTTCCGGCGAAATACAACTGGGCGTACACAGTATGAAAGATATGCCGGCAGATCCGGCAAACGGTCTTACGTTTGCAAAGGCATGGAAACGGGAAGATCCCAGGGACGTGCTGATTTTGCGCGAAAAGCGGTCGCTTTGGGAACTGCCGCAGGGAGCGGTGATCGGGACGGGGAGTAAGCGAAGGATGCTTCAGTTAAAAAAGCTGCGTCCGGATTTGATCGTTACAGGCATTCGCGGAAATGTGGAAACCAGGCTTTTGAAAATGGATCAGGAGCGGCTGGACGGCATCGTGCTTGCCGCGGCAGGCATGCACAGGCTTGGCATGCAGAACAGGATTACGCAGTACCTGGAGGCGGACGAGATGGTTCCGGCTCCGGCACAGGGAATTTTGGCACTGGAAATTTTGGAGAAAGAAGAGCGTCTGCTTTCCATGTTAAATGCACTAAGCGATCCGGATACCGTGCTTGCGGCGGAAGCGGAACGATCGTTTTTGAGGGAAATGGGAGCCGGCTGCCATGTTCCGGTGGGAGCCGTATTCCGGCAAGATACGTCCGGAAACGGTCGTTTGCTGGCGATGTTTGGCGACGGGACAAAGGAACGGCAGGCATATGTAAGCGTATCCGGCACGGACCCGAAAGAGATGGCAAAACAGGCGGCGGCGGGCATCCGCAAAAAGCTGGCGGGAACGGTTTACCTGATCGGTGCCGGCCCCGGTGATCCCGGCCTGATTACGGCAGCAGGACTGAAAAGACTGCGGGAAGCCGGCTGCATCGTGTACGACAGGCTGGTACCAAAAGAGCTGCTGGCAGAAGCAAAAAGCGGCTGCGAACTGATATATGCCGGAAAAGCCAGCCGGAATCATACGATGACGCAGGAGGAAATCCACCGTCTTCTGGTAAAAAAGAGCATGGAATATCCTGTGGTTGTGCGTTTGAAAGGCGGAGATCCCTTTGTGTTTGGGCGCGGCGGTGAAGAGGGGCTGTATTTGCGGGAATGCGGCGTGCCGTTTACCGTAGTTCCGGGAATCAGCTCGTGTATCGCGGGATTGGCGTATGCCGGAATACCGGTTACGCACAGGGGAATTTCCCGGGGATTTCATGTGGTAACGGCACAGGATCATACGGGAGGACTGGCAGAGATCGATTTTCGGGCGATGGCATCCGGTAAGGAGACCTGTGTCTTTCTGATGGGCTTGGATAAGATCGGAGAAATCGCAGACCGCCTGATGCAGGCGGGGATGCCCAAAGAGACAAAAGCGGCGGTTATTTCCCGGGCGGCAATGCCCGGACAGAAGACCTGCGTGTCCGATCTTTTGCATATAGAGGATGCAGCCAGGCAGGCGGGGCTTGTTTCTCCTGCGGTGATCGCGGTGGGGGAAGTCGTTGCGCTTCGGGAGCGTCTGAATGTTTGGGAAGAGCGCCCGCTGTTTGGAAAGAAATTTCTGATTCCAAAGATCGGGGAAGCACCGACGAGGCTTTCGGAATTGCTACGGGAACGGGGAGCGGCGGTGGATGAAGTTTTAGTAGGAACGATTGCGGAAAAAAAGCAAACATTTTCGGCGGAAGCGTTTTTTGATGCAGACTGGCTGGTTTTTACAAGCCGGCATGGCGTGGACGCTTTTTTTCGGAATTTAAAAGAAAACCATTTGGATATCCGCTGCCTGTGCGGCTGCCGGCTTGCCGCTGTCGGAAGTAAAACGGCGGAAGCTTTGCAGGGATACGGCGTTTATGCAGATCTGGTTCCGGACAGCTTTCATGGATGTGCATTGTCGGATACATTAAAGAAACATATTTCTCCGGGAGAAACCGTCTGTTATTTCAAAGCCGCAGACGCTGCGGGCGAGCTGCGTTTAAAACTGGCGGGGATCTGCAGGCTGAAAGAAATCGAACTGTATGAAAACTGTCCTGTTTGGCCGGAATTAGAAGAAGGAAAGGAAGCGGAGGATTATGACGGAATTTTGTTTACCTGTGCGTCTTCAGCGAAACGTCTGCTGGAAGCGGTGGGAACCGAATGGAAAAAGAACGTGAAAGCGTACAGTATTGGGCCAAAGACAACGGAATGCTTACAATCGTACGGGGTGGAATTTGTGCTGGAAGCAAAAGTGTGCACATATGAAACACTGGCGGAATTATGTGCAGAAGAATAGTGTTTTTCTTGACATAAAAAAGCAGGGGTTGTACACTGTATATAGCAGAGATTTTTGGGGGTGAAATCTCGAAAGCTACACTTTTTGGGATACAAACGATACAAGAAAGCGTGGGATATATTTAGGAATATAAGTATCATATGTCAGAAAATTTTATAAAAATAGCAAAAATATCAGACGATTTTATGCGCCTGTCTGAGAAGTAAAGTAATACGGTTTATTTTTCATTTGTCTCAAAAAGTGTACATTATGAGATTGCTCTAAGAGAAAGTGAAACCGTGGGATGGTCTGTGGAGATACGACTTGATGCACAGGTTCTGCTTGTTTCTATAATATGATGAAGACATAAATAAAGATAAGATGCTTTATTCTGTTTAAGAAGAATTCAGCGTCTTTTTTTATTTTGGGAAGGAGTGGTAAGGACAGGGTAAATTAACAGAAAATATCAGCATACAAGAAAAAGAAGAATGTTTAGGAGGAGGAATCATTTTATGAAACTAAGAATTGGCAGACGCATGCTGGCGCTGTTTCTTACGGTTGTTATGGCAATGTGCGCCGTACCGTTTCCGTCAGCCGATGTTTTGGCGGAAGAGACAGTCGTTTCCGGAACGATCACAGAAGCAGATGGTGTAAAGCGTCTCTCTTACGGGTCACCTGCATTGGATACGGCTCTTTTTGAGCAGGGGGCAGAGCCTATTGTGGTTACAAAGGAAGAGGACATCGCTTATTTTAATGAGATGGAGACGATTACGATGACGATGGTCTTTCGTTATCGGGAGCCGGTAAGCAAAAATCATGCTTTTTTTGCTTTAGAAGGTAATGATGGAGAGCATATTACATTTTGGCAGAATCCCTTAGTCTCAAATAACACACAGGGCAGGATTTCATTTGACTGGAAGGGATCTCAAGGAATTTTTGGAAGCAGAGACGGTCATAAAATTTCGGATACGAATTATCATAAACTGACGGTTTCATATGTTCCGCCGGATGCAAATACAACTGCAACAAATGTTTATTTTGCAATCGACGGAGTCAACACGAATATGAACCTTACCAATCTGGCTTCTAATTGGTATGGAAAAATAAATGAGCTGTTGCAGGGGGAGAGTCCTCTGCATACATTTACGATCGGCGGCAAGGGAAAAAACACAACATATAATGTTACAGCTGCAAACGGGGGAATGTATGATTTTGACGGAGACATCAAATACATGGAGTTCTCCAGTAAAAAGCTGAATGCGAATGAGGTTGTAGCTGAGAATCAGAAATGTCCGGACGGATTGTTTGAAGCGTTATCCTCATACATAACAACATGTGAAAGTACCTATCAAAAAGAGAATGAGGATGGCAACTATCCGTCTGCAACCTGGGAGCCATACGAGACAGCGTTGACAGCAGCGAAAACGGTCACTGCATCGACGCCGGAATGGGTCATTTATAATAAATACGACGCGTTAAAGGCGGCAGAGGATGCTCTGAAAGCAGGCGGAAAGAACATTGCTCCGACAGCTGTTACGGACGGAGCTGCCATTCTGGTGCAGGGTAAGACGCTTACAATGTCAGGAAAAGATCTGGCAACGGATGCAAACAACGATTTGCTGACGATTACGTCTGCAGAAAGTGCAGAAGCTGCCGCGGAAAATATCGGGTTGAACGTGGAAGACGGCCTGCTGAAGATCAGATGTGCCGAGGGATATCAATACGACCCGGCGCACAAAGAGACTCCGTTTACTGTAAACGCTGTGGTCAGTGACGGTGTTGATGAGGTAAACGCTTCTTTTTCACTTTATATAGAGCAGGCGCCGTTAAAGTTAGAATATAACAATATAGAACTGGATCCCGCTCATGACGAAGAAGTTATGTCTCTGGAAAAGAAAGAAATCAAAAAACTGACGCAAATCGAGGAGTCCCTGGAAGTGTCCATGACATTTCGGTATGACGCGTCAAAAGCTTTCAATAAAAACGGAGAGAACTATTACTATTTGATGGAGATCGGGGACAGTGAGAATAATTATTCCGAGAAGGATAATAACGGGCTGGCAGGAGCCAACCCGCCGGCACGTGCGCATTCGTCTCTTGCTTTGATTTTAAATGTAAGCAGCGGAACCGTTTATATGAATACAGGCGCATGGGAAGGCAGTACGGACTGGACGTTGACAGGACTTGGCAACCTGAATGACGGCAGGTACCATACTTTGACGGTTTCTATTTCTCCGGCGGCGTTTAACGTGTATTGTGATGCACAGAATTTGAAGACAGTCAGTGGGAATACGGCGAAGAACACCAAAAATTTTGTTCGTGCGTTTTTTGGCGAAACAATTGCAAATTCCGGAGATTTTTACAGGGATTGGAGAAGATCTATCGATACGGTTACAATCGGAAGCTGCAATCCAAACAGCGCAACACGGCATGAAAATTACGGGAAATTCGGCGGCGAAATCAAATCCTTTGTCATATCTGACGGGGCATACAGCCAGGCGTCTTTATCCGAACACCATAAGTCATACGGGACGGATGAACCGAAAAAACAATTGCGGCAGGTCTTTGAGAGCATATCAGAACGCGATTATGCAGCGGAGGACTGGGCGGTATTTACAGCGACAGAAACGTATCGGACCGTGAAGGGGGTTCTTGACGATACGGCGCCGACTTATGCGGCAAACATATACAACACGCTGATTTCGCAGATGCAGACAGCCATTTCGGATTTTATCAGTATGGTAAACAACAAGGGGCTGACGGATCTTGGAAGCGGTATTTCGGCAATGTTTAATATGGATCCGGACAATACCTGGATATTTGGCGGAGGCGTGGAAGCGCAGGGAAGGTTTTCTGAAATTGCCGGCGTGCGGAATTACATCGGACAGTTTGAAGAGTATATTCGGTGGGTAAATGCGACAGACAGTCCCATCAAACGCCAGCGGTATATGGTCAATGTAGGAAAAGCAGGCGACAGCGCAAAAACATTTTATGATAAAATGGATCAATACATTGAAAAGCTGGATCCGAAAGCAATCGCTTATCTGATCGGTCCGGAGGATTATAAAAAGGGACAGGCCGGCATAACAGAGTTTCAGACGGCGCTGACCGGAATTTTAGATAAGGCGCTGGCGGTAAAAGGGAATACCGGTTTTGCCGTGATTCAGTTTCCGCATGCAGGAAAAGCAGGGGATGCGGAACAGATCAATCTATATGTAAATGCGGCAAGAGATACGCTGCGCAGTTACGTGAGTGCGCATGCGGCTGTGAAGGATCGGATCGTTCTGGCAGATCATACGACTCTTACGGATAACGAGGATTTTAAACAGAATAAACTGACGGCGGAAGGATATTTGAATGCGGAAGGACATCGCGAGATTGCGATGCAGTTGTCTCAGGCGACATTTAAAAGTACGGCGGGTTTTCCTGTGCTCTCCTATTGGACAAGTGAAGATATGCCGCAGGAGTATAAAAAAGACAGTATGCCGGCAGTTACGGCAGAAGCAGGCGGCAGGCTGTCCGTAGTGATTCCAAGCGATATTTCTTCTGCAAGTACGACGTGGGAATATACGCTTGAGATCGACGACCTTGAGATGAAAGGCACGGCGCAGGAAGGCGCGGGCAGGGCATTTACCATAGACGGACTTCCGCAGAATGAGGCATATGTACTCTGCCTGAAATCCACGGACAATCACGTGCAGCTTGCAAAGGTATATGGCAAAACAGAAGCCGGAAACCGCGGAGGGCAGGAGACGCTTACGCAGCTGCAGCAGAAGATCAGAGAGAAAGCGGACGCAAAGGATCAACCGCTTACCTGGCTGTTTATGGGAGATTCCATTACGCATGCCGCAAAATGGACCAATGGTTATGACGGGATTGCGCAGATTTTTGAGAAATATCTGAAAGAAGACCTCGGAAGGTCCGATGATATTGTAGTCAATACGGGCGTATCCAGTGCAACGACCACGGAAACGCTGGCGTATATCGACCAGAGACTTATGAAATATCATCCGGATATCGTATCCGTGATGCTTGGAACAAACGATACACAGTCGCAGTATAATACATCTGCAGACCAATATGAGGATAATTTGATCCGGATTGTTTCTAAAATCAGAGAGTCCAACGAAAAAGCACTGATCATTTTCCGGACGCCGACGCCCAGCTCAAGCAGCAGATATAAGGATCCTCTTGAGGACCGGTATCTGGAAAGGATGCACCGCGTGGCGGACGCCGACGGTAATATTTTGTTGATCGATCAGTATACGGAATGGAATAAGGAGATGAATACGTTTCCTTATCTGTATCAGAGAAATTATTATTATGGCAGCCCGACAACGGCAGATGCGCTGCATCCAAGCACCCAGGGGCAGCTTCGCATGGCGCAGCAGTTTATCCGCGAATGCGGCCTGAGCACGGATACGAGAATCGCCAATCTTGCGTATCGTTTCGGCTATACGGAAGAAACGTCCGAAACGACGCCGAATCTCACGGCAGGCAGGGTAAGAGCTGCATTGGAAGAAAGCGAAATTGAAAAACTGGAAGGCGCTTACGGCCAGAGTTTCGGCATGATGCAGGTTACGCTTACGGATCAGGCAGATAATCGGACGTATACGAGAACCGCTTATACGGACGAGGCAAGATTTATCATGCGCTATCTGCAAAATGAAGGCGGACATAACTACCGCGTATCTGTGACCGGTATGCCAAACGGCAGTGCAAAAAAGGTAACATTTAAAGAGGGCAGTTTAAGTCTTAGCCCGCAGAATCCGGTTCTGCCGTTTTATGTATTTTTAGATGCCGAGATGATAAGAGACTGGACAGTCGGAAGCGTAATCGGAACATTGTCCGTAGGAAAAGCGGCTCCGGACGGCACGCATCATTATGAATTGGTTGGAAGCGGCAATGACAATGAAAAATTTGTAATTGAAGGCAGTCAGATCAAAGTAAAGACAGAATTGGAAGAGCATCAGAGGTATACGGTCTGCGTACAGGCGGTATCTGACGACGATCCCTCGGCACGCTCGATCACAGAGGAATTTATATTCCGTACGCTGTCTTCTTTGGAGCATATCCGGGAGGATGCGAGAGATTTATTTGAATCGGACAAGTCGGCATTGGATCTTGACCTTTCTGATGTTGACTTTAGCGGGCAAAATTATGTGGATTTTGCAGATCCGGCAAGCAAATGGTATCAGAACGGGGATTATCTGCGTGTGTTAAATACTATGCAGAAACAGACGACGGGCGGCACGATCATTTACCGTTTCCGTACGACACAGGAAGACGCTGTTATTTTTGCTACGGGCAGCGATGACAACGTAGAAAAAAATCTGATGTGTTTTGGACTCAAGGGCGGAGATTTCCGTGAAATTTTACGCGCTTCGGAAGATCGGTGGAGAGGAAGCCATTCGGCGGAAACAAAATTAAATGACGGAGCATGGCATACGGTAGCCATCAGTTTTGACACGACCAAAGCGGATTTTCAAAATCAGCTGTTGGTCTGCGTAGACGGCGGGGCGAATATTTATCCGCCGGATTGGTGGCAGGAAACGAGTAAGAGCTGGTTTAATATTAATCCGAATGACGCAATTACGAATTTTGCCATTGGCGGAGGCTTTACGGAAGATATTTCGTTGGCGTCTGACCTTCCGAAATTTCACGGAGATATCTCATTTGTGACTGTAACGGACGAAATATATGACGAGGACGAGCTGAAAATCATTTCCCGGACACCGTTAATTACGGGACAGCAGACGGTTTCGATAAACGGCAGTACGGTAGCGGTTTCGGAAGATGCAAACTATACGGCATCCGCCGTAGTTCCAAGTGCGGAAGACGCGCAGATACCGGAATTTGAATTTACGCTGACGGCGAAAGGCGAATATTTATTTGACAAAAGCGTAAGCGTTGACATCTTAAACAGAGCTGCGCTTGGAATCAATACAAACAGTATCTCCGTATTTCTGTCAAACAACGGAAAAAGTCTTACGGTACGATACAGTACGCAGGCATGGCGCGCGGATACGGTCGTGGAGTTGGAAGAACTTTCTTTTCGGGCAGGAGAGGACAATGAAACGGGAAGGGCGTTTACGGAAGAAATGATTGAGAAGCTTGGCACGATGCGGAGAGGTTCTCTTACCGTGCGCTATAAGCTGGATGCAGCCTCAGCCGCTTCCAACAGCAGGTTTGCGCTGTTTAGCGTTTCCAACGGAACGCTGGAAGGATATTCTTCCTTCTATATCATTCCCGCTTCCGGTACGATCGGATATGAAATCCGAAACCAGGAAGGATCGGTCAGCAGAATCATCAATGCGGATTCGGCTGTCAGGGAACAGATCAAAAATACAAACTGGCATACAATTACGTATACGTTTCAGGCTTCGGGCACAAATGTCTATCTGGACGGAGTACGCGTGCTGGCGAACAAAAAGTCCGGATTCTTAAGCAGTACGAGTGATGTAGATCATGCGAGAGTCGGTGCGGTCTGTCTGGGAGAAGATCATCAGGAAGCGTATCCGTTTGCCGGAGAAATCAATGCTCTGCATGTAACATACGACGTTTTGGATGCGGATACGGCGGCTATACTGCACGCGGCGACTGCAGCCGAACATATGGAACTTCCGGATTCGGCAGAGAAGACGGAGGATGCGCCATTGTATTATGCGGATTACGATGATTCGCCGTATTATGATATGCCGGCTCTTTTGACGACTTCTGGGGGTACGATGATCGCGGCGGCAGACAAGCGGCAGACAACGTCGGCGGAACGCGGAAATATTGATACCGTGATCCGAAGAAGCACGGATAACGGTAAAACCTGGAGCAGTCCGCAGGTATTGTTTAATCAGCCGGACGGAGGCGTTATGTATTCCTTTACAACGGCGCCCATTCTGCTGGAAGGTGAGAATCACAGGATTCATATGGTTGCAAGCCTGTTTCCGGAATCACAGGGAACGCTGACCACAGGGCGAATTGAGAAAGGCAGCGGATTCAAAGAGGTAGACGGAACGCTGTATCCGGTTTTAAGGGATTATCCGAATACCGTAGTCAATGCGGCAAACCAATATACGGAAGAATATACAGTTCGTGAGGGCGGCACAGTATGGAGAGAGCCGGCGGAAGGATCCGGCATGGAAGCAAGCCAGACGAATTATAAAGTCGACTATCTGTCGGCGGAAAACAGCGGAGATTTGTATCTGGAGATTGGCTCTGAGAGAACGTACTGCGGAAATATTTACGTTTATACGGGAGAGAACGCAGGACAGTTGAAAGTACCGCGTGTAATGAGTCTTGTGACCTGTTACAGCGATGATGACGGAGAAACGTGGGAAGGTTATCAGAATATCACGGGAATGGTAAAAGAAGACTGGATGAAATTTATCCGTGCAGGCGCCGGAAGCGGAATCTGTCTCTCAAAACAGAAGACGGAAAGCTTAAACGGACGTCTGATGATTCCGGTATGTTATACGAACGGAAGCGGCAATTATTCTTATAACGTAAGCATTATTTACAGTGATGATAACGGCGTGACCTGGCAGATGACAGAATCCCCGATTGAACAGGCGGGCAATGTCAGCAGAGACGATATTATCAGCGGAACGTTCCGTGAGGAAGCGCTCAGGGAATCACAGATTGTAGAGATGGCAGACGGAACGTTAAAAATGTTCAGCAGTAATTACAGCGGCTGGATCAAAATGTCAACCGGAACAGTGACGGCGGAAGGAATCACATGGACGAAAATTGAACAGACCACGATCAATGACATGGGAGTTCCTGTTTCGGTCATTCATGCTCCGTGGGAGATAGACGGAAAAGAGGCGGTGATCCTTTCCACACCGCTTGGACCGGATGCGAATAACGGGTATCTTTATGTTGGACTGTATCAGGCGGACGGTACGTTTGAGTGGAAATATTTACAGAAAATCAAAGCGGACGAATATGGCAATTCGAGTCTTGGCGTGCTTTCTGACAAGAGCATCGGCGTTTTATACAAAGGTTCTGAGGAAGATATCGTATTTACAGGCATGAACCAGGAGTGGCTGACTGCGCCCAGAAGCAAGGCGTTTGGTATTCCGGTTATTGAGGATATCGAAATGCAGCAGGATGGAAAAGATCTGACCTTTACGGTAAAATTGGATTCGGTGCTGATGAAAAAGGGCAGTCCGTTCCTCAAGATTAAAGTGGCAGGAGAAGAAGCCAGGGCAGAATATGTTTCCGGAAACGCATCGAAACAATATGTATTCCGTTATGAAATTAACAACGATCAGGCAGTAACGGTAGAGGCGGTTAATGTAGGAGCCGGAGACGACGGCAGTTTTATTGAAAGCGTGACCGGGCTTATGCCTGCAGACGCCGGCTATGTATTTACGGCAGACGCCGTACGGGAACCGGGTTCGTCCGGCGGGGAAAATGGGAACGAAGACCAAAACGAAGACGAGAAAAAAGAAAAGCTCGCAGCGCCGAATATTATTTCCTTAAAGGCAGTTGCCGAGAAAAAGGCAATGGGCGTTAAGATTCAGGTGCAGAAAGCGGCGCGTGCAGATGTAGTTACCGTATACCGCAAGAACGGAACTGCCGTCACAAAGATTGGCGCCGTCAATGCAGCCGGAATTGTTTATGACCAGAATCCTGTCAGCAATAAGACCTTGTCTTATTATGCAGTGGCGGAAGCTTCTTCCGGTAAGTATCTGGCAAGTAATCCCGGACCGGCCAAAAGTATTAAACTGAACGCTTCAGTGAAGAAGATCACGGTGAAAAAGATCGGGAAGAAGCCGCAGGTACGCATTTCCTGGAAGAAAGTAAAGAAAGCAAAGCAATATATTATCTACCGTTCCAAGAAAAAAGACAGCGGCTATGTAAAAATTAAGACCGTAAAGAAGAACGCGTCGTCTTTCACAGATAAGAAAGTGAAGAAAGGCGGAACATATTATTACCGCATTGTGGTGAAGCTGAAGAAAGGATATAGTGGAATTAAAACTTCAAAGGCGATCAAAGTAAAGAAATAAATTTTGAAAACCAACTGCCGCAGACAGCCGGATTTTGGCTGCCTGCGGCAGTTTTCGTTTCAGGGATGTTATGCTGGACAATAAATGCGGGAGAAGGTATAATAAAAAAAGCAAAAAGTCGGAACGAGAATATGTTTGGAGGGAGGAGTCATACGATGAAAGTAAGAAAACGCATTTTGCCGGGAATCCTGGCAGCAGTGATTTTCTGCGGCAGTTTATTTGACGTGGGTCTGGTAAAAGAAGGACCGGCAAGCGTGTATGCTGCCGAGAATGTGGCGCTGGGAAAACCGGTAGAAGCTTCTGCACAGGATCCTGAGACGCCGAATTGTACGGGAGATCTGGTGACAGACGGAATCATCGGCAATCAGGACGGCGATACCGGCAGGTGGTCCGGAGGCGTATGTAAAGCGGGAGTCAACGGAGATGCAGATCAGGAACTGATAATTGATTTAAAGGCGGCGGCTACGACGGTGGAATCGATCAAAGTACATTTTTATAAACTGGTCTGGAGCAGGGATTACAAGATTTTAACGAGTGATTCCAAGGAAAGCGGCTGGGGAGAAGTGCATCATGTCACGGTGGCGGAAGCCGATCGGGCGGGGTCCGCGCAGAATCCAACCGATACGATTTCGGGCGCTTTGGCGGGCAGCCTAAAAAGATATGTGAAGTTTTTGTTTTCGGCAGGTTCGCTGAATGCTTCGGCAGGCGGAAATCGCATTTCCATACGGGAGATAGAGGTCTTCGGTACGCAGACGGGCGTGATCGACGATGTATCTTCCGCTTCCGAGGCTCTGGCAAAAGTTCCGGGCGCTATGATCGTGCCGGAAACGGCGGATGAATTTCAGATTCCTTCTGTTTCCGAGCAGTACGACATTCGGATTCATGGAAGCGAAGTGGACCAGGTGATTGCGGAGGACGGCAGGATCGCGCCGTACCGCATCGGAAACCGCAACGTTCAGCTGATTTTAGAGGCGGAAAATAAATCGAATCCGTCCGATACGGCAAAGAAGAATGTTACGGTTACGGTGGAAGGAAATACAAACCGGTATCCGGCATTGTTTCCCGATGTAAAACAGCCGAATCCTGTGCCGGATGTGCTGCCAACGATTCAGGAGTGGTACGGTTACGAGGGAAGTTTTACGTTGACGAACGATTCGAAGATTATCGTAAATGACCGTGCCGACGAGGGACTTTTCGAAGCTGCCAGAGAAATGCAGGCAGATATAGAGGAAATCTGCGGCAGGACGCTTGCCATTGAAACGGGTACGTCCGGGAGCGCAGGGAATATCTATCTGGAATCTTTGGCCAAAGATACCTACGGAACGGGAGAAGAAGGATATTTTCTGGTCAATGGGGAAAACGGAATCGAGATTTATTCCACGACAAAGACGGGCGTTTTATACGGAACCGTTACGGTAGAGCAGATCTTATACCAGGATGCTTCGCATACGTCCGTTCCCAAAGGCGTGATCCGGGATTATCCGCTGTACGGTACACGCGGCATTATGTTTGATGTTGCGCGTATTCCGACGAGAATCCAGTTTTTGCAGGATTATTCTAAAATTTTAAAATGGTATAAATTAAATACGATGCAGATCCATCTGAACGATAACCAGTGGTCCGACCCGGCGTATTCTCCGGATCCGGAGCTCTGGAAAGAAGTGGAGGCTTCCCATCGCCTGGAATCCGAGCTGTTTCCGTCCCTGGCAAAACAAAATTCCAAGTTTTTAAAAACCGGAGACAATGAGGGACGGTATGACTATTATTACAGCACGCATACCGGAATGGAAAACGGCGGAGAGCTGTATTATTCTAAAGAAGAATACCGGGCGTTAGAAGACGCTATGGGCAGACGGGGCGTAAAGATGATTGCGGAACTCGATACGCCGGGACATTCTGCCGCGTACAACAAATATGTCTACTATCATCAGGAAGAAGTGATCCATGCGCTGGTGGAACATGGATATTTGGATCGGGATACTTATCTGAATGCGGACGGCAGTGTGAAAAAGAATTTTTATACGCATAAGCCTGGTCCGTCCGGTACCGGCAACTTTGAACTGCTCTCGATCGATGAGGAGAGCAGCAATGCAGAAGAAGCGGAAAACGCAAGGAACGCAAAGATCTTCATGACGGCTTTGTTTGACGAATATCTTGGAGGCATCGACGGAATCGAACCGATATTTACGACGGATACCGTCAGCGCGGGAGTAGACGAGTACTGGTCGAAAACACCCGCTACCAAAGCCGCGTTCGGAAAATATATCAATTATATGCACGATTTGCTGGGAGATTCCGGAAAGAAGGCGGAGCACAGCAAAAATGACAAAGGATACGGCAAGGATGTGATCATCTGGGGCGCGTTCAGCCAGTTTCCGGTCAGCAGCACAGTAAGCAAAGACCTTACGATTGCCCTGTGGAATTCCGGCTATGAAGACGATCCGATGGCAAGGCTTCGGGAAGGATTTTCCCTGATTAATATTCCGCAGCCATTTTTATACACGACGCCGGGAAGAAATCATAAAGATATGCTGAATGAAGCTTACGTTTATTATAACTGGGATCCGACGAAATTTACGGATTCCATCAGCGCGGACAAGGGCGAGCCGTTGTTGAAAGGGGCGATGGGCGCGCTCTGGGGCGATGAGAACCGGGAAGGAATTACGGAAGCCGATTTGCACGAACGTTATTTGCGGCTTGCCGCTATGGTAGGTGAAAAAAACTGGGGCGGTACGAAAGAAAACGATACGTTTCTCTCTTACGAACAGAAATTTGACCGTTTAAAAGAAGGCCCCGGTACAAAGATTGCAAATAAGATCGACAGCAAGACGAACGTTGTGCTGGACTATGATTTTGCAAATATGTCCCAGGATCAGAAGACGATTTTTGACGCCAGCGGCAACGGATACCACGGAACGGTTACAGGCGGAGAAGTTGTGACGAAAGCAGGCACAAAGATGTTAAAGTTTGACGGCAGTACAACAATCAAAACGCCGCTTACGACCCTGGGGTATCCGTATACGATGAGCTTTGACGTATATCTGGACGGCAATGAGAACAACGATAAAGATTCCGCCCTGTTCAGCGGTTATGACGGCAGGCTGCAGGCGGCGGGATTAAACGGAAATCTGGGACTGAACCGGGATTATTTTACGCAGTCGTTCGATTATCCGATTGCGTCCGCCAAAATGCAGAGGATTACGATTGTAGGAACCTATCAGGCGACAAAACTCTATGTGGACGGAGAATTTAAAAAGATTCTCTACGCGGCGGCAAGCGACGCGGATCATGGCGGGGGACTCGGCGCATCGACATGGACCGATGCGGACAATAATTTCCGGACAACATTTGTATTCCCGTTAAATACGATCGGAGAACATTTCTCGGGTTATATGGGAAATATAAAAGCGTACAATAAGGCTCTGTCCGTGGATGAGCTGGCGGCGGAACAGGAACACGGAAGCCGTGACGTGGACGTGGCAAGAAATCGTTTTGCGTATGCGGATAACAAAAATTCAGCTTTTTATACGGACGGGATCCGGCTGTTTCCGGCATGGAAAGCAACCGACGGCGACGGTCATGTGCCGGGCGTACAGGGAGCTTCCGCATCATATGAATCCAGATGGAATTCTTCGGATTACGATCAGGATTTTCTGATGGTGGACCTGGGAGTTTTGAGAAAGATTTCAAAAGTAACGATCGACTGGGAAGCAAACCGCTATGCGGCTGCTTATAAGATTCTGGTGTCGGAAGACGGAACGAATTGGACGGAGGCAGCATCTGTAACCGGAAACACAAGCGCCCTGACGACAGATAGGTTTCCGGAGACGACGGCGCGCTATGTGAAAATGCAGGGCGTGCAGCGCAAATCCGGTTCAAACGAATATGCCGTTTTTGAAATAAAAGTATACGAGACGGTGGATAAGACGGCTCTTTTTGAAAAATGCCGGGAAGCAGAGTCTTCATTTCAAAATATCGGATGGGAAACAGACGGGGCAGACAGCCGGTTTTATGAAAGCCTGGTTTTTGCAAAAGCCGTTTGCGGAGACGTTATGGCGGGACAGGAAGAGACGGATGCGGCAAAGAATGAATTAGAGAAAGCGGCGGCAAACTGGAAGGAGAAGAAGCAGCTGGGTACAGACGCAGAAGAGATTCGTTCCAAGAAAGCAGAGTATGACGCGGTGAGTTTTCAGAAATTTGAGGCGGCTTATGCTGCAATCGTGAATGCGGGAGACGATATATCTGCCGAAAGATACGAAGAATTGTTAAAAGCGCTGAGGGAAGCCATACGTTCCCTTACAAAAAAATCCGTACGTCTTGCGGCTCCGTCCGTAACTTCTGTCAAGAGCCAGCCGACGAATGTAAAAATAACCTGGAACGCGGTTGCCAATGCAGGCGCCTACCAGCTGTATCGTAAGGTAGGGAGCAGCGTGACAAAAGTAGGAAACGCCGTAACCGGCACACAGGCGTTGGATGAAAATCCGGCGGGCGGCAAATCGATGTCCTATTATGTCGTTGCAATTGGAAAAGCAGGCAGCATTTATACAGACAGCGCGGCTGGAAAAGCAATGAATATCCAGCTGCCGAAGGCGACGAATAAATTGACGGCTTCCCAGGTGAAGGGCAAGAAGGCAGTAACTTTGAAGTGGAAGAAGGTCAAAGGCGCATCTTCTTACCTGATCTTCCGGGCAGAGGGCAAAAAGGCGTTCAAAAAGATTGCGGCGGTTAAGAAAAAAATAACGTACCGCGATGCAAAGAAGCTGAAAAAAGGAAAGAGCTATTCTTATAAAATCGTAGCCGTATCCAAAAAGCTGTACAGTCCGATGAAACCGGCGAAGAAAGCAGTCAAAATCAAATAATGAGGAGAAAAGAAGAGGTTTAGGAGGTATCACATCATGGCATGGTATGATGAAGCAGTATTTTATCACATTTATCCGTTGGGGCTTACAGGAGCCCCGAAAGAAAATTCTTATGGAAAGCCGGAACATCGTCTCAATACGTTGATTCCCTGGATTTCTCATATAAAAAAGATCGGGTGCGACGCAATCTATATCGGACCGCTGTTTGAATCGGTCGGGCACGGATACGAGACGACGGATTATAAAAAACTGGACAGCCGCCTCGGAACGAATGAGGATCTGGCGAATTATGTAAAGGAATGTCACAAACAGGGAATCCGTGTTATTTTAGACGGTGTGTTCAATCACACCGGCCGCGATTTTTTCGCATTTGCCGATATTAAGAAAAACAGGGAAAAATCTCCTTATAAAGACTGGTACTGTAATGTGAACTTTTATGGAAATAACGAATATAACGACGGTTTTTCCTATGAAAACTGGGGAGGATATAATCTGCTCGTAAAGTTAAATCAGCATAATCCGGCGGTCCGGGACTATATCTGTGATGTGGTACGGTTCTGGGTTCGTGAATTTGATATCGACGGGATCCGTTTGGATGCGGCGGATGTGCTGGATTTTGACTATATGCATGCGCTTCGTTCGGTGGCGGAGGAAGTGAAGCCGGAGTTCTGGCTGATGGGCGAAGTAATTCACGGCGATTATACGCGCTGGGTCAATGAGGGGACGCTGCATTCCGTGACGAATTATCAGCTGCACAAGGCGCTGTATTCCGGGCACAACGACCATAATTATTTTGAAATTGCCCATACGGTAAAAAATCTGTATGCCAAGGGGGGAAACCGCCCCGACGGCTTGAAGCTTTATAATTTTGTAGACAATCATGACGTGGAACGGATTTACACCAAGTTAAACGTCAAAGCACATTTTACGCCGGTTCATATTCTGCTGTATACGCTTCCGGGCATTCCGTCTGTTTATTACGGTTCGGAATTTGGAATTGAAGGGAAAAAAGACCGGTTTTCCGATGATTCTCTGCGTCCCGCGCTGTCGTTTTCCGAATGCCAGAATGCCGCGGAACAAAATCCGTTTACGCGTCTGATCGCGGCGCTGGGGAAAGTACGCAAGAGTGCGGCTCCGCTTTCTTACGGGGATTATAACGAGCTGCTCCTGACAAACCGGCAGTATGCATTTTCCAGAAATTATGAGGGAGAATCGGTGGTCGTTGCCGTAAACAATGACGACAGCGATTACGTAATGACACTGCCGGCGGGGAATGCCGCAGAATATATCGGCGCTTTGTCCGGCGAGAGAGTCAGCGTAACCGGCAGAAATATCGCAGTCAACATCAAGGCAAACGCAGGAGAAATCTGGCTTCCGGTATCCGGGGAACGTAGGGCAGACCAAACGCCGTCAGGTTCCGTGATTCCGGATACATCTGACCTGATCAAAGCAGAAGCGATGCCGCAGTCTTTGGCAGAACCGAAAGCATGCGCAAAACCTGAGCCAAAGGAAGATGCGGCTGCAAAAGAAGAACCTGCTGCAGAGAAAAAAGAGAACGCCAAAGAAGCGCCGGACGAATCATTTGAGAAAGGAAGAATTGCCGGGCTGCAGGAAGCGATCCTTGCGATTATGGAAAAAAACGGTCCGGTCACGGAACAGATGAAACGGGATGTCAGGAATAATGTCTATCACGATTCCCTGATCACATGGATCAAAAGTTTTCGTTAAGTGTACGGCAGAACAATGATCGCAGCAAACGATTTCAAGATTTATGGTTGACAGCAGATGCCTGATATGGTAAACTGTCTTCAGTTAAAAAGAACAGATAAAGTCAGTGAGCAAAGAGAGTACCATAGAAAGGTTCCTCACAGAGAGTCATCGGCGGTGGAAGATGACAGGAAAGTTTTATGGGAATGGGTTTGTGAGACGCAAAGCGAATCAGAGTAGCGGATGCCGTGTTCCTCACGTTACAGGGGTGAGATATCGAAGAAATTCCGTATCAAAATGAGACTATGCGATAGGTGGCGAGTATTTTCCGAATCGGGGAATACTCGCTTTTTGTATACAAAGACCGGCATTGCCGTCTTTTGTAAACACGGCATAGTAAATACCGGGTGGCACCACGAGAAGATCGTCCCGGACGTTCTGGCTTAGTTCCAGAATGTCCGGGATATTTTTATTGCCGCGTATCGAAATCCATTGACCCGCAGAAACCGGGAGCTGCGGGATCGAACGGCTTTGTCTTGTGCAGATCACAGGAGGTTATGATGTGAAAAGAGTGTATCGAGTGTATAAAAAGACGGTCAGCCTTGTAGATGAGACCGCAGCCGGCATGTATCAAAATCTGGCAGGAAATAAAACCGGTTTTTTACTGGAAAGTTATGATAAAAGCTATGACAGGTTTACGGTCTTTGGCGTAAATCCGGAAGAAATCGTCCGGTCGAACGGACAGTCTTTAGAAATTTTGTATGCAGACGGCAGAATACGGAGAAAAGAGGGAAACCCTCTGGAATTGCTGAAAGAATATTACAGTGAGTTTGAAATCAGAAAAGAAGCAGGAGACGCCGGATTTTCGGGAGGGCTGGTGGGAAATCTGGGCTACGATTTTATACGATATACGGAACAGGTCCCGGATAAAAATCCGGATGAAATAGGAATAGATTCGATACAGATGATGTGGGTGAAAGAATGTATTGTGGCGGATCTTCTGGCGGAAACGATAACGGCCGTTGTATTGGAAGCAGACAGCGGCAAGGGCAAAGCGCTCGCTTTGGAAAAGGCAGAGAAATTACTGCATGCAGTTCAGGCAAAGCCGGAAGAAGAGAAACTGTTTGAACCGGACGGCAGAATTGTAAACACGTCGGATACGCCGGAAGAATATATCCAGAAAGTGCAAAAGATCAAACAATATATCAAAGAGGGGCATGTATTTCAGACCGTGCTGTCCCAGAGATGGACGGTAGAGACCGGATTAAGCGGATTTGAAATCTATCGAAAGCTGCGCCGGTTAAACCCGTCTCCGTACTTGTATTACTTCAATTACGGTTCGTTTGAAGTCATCGGCAGTTCCCCGGAGATGATCGTAAAAAAACAGGGGGACCGCATGTATACCTGCCCCATTGCAGGCACAAGAAAACGGGGACAGGATGACATACAGGATGACCGGCTGAAAAGAGAGCTTCTCGCGGATGAGAAAGAGCGCGCGGAGCATGTGATGCTGGTGGACCTTGCAAGAAATGATATGGGAAAGGTTTCAGCGTTTGGAAGCGTAAAAGTGACGGAATTTATGGATGTAAAAAAATTTTCCCATGTCATGCATCTGGTGTCGAAAGTAGAAGGCAGGAGACAAAAAGAGCTGCATCCGCTTGATCTGGCGGCTTCTTTTCTTCCGGCAGGAACATTAAGCGGCGCGCCGAAGATACGGGCAATGGAAATTATCGACGAATTAGAGAAGGTAAAGCGGGGGCTGTACGGAGGTGCGACCGGATATATTGATTTTTCCGGTGATATGGATTTTTGCATCACCATCCGTACAATGGTCAAACGAAACGGAACCGTTTATCTGCAGGCAGGAGCCGGTATTGTGGCGGATTCTGTGCCGGAGAGGGAATATGAAGAGTGCTGCCATAAAGTTATGGCGCTTGCAAGTACATTGATTCCGGATGGCGTAAGAATAAGAAATCAGGAGGTGTGCAAATGATTTTGCTGATTGACAATTATGACTCCTTTACGTATAACCTCTATCAGTATTTGGGCGTTTTTTGTGAAGAGATTCAGGTGGTTCGGAACGATCAGATTACAATAGAAGAGATCGGACAATTAAAACCGGATCATATCGTGCTGTCGCCTGGACCAAAATCGCCCCGAGAGGCCGGTATCTGTGTGAAAGCCATACAGGCATTTTGGCGCCAAATTCCGATTCTTGGTATCTGCCTGGGACATCAGTGTATCGGAGAGGCGTTTGGAGGAACGGTATCGTACGCAAAGGAACTATACCACGGAAAACAGTCTGAAATTTACCATAATCAAGAAGGCTTGTTTCAGGGGCTTCCTTCTCCGGTTACGGCGGCACGATATCACTCCCTTGCTGTTTTGAAACAAGGCCTGCCGGTTTGTTTCAAGGTTACGGCAGAGACGAAAGACGGGGAGATTATGGCAATGGAGCATAAAAAATTTCCGGTGTACGGGCTGCAGTTTCATCCGGAATCTGTTGTGACAAAGTACGGCAAGCGTATGATGGAACATTTTTTAAACTGCAGAAGCGGCTGGAAACGATAAGCTCTGACGGACGCAGACGTAACACCTGGATGCGGATGGAGATATGGAGGAATGCATGATGTTAAAGAAAATTACAGCGGATAAACGGATCCGGTTAGAAAAACAGAAAGCGTTGATTCCTTTCTGTGCAATCAGACGGGAAGCAGAGCTTGCAAACAGGAAAGAGGGGCTTTTTGATCAGGCGTTGCAGAAGAAAGGAATTTCAATAATCGGGGAATTTAAAAACGCTTCTCCGAGCCTGGGAAAAATAAAAAGCAAAATCACTATGAAAGAACGAATGGAGGCGTATCAGGCGTCGGTAGACGCGATTTCCTGTCTGACGGAAGAAGATCATTTTCTGGGGAGTATCGACGATCTGAAAAAAATCCGAACGATGACGGAGCTTCCCATTCTGCGGAAAGATTTTATGATAGACGAATATCAGTTTTATGAAGCGAAAGCGGCCGGGGCAGACGCCGTTCTTTTGATCGCTGCGATTTTAGACGATGTGCAGATGAGAGATTTTTATGGTCTTACGAAAGCGCTTCACATGGATGCGCTGGTGGAAGTACATGACGAATGGGAGCTGGAGCGGGCGCTTTTGGCGGATGTTTCCGTTATCGGCATCAATAACAGGGATCTGAACGATTTTACGATTCGTTTAGAAACGACAAAACGTCTCTCATCCATGGTTCCCCAAGGAAAACGGATTGTTTCGGAAAGCGGCGTTAGAGAGGATGCGCATATACAGTATCTAAAAGAGTGCGGCGTAGACGCGTGTTTGGTCGGAAGGGCATTGATGGAAGCAGAAGATCCCAAGGAGCTGGTAAAACGATGGAAACATTACGAAAGAAACCAAAGATAAAAATCTGCGGTATTACGAGCCGAGAAGAAGCAGAGTATCTGAACGAAGCAAACGCAGAGTATGCGGGATTTGTTCTTTATGAAAAAAGCAGACGCAAGGTCAACTTCTCTTTGGCGGCGGAGGCGATGGAAGCGCTGAAAGAGGGAATCTTAAAAGTGGCGGTGGTCGTAGATCCTTCTCTTGCATTGGTCCGGGAAATTGAACAGCAAAAATTTGATATCATTCAGGTACACGGAACACTGTGCAGGGAGGTAAGAGAAGGAGCAAAACTGCCGGTCTTTCGGGCAGTCAATATTTCGGATCCAACGATGTGGAAAGCTTTTACGAAAGAAGAGATTGCGGCAGGAGGATGTATTGCCGGGTATGTGGCGGACGGAGCCGGGTATGGAGGCGGCGTTGGGTTTGACTGGAAAAACCTGGGGGAAGAAGTCCGCCGTTTTGCAGGGAATACGCAGCTGATGCTGGCAGGAGGGCTTACGGAAGAAAACGTAAGAGAAGCTATCCGGCATGTGGCGCCGGATATTGTGGATGTCAGCAGCGGCGTAGAGGAAAACGGTATAAAGAGCAGAGAAAAAATAATCAGATTTGTCAGAAAGGTGAGGGAGAATGAACAGTAAATGTTATTATGGAGCATACGGAGGACAGTTTGTAGCGGAATCGCTGATGCATACGTTAAAAGAGCTGGAAGAGACGTTTGAAGCGGCGCTTTTAGACCCCGAATTTCAAAAAGAATACCGGGACTGCCTGCGGCAGTATGTGGGTAGGGAGACGCCGCTGTATTTTGCGAAAAGGCTCAGCGAAGCGTACGGTACGAAGATTTATCTGAAACGGGAGGATTTAAACCATACGGGCGCGCACAAGATCAATAATGTGATCGGCCAGATCTTACTGGCAAAACGCATGGGCAAAAAGAAAGTCATCGCAGAGACGGGCGCCGGACAGCACGGAGTAGCGACGGCAACCGGGGCGGCTTTATTTGACATGGAGTGTACGGTATATATGGGAGAAGAGGATATGAAACGGCAGGCGTTAAATGTTCTGCGTATGGAAATGCTGGGCGCAAAAGTCGTCTGCGTCCGTTCCGGAAGCAATACGTTAAAAGATGCGACCAATGAAGCAATCCGTATGTGGGCAAAAACGGCGGAAGATACGTTTTATGTGATCGGTTCGGCGGTCGGTCCGTACCCGTATCCGAAAATAGTAAAGGAGTTTCAAAGCGTAATCAGCCGGGAAGCAAAAGTACAATATCTGGAAGCGGAGCAGAAACTGCCGGACGCCGTGTTGGCCTGTGTAGGCGGCGGATCCAATTCCATCGGAATGTTTGCAGATTTCATTGCGGAGGAAGGCGTAGAACTGATCGGCGTGGAAGCGGCAGGAAAAGGGCTGGAAACGGAAGAACACGCCGCGGCAATGGCGAAGGGGCGGCCGGGGACGCTGCATGGCATGCGGTCATATCTTCTGCAGGATGAAAACGGGAATATAAAGCTGGCGCATTCGATTTCGGCAGGGCTGGATTATCCGGGCGTAGGACCGGAACATGCATATTTAAAAGATACAAAACGCGCCGAGTATACCGCAGTCACAGACCGGGAAGCAATGGATGCGCTGATGGAACTTTGCCGTCTGGAAGGCATTATTGCGGCGATCGAAAGCGCTCATGCCCTTGCATATGCAAAGAAAAAAGCAAAGGCAATGCACAAGGAACAGGGAATGATCGTGTGTTTATCCGGAAGAGGGGATAAAGACGTACATACGATCGCGGATTATCTGGCAGGCAGAGACTACTGGAACTGACAGCTGCCGACAGAAAGGAAAACAGACCGAAACATTTTAAGGTTACAAAACCGAGTAGAAGCAGGATATGAGAACTATCGCATAATTGAAGGAATGGAGGAAATCATGAATCGAATCGAACAGAAAATGGCGCTGTTGAAAGAAAAAAACGAGAAAGCGCTGATTACCTATATGACGGCGGGACTGCCGGATCTTAACGGGACAAAAGAACTGGTTCGGGCACAGGAGGAAGCAGGAGTCGATGTGATCGAGCTGGGAATTCCTTTTTCGGATCCGATCGCAGACGGGCCGGTGATTCAGAATGCATCGTACCGGTCGATCTGCCTGGGAACAACGTTAAAAAAAGTGTTTCAATTGACGGAAGAACTGCGCCGTACGGGAGTTGAAATTCCGATTGTATATATGATGTATTACAATACGATTTTGTCTTACGGAATCGAAGCATTTGCAAAAAAATGCAAAGAGGCGGGGGTGGACGGCGTAATCGTGCCGGATCTTCCGTTAGAAGAGCAGGCAGAGCTTACAAATGCGCTCAATCGGCAGAACGGAGCGATTTTTATCCAGCTGGTTTCTCCGTCCTCAAAAGAGAGAATACCTTTGATCTTAGAACATGCCAGAGGGTTTGTATACTGCGTTTCTTCCATGGGCGTGACCGGAGGGGAGGGGACGTTTCATGAGGAGATTCTTGCGTACCTAAAAGAAGTAAAACAAATATCGCATGTGCCGATCATGATGGGATTTGGCGTCCGGACGCCTGAGGATCTTAAACCGATGCAAGAAGTGATCGACGGAGCCATTGTCGGAACGCATTTTATGCGGGTTTTGGAGGAAGCCGACTACAGCGCTGCTGCAGCGAAAAACTATTGCAGAAATTTTAAAAAACGTTTTTAAAGAAGCGGATCGTTACGGGTTTTGATTTTTTAAAACGAAAAGAAGAAAATGGTGAGGAGGAAGAGAGATGAAGGATGCAATCAAGAAAGTGACAGAAGGAACACATCTGACAGAAAAAGAAGCGGAACGAGCGATGGAAATTGTCTTAAGCGGCGAGGCAACGCAGGCGCAGATCGGTTCATTTTTGACGGCGCTTCGGATGAAAGGGGAAACCGTGGATGAGCTGACTGGATTTGCCTGTGTTTTAAAAGAAAAAGCCGATACAATTTCACCCCACTGCAGTACGTATATGGATTTTGTGGGAACGGGGGGAGATATGACATTTACGTTTAATATTTCAACCACCGGGGCATTTGTGGCGGCAGGCGCCGGCGTGCATGTGGCAAAGCACGGAAACCGTTCCATTTCATCCAAAAGCGGCGCGGGAGACGTACTGGAAGCGCTTGGCGTAAATATTACGGCTCCGCCGAATGTGGTGGAGCGCTGCGTCGATCAGGTTGGGCTTGGATTTATGTTTGCGCCTGCGTTTAACAAATGCATGCGTCATGTCGGTCAGGCGAGAAAAGATATGGGGATACGAACCGTATTTAATATTCTGGGACCCCTGGCAAACCCTTCCAGGGCAAAGGAAATGCTGGTAGGCGTATACGAACCGGAGATGACAGAGAAGATGGCAGAGGTTATGAGACGGCTGGGTGTTAAACGCGCATTTGTTGTAAGCGGCAAAAACCGGATGGATGAACTGACGACAACGGGAGCTACGGTGGTTTCGGAAATTAAAGACGGAACGGTAGTTACCTATGAGGTGATGCCTGAAGAATACGGATTTCAGAGAGCTTGTCTAAAGGATCTTACAGGCGGCGACGGAGCGGTGAATGCAGAGATCACAAAACGTATTCTTAAAGGAGAAAAAGGCCCAAAGCGGGATATTACCGTGTTAAATGCAGGCGCGGCAATTTATCTTGCGGGAATGGCGGACTCGGTGCAAGAAGGGATCGGTATGGCGGAAGAATCCATCGATTCCGGAAAGGCGTATCGTGTTTTGGAAAAACTCATAGAAGCGTCAAATGCCTGATTCTGCGGTTGTGTTTTTGGGAAAATGATGGTAAGATAAAAAAGCCGAAGGCATTTTGTACTGTAAAAAATTTGATTGGGGTATAAAAACATGAGAACAGGCGGTATTTTAATGCACATTTCTTCCCTGCCATCGGAATACGGGATCGGAACGATGGGAAAGGAAGCGAGAAAATTTGTGGATTTTTTGGTAAAGGCGGGGCAGACGTACTGGCAGATCCTCCCGGTTTGCCCGACCAGTTACGGGGATTCTCCTTATCAGTCATTTTCCAGTTTTGCAGGCAATCCTTACTTTATAGACCTGACACTGCTCTGCAGGGAAAAACTGCTCAAAAAAGAGGAATGCGAATCGTATTTCTGGGGTAAAAAAAGCACAGAGGCAGATTTTGGAACGCTGTATCAGAATCGGTACGACCTGTTAAAAAAAGCGCACAGCCGTTTTCGGAAAAGAGAACCGGAGGAGTTTTCTTTTTTCTGTGAAGAAGAAAAAGAATGGCTGTCGGATTACGCTGTGTTTATGGCGTTAAAGGATGCGCATCAGGGAGCGGCATGGGAAGAGTGGGAGGATGATTTCAGGTTCCGCAAAGATACGGCGATGCAGAAAGCCAGGATCACATATGCCGAAGAGATTCATTTTTACCAGATGCTGCAGTATCTGTTTTTCAAACAGTGGAGAAGTTTAAAAGAATATGCCAACGAAAAAGGCATTCAGATCATCGGGGACGTGCCGATTTACGTGGCGGGAGACAGCGCCGACGTGTGGGCGAATCCGGATCAGTTTTATTTGGATGAACAGCTGCATCCGATCGAGGTGGCAGGCTGTCCGCCCGACGCATTTTCGGAAGACGGGCAGCTTTGGGGGAATCCGCTGTTTCGATGGGACGTGATGAAAAGAGACGGTTATGCGTTTTGGACGAAGCGGATTTCGGCAATGTCAAAGCTCTATGACGTCGTGCGGATCGACCATTTTCGTGGGTTTGATTCTTATTATGCCATTCCTGCCGGTGAAACAACGGCGAAAAACGGAGAGTGGAGAAAAGGTCCCGGAATGGATTTGTTCCGTACGTTGGAGAAAAAACTGGGCAAATTGAATATTATCGTGGAAGACCTTGGATTTTTGACGCCGTCCGTATTAAAGCTTGTAAAAAAATCCGGTTTTCCCGGCATGAAAGTCCTGCAGTTTGCATTTGACCCAAGAGAAGAAAGCGACTATCTTCCGCATAATTATAAGAAGCACAGCGTTGTGTATACCGGAACACATGATAACGATACGGCGGCGGGTTGGTTCAAAACGGCGCCGCGGGAATGCGTGAATTTTGCGAAAAACTATTTAAATCTGACAAAAGAGGAAGGATACCACTGGGGTATGATGCGCGGCGCCTGGGCAAGCGTCAGCGACCTGGCGGTCGTACCGATGCAGGATATCTTAGGACTGGGAAGCGAGGCGCGCATGAATACGCCGTCCACGCTCGGCTGTAACTGGAAGTGGAGGGCTGCGCCAAATCAGATCACGCCGAAGCTTGCCGCAAAAGTCCGGAAATATATGAAAATGTACGGCAGAGAGAGAATTGCGGAACCGGATCACAAACAAGCAAAACGCAGTGAAAAAAAGAAAAAAAAGAAAAAGAAAGAAAAATCTTGAAATGCAGGAAACGATAGGATAGAATAAAACCGTCGCTTGGCGCCGCGTGTAAGCAGCCGGGCGGCGGTTATCAGTTTGAGGAAAAGAATGACAGGAGTGATGAATTGCATGAGGAAAACCAAAATCGTATGTACCTTAGGACCCGCAACGGATCAAGGGGATGTGTTGGAACAACTGATCATAAAAGGAATGAACGTGGCGAGATGCAATTTTTCCCACGGAAGTTATGACGAGCACAAAGCCAGAATTGATAAAGTGAAAGAACTGCGCGAGAAACACCATATGGCTACGGCAATTATGCTCGATACGAAAGGACCGGAAATACGTCTGGGACTGTTTCGCGATCATGAAGTGATGCTTGAGGCGGGAGATAAGTTTGTATTGTATATGAAAGAACGGGAAGGCGACAAGAACGGTATTTCCATCACATATCCGGATTTGGATCAAGATGTGGAAGTCGGTACGACGATTTTAATCGACGACGGACTGGTCGAGATGGAAGTGACGGAATTAAAAGAGGGAGAGATCGTCTGCGTGATCAAAAACGGCGGAAAAGTATCCGACCGGAAAGGCGTAAACGTGCCGAATGTCAAGCTGTCCATGCCGTTTTTAAGCGATAAGGATAAAGAAGATATGCTGTTCGGCATCAAAAACGACGTCGACTTTATTGCGGCATCGTTTGTCCGGCGTGCGGATGATATCAATAAAATGCGCAAGTATTTAAACGATCACGGCGGATATGACGTGCATATTATCGCAAAGATCGAAAACCGGGAAGGCGTGGAAAATATCGACGAGATATTGGCGGCTGCCGAAGGCGTTATGGTGGCGAGAGGCGATATGGGCGTTGAAATTCCGTATGAAGAAGTTCCCGTGATCCAGAAAATGATGATCAAAAAATGCGTGATGGCAGGCAAACAGGTCATTACCGCGACGCAGATGTTAGATTCCATGATGAAGAATCCAAGGCCGACCAGGGCGGAGACGACAGACGTTGCCAATGCCATTTACGACGGCACAGGCGCAATCATGCTTTCCGGGGAAACGGCGGCAGGCGCGTATCCGGTGGAAGCTTTGGAGACGATGGTTCGGATTGCCGACCGTACGGAACAGGATATCGATTACCGGAAGCGGTTCTTTGCGAGAGAGCGGAAAGCCAATCCGGATGTGACCGACGCGATCTGTCATGCGACCTGTACAACGGCGCTTGACTTAAACGCAAAATCAATCGTAACCGTTACCCAGAGCGGGCATTCCGCAAGGAATATTGCAAAATACTGTCCGGCGAGCGGACTGATCTGCGGGGCGACGGAAGAAAAAGTAGCGCGCCAGTTAAGCCTGGTATGGGGCGCGGTACCGATTATGCTCGAGAAGAAAAAAGACGTTTTTGAACTTTTCGATCATGCGCTTGAAGTCGCGGAAGAACAGGGATACCTGGAAAAAGGCGATATGACGGTCATTACTTCGGGCGTTCCGATCGGCGTATCCGGAACAACCAACATGATCAAAGTACAGATTGTATAAGTTTTTTTGACGAACGTTTTTTTCAGTCATAAACAAATACTCCTTTCATACAATGTATAAAGTTCTATTTCAAAGGTACATTGCAGGAAAGGAGTTATTTTTTATGGAAATGGCGTCTGAAAAAGAATTCAATCTTTACAGGGATATACAAAAACGGACCGGCGGAGAAATTTATATCGGGATCGTAGGTCCTGTGCGCACAGGCAAGTCTACGTTTATTAAGCGTTTTATGGATCTGATGGTTCTTCCGAACATGGAAGATGAAAACATAAAAGCAAGAACCGTCGACGAACTTCCGCAGTCCGCGCAGGGTAAAACAATTATGACGACAGAGCCGAAATTTATTCCGAAAGATGCCGCGTCGATTCATCTGGACGGGGATACCGAGGTCAAAGTCCGCCTGATCGACTGCGTCGGCTATATGGTGGACGGCGCCGCAGGGCATATGGAGGGAAACAATAAGCGTATGGTAAAAACGCCGTGGTTTGATTATGAGATACCTTTTGTGGATGCGGCTTCGATCGGCACGCAGAAAGTGATAAAAGAGCATTCCACGATCGGAATCGTAGTGACGACAGACGGTTCGTTCGGAGAATTAAAGCGGGAGAATTATCTGGCGGCGGAAGAAAAGACAATCGGCGAGTTAAAGACGTTGGGCAAACCGTTTGTCGTGATATTAAATTCGGAACGTCCCTACAGCGAAGAGACGGGAAAACTGGCGGAGCGGATGAGCGAACAATACCAGACGCCCGTGATTCCGGTCAGCTGCGAACAGCTTCGGAAAGAGGATATTAACCGGATTTTGGAAAGCATCTTATATGAATTTCCGATTGCAAAGATGGAATTTTATATTCCCAAATGGGCAGAGATGCTTCCTTGTTCCAACCGTATGAAAGAAAATGTAATTGAAAATGCCAGGGCAATTTTAAATTCGGTAACAAAAGCAAAAGATATGAAGCTGATCGGCAAGCAGGAAAATTCCGAATATATTGCAGATATCCATCTGGATAAAGTGGATTTGGCGCAGGGGCTTTTGAAGATCAAGATTGAAATGGAGGATAAGTACTATTACGAAAATATCAGCGAACTGACCGGCGTTCCGATTCAGGGAGAATATCAGTTAATTTCTCTGATCAAAGAGCTTTCGGAGCAAAAGAGTTCGTTTGAAAAAGTGGCGGATGCGGTGAATGCCGTGCAGATGAAAGGGTATGGGGTGATTCATCCGCAGTTAAACGATATTACGCTCGAGGAACCGGAATTGATCCGGCATGGGAATAAGTATGGTGTGAAATTGAAAGCAACGTCGCCTTCCGTGCATTTGATCCGGGCAAATATTGAAACGGAGATTGCACCGATCGTGGGAAGCGAGGAGCAGGCGAAGGATTTGATCGATTATATCAAAGAGGGACAGAATACGGAACGCGGAATCTGGGATACGAATATTTTCGGGAAGTCCGTCGGCGAATTGATGGAGGACGGGATTCGGAGTAAGATTTCCATGATGGACGACGAATGCCAGATGAAGCTGCAGGATACGATGCAGAAGATTGTGAATGACAGTAACGGGGGATTGGTTTGTATTATTATTTGATGAAATGAAGGGGAGGTGGGAACGTACGCCGGGCGGCGTCTTCCGTTTCCTGCCGGGCACGCTTGCGCTAATTGACGCTCGCAGCGGTACGTAAGGCGCCAAAGTACGGCGCCTAAGTACCGGCGGCGTCAAAATGCCCTGCAGTGAAACGGGAGACGCCGCCTGGCTGTATGTTGGAACGACGGTTCATTTTGTGAAATGATTGGGTGAGAATGCCGGGGAGAAATCCTCGGTTTTTTTGTGTCTAATATGTTGGTGTAAGTTGTTTGATTGTTTTTGATGGGGGAATGTGATTGGATGAAGGAGTTTTTTGTGTTTTAGATATGAGAATGTGCAGGATAGAAGATTTGTGTTTGGTTTTTGTGATTTGTTTTTAATATTTTTTTAATTTTTTGATTGATTTTGAAAAGGTGTTTACGTAATGAATTTTATGTGATAGGATGAAAATATATATAAAATATTTTGTATATGAAAATTTTGCTGAAAAATTTCTGTTACTTTTTATGATTGTTGAAAAAGTATCTATTGCATGTCGAAAAAGTACCTGATACGTGAGGAAAAAGTATCTATTACTTGTCGAAAAAGTATCTACTAACTATACTTATATTATACTTAAGAACTATACTTAATGTTGTGTAGGTAATGTGAAGAAGGGGTCTATATAACTACTTCACCCCTCCCCCATCAAGATGGGAAAACGTGTTGAAATCCAAGATGGGGGTGGGTACCCTATGAAAATTTTATTTTAAAAACTATAGACTACTTAATACATTTAGTGTTTATGAATTAATTATCAACTAACGTACAACGATTGTGAACAACAAAAAGAAAAGTGATAGAAAGAATTTAATGGTTCTATCTGTTGGTGCATGGATTCGTGCACAGAGAGAAGGTCAACTCAAAATCTCATTGGCATCTAAGCTTCGTGAGAACGGTTATTCAATTAATCGCTCTTATGTGCTTGCCAAGAGCATCATCAAACATCTTGAAGATGACAAGGCAATACACATCTCTAAATCAGGTCAGCTTACACTAAAACGTAAGCTTGATGCACAGTATATTGGAGACATGTTTGACAAAATGTCTATATCTTCAAAAGAGGTTAAAGTTGCTGAGCTAACAACAATGCCAGTGACTACATCATCTAACATCACATCATTCTCAGATTCTGAGCTTATAGAAGAACTCAGAAGAAGAGGGTGGAACGTAACTTGCGTAAAATCATTATAATATATAAAAATGCAAACAATTATATCAAACGTTCTCAACGATCCTAAGGTTCGTGAACTGACAGAACTCATCAAAATGACAAAAATAGCAACAGATCTGATTGTTATGTACCGCGAACAATTCGATGGATTGGAAACAATTCCAGAAGAAATTGTGAATGATGTGTTTATGCCAAAAATTGCATCTCGATTAAGATGCACATTCATCAAATATGCGACACAAGTCGAAACAATTCCTGGTATCACTGAAAAGGTGGCCAGGATTATTTGGCCTAAAGAATAAATACATAATATATCATCACTATATTGTGATGATATATTATTTTTTCAACAACGTAACTAAAGACTGCTTAAAATATATAAGTTTTATCACACATTAGACGCTGATGTACCGGTTTAATAGTACATCCAAAATTTATCATGGCAAAGATTAATCTTTCCAATCTCATTCTCGATGCAGCAGCAAAGACTGTAACACTTGACGAACTTTCTAAGTCAGGTGTAAACCGAATGGTCAACTTCTATGAAGGAGATGTCATCCAATTTCCAGAACTTGACGAAATGCGTTTTGCAAGTGTATCAGTTACGTTTCACAATAACGCATTTAACGTATATCAGGTTGGTTGTGCAGTTAACGAAGTCGTAAAATGGGTTCCAATTGGATCATTTCGTAAGAAACCATTTCTCGACTATGCGGAATGGATTCACCAGAACGGTATGGAACTGAATCGACAACTCTGTGAAGCTGGAAACGACAGGAAACTTGTCGAACTTCTTGCAGGTAAGACAATTACCATTAAAACTCGTATTCCAGGAAAAACTGTTGCATCTTGGATTACAGGTCCTGATGGCAGAAGAATGCCAGAAAAGAGTTCAGATGGCCAATACCTGACCACAGAGAAGCTCTTTCCTGTTTGGTCATTCGTTGACTAATATTTTAGCATACATCCTCTTTATTGAGGGTGTATGCTTTATTTTTTTTTCAACATAACTATAGAACAACTACAATATTAACTATAGAACAACTACAATATGTAGTACAATTAATAAACTAAAGATTTAAATATGTCGAAGATTAAATTTTCAGACCTACCTGCTTTTCCAAAAGTGAAAGGTCAGGAGGTAAAACCACTTACACTCAATGATGTAAAGAACACTGGTTTGTCTAATACTGGTGGCGGTATCAATGAAGGTGATGTTATTGAGTTTGAAAACTCAGTTGAAGAAATGACGTTTGTACAGAGACCAATTCGTCCTAATTCAGATAGGATGATGTATATGGTTGGTGTTCTTAAGAACAATAAACCGGCATGGTTGTCACTTGGTGTATTGACCAGAAGGTTTAATACCGAATCTGGTGCTATGCCTACATGTGAGTTCACAAAAGAGATGCTTACTTTCAATAACAATGAAGAGCGACTTAAGCATCTTGCCGGAAAGAAAATCAAAGGTACTTCACGTGTAGACTTGACTTATTACAAGTTTACAGAAGCTGGTGTAAGGACAGAGGAACTTGAAACTCGTCCTACTATCTTGATTGACTATGTTGAGTAATATATGACCACATCACCGTTTTATAACGGTGATAGGTTTTATATTAAATAATAAGTTATATTCTAATGCTGGAATATTAACCATTCAAAATGGTAATGAGTGAAAACAAAACTTATTAGCATTTTGAGTTTTGTATGTGGAAGATGAAGAATTAAGAGTGGTAAATAGTATTTGTATGTAGTGATATATACTTTACTTTGTACTTTGGTTGGAATTGATGATAACTGCTCTTAATGTGTGATGAGTTTTTTGATAAGGGTTTATGTTAAAAGAATGGTGGCTAATCCGCCATCCTATAAACCCTATACTATTTATTACACTCTTAATTCTAATCTTTCACGTACTTAAAATAAATCTCAACACATAGTCAAATCCCCTTTTTACATTCCTATCGTCTAATGGTAAAGACAATGTAATTTTTACATGAATAGTTTGTTCGATTCAACTTAGGAAACCAATATCTACCTTTTAAATGTACTTGTTATTATTTAAAAGAGTAATATAAACCTCTTATAATTTGTAGGACAAATCAAATTATTAGTTACAGTAACTGTTTTGTTATAGTAGTGACTACTAAAACGTCATGCACCTATGCATTAAATAGTAAAACTATACTTAGTATAGTTTTTATGCTCTATTCATCTAATGGTTAGGATGCAAGATTTTCAGTCTTGTCATAGCAGTTCGAATCTGCTATAGAGTACTAAGTCGAACGATTCTTGATAATTACATGGAACTAATGCCATGATTCACAACTTGTTTGTGGGCTTAAACGACTATAAATAAAAGCCGAAATTAAAGCGAAAACATTTCCCCTTTTTTGCTTTTAAGAGAGAATATTTTCTCTCTTTTTAAGAAAACACTTAAAACAATATATTATGTGGGATTTATTAAAATGGTTATTGATTATAATAATTGGAGGAAATATTTTATTTTTTCTTATCCAAGTAATAGTTATGATCACTAGCAACACAAAATAAACATGTCACAATTTATTTTTTGGTTATCTGCTGTAGTTGTAGTGATTTGTTTATTGGTCAAACTTTATGTTTATCTTATGACATATGAAGATAAATAAAACAATAACTGCAAAAAAACAGTTTATGAAAGATGCGAAGAACAGTAACAGTCTTTCTCCAAAACAAGTAGTTAAAAACTATAAATCTTTCACAACAAAAAACAACTATCATGAAAAATATTTGATCAACTCAGAGGATTAATATTGCAAGAAAAGTAGTTACTTCAGATGATAAAACTACATACAAGATCCATACAATCAAAATCAATGGAGATGTTCCAGCATCTCATCGTATGGTTGAATCAGAGGCAAACAATATTCTTATGATTGAAAGAAAAGCTAAACTTGAAACAATTCGTAAGAAAAAAGAAATAGCAGCATCTAAAGAAGTAAAAAAGAAAGC